>Ga0208626_1000038_pt1 | contig 79943 bp, 74 predicted proteins | sample LakWasMet10_HOW4_2_FD_183860 | JGI IMG/M metagenome (GOLD analysis project Ga0208626, IMG submission 183860) | Freshwater sediment methanotrophic microbial communities from Lake Washington under simulated oxygen tension - Sediment Metagenome... | ecosystem: Environmental > Aquatic > Freshwater >... | reverse complement strand
TGTGTGCATGGTGCTATTGCCGTTATCTAGCTATGCTGCAGGCCTAGGTAAGCTGAATGTGAACTCAGGGATAGGTGAGCCACTGAAAGCTGAAATTGAGCTTTTATCAGTTACGCCGGAAGAGCTTTCTACCCTTACCGCTTCCATTGCTTCAGAAGATGCATACGCACAGCAAGGTATAACACACCTAGGTATTCATAATAATATTAAAGTGGAAATCGCAAAAAGTGCAGATGGATCACCTATTCTAAAAGTGCGTTCAAGTCAGCCAATTAGTGACCCGTATCTAGATATACTGATACAGGTGGACTGGGCTGCAGGACGTTTACAGCGTGAATATACAGTATTGTTAGATCCACCCGGTTATAAGCCAGAAAGCACAACTTCAACTGCAGTAGTCTTACCGTCAGCAGATAGTGTAGATAATATACAATCTACATCTACTACTAAAGCTGTAACCTCTACTGATGTAACTCAGCCTAATACAAAAAAAGCAAAAGAACAAAAAAGACTAGGGTCCCTCGTAGCACAGCAATATGCATCCACTAAGGCCATACAGAGCTTAACTACGAAACGCGGTGATACACTCGGCGCGGTAGCAAAAGAAATGCAAGTTGAAGGTGTTAGCCTAGATCAGATGTTGGTGGGCTTGTATGAGGGCAATAAAGAGGCGTTTGCTAAGGGCAATATGAATCGTCTTAAAGTTGGCCAAATTATTAAAGTGCCTTCTAAGGAAGTGTTGACCGGTCTTGATAACCAACAAGCTAAGAAAACAATTAAGATGCACTCAGTTAATTGGAGTGCTTACCGTAACGCCTTAGCAGCTAATGTTGAGGTGGCATCAGGAGTGGCTGATCCCGAACAAAAGCAATCTATGTCAGGCAAGATAGCAAGTGCACAGGATAAATCAGCGCCTGCAACTACGGGTCCTAAGGATGTTGTTAAACTTTCAGCCGGCGATGAAGTCAGCACCAAAAGTTCAAAAGACGTAGCGATTAAATCTGCTGAGGCAAAAATAATTGCGTTGCAAGAAGAGGCTACAGCACGTGAGAACTCTTTAAAAGAAGCTAATGATAAAACTATTGCGCTAGAAAAACAAATTGCGGACATGCAAAAACTGATTACGATGAAAAATCAGTCAATGACAGAACTGCAAAAAAATGCAGAGGCTATAACTAAAAAATCTGAAGTCGCTGATGCTCCAATAGCAAAAGTTGCTCCAGTAGAAACGCATATTGTAAAGCCTGTAACTAAACAACCAATCGTAGTTGTGCCTGTAGCTACACCTACGAAAGATGAATCAGGTTTCCTTGCTGGCTTAATGAGCTCAATCGACTCGTTAGTTTTACTCGGGGCTGGTGGTGTGGCTCTGCTTGGGGCAGGTTGGATGTTTCTGCGTAACAAACGTAGAAAAGATTTAGATAGTTTTGAGCGTGGTATTTTAACTTCTGGTGGATTACGGGCTAATACTGTATTCGGTAATACAACTGGTAATGCCAGCATGTCTGACACCTCATTTCTAACAGATTTTGCACAAAGTGCTGATGGCGGCATGATTGATACTAATGATGTTGATCCAATTGCTGAAGCGGAAGTCTACATGGCTTACGGCCGCGATGCACAGGCCGAAGAAATACTGAAGGATGCTATCTCAAAAGAGCCGAAACGTTATGAACTACATCTTAAATTATTAGAAATGTACGCTGCGCGTAAAGATACTTCAGCGTTTGAGGCAATAGCAGGTGAGCTCTACACTACATTAGGCGCAGATGATCCAACTTGGGCTAAAGTAGCAGCTATCGGAGTTGGCATGGAGCCAAGTAATCCACTTTATAACGTGAGTACGACTACTGCCATAAGTGCATTGGCAGAACCAAAACTTTCTATCTCCGATTTTTTAGACGTAGCAGCTACAGAAAGTCCGGATTTAGATCTTTCATTCAACAATGACGTGATTACTAGTAGTAGAACTAATGATGATCTAGCTTCCGCAGTGATACAAAGCTCTGTTGAACCGAAGGATGTAGACTCAGGTATTTCTTTTGATCTGGGTACCCCAGGAGAAGCGATAGAGAATAGTGCGCCAATAGCTATAGCTAAAGAAGCTATTAGTGCATCAAACTCACCTGTAAATGTAGATATTTCTGAGATATCCAGTAAAGACTCTACTAATTTGATGGACTTTGACTTAGGTGACCTCACAAGAAAACCTATGCCAGTGATAGCAGGAACTGTTAGCGAAACTCGAGTGTTAGAAACGTCAGAAAATTCACTGGATTTCAATGTTCCTGACATTGCTAGCTTGAAGGGTAATACTGACTCTACTGATAATCCAGAAGTTTCATTAGCAGATTTTGATATGGACTTCAATTTTCCTACAGAGGTAAATGATCTAAGTCAGGAAAGTCTTGTAGTGCCTAACTCTATAGATGATATTTCATTTGATCTTGACTTTTCGACCGACACGGATGATAAGCTCGTGCAAGAAAAATTGCAGACGGATACCTCAGAAGTTAGTGCTGGCTTAACTAATATTGAAGAGGGTGCTTCTACTAATAAAGTAGAAACCCTTGCTAAGTCTGAAGGGTTTGAAGCGAACACTTTTGATTTGACTAATATAGATTTAAGCTTAGCTGATGCTGAGTCCGAGCTCTCAATAGATCAACCAATATCCAAGAAGGCCGCTGACTCAGTCGAAGAAGTGCTCGAGTCACCAGATGTTAATATTAAATTAGATTTAGTTGCAGCATATATCGATATGGATGATAAAGAGGGTGCTCGTGAACTTTTAGAGGAAGTTCTAAAAGAGGGTGGACCTATACAGCAATTACGTGCGCAAGAACTATTAGACAGCTTGGTATAAATTAGATTAAATAAAAAAGCCGAGCGTATTGCTCGGCTTTTTTATTTAATTGGTTGATACTTTAATTAAACAATGCATCCATTCGTTAAAATTTTATTATTTATTTTTATCTTATTATTCATGAGTTATTTGAGTAACGCTTTCTTATTGCTCGTATCCTTGACTCTATTCACTTATGCGACATGGTTAGCACAGAGTAGTTTTTTGCGAGTGGTTAAGCGTATGAAGTGGTTATTTATTTCAATATTTATTATTTATGCTTTTAGTACACCAGGTGAGTATATTCGATACATACCAGTCAGTGTAGCGCCTACAGTAGAGGGGTGTACTCTAGGGGTTATGCAAATCGCCAAGCTATTAGCTACACTTGCTATCCTGAGTATACTGTTTGTAACAAGTTCAAAAGAGCAACTAATGTTAGGCTTACATATATTACTTTCACCACTTAATCTATTGGGGTTGAAAACAGATAGATTCACCGCTAGATTACTGCTCACGTTAGATTATGTGGAAGAGTTAGCGGCAAAAGAGAGACTCATGTTTAGGTTTGATCAGTTAGATAATATGCTATCAATAACAGAACTAACTCATAAAGGTAGAGAGATTACTTTACAAAATTTACCGTTTATATGGACTGATATATTGGTTGTCTTGATGTTGATTATTAGCGCATCTGGACTATTTTACTTTACAGAGTTAAGTTATAAGGTCTTGTTTTGATTAAGGTGTCACTTTGAGAGTTGCACTTGGTTTGGCTTATGACGGCGCTAATTTCTACGGCTGGCAAAGTCAACAAAATGGAGGTGGCGTTCAAGATGTGCTTGAGTTAGCTATATCAAATATCGCTCAACATCAAGTGAGAGTGCATGCTGCAGGTCGCACTGATACGGGGGTGCATGCGCGTTGTCAGGTTATTCATTTTGATACAACAAGTATTCGTCCAGCCACAGCTTGGGTGCGTGGTGTCAATGCATATTTACCTAAGACAGTTCGAGTGGAGTGGGCGTGCGAAGTAGGGGAAGATTTTCATGCGCGCTTTTCAGCTTTTTCACGTAGTTATCAGTATTTGCTTTATAACGCGCCAGTAGCCCCAGCCTTAATGGCAACCAAGGCTGGCTGGTTTCATTTACCGCTTAATCGCGAGGCGATGTCCGAGGCCGCAAGCTACTTAATAGGTGAGCATAATTTTAGTGGGTTTAGAGCTTCTGAGTGTCAAGCTAAAACAGCTGTTAGAAATATGATTGAGTCTGACGTGAAAGTGGTGGGCAAGTATTTCATTTTTGAGTTTACTGCCAATGCATTTTTACAACATCAAGTACGTAATATGATAGGTGCACTAGTTTATATAGGAAAGGGAGCATATCCACCAATCTATATGAAAGAGCTGCTACAGAAGCAGGATAGAACCCTTGCACCACCAACTTTCTCTCCACATGGCTTATATTTAACTGGTGTAGGCTATGATTCAAAATGGGGTCTTCCTATCAATCAATCTAGCAATCAGCAAGACGTACAAAGTGATTGCCAAAGTCACATCCAAGTACTTATTTAAGCGTTACAATAGCGCTTTCGACGTTTTGTTAAATCTGTGAAAGTTCTTCTTGAGAGTTAGAGTCAAAATTTGTGGTATCACGCGAGTTGAGGATGCATTAAGCGCTGTTGAGCACGGTGCGGATGCAATAGGCCTAGTATTTTATGAGAAGAGTCCGCGAGGCATTAGTATTAGCCAGGCGGTTGAAATTACTCGTCATACTCCTGCATTTGTCAGTGTGGTTGGCTTGTTCGTGGATGCTGAACCTAGCTTTATTAACGAGGTTATATCCAAGGTTAAGATTGACTTATTACAGTTTCATGGTAATGAAAGTCCTGATGAGTGCGCAAGCTACTCCTTACCTTTTATCAAAGCAATTCGCGTTAAGTCAGACACAAATTTGATACAATATGCAAAAGAGTATGCAGGTGCTAAAGCCCTGTTATTAGATACTTATACTGAAGGTGTTGCAGGCGGAACAGGTCATGTATTTGATTGGAATTTAATCCCTAAACAGCTTGCAAAACCAATCATACTTGCCGGTGGTTTAAACGCAAGTAATGTAGCCGATGCAATCCAGCAAGTGTTGCCCTATGCCGTAGATGTAAGTGGTGGCGTAGAAGCCTCAAAAGGCATTAAGGATGCAGTAAAAATTGCAGCATTTATGTGCCAAGTTTATAGTAAATAAAAATATATTTAGAAATATCAATTCGCTTAGAAAGTTTTGCGTAAAAAACTTAATGTGGAGAACTAGAAATGCAGCTTTATGATATGCCAGATGCACGCGGGCACTTTGGGAAGTTTGGTGGAACCTTTGTTGCTGAAACTTTAGTTGAAGCGCTAGAAGAGTTACGCGTGATGTATGAAAAGTACAGACATGATCCAGTATTTCTGGCTGAATATGCTTATGATTTAAAACACTTTGTCGGTCGACCAAGCCCAATTTATCATGCAAAACGCTTGTCTGATAAAGTCGGTGGTGCGCAGATTTTTCTTAAACGCGAAGACCTTAACCATACCGGTGCTCATAAAATTAACAACACCATTGGCCAAGCTTTGTTGGCTAAACGTATGGGTAAGCCGCGTGTGATTGCAGAAACAGGCGCAGGTCAACACGGCGTAGCTACAGCGACTATTGCAGCACGCTTAGGGCTTGAATGCGTTGTTTATATGGGCTCTGAAGACGTTAAGCGTCAAGCACCAAATGTATTTAGAATGAAACTGTTAGGCGCAACTGTTGTGCCTGTTGAAAGCGGCTCCAAAACACTTAAAGATGCTCTAAATGAAGCGATGCGTGATTGGGTGACCAATGTACATAATACCTTTTATATTATTGGTACAGTAGCTGGGCCACATCCATACCCAATGATGGTACGGGACTTTCAAGCAGTGATCGGCATTGAAGCCAAAGAGCAAATGATGGAGATGGCTGGTCGTCAACCTGATGCTGTGGTGGCATGCGTAGGTGGTGGCTCTAATGCTATGGGTATTTTTTTCCCCTATATTGATGTGCCGAATGTACGTTTAATAGGCGTAGAAGCTGCAGGCTTAGGTATGGAAACAGGTAAGCATGCTGCGCCGTTAACAGCGAATAGTCCTGTAGGAGTTCTACACGGAAATCGTACTTACTTAATGCAGGATGTCGATGGCAATATTATTGAAACACACTCAGTATCTGCCGGATTGGATTACCCTGGTGTAGGTCCAGAACATGCTTGGTTAAAAGATATCAAGCGTGCGGAGTATGTTGCGATTACCGATGATGAAGCTATGGCAGCATTTCATAACCTTTGCCGCACAGAAGGTATTATTCCAGCATTGGAATCTAGCCACGCGTTAGCTTATGCAGAGAAGTTAGCTCAAAGTATGAGCAAAGACCAAATTGTTTTAGTTAACTTATCCGGTCGTGGTGATAAAGATATTAATACCGTTGCCAAGTTAGCTAACATCACTCTTTAATTTATAAAAATATAACTCATGTCACGCATTCAAACAGTTTTTACAGCGCTTAAAGAACAAGGCAAAACAGCTTTAATACCTTATATCACAGCAGGTGATCCGCACCCTAAGCACACGGTTAATCTAATGCACACTCTAGTTAAACATGGTGCAGATATGATAGAGCTAGGCGTGCCATTTTCCGACCCAATGGCAGATGGACCAATCATTCAACGTGCTAGTGAGCGTGCTTTACTACATAAAGTTGGTCTAACTGCTGTGCTTGATATGGTCAAAACATTTCGTGAAACTAATCAAACAACGCCTATTATACTCATGGGTTATGCAAATCCTATTGAAGCTATTGGTACTACTGCATTTGCAGACCGAGCAAAAGCTGCAGATGTTGATGGTGTGATTACTGTGGATTATCCCCCGGAAGAGTGCGGTGACTTCGTACAGCAATTACGTGCTAGAGAGATAGATCCTGTGTTTTTGTTGTCGCCAACTACTGAACAGAAGCGTGTAGATTTAATTGTGAGTCAGGCCAGTGGTTTTGTTTATTACGTGTCACTAAAAGGCGTTACTGGGGCTGCAAATTTGGATATCACAGAAGTTTCTCAACGCGTAGCTTTGATTCGCACACAAACTAACTTACCAGTTGGCGTGGGTTTCGGTATTCGTGATGCAGTAACTGCAAAAGCTACTGCTGCTATCGCTGATGCGGTCGTGGTTGGTAGCCGTATGGTGCAAACTATTGAAGCTTCAGATGATGAGAGTTTGTTAAGCAATGTAGCTAAGTTAATGGATGAGCTTAAAATAGCAGTGGATACCGCAAAATAGCCAGAAGTAAAAATAATTGCAATCAAATAATTAAATGATAAAGTCGTTAAAAGAGTTACCAAGGGGATAATACTATGGGCTGGTTAAATCAATTACCACAAAAAATTAAACGTGTTGTAGGCGGTGGTAAAAAAACTGTACCGGAAGGTTTGTGGAGTAAGTGTCCTGCCTGCCAAACAGTTTTGTACATGAAGGACCTAGCAGAAAATGCTGAGGTTTGCCCTAAATGCTCTTATCACAATCGCATTGGTGCTCGAGCCAGATTAGCACAGTTGCTTGATAAAGATGGTCAATTCGAAATTGGCGCAAATGTTGTAGCTGTAGATACGCTAAAATTTAAAGATAGTAAAAGCTACGCTGAGCGTATCAGGGAGTCGCAAAAATCTGTTGGTGAGAAAGATGCTTTGATTGTGCTGCAAGGCAGCATCAAGACTGTACCCGTGGTGATCGCTGCCTTTGAATTCAAGTTTATGGGTGGTTCTATGGGTTCAGTCGTTGGGGAGCGTTTTGCACGTGCTGTACAGACGGCTATTGATAACAAAATGGCATTTATTTGTATCTCTGCTAGTGGTGGCGCGCGCATGCAAGAAGGTTTGCTTTCATTGATGCAGATGGCTAAAACCAGCGCAGCACTTACACAGTTGAGCAAGGCTGGATTGCCATTTATCTCTGTGTTAACTGATCCAACCATGGGTGGTGTATCCGCAAGCTTCGCAATGCTAGGTGATATTATTGTAGCAGAACCACAAGCTTTAATCGGCTTCGCCGGTCCGCGCGTGATTGAGCAAACTGTACGTGAGACCCTGCCACATGGCTTTCAGCGCGCAGAGTTCTTATTAGAGCATGGCGCTATTGATTTAATTATAGATAGACGCGAAATGCGTAACCGATTAGCAGGCCTTTTAGCTAACTTGATGCGTTTGCCTATTGCGGCATAATTATTTGCGCATAGTATTTGTCAATTATTTCAATGCATGAGGCTAATTTTGGCTAGTGGCTCAACACATGCATCATTCTAAGTCGACTAAGAACTTAGCCGAGTGGCTAAGTTATATTGAAAGTTTACACCCTAAATCTATTGCTATGGGTTTGGATAGGGTTAAACAAATGATTGATCGTCTAAAGTTGCATCCTGAGTTTACTATTATTATTGTGGCAGGTACTAATGGTAAGGGATCTACATGTGCAATGTTAGAGCAAATTTATACCGGTGCTGGTTATAAAGTCGGCTGTTATACTTCACCACATTTGCTACGTTACAATGAGCGAGTGCGGATCAATAAGCAAGAGGCAAGTGATGAAGCACTTTGTGCAGCATTTGCTGCAGTAGATGCTGCCAGAATGGATGCTACCAATCTAGATATAAATGCTGAAGTCATTGCACTCACTTATTTTGAAGTAGGCACGCTAGCGGCTATGTGGCATTTTATTCAAACTGGTCTAGATGTCGCTATTTTAGAAATAGGCTTAGGAGGTAGATTGGATGCAGTGAATGCCTTCGAGCCAGATTGCTCTATCGTAACAAGCATTGATTTGGACCACCAAGAGTTTTTAGGCAATACACGTGAAAGCGTCGGCTTCGAAAAGGCGGGTGTTTACCGAGCATTTATACCAGCAATATGTGGCGATACTGCCCCACCACTGAGTTTAGTTTCTTTTGCGCATGAAGTTAAAGCCAATTTCAAATGTGTACACCATGATTTTGATTTTACTTTAGACGGAGTCGATAATTGGCGATACTCAGCAGGAGAAGTTGCTTATAAATTGCCAGTCCCGGCTTTAAAAGGCACTTATCAGCTCAATAATGCAGCATGCGCTGTCTGTGCTGTTGTCTCACTCCAATCACGTCTACCTGTAACTCAAACTGATATTGCAGGCGCAATGCGCCAAGTAAACTTAGCAGGACGTTTTCAGATCGTTTCAGATTCACCACACGTTATTCTAGATGTTGCTCACAATCCACATGCTGCGCGTGCTTTGGCTGCAAACCTTAATGCGAGTAAAGCACCCCGAGGTCAAACAATCGTCGTATTCGCAATGCTGGCAGATAAAGACATACAAGGTGTGGTAAGAGCCGTTAAAGATGAAGTTGATCTATGGTATATCGCAAGAATTGATAATGTCAGGGGTGCTACAGCCGAGGAGCTGGCTGCAATTGTTTCTGAAATTGACCCATATGCAAAGTTTAAAACCTTCTCAAACGCTAATATTGCCTATCAACAAGCCTGTATTGATGCCTGTGAAAATGATAAAATACTCGTATTCGGTTCTTTTTATACAGTTGCAAGCGTGATGCAAGCGCTTTAGTCCGAGCTATCATACTAAGTTGTAAAATTTATCACTCGGAAACTAACCTTTTAGAGTGAATACTGAAGGAGGCAGCAATGGCCACAGAGTCACCTAATGATCTAGAACTAGCCTTAAAGAAACGTGCCCGTCGCCGTTTAGTAGGAGCTCTGGCCCTTGTTCTTTTTATAGTGATTGTACTGCCAATGATGTTGCAAGATCGTGCTGCTTTAGCGCCACAAGAAGCTATTAAAATTAGAATGCCCGACGACGATACTCATCAGCAAATACAAAAAGTAGAGACGAATGTAGTACCAATCGAGTCGCAAGCAGAAGTTGCTGCAATGAGTAAACCTGTTATGTCTGAGACAGTAAAGTCAGGGTCGCCAGCGGATACAGAGATTGATAATCCAGTTCAGTCCGAAAGTGCTAAAGAGTCTAGTGAGATTAAAAAAGAGTCAGCTGATGAAAAAAAAGTCGAAGATAGAAAGTCTGTTAAAAAAGCAGAGCTAACTACTGCAGAAGCTAAAAAAGCTGAGGTTAAATCAACTAAAGCAAAAGTATCTGAGATTAAAAAGTCTGAGGGAAAAGAGTCTGAGGGAAAAGAGTCTGAAGCGAAAGCTACTCCAACAAATGGTGAAAGCTTTACCATACAAGTTGGCGTTTTCTCTGATATAGCCAATGTAAAACAGTTACAAGCAAGATTAAAACAAGTCGGCCTAGACTCTCACACTGAGAGTATTACAACACAAAAGGGCGAAAAAATTCGCTTAAGAGCAGGTCACTTTAACTCACGTCAAGAAGCTGCATACGCACTTACGAAACTGCAGGCGGCAGATTTAACAGGAATAATCATTAGCAATAATTAATGAGACATGTTTTTATATCCCGATTAATTGACTCGAAAAGTATATGACAAGTTTTGATTATATAGTGCTAGTTATCATTGGTATTTCCATCGTACTAAGTATAATGCGCGGCTTTATTAGAGAGGCATTAGCTATCTTAGCTTGGATAGCTGCTTTTCTGACTGCTAAAGCGTACGCGAGTCAAATATTGCCGATGATGCCAGAGAATATTCCAACAGAGTCATTACGTATGCTAGCGGCATTTTTAGTATTGTTTTTTGCTACACTGCTAGTTGCTAGTTTATTAGCAATTGCACTTTCCTCTGTTTTTAAAAAAGTGGGGCTTAGCTGGCTTAATCGACTATTAGGTGCTATTTTTGGCTTAGTGCGAGGTGTGATAATTGTATGTATTGTTGTATTTTTAGCGGGATTTACAGAAGTACCAAATGATGCGCGTTGGCGAGATGCCATGTTTAGTGCGCCGCTTGAGGCACTAGTTATTAGTATGTTGCCATGGGTGCCGGTAAGCATTGCTAAGCACGTTAGATACGATTAAGTTAGCTAGAGCTAACTTATATCCTAGACCTGCATGCTTATCTCAAGCCTGTATTTTAGAGTTATAGAATTTTTAATTAGAGTTAATCATTTAAGGCTTTCTTCATGTGCGGAATTATAGGCATTGTAGGTAAAAATCCAGTTAACCAATTATTGTATGATGGTTTATTGGTGTTGCAACACCGTGGTCAAGATGCTGCAGGCATTGTAACGACCGATGGAAATACATTTTTTATGCATAAAAACAATGGTTTAGTGAAGGATGTATTTCAAACGCGCCACATGCGCAGCTTAATTGGAAATGTGGGTATCGCCCATGTGCGTTATCCGACTGCTGGCTCTTCTAGTGCAGCAGAGGCTCAACCCTTTTATGTGAACTCTCCATTCGGTATTGTGCTTGGGCATAATGGTAACTTAACTAATTCGCAACAACTAAAGTCGGAAATGTTCCGTCAAGACTTACGTCATATCAATACTAACTCAGACTCTGAAGTGCTATTAAATGTCTTGGCGCATGAAATCGAAAAAACCTCGCGTAATGCAGTACTCAATACTGATATGGCTTTTGATGCAGTATCTGGAGTACATAAACGTTGTAAAGGCGCGTATGCTGTAGTGGCAATGATTGCTAACTTTGGATTGTTGGCATTTCGTGATCCTAATGGTATTCGTCCATTGGTAATAGGTAAACTTGAAACTGCTCAAGGTACAGAATATATAGTTGCCTCAGAAAGCGTTGCGCTAGATGTGCTAGGTTTTCAAATGGTACGTGATGTAGAGCCAGGCGAAGCGGTTTTTATTGATATGGATGGTAACTTTTTCTCACGTCAATGCTCAGCTGAAGCTAAACTTAATCCTTGTATTTTTGAGTATGTTTATCTCGCACGTCCTGACTCAGTAATTGACGGCGTATCGGTTTACCAAACACGCTTAGATATGGGTAAAAGTCTTGCCGAAAAAATCAAACGTGAATGGTCAGATAAGAAAATTGATGTAGTGATTCCAATTCCAGATACCAGTCGTCCAAGCGCCTTGCAGGTAGGCATTGCTTTAGGGTTGGAATATCGTGAAGGATTCATTAAAAACCGTTACATCGGTCGTACATTTATTATGCCAGGTCAAGCGCTACGCAAGAAGTCAGTGCGTCAAAAATTAAATCCAATCGGTATTGAGTTTAAAGGTAAAAATGTATTATTGGTTGATGACTCTATCGTTCGTGGTACTACCTCACAACAAATCGTGCAGATGGCACGTGATGCAGGTGCAAACAAAGTCTACTTTGCCTCAGCAGCTCCACCTGTTAGGTTTCCAAACGTGTATGGTATTGATATGCCCAGTCGTGATGAGCTGCTAGCAACAGGTCGAACAGATGAACAAATCTGTCAAGAGATTGGTGCAGATGCCCTGATTTATCAAGATTTAGATGCATTGGTAGAAGGTGTTAAATTAAGTAATCCGCATATTAAAAACTTTGATTGCTCATGTTTTGACGGTAAATATGTGACGGGTGACATTAATGAGACTTACTTAAACAATATTGAGGCTGCGCGCGGTGATATAAATAAGAAGCAGAAGCCAGCAAACTCAAGTACACAGATGGATTTAAACCTGATCGATAGTTTTGATAATGAGTCTGCTGAAGTAAGTTAGATTAAATGCAAAAGCATCTTGACCAAGCAGCATCATAGGTCTAGTATGAAGTTGCGCTGATTTGAGTGACTTAACTTAAATAAGGTCTTACTCAGCTTGCGGGCGCATAATAAATACAGCTAAAGCGAGTTAAAAAAGAACCCGTTTTAGCTAAAGCTTAAACGGGTTTTTTAATGTCTAAAAGAAACGATATAAGAAGTGCCAAATGAAATGAGAGTGAAATGATTAAACAATATCACCCAGAAACATTAAGTGTACGCGCAGGTAACGAGATGACGGAGTTCGGTGAAAACTCTGAAGCCTTGTTTTTAAATTCTAGCTATAGATTTAACAGTGCAGCACAAGCAGCAGCACGTTTTGGTGGCGTTGAGCCTGGTAATATATACTCAAGATTTACCAATCCAACTGTCTCCATGTTTCAAAATAAATTAGCTGCCTTAGAAGGTGCGGAGCAGTGCGTAGCAACCTCTAGTGGCATGTCGGCGATTCTAGCGTGTATTATGGGCTTATGTAGCGCTGGCGACCATATTGTAGCTTCACGTAGTATTTTTGGTACTAGTGTTCAGCTATTTAGTAATATCATGGCGCGCTGGGGTTTACAGGTGACCTATGTTTCATTAACGAATACTGTTGAGTGGCAAGCGGCTATTACGTTAAAAACTAAACTGTTTTTTGTGGAGACGCCATCAAATCCGATGACTGAGATTGGCGATATTCGCATGTTAGCTGACATAGCACACAAATCGGGTGCTTATCTTGTTGTAGATAATTGCTTTTGCACACCTGCAGTTCAGAAACCGCTCGAGCTGGGGGCAGATGTTATTATTCACTCTGCGACTAAATATATTGACGGACAGGGTAGATGTTTAGGTGGTGCTGTACTCGGGAGTAAGGCTTTAATGGAGCCAGTTTACGGTTTCTTGCGCACAGCAGGCGTTACCATGAGTGCATTTAATGCTTGGGTATTTTTAAAGGGATTAGAAACGTTATTTATTCGTATGGAAGCACATGCTAAGAATGCATTGGCTTTAGCTACTTGGCTTGAAGCTCAGCCACATGTGGCGCGTGTTTATTATCCTGGACTAAAGTCACACCCACAGCACGTGCTTGCAATGCAACAACAGCGTAATGGCGGCGGTATAATCAGCTTTGAAGTTAAGCCAAAAGCGGGGCAAACAGCGCAAGAGGCCGCTTGGGCGCTGATTGATGCGACAAAGTTAATCTCGATTACGGCAAATCTCGGGGATGCGAAAAGTACTATCACACATCCAGCGACTACTACACATTGCCGGATAACTGCAGAAGCACGTGCTGCCGCTAGTATTCAGGATGGGTTAGTCAGAATTGCAGTAGGTTTAGAGAATGTTGAAGACTTAAAAGCAGACTTATTCGCCCTCACTAAATAGTCCTAAAAGTATCTGTCAAACTAGGTGTTAACACTGTTTGATTTGCTATGGGTAATCAATGTTAACGCTACTAATTTGCACCCTTTTTGTGCTAAAATCATGACACATAAAAACCATTAAAAGTTAGTTGTCACATGGATCAATTCGCTAAAGAAACCCTACCCATCAGCCTTGAAGATGAAATGCGTAGATCTTACCTAGATTACGCAATGAGCGTGATTGTAGGGCGTGCTTTACCAGATGTTCGTGATGGCTTGAAGCCAGTGCATCGTCGTGTTTTGTTTGCGATGCACGAGCTTTCAAACGATTACAATAAACCTTATAAAAAATCTGCACGTATCGTTGGCGATGTTATCGGTAAATACCATCCGCATGGTGATACGGCGGTGTACGATACGATTGTTCGTATGGCCCAAGATTTTTCGTTGCGCTATATGCTGGTAGATGGTCAAGGTAACTTTGGTTCTGTAGATGGTGACAATGCAGCGGCGATGCGATATACCGAAATCCGTATGGCGAAAATCGCACATGAGCTATTAGCCGATATTGATAAAGAAACAGTTGATTTTGGCCCTAACTACGATGGTAGTGAGCACGAGCCGCTCATCATGCCGGCACGTATTCCCAATTTACTCATCAACGGTAGCTCTGGTATTGCCGTTGGTATGGCAACCAATATCCCCCCACATAACTTGAATGAAGTATTGGATGCATGCTTAGCCTTGCTTAAAGACCCGGAAATGGGCATCGAGGAATTGATTGAGCTTGTGCCAGCGCCTGACTTTCCCACTGCAGGTATTATCTACGGTACTGTAGGTGTTAAAGAAGGTTATCGCACAGGCCGCGGTCGTGTGGTGATGCGCGGTAGAACGCATGTGGAAGATTTAGAGCGCGGTGGTCGTCAAGCGTTGATTGTTGATGAGCTTCCGTACCAAGTGAATAAAAAGACCTTTGTTGAAAAAATCGCTGAATTAGTCAACGAGAAGAAAATCGAAGGTATTTCAGATTTACGCGATGAGTCAGATAAATCTGGTATGCGCGTAGTAATTGAGTTAAAGCGTGGTGAGATTGCTGAAGTTGTACTGAATAACTTATATAAACAAACGCAATTGCAAGATACCTTTGGTATGAATATGGTGGCCTTATTAGACGGCCAACCGCGCTTACTCAATTTAAAACAAATGCTAGAGGCATTCTTGCGTCACAGGCGTGAGGTGATTACACGTCGCACCGTGTTTGAGTTGAAAAAAGCGCGCGCACGTGGTCATATCCTAGAGGGATTAGCGGTCGCACTTGCTAACGTAGATGAGATGATCGCTATTATCAAAGCTGCGCCAACACCACCAGAAGCCAAAATAGCGCTAATGGCGAAAGCTTGGAAATCTCCAGTGGTTGAAGAGATGCTTAAACGCGCTGCGATGGAAGCTTCGCGTCCAGAGGGCTTGAGTATTGATTTTGGTTTAACGCCTAATGGCTATCAATTAAGCGATATCCAGGCGCAAGAAATCTTACAAATGCGCTTGCAACGCTTGACCGGCCTTGAGCAAGATAAAGTTGTCAGTGAGTATAAAGAGGTCATGGATATTATTGCCGACTTACTTGATATTTTGGCAACACCTGCTCGTGTAACAGCCATCATTAATGATGAGTTAACTGAAATACGTAAGCAATTTGGCGATAAACGTCGCAGTGAAATTGTGGCTAATGCACAGGATTTATCATTAGAAGACTTTATTACGCCGCAAGATGTGGTCGTCACACTTTCGCATACTGGTTACGTGAAGTCTCAGCCTTTAGATGAATACCGTGCGCAGCGCCGTGGTGGCCGTGGTAAGCAAGCAGCACAAACTAAAGAGGATGACTTTATCGACAAGATGTTTGTTGCCAATACGCATGACTATATATTGTGCTTCAGTAGTCTCGGTCAAGTTTATTGGTTGAAAGTTTACGAAGTACCGCAAGGTAGCCGTACAGGCCGTGGTAAGCCAATCGTGAACTTGTTTCCACTAGAAGAAGGCGAAAAAATTAATGCCATCCTTTCAGTAAAAGAGTTTGATGAAAATCACTTTATTTTCATGGCAACATCACAAGGTACGGTTAAGAAGACTCCACTCTCAGATTTTGCAAACCCGCGTAAATCAGGCATTATCGCCATCAATTTAGATGAAGGTGACTTCTTGGTTGGTGCTGAAATTACTAATGGCGCGAATGATGTCATTTTAGTTTCAAATGGCGGTAAAGCCGTTTGGTTTAGCGAAGATGATGTGCGCTCTATGGGACGCGCTACTCGCGGTGTGCGTGGTATGAAGCTTGTCGATAATCAACAAGTATTGTCGTTACTCATTGCAGATAATGATAGGCAGTCAGTATTGGTGGCTACTGAAAATGGCTACGGTAAACGTACTGTGTTGTCTGATTTCCGTCATTCAGGTCGTGGAACGCAGGGCGTTAAAGCGATTGCGATTAGTGAACGCAATGGCCTGGTAGTAGCAGCGAAACTAGTGAATGAAGACGACGAAATCATGTTGATTACTACTGGCGGCGTATTGATTCGCACACGTGTAAAAGAGATTCGTGAATTGGGTCGCGCAACACAAGGTGTGACGTTGATTAATCTAGGTGAAGGCGAGAAACTTTCTGGGCTTGAAAAAATTGTTGAGTCTGATGACCCTGAGGCAGAGGTTGGTGTAGACGCAACTGTAGCATTAGATAGTTCAGTTAAGTTCAATTTAGAGTCTGATATCGATACAAATGACAGTATAGAAACTGACAATAACACTTAATTTTATAAAAACCTCAAGTAAAGAATTATTCAGAATGGCTCATATTTTTAATTTCTCTGCAGGCCCTGCAGTACTGCCTAAACCTGTACTGGAACGTGCTCAAGCAGAAATGCTGGATTGGCATGGCTCGGGTATGAGTGTGATGGAAATGTCGCATCGTGGTAAAGAGTTTATGAGTATTTTGGCTAAAGCAGAGAGTGACTTGCGCACGCTGTTGAATATTCCTAGTAATTACAAAGTATTGTTTTTGCAAGGCGGAGCGATTGCTGAAAATGCGATGATTCCAATGAATTTACTTGGAGGCAAAGCGGCAGACTACGCAGTAACTGGCGGTTGGAGTAAACGTAGTGTTGAGGATGCCGGTGCATATGGCAAAATTAACGTAGTCACCAATACAGAAGCTGATAAATATACCTATGTCCCAGATTTTTCTACATGGAAATTGAGTAAAGATTCAGCTTACTTGCATATTTGTACTAATGAAACTATGAGTGGTGTTGAGTTTGTTGATTTACCCAACACCAATGGCGTACCTATTGTAGCGGATATGTCTTCACACATCCTTTCACGTGAAATCGATGTGAGTGAGTATGGGGTGATTTACGGTGGCGCACAAAAAAATATCGGTCCAGCAGGTTTATGTATAGTCATTGTGCGGGAAGATTTGCTCGATAAGGCCTCAGCCTTAACGCCAGCAGTATTCAACTGGAAAACACAAGCTGAAAACCAGTCTATGATTAATACACCGCCTACTTATAGTATTTATATCGCGGGCTTGGTGTTCGAGTGGTTGATAGCGCAGGGTGGAGTAGCCGCCATTGAAAAAGTAAATATTGCGAAAGCAAAATTACTTTACGACTATATTGATTCAACTGATTTTTATATCAATCATGTGGCGATTAAAAATCGCTCACGTATGAACATTCCTTTTTATTTGCAAGATGAGTCATTAAATGACGCCTTTTTACAAGGAGCTCAGGAAAATGGATTGTTGCAACTTAAAGGTCATCGTGCCGTAGGTGGCATGCGTGCAAGTATCTACAACGCAATGCCGCTAGAGGGTGTGCAAGCGTTAGTTACCTATATGAAAGTTTTTGAAAGTAATCATTCAGCATGAGCGAGCGGCTTAAACAACATCGCGATCAAATAGACGCGATAGACGAGCAATTACTTAAGCTTGTTAACGAGCGAGCAAAGCTTGCACGTGCCATTGGGAGCCTGAAAGATGATGGTGTGATTTATCGGCCAGAACGTGAAGCGCAGGTATTACGCCGTTTGCAGGCCAATAATCAAGGTCCGCTAGCTAACGAGGCTGTGAGTAATATTTTTCGGGCGGTAATGTCTAACTGTCGCGCGCTTGAAAAAGATCTGTCTATCGCGTTCTTAGGGCCATTAGGTACTTATAGTGAAGAGGCTGCACTCAAGCAGTTTGGCTTGGGTAGAAGTGCAATAGTTTGTGGTTCAATTGATGAGGTGTTTCGTTCAGTGGAGGCTGGACAAGCGGATTATGGTGTTGTACCAGTTGAAAACTCTACTGAGGGTGCAGTCGGGCTCACACTTGACTTATTGTTATCAAGCTCTCTCAAAATTTGTGGTGAAATCACGTTGCCAATTCATCATTGTCTGTTATCTAGACAAACTGAAATTACCAATATTAGTCACGTGTTCTCACACACGCAATCACTGGCGCAGTGTCATGAATGGCTTAATCACCACATGCCCAAAATAACGCGTGAAGCTGTAACTAGTAATGCACGCGCAGCACAAATGATTCATGACTTGGTTTCTACCGATGGTACTTTTGCTGCAGCTATCGCAAGCAAGCGGGCAGCAGAGCTCTTTGACTTAAACATACTCGCTGAAAATATTGAAGATGATACTAAAAATACAACGCGCTTTTTAGTGCTAGGTTCGCACGAAGTTGCGCCATCTGGTCAGGATAAAACCTCTTTAGTGATGACGTCCAAGAATATCCCAGGTGCTATGGTTCAGCTATTAGAGCCATTATCAAAGCATGGTGTTAGTATGAGTAAGTTCGAATCTCGTCCATCAAAGCAGGGTTTGTGGGACTATGTGTTCTTTGTTGATATTGAAGGTCACCAAGATGATACGAAAGTTAAGGCAGTGTTAGCTGAGTGCTTAGAACGCGCCTCTTTCCTCAAAGTATTAGGTTCCTATCCAGCCGCTGTAATCTAAGCAAAAATTAAGTTTTTAAGGTTTTTCGCATGAATATGTCTAGTCGTAGTCAAGCCCACAGTGCTGTGGCAAAGGTAGCACCCGAGTATATCAAAGCGATTGCGCCATATCAGGGAGGTAAACCCATTTCCGAACTGGCACGTGAAATGGGTTTACAAGTGGAAAGTATTGTGAAGCTTGCGTCGAATGAAAATCCTTTGGGCATTAGCCCCAAGGCAGATTATGCAATTCAAGAGACTCTGCTCGATATTGCACGTTATCCTGATGGTAACAGTTTTGCTTTGCGTGATGCTATTAGTCAAAAGTTTAATGTCTCGCCGAATCAATTGGTATTTGGTAACGGTTCTAACGATATTCTGGAGCTAGCTGCGCGTGCTTTTTTAGTGGGAGGTTGCGAAGCCATCTACTCTCAACATGCTTTTGCGGTCTATCCGTTAGTCACGCAAGCAACGGGTGCTACAGGGGTAGTTGTCCCAGCTAAGGACTATGGACATGATTTAACAGCAATGCTCGCGGCTATTACATCAAAAACTCGCATCATATTTATTGCTAACCCGAACAATCCTACCGGTACATTATTAGGCAAAGTTGAGTTATTGGCATTTTTGAAGCAAGTGCCTGAAACGGTGTTAGTTGTGTTAGATGAAGCCTATGATGAGTATTTATCAGCAGTTGATAAATCTGAAGCGATTACCTGGCTGAGTGAGTTCGATAATTTAATTATTTCACGCACTTTTTCAAAAGCTTATGGCTTAGCTGGCTTGCGTGTCGGTTTTGGTTTGTGTCATGCTGATATTGCTGACTTAATGAATCGTGTGCGTCAGCCTTTTAATGTGAATAGTATAGCCCAAGCTGCCGCAGTGGCTTCACTTGCAGATGATGATTTTGTTGAACGGTCATATGCGTTGAATCAAGCAGGCATGGCGCAGCTGACACAGGGCTTAAATAAATTAGGCCTAGAATACATTCCGTCGTTTGCTAACTTTGTGAGCTTTGCAGTGAAAGACGCAGGGCAAGTAAATCAAAAGCTATTGCAGAATGGTGTTATTGTTCGCCCAATCGCTAATTATGAAATGCCCGATTACTTACGCGTAAGTGTTGGACTGTTCAATGAAAATGTCCGTTTTCTAGAAGTGTTAGAACAAATTTTAAAAAGTAATAAATAAATGAGCGAATATAAAAAGCTAGCCACAGATGATGTACGCATACGCGAGATTAAAAAGTTAATTACGCCATTGGAGTTATTAGATCGCCTAAAGGAAAGTGCTGACTCAACACAAAACATCTTAACCACACGTAAAGAAATCCATCGTATATTGCATCAGTCTGATGACCGCTTATTGGTGGTTGTAGGGCCATGTTCTATACATGATACTAAAGCGGGTTTAGAGTATGCGAACCGTTTGATGGAAGTGCGTAAAAGCCTGTCGCAAGACTTGCTGATTGTGATGCGCGTTTATTTTGAAAAACCACGTACAACAGTTGGATGGAAAGGCTTGATTAACGACCCACATCTTGATGGCAGCTATAAAATCAATGAAGGTTTAGAAATTGCACGTAAGTTTTTATTGGATGTGAATGAGTTAGGCATGCCAGCCGGTGCCGAGTTCTTAGATATGATTACACCGCAATATGTCGCTGATTTAGTGAGTTGGGGTGCCATTGGTGCACGAACTACCGAATCACAAGTGCATCGCGAGCTAACATCAGGGCTATCTTGCCCTGTTGGGTTTAAGAATGGCACTGACAGTGGCGTACGTGTGGCAATAGATGCAATTAAAACAGCCTCTAGCCCACATCACTTTTTATCGGTAACCAAAGAGGGGCAGTCTGCCATATTTTCAACGTCAGGTAATGAGGATTGTCACGTGATTCTTCGTGGTGGTAAAACACCTAATTACGATGCGAAAAATGTGAAAGAAGCTTGCGAGAAGCTGTCAGCTGCAGGACTTGAACCAATATTAATGATTGATTGCAGTCACGGTAATAGTAGTAAAAACTACTTGCGCCAAAAAGATGTAGCGCAAGACATTGCAGCGCAATTGTCGAACGGAAATCAACATATCATTGGTGTGATGTTGGAGTCGCACCTTAATGAGGGTCGTCAAGATCACACGCCTGGTTGTGATTTAGATTACGGAAAATCTATCACTGACGCCTGTCTAGGTTGGAATGATACGGTTGATATGCTGAATGCGCTTGCTTCAGCCGTGCGAGTCCGTCGTCAGAAAAACAATCAGTCTACTTAGTGTGATATGGCATCATGAATTTACTTAGAGCTTAATCAGTAACTTTGCAGTATTGTAATGGCTGAATGAAGAGCACTATTCTCTCCACGTTGTAGCGATAAGTTAAGTGTGCAGCAACGAGTTTAATTAACTACTAAAAAGGAAATTTATCATGTGGACTACACCAGCAGCTACAGAAATGCGTTTTGGTTTTGAAGTTACAATGTACGTAATGAATAAGTAATTAGCATTTAGCTAATCAAAAAAAGGCTGCCGTAAGACAGCCTTTTTTTATAGAGAAAAACTATTTTGTGAAATAAAAGCCCGAATTTAGCAGTAGCAAGTGTAGTCATGAAAGTAGTTTAGTTAAAGTAATATCAGATAATAATAAGTAACTAAGTAGAATTGAAGAGTGATATGCATATACATGTTTTAGGCGCAGGTGCAGGTGGTGGTTTCCCACAATGGAATTGTAATTGTTTTAATTGTGATGGCCTTCGTAAAGGCATAATTAAAGCAACTAAACGCACACAGTCATCAATTTGTGTAAGTAGCGATGGTATTAACTGGGTGCTGTTTAATGCTTCACCAGATGTATTGCAGCAGATTCAAGATTTTGCGCCATTACAACCAGGCCGTGCGATTCGTGATTCAGGGATTCAGGCGATTGTGCTGATTGACGCGCAAATTGACCATACCACTGGCTTATTTATGCTGCGCGAAGGCAAGGTAAAACGCGAGATTTATTGCACAAACATGGTGTACGAAGATCTGACCTCGGGTAATCAGATATTGAATATATTAGAGCACTATTGCGGCGTAAATTATCATCAAGTACCTATTGATGGTAAGACTAGCTTTGAGATTCCTAATGTACCTAACCTTAAGTTTACATCTGTATCACTTAAAAGCGCAGCACCTCCTTATTCTCCACACCGTAACAATCCTCAAGCTGGCGATACTATTGGAGTGTTGATAGAAGAAGTCAGCACAGGTAAAAAGTGTTGGTATTCTCCAGGCTTAGGTGAGATAGAGCCGCACTTACCACCACTTATGAGTCAGGCTGATTGCATTATGGTCGATGGTACGTTTTGGACAAACACCGAAATGATTGATATGGGCTTGATGGCTAAAACTGCACGAAGTATTGGCCACAATCCACAATCAGGTGAAGGCGGTATGATAGAGAAGTTAGATGCATTTGGTCCAAAAAATAGCCAAGACGTGCGAAAAGTATTGATACATATCAATAACACCAATCCAATTTTAAGAGAAGATTCTGTCGAGCGCGAAACGCTTAACCAGCATGGCATTGAGGTCGCCTATGATGGTATGGACATCATTCTTTAGGAGAAAAAATGAGTGCAATTGTAAATGATAACCTACCTTGGTCACGTGAAGAGTTTGAAGAAAAACTTCGTGAAAAAGGTAAGGGCTACCACATTTATCATCCGTTTCACGTGTTAATGTATGAAGGTAAACTGACTAAAGAGCAACTGCAATGTTGGGTAGCAAACCGCTTTTATTACCAGATTGCGATTCCAATGAAAGATGGTGCAATTCTTTCCAACTGCCCAGATGTTGAAGTTCGTAAGCAATGGATAGTGCGGATAACTGATCACGATGGCTTGGGTGATACTGTAGGTGGTATAGAGGCGTGGATTCAACTCGGTGCAGCTGTAGGCCTTAGCCGTGAAGATATTGTAAGTTTGAAAATGGTGAGTCCGGGTGTACGTTTTGCCGTAGATGCTTACATCAACTTTGCCAAACAACGTCCTTGGCAAGAGTCAGTATGCTCAAGTTTAACCGAACTATTCGCGCCACATATACACCAACAGCGTATTAGCTCATGGCCTATTATGTACCCGTGGATTAAAGAAGAGGGATTAACTTACTTTAAAAAGCGCCTCACTGAAGCACGTCGCGATGTAGAGCAGGGGTTGGATGTAACGCTTAGCTATTTTAGTACTTCACGTGAAATGCAAATGAAAGCACTCGATATTTTGCAGTTTAAATTGAACATACTCTGGGTGATTGCTGATTCAATTATGTTGGCTTCAACTCTTGATATTAAAGTTGCAGGAAAAGATTATTTCCATCAGCCAGTTATTAACTTTTAGACTCTAATTTATTGATTAGTATTCAACCAAATACCATGGAAATCAACATTCAACATTCAGATATTTACGCGCTGGCATTTCATCATCGTTTTCAGTGGGAAGAGGCACAGCAAAGCTATGTGATACTTTTTCCTGAAGGCATGGTCAAATTAAATGGTGGCGCGGGTGAAGTAATTAAGCGCGTAGATGGTAAGGCAACTGTAGGCGATATTATAACCGAGTTAAAACAGGCCTTTCCTGACGCAATAGGAATTGAGGCTGACATTATTGGCATGTTTGAAATGGCTTACGGAAAAGCTTGGATTCGTAAAGTTTAGGTTCAGAACTCTACTATTTGTGGTGAGTTGAGTACTTAGGAGTGGTAAATGACACAAATTTCATTAGGTGAATCGGTAGTACAAAAAGAGTTGCATGCACAGGCACAAAATAACGGTGTTGCGGCTAATCTTACACAAACTCAACCACTTTGGTTGTTAGCTGAAGTCACTTATCGTTGCCCACTACACTGCGCTTTTTGTTATAACCCGACAGATTATGATAAACATACGCAAAATGAGTTGACTACAGAGCAATGGATACGCACTTTGCGCGAAGCTCGCAAAATGGGCGCAATTCAGTTGGGTATATCTGGTGGCGAACCTTTGCTACGCGATGATATTGAAGATATTGTGATTGAAGCTAGAAAGTTAGGCTATTACAGTAATCTTATTACCTCTGGTGTTGGTTTAACTGAAAAGCGTATACAAGCATTTAAAGAGGGCGGCTTAGACCATATTCAGCTTTCAATGCACGACATTACTGAAGAAATTAATAACTTTATTACCAATACTAAAACATTTGAGCTGAAGAAAAAGGTTGCTGCCATGATTAAAGGTTATGGCTATCCAATGGTGCTTAACGTGGTAATACATCGCTATAACATTGGTCATATCAAAGAAATTTTGGAGATGGCTGAGGCTTTGGGTGCAGATTATGTAGAGCTTGCAAATACGCAATACTACGGCTGGTCATTAGTCAACCGTAGCCAGTTAATGCCACTTAAAGAACAAATTGATGAAGCTGAGCGCATCACTAATGAGTTCCGTGAAAAAGTCGGTAATAAAATGAAAGTATTTTTTGTGGTGCCAGATTACTTTGGTGATCGTCCAAAAAAATGTATGAATGGTTGGGGTGAGGTCTTTATGATCGTCACAGCCAATGGCGATGTATTACCATGTCACTCAGCGCGTGTATTGCCGAATATGGTATTTCCAAATGTACGCGAAAAAGGTTTAGAGTATGCGTGGAAGGAATCGCCCGCTTTTAATAAATACCGTGGTACTGCTTGGATGAAAAACCCATGCGTATCGTGCCCTGAAAAAATGAATGATCTAGGTGGTTGCCGTTGCCAAGCGTTTTTATTGACGGGCGATGCAGAAAGTGCGGATCCAGTGTGCTCACTATCACCTCATCATCATCTAATTGAAAAAGCCATTGAATACAGTAAAAATCCAGTAATAGCTAGCCAACCGATTATTTTTAGAACCGATAAGAATTCAAAAAAATATGTAGCGGGTGATAAAGAGCGGATAGAGGAGTTTCACGCTTTACCGTAAGCTCTAGCAGATATACCCTAGGCTTTACAGATATAATAGACAGCGCGTAGCAACATAAGCTAGTGCGCTTTCTTATTTCCGAATATATGAAAACTCAATTTAACCATTCGCACTCTTCCCGACCACATTCCTACCTTTTTGTTTATGTGTTGGCAAGCCTTGCTGCATTAGCTCCCTTTGCTATTGACACCTATTTGCCTGCATTTCATATAATAGGTGCGCAACTTGGGGCAAGTGATGTACAAGTTCAGCAGAGTCTTACGTTTTATCTATTACCATACGCATTCATGACCCTTTGGCATGGTGCAATTTCTGATTCAATAGGTCGTATTACCACTATCAAATGGGGCTTAGGCGTGTTTGTATTTGCTTCCATAGGCTGTGCTTTTGCATCTAATATAGAGATGCTATGGTTCTTTCGCGCCTTACAAGGTATTTCAGGTGGAGCTGGTAATGTAGTGGCGCGCGCCATGGTACGCGACTTGTTTGAAGGTGCGCAAGCTCAACGTGTAATGGCCACTGTGCAAATGTTATTTGGTATTGCACCAGCAATAGCGCCGATTATTGGCGGCGTACTGCTGGGTATATATTGGCAAGCCATTTTTATCTTCTTAGCGCTTTACTCAGCACTTAGCCTATGGGCAGCTATGCGTTATTTGCCTGAAACTATGCCAATTGAAAAGCGTATGCCGCTTTCGGTTAGGCAAGTTATCAAAGATTACAAAGTAATTTTTGGCGATAAAGAATTTAATTACGTTGTATTTGCACTTAGTGCAAATTTTGCAAGTTTTTTTCTATATGTTTTGGCCAGCCCTGTATTTTTAGTTAAGCAACTCGGTTTAACTCAGCATCAGTTTGGCTACATGTTTATCCCTACTGTTTGCGGCATGATAATAGGTTCATATCTAGCAAAACGTGCAGCAGGACACTACGCAAGGCAAAAAGTAGTTAAAGCAGCTTATCTTTGGATGACAGCAATGGTCATCTTGAACATGGTGGTTTGCTATACACTACCCATACGGCCTCTATATAATATTCTACCTATTGCTTTATTTAATATTGGTATGGCATTAGCAATGCCCATACTTTCACTTATTGCCCTTGATCGCCACCCTAAAATACGAGGTACGGCGGCTTCAGGTCAGGCATTTATACAGATGTTACTTTCTACAGTGTCTGCTGGCTTGATTGTGCCGCTTGTCTGGTATGCGCCGTCTGGTCTAGCTGTAGCAATGGCAGGCTATTTATTGTTTGGCTGGGTGATGATGTATCGAAGTAAGTTTTTCAATTATGAGTGATATGGTAATTTGATCCGCGCATTACTAAGACATTTACACTTGACTTTTTTGAGCTTCTGTTTTCCAAAGTAGATACACCCTACAATCAAACTCTAATTGATGATAATTTGGCTCCATATGCAGGCAGAGTTGATAGAATGCCTTGTCATGATCGCGCTCTTTTAGGTGTGCAAGTTCATGTACAACAATCATTTTTAAAAAGTCAGCAGGTGTTTCTTTAAAAAAAGAAGAAATTCGTATTTCTTTTTTAGCTTTAAGTTTGCCACCTTGTACGCGCGAAATTGCCGTATTTAGTCCTAGCGCATGATGGTCTATAGTTAGCCGGCTGTCGTAATGCACTTTATCTAATAATGGCACATTGCGTAAAAAAGCCTGCTTTAATTCGTTACTATAGATGTATAACGCTTTATCAGTTTGAATCTGGTGAGGTTCAGGATAACGTTGTGAGATATATTCACCTAGCATACTCTGAGATTGTAGCTGCCGTATTTTATTTTGCAAGGACACAGGATAATGCTGCAAGTACTTGAGTGGCATTGGTATCATAAGTTATTAATTATTATAAAAATTCTAATAAGTTATTAAAGATATTTAAAGCTGTTTAATTAGTATCATCGAGATAAACTTAAGTGATAAATAGCCATGAATACTTGTTCTTATTCTCTAATTTAAAATACTTACTACCCATTTAATATACATTATACCTTGTGTGTTAATTAGTTTTAAGTTTGAATTTTATTGATGCGCTGAGAGGTGTTATCAGAAAGCAGAGCAGATAATGAGTAAGAGTCGTGAACATATTGCATTGAGTGCATACCTTAATCTATTAGAACGTAAGGGATTCACTAATGTTGAGCTTAGGCAGCGAGAGGTGATAATACTTAAGCTTATCCCATGGATAGAAAATATTCACTGTAATGGCAATGCTTTTAGGGATGCAGTAGATCAACTATTTAAAACCTTGGAAAAACCGTTATGGTTTAGTTATTTGCCAGTGATTAGAGAGTTTTTTTCGTTTTGGGTAGACGATATTAAAGCGGTTATTGCTATGAATCAAGACAATGTATTTGGCGCAAACTTGATTAAATGGAAACCAGGTGAGACTGAGTTAAAAGGTTTGTGGGGCTCATTGGATAAGCATACGTTGACAAGATCAGAAATGCAGCCATTAGATGAGTACGAGAAAGTATTGCGTGGTAATGGGGTGGAGGAGTTTGTTGTTAATACTTGTAAAAAGCTAGCTAAACTTCTACTGATCTTATTACGAAATGCTCCGCATAAGCAACCCGTCGCCTATCGACATGCTTTGGACGCAAACTTGACCTTATTTTCTTCAAATGAGGCTTATAAGGTGTCACTAAAAGTTGGACGCGAATTTTATTACTTTTGGAAAGGGGATGTTCATACAACTGATTTTGAGCAGCCGGCCCTTGCATATGCCGCCTAATTGTTAACGCATTATAAACGAGCTTAAATGCAAAAGTAAGGAGACTTTCGTCTCCTTCTTTATCTTAGTATTACCTGCTAACTCAGCTGATTTAATTAAAAACCTAAATTATAATTCAATCAATAAGTCACGCTTATTAGGCACGCCATTCATTGCTTCTGCATCATCTAATGCGGCTTTACGTGAGGTAATGACTGGCCATAACTCAGCTAAGCGTGCATTTAAAGCGATAAACTCTTGCTGATCTGCTGGTACATCGTCCTCGGCAAAAATCGCTTCAGCAGGACACTCTGCAACGCATAGCGTGCAATCAATACACTCGTCTGGATTTATTGCTAAGAAATTAGGGCCTTCTACAAAGCAATCTACAGGGCATACATCAACGCAATCAGTAAATTTGCATTGAATACAGTTTTCAGTGACAACATAAGTCATTCTAGGTCCTTAACAGCGATAAAGCGTAAAACGCTATTTTATTTGAAATTTAATTAATTTGCATGGCTTAATTGTTGCGCTATATCAAACAAAGCTTAAACAATCATCCCAGCACCTATCGTATTGTTTGTACTTTCGTCGATAATAATAAACGCACCAGTGGCGCGGTTAATGCTGTAACTATCAATCATGAGAGGCTGTGCCAGCTTGAAAGTAATACGCGCAATATCATTCATTTTAAGGTTGGTAGTGGCTTGTTCCTCAAGAGTATTCACATCTATCTTGTATGCAATCGTACTGACTTTCGCTTTGGACTCACGAGTCGTGTGACGAATCACATAGGTGCGAGCAGGAGATAATGGTGCTTCCGATAGCCAGCAAACTAAGGCTTCGATTTGCTTAACAGGTTTAATAGAGCTACTAGATTTCACGATGATATCGCCGCGTGATGTATCAATTTCGTCTTCTAGCAATAGCGTAACGCTTTGCTCAGTTTGTGCGCTGCGTAATGTTTCACTGCCAATTTGAATTGCTTTAACTTTAGATTGATAGCCATTCGGTAACACAGTTACAGCATCGCCTACAGCAATAGTGCCGCTTTCTATTCTGCCCATGAAGCCTCTGAAATCATGTAGATCAGCATCTGCGCTGGCATGTGGACGGCAAACAAACTGCACTGGGAAGCGAAACTCTTCATCCCCTTCTGTATGGGCTGCAGGGGCTGACTCTAGAATTTCCAGTAAAGTTTCGCCTGTGTACCAAGGCATATTTTCTAAGCGGTCTACTAACATATCGCCGGCTAAAGCAGACATCGGAATAAACTTAATGTCTCTTGCTTGCGCAAAGCCAATTTCATTCGCGAATGCTAAATAGTCAGCGCAAATTTTGTCGTAAGTAGCTTGGTCGTAATTTACCAAGTCCATTTTATTTACAGCAACTACAATGTGCTGAATGCCAACCAAATGGGCTAAATAACTATGACGACGTGTTTGTGTTAAAACACCACGACGTGCGTCAATTAAGATAATCGCTAAATTAGCAGTAGAAGCTGCAGTCACCATATTACGCGTATATTGCTCATGACCAGGTGCATCAGCAATGATGTATTTGCGAGTGCCCGTGCTGAAATAGCGGTAGGCTACGTCAATGGTAATGCCTTGCTCACGCTCGGCTTGTAAGCCATCTGTTAGTAGCGATAAATCTACCGCTTCCATACCGCGTTTCTTCGATGTATTCGAAATTTGCGTGAGTGTATCAGCCAAAATTGTTTTGGTATCGAATAGCAAACGACCAATCAGTGTGCTCTTGCCGTCATCAACAGAGCCGCAAGTCATGAAGCGTAAAAGGCTATCGTTATGTTGTGTTGTTGCGTCGCTCATTTAGAAATAGCCTTCTTTCTTACGTTGTTCCATTGATGCATCTGAAGTTTGGTCGTCCAAACGTGTTGCGCCACGCTCTGTTATGGTTGATGTTGCAGTTTCCAGAACGATTTTAGATACAGTGTCAGCATCTGAAATCACTGGTGCGGTACAGCTAATATCGCCAACAGTTCTAAAGCGAACTTGCATATTGATAATTTCTTCGCTGGCTTTAGCTGGGTTGGTGATTTCACCATTCATAAGGGGTACGTTCACAGGCACAATTGAACCACCGCGCATGACCACATCGCGCTGATGCGCAAAATAAATGCTTGGTAAAGCTAAGTTTTCACGTTCAATGTATTGCCAAACGTCCATCTCAGTCCAGTTGGAGATAGGGAACGCACGAATGTTTTCACCTTTGTGTGAGCGTGCGTTATAGAGGTTCCATAGTTCTGGGCGTTGATTTTTTGGATCCCATTGGCCGAACTCATCACGGAAACTCATAATGCGTTCCTTCGCGCGGGCTTTTTCTTCGTCGCGACGTGCGCCGCCAATGCAACAATCGAAACCAAACTCTTCAATCGCTTCAAGCAGTGTTACTGATTGGTGTTTATTGCGAGATTCATCGGAAGATTTCAATACAACCGTACCGCGTTTCATTGAATCTTCAACTGAGCATACGATTAAGCGCTCACCTAACTCAGCAGCGCGTTGGTCACGGAAGTCAATAACTTCTTTGTAGTTGTGACCAGTGTCAATATGCATTAAAGGGAAAGGGAAGCGGCCTGGACGGAACGCTTTTTCTGCCAATCGTAAAATACATAGTGAATCTTTACCGCCAGAGAATAGCAAGACTGGGTTAGAGCATTGTCCTGCAACTTCTCGCAGAATATAAATGGCTTCTGATTCTAGCCAATCTAGATGCGACAAAGGCTGGTAATTTTTATCTTCTTTATTTAACATATTCAATAACTTATTTTATTTAATTAATTTAAATATTTAATTAATTGTGAAAGGTTTATTTTTTAACGTGAAGACCACATTCTTTGTTGAGTGGGTATTCCCACCACCATCTGCCCGCGCGAATGTCTTCACCCATGGCAATTGCACGAGTACATGGTGCGCAACCAATACTAGGATAAAACTGATCATGTAGTTTGTTGTATGGCACTTCATGCATACGGATGTAAGCCCAAACTTCTTGCTCAGTCCAATCACTTAGCGGATTAAACTTCTCAAGTTTGTTGCCTTCATCGTATTCACGCGTAGGCAAGCTAGCCCTCGTTGTTGCTTGGGCCGCACGCATACCTGTCACCCAAGCAGCTTTGCCTTTGAGCGCGCGTTGTAGGGGCTCAACTTTACGCATATGACAACAGCTTTTACGTAAATCAATATTTTCGTAAAAGGCATTAATACCATTGGTTTTTACGTAAAACTCAACGGTCGCAGCTTGTGGGAAGTACACATTCAGTTTTGTGTTGTAATGCTTTTCAGTTTCTCCAATTAAATCGTAGGTTTCGACAGGTAAGCGACCTGTATCAAGCGAGAAAATCTCAATGTCAATTTGGTTTTTAAGAATGATGTCTGTAAGCACCATGTCTTCAGCACCAAAGCTATTGGCAAAGGTGACGGCTTTTAACTGATTGCTCGCGTTGCGTAACAGTTCAATCACTGCGGCTGATTTTGCTTTAACGCTAGCAACAAGTGCTTCAGTTAATTCTGGCTTGGTTGCAGGATTGCTTGCAGCTGGTTTGAGCATGGACATGGTGTTGGTCATGTCGATACTCGGTTATAACGTTTGAACACAGGACGTGGCTCATCTACCGCACCTTGGTATGGCTGAGTAAAGTCGTTTAAGCTGGCAATTGCTTGCTCAGCAGAGCGATCAGTGCGAATAATATAGCTGTTATAGCCGCTACGTTTCAAAAAGTATAGTTGATCGCGTAATACGTCACCAAATGCACGTAGCTCATTTTTAAAGCCATAACGTGTGCGTAATAAAGTGCCAAGTGAGAATATACGGCCATCAGCAAAGCGTTCAACGTGTATTGCGATAATTGGTAGGCTATTTAAATCACTCACGTTGTTGATTAAATCTTCTAACACTTCATGCGTATCAACCCATACGCCAATTTGATTGCCTGTTAAGCGTTCTTGTAATTCGGCTTTACGTGCAATAAATACAGTTAATGGCACTATGATTTGGCCAGAAGCTGGAATTTCAGTCGTGGCAATTTGTTCTTGAGTGACTGTTTCTTCACCTGTGAGCTTAAATAAAACAACTTTACCGGCTTGTTTGCGTTCCTTAACTTGGCTAGTTGGCAGTTTAACGATAGTCCATTCATTTTCTGAAATGGTAGCAATGCCATTGTTTAGCGTGATTAGATTACTCATAAGGGACTCCTAGTTTCGTTGTACTTTTGTCTGCATAAACGTGTGCTTTAAATGGCGCCACTCCTAAGCGACGTACTGTGTCAATAAAATGTTCTTCAGGTGTACGCTCTTGAATATAAACGTCAATCAGCTTTTGCACGACAGATGGCATTTCATCGGCAGAGAAAGAAGGACCAATCACAGAGCCTAGGCTTGCGTTATTGCCTTGGCTACCACCAATGCTGACTTGATACCATTCAGAACCATCTTTATCTACGCCTAGAATACCGATATGTCCAATATGATGATGGCCGCATGCATTCATACAGCCAGAGATGTTGAGCTCGATATCACCGATGTCATATAAGTAATCTAAGTGATCAAATTGCATTTGAATCGCAGTTGCAATTGGAATACTCTTTGCATTTGCTAATGAGCAGAAATCGCCACCTGGGCAGCAGATAATGTCAGTTAATAGACCAATATTTGGTGTTGCTAAGCCACTCGCATGAGCTTTTTCCCATACAGCAAACAAATCACTAAGTTTAATATCGGCTAAGATTAAATTTTGTTCATGTGAAACACGCAGTTCACCAAAACTGTATTGGTCGGCAAGGTCAGCAACGACATACATTTGCTCTGTGGTTGCATTGCCAGGCGCTTTACCATGTGGTTTTAGTGAAAGCGTAACAGCACGATAACCTGGAACTTTGTGAGCACGCACGCTACGTTTAACCCATGTTGCAAAGGCTGGGTTGCTTGCAATGGCAGCATCAAAGATTGCATTATGTGCCGATAGTGCCTCATAAGGCATTGCTTCAAAATGCTTGCTAACTCGCGCTAACTCGCTTTCTGAAATTGTATTAGGCGCATTTTTTAAGTGAGACCATTCTTCCTCAACTTGGCGTTTAAACTCCTCAATACCAAGTGTTTTCACTAAAATTTTAATACGTGCCTTATAAGTGTTGTCGCGACGACCATGTAAGTTGTAAACGCGAATAATAGCTTCGCAATAGGTGAGGGCATGTTGCCACTCTAGATGTTCGCGAATTACCGTGCCCAAAATTGGCGTGCGGCCCAAACCGCCGCCCACCCATATTTTGATGGCGACTTTATTGTTATTGTCTTTATAAAACTCCATGCCAATATCGTGTATCTGCGCTACAGCACGGTCATAACGAGCTCCAGAAACTGCAATTTTAAATTTGCGAGGTAATAGTGCAAACTCAGGGTGGAGTGTGCTCCATTGACGCACGATTTCAGCGATTACGCGTGGGTCAACAATTTCATCAGGTGCAACGCCAGCGAATTGGTCGGTAGTAATGTTGCGGATGCAGTTACCTGAAGTTTGAATGGCGTGCATTTCAACTGTGGCTAATTCGGCTAAAATTTCAGGCACATCCTCTAATTTAGGCCAGTTTAACTGCAAGTTTTGGCGTGTGCTAAAATGGCCATAACCTTTGTCGTATTTTTTTGCGATGTCGCCCAATTTGCGTAATTGTTTGCTTGAGAGCATGCCGTAAGGTACAGCGATGCGTAGCATAGGCGCTTGACGTTGAATATACAGACCATTCTGTAAGCGTAGTGGACGAAATTCATCTTCACTTAGTTCACCTGCTAAATAACGGCGTGTTTGGTCATAATATTGTGTAACACGCTCATCGATGAGCCTCTGGTCTATTTCATCATATTTATACATGCTTTGCTCTTCTTAATCTTAAATACCTAACTAATAAGCTCTTATAGCAATAAGGCGCTAAGTAGCTGGCTACCTTAATAGAGGGTGAGTTTTATGCCCACAAAAATCAATATTAATGCAAGCGCAATGCGCACCCAGTGTTCAGCCATTTTTAAGCTTAAATGGCTACCAACCCAAATGCCTGGAATGGAGCCAATCAGTAAGGTGCCGAGTAAGTTGTAATCTACGGTGCCAATACTCGCATGACCAAGTCCAGCAACTAATGTCAGAGGCACTGCATGGGCAATATCTGAGCCAATAACAGTGTTAATAGACCTCTGTGGATAGATGATTAATAAGGCTGTTATACCTAATGCACCAGCGCCAACTGACGTTAGTGTGACTAGGGCACCTAAAATGGAGCCTAGAATCACGGTTACAGTAGGCACCCATTCTTCAATTACGATGAGTTCTTTGTTTGCAAGCTTTACTAACTGATTTCGGAATAACACAGAAATTGAAGTCACTAATAACGCAATGCCAAGCCAAAGCTTAATCGTACTCACCGTTGCATCTGAAGCGATATCTCGGTTACGTAAATACAGAGTGGTTAGAATAGACGCTGGCACACTACCAAATGCTAATAGGCTTACAATTTTCCAATCTATGTTACCAAGTTTGCCGTGTGCAAAAATACCTACAGTTTTTGTTGCTGATGCGTAAAGTAAATCAGTGCCTACTGCTAAAGCAGGTTTGATATGAAAAAATAGTACAAGGATCGGTGTCATAAGTGAGCCGCCACCAACACCAGTCAGACCAACCAACATGCCAACAGCAAAGCCGACAACTATATAAGCAAATTCCATACAGATTTCCGTGAATTAAAGCGTTCAACTAAAGTCTCTTTAAAGTATGTGCACTATATCAGTTGTAAAATATGGTTTTTAGAATATGTTATTCTATGTGTATAATTTTTAGTTATATTGAATTGTTTAAAACTGAAGTGATAAGACTATGAAGCTACAGCAACTACGTTATCTTAACGAGGTAGCTCGTCAAGACCTTAATATTACAAGCGCAGCTGAAGCTTTATATACTTCGCAGCCTGGTGTAAGTAAGCAAATTCAGTTATTTGAAGAAGAGATTGGCTTGCAAATATTCCTTCGAAACGGCAAACGGCTTACTGGTATTACTGAGCCAGGTGAGCAAATACTTTCTTTAGCTGCAAAAGTTATGCACCAAATCGATAATATTAAACGTGTGGGCGATGAGTTTAGTAATATTGATACTGGCACATTGACCATTGCGACTACGCATACTCAAGCTCGCTATAAACTCCCTACGGTAGTTAAAGCGTTTATGGCGACTTACCCATACGTTAAGTTAAATATTCATCAGGGCAATCCCACTCAAGTCGCTGAGCAAGTTGCGCAAGGCGATGCGGATATCGGGATTGCTACTGAGTATATTAGTGATTTTGAAAACCTATTATGTTTACCTTGTTATGAGTGGAACCGCTGCGTAGTAGTGCCTCACGGTCACCCATTACTCCAAGAAGGCGCTTTGACGCTCGAGAAGCTAGCTGCTTACCCTTTAATTACCTATGATTTTGGCTACACAGGTGGTAGTTTAGTATCAAAAACATTTAGTGAGGCTAAGGTTTTGCCAAACGTTGTGTTGACAGCAATTGACGCGGATGTGATTAAAACCTATGTGACGTTAGGATTAGGCGTAGGATTACTAGCAAGTATGGCGTATGATCCTGAACGTGACTCAAATTTAGCAATGGTAGATATTAGCCACTTATTTCCTAATAGCACTACTTATTTAGGTGTTCGTAAAGATGCATTCTTACGTGGTTATATGTATGGCCTTATCGAACTCATAGCACCAAAGTTCAATCGTAAAGCAGTGAGCGAAGCACTTAAACTAAGTGGTAAATAACTCACTTTAAAATTTGGAGCACCTAGATGCGTAATTTTTTTTTACTTTCAAGCTTATTGCTAATAATTAGTGGCTGCTGCACAGTAAAGTCAACAGTCTCTGAGAAAGTTGAACTAATAGGTCGAGTACGTGCTGGCATGCCTGTCATTGACAACAATACAGCGGTTTATGAAGTGGCAGTACGTGATGGTATGAGTCATCAAGATGTAGTAGATAGTCTTAAAAGCATAGCTGAGGGAAAGAACTTCGTTAACCCAGTTAGCTTGCCCATAGACGAACACATCAAAAAACGCGGTATAGATCCACAAGGTGTTAAAGAGATATATAGCTTTTGTAATTTGAGTTTAGGTACTGATATTTTCTTGGATCACCCTGAGTTTTTGGTATTTGCCCCTTGTCGTATTGCTGTCTATGAAAAGCCAGATGCAAACAAAAAGTTAAAATTATTCATAGGGTTAGCAAGACCAACTTTTGATCTCAAGAGTATTAAGAACCCAAGTCTACGCGCACAGAAAGCAGCACAAGAGCTTGAAACTACTCTGTTAGAAATTATATATAAAGCAAGTAGAGGAGATATTTAATAAGTGGTATTAATTGGAATAGTCTTGGATAAGCAACCTAAGTAGTCTGCGATTGCCTATCTTGAAACATATTAGGAAAGTTTGCATTTTAATAATCGTATCATTAGTGTCTCAATAAACTCGCATAGCTTAATATTTAGTTTGCTATAATTATGCTCATGGTTCGTCGTTCATTTCTGGCCTTATTTTTTGCTGTGCTGCTTATGCTCGGGCAGCAACAGGCGGTAGTGCACACCTATATGCATTCGGCATATTTGCCAAAAAAGTCTCTAAACCTACAATCCCCCACTCAAAAATCCTCAAGTGAAAATAAGTCCTCGAATCATTTTGAGGTCTGTACAAAGTGTTTATCTCTCGCTAGTTTTGCCTCAGCCATTGGTTCGCAAGCGCATTTTCTTAATATCGTTTCTGAACAACTTAAGCTATCGACGGCACTACATCAGCCTACTGTTTCTGCACGCTTTTTTTCTTACCACTCGCGCGCGCCACCTATCCTTGTTTAGCAATTAAATCTTAATCCACACTAGTTAAGGCGTGGCTTTATTTATTCTTGTAACGACGAGGTTCACATGCTCAACCAGAAAGCATTGGTGAGCGCTATTGCGCTTACCTTCCTGATGCCTGCAGCAGCAAAAGCAAACGATAGTAACGAATTAGAAGCGCTACGCGCTGAGATTCAGCAAATGAAACAGAATTACGAGTCGCGCATTCAAACTTTAGAGTCCCGCTTGCAGACGGCTGAGACTGTCGCTGCTGAAGCAGATAAAAAAGCTGATGAAGCCACCGTACAAGTGAGTGCTAGACCTACTGCCAGCAATGCGCTTAACCCAGATATTTCTTTAATTTTATCTGGTACTTATGCCAATCGCTCTCAAAACTCCAATTACCACATCACCGGCTTTCAGGCAGGTGGTGAAATCGGACCTGGCACTAAAGGTTTTAATTTAGGTGAGTCTGAGTTGGGATTTTATTCCAGCATAGACCCTAACTTTTATGGCGGCCTTAATTTGGCCTTAGCACCGGACAACACTATAGGCGTGGAAGAGGCCTTTGTGCAAACAAGCACCCTGCCTTACGGCGTAACGCTGAAAGCTGGACGGTTCTTTTCTAGCATTGGCTATCTGAATGAACAGCATGCCCATACTTGGGATTTTGTAGACAGCCCCTTGGCTTATCAGGCTTTTTTGGGTAATCAATTCGGTGATGATGGTGTACAACTGAAATGGCTGGCGCCAACCGATATGTTTCTTGAGCTTGGCGCTGAATATGGTCGCGGACGCATAGCTGAGACACAGGGGAGGGATAAAAACGGTGGTGGAGCTGGCTCAATATTCGTGCATGTGGGCGGCGATTTAGGCATTAGCAGTAGTTGGCGTGCAGGCTTGTCATATCTAGAAGTGTCACCTAAAGATAGAGCGTCTAGCGATCTTGATGCCACAGGTAGCGATATTACCAACAGCTTCACCGGCAACAGTAAAGTTTGGCTCGCTGATTTTGTATGGAAATGGGCACCTAATGGTAATGCTACCAATACCAGCTTTAAGTTGCAGGGAGAGTACTTGCATCGTACTGAAAAAGGTGACTTAACTTATGATATTGATAGCGTTTCTAACTCTAGTCGATATTCGGCTTCGCAAGATGGTTGGTATTTACAAGGCGTCTATAAATTCTTGCCTTATTGGCGTGCAGGTCTGCGTTATGACCAATTGAACAGTGGTAGCGTTCACTATGGTGATAACTCAGCTAATTTAGCCAATAGTAGTTATGACCCTAAACGCTTCAGCGCCATGCTGGACTTTAGCCCAAGCGAATTTTCTCGTATTCGTTTACAGGTATCTAGCGATAAATCTCGCCAAGAAGCTACCGACAACCAAGTGTTCATCCAATATCAAATGAGCTTAGGTGCTCATGGTGCCCATAAATATTAAGGAGATTTAGGTGAGACATATATTTAAAGCATTATCACTATCTGTATTACTCGCTACAACACAACCCGCTCAAGCGGCTCTTAATGTGTTTGCTTGTGAGCCTGAGTGGGGCGCGCTAGCGCAAGAACTTGGTGGCGATAAAGTCGCTGTGTTTACCGCAACCAATGCCATGCAAGATGTGCATCATATTGAAGCAAAACCCAGCCTAGTTGCGCAGTTACGTAAGGCCGATTTGTTGGTGTGTACAGGCGCTGAACTTGAAATTGGCTGGTTGCCAGTATTACTACGTCAAGCTGGTAATGCTAATGTGCTAGCAGGCAAAACAGGTAATTTTGAGGCAGCACGCTATGTGCGTATGTTAGATATTCCAAGCCGCTTAGACCGTGCAGACGGTGACGTGCATGCAGGCGGCAACCCACATATTCAAACTGATCCACGCAATATTGCTAAAGTCAGTGACGCGCTGTCATTGCGACTTGCAGAAGTCGACGCGTCGAATGCCACGTTTTATCAAGCTAAACATAAAGACTTTGCGCAACGTTGGCAAGATGCAAACAAGCGTTGGGAGGCTCAAGCAGCGCCACTTAAAGGAATAGCTATTGTCGTGCAACACAAAGGTTTTCCCTATTTAGAAGACTGGCTGGGTTTGCGTGAAGTGGCGACGCTAGAACCAAAACCAGGTGTTGAGCCAACAAGCAGTCACCTTAGCGAAGTGCTTACGCAATTAGAGCGCCAGCCTGCAAAAATGGTGATTCGAGCCGCATATAACAGCGAACGTTCATCGCAATGGTTATCTGAGAAAGCTAAGATTCCAGCGGTAGCATTGCCATTTACGGTAGGTGGGTCAGATCGTGCAAAAGACTTATTTTCTTTATTTGATGACACCGTGCAGCGGCTTTTAGATGCGGTTAAATAAAGTTAGATGACCAGTTTGATTGCAGCAGAGTTGATACGGAGCGCACTAATGAATCTTGATACCTTAAGTCTTAATATCCTTGGCCCAGCGTTTTTAGCGGGTTTGTTAGTATTGGCCACACATGTGCCTCTTGGTCAGCAAGTGCTTAAGCGAGGTATCGTGTTTATCGACCTTGCCGTAGCGCAAATTGCTGCTTTAGGTGTTATTGCTGCTGATACTATGGGCTGGGAGCCGCAAGGTATTAAGGTACAAATAGCGGCAGTGAGCGCGGCTTTACTAGGCGCGTTACTGCTCACTTGGACAGAAAAAAAGTGGCCAGAGGTTCAAGAGGCATTAATCGGTGTATTTTTTGTGCTGGCAGCCAGTGCTGGTATATTGTTATTAGCTAATAATCCACACGGCGGCGAGCACTTAAAAGACTTACTGGCAGGCCAAATTCTTTGGGTCAGCATGAGTCAATTACTACCAGTTTTATTACTTACCTTACTAATTTTAGCTGTTTGGTTCGGTTTAAGAGATAAAGTAGGCCGAGCAGGTTTTTATAGCTTATTTGCCCTAGCAGTGACCGCCTCAGTACAGTTGGTTGGCGTCTATTTAGTATTTTCTAGCTTAATTATTCCTGCTCTTGCAGTACGAAATTGGCCAGAACCAAGAAAAATGTTTGGTGCATACTTAATTGGCGCAACTGCTTATGTATTAGGTTTAACGCTTTCAGCCATATTCGATCTACCTTCAGGTGCGGTTATTGTCTGGTGTTTGGCGGTGATTGGCGTGCTAGTCAATGTACTTATTGTTAAATCTAAAGTTAATACTATCAATATAAAAAGCTGAAGATGTCTGAGTATCTTCAGCTTTTTTTGTATTTTTAAGCTTGATTACTTTCATGTGACCTCAGCTTAGTTTTGTTACAATGGTGCATCCGATAGCACTCAAGTAATAGGACAATAAAAACATGACAACCCCCTTACTCATTGCAAAAAACGCTGAAACTTTAAGTTTTGTATTACCTAAAATGGCTAACCGACACGGTTTGATTGCTGGTGCCACAGGCACAGGTAAAACGGTTACATTACAAAGTCTAGCAGAGCAATTTTCAAATATAGGTGTGCCGGTGTTCATGGCAGATGTGAAGGGTGACTTGGCTGGCATAAGCCAGATGGGCGGCGGTAACTCTAAGGTGGAAGCGCGTGTTCAACAGTTGGCGTTAAATGAGTTTAGTTATCAAAAATGCCCGGTGACATTTTGGGACGTATTTGGCGTAAAAGGTCATCCAGTTCGCACTACCATGGCCGAAATGGGGCCGTTATTACTGGCGCGTTTGCTCAATTTAAACGAAGTACAAAGCGGCGTTTTAAATTCCGTATTCAAGATTGCCGATGATAAAGGCTGGCTACTGCTGGATTTAAAAGATTTACGCGCCATGATGCAACATGCTGCAGAACATGCCGCTGAATACCAAACTAACTACGGCAATATCTCTGCTGCAAGCGTAGGCGCCGTGCAGCGTGCTTTACTTGAACTTGAAACACAGGGTGCAGACCAATTCTTTGGTGAGCCTGCGCTTAATTTAGACGATTTGATGCAAACTGACTCGCAAGGTCACGGTGTTGTGAATATTCTAGCCAGTGATAAGTTATTCAACTCACCGCGTATCTATGCAACCTTGTTGTTGTGGCTATTATCTGAACTATTCGAAAAGATGCCTGAAGCAGGTGATTTAGATAAACCGAAACTGGTGTTTTTCTTTGATGAAGCACATTTACTATTTAACGATGCGCCAGATGCACTATTGCAAAAGATTGAGCAAGTGGTGCGTTTGATTCGATCTAAGGGTGTTGGTATTTATTTTGTTAGCCAGAATCCATTAGATATACCAGATATGGTACTTGGTCAGCTAGGTAACCGCGTGCAGCACGCCTTACGTGCTTTTACACCGCGTGACCAGAAAGCTGTTAAGTCGGCTGCGGATACTTTCAGAAGCAATCCAAAAGTTAATGTTGCTACCGCCATTACTGAGTTAGGTGTAGGTGAAGCATTAGTTTCATTTTTAGATGAAAAAGGTATTCCTACACCAGTAGAGCGCACTTTTATTTGCCCACCTGCTAGCCGCATTGGGCCAATTTCAGATGCTGAGCGTACAAACGTTGTGAGTACTTCAAATGTAGTTGGAGTTTATGAAAAGTCAGTAGACCGTGAATCTGCTTATGAAATACTTAAGGCAAGAACCGAGCAAGCGGCGACTGAAGCTAAAGCTGACGAAGGGTTTGACTGGGGTGGTATGTTTGGCGGTAGTAAAAAATCTGCAAGCCGCTCAGATGGTGTGTTAGAAGCTGCTGCCAAAAGCGCGGCTCGTGCGATAGGTTCACAACTAGGGCGTCAAATTATTCGTGGCGTGTTAGGCAGTATTCTTGGTGGACGCAAATAATAAGTTTGATCTAAGCCTAAAGGATAGTCTTGATGATGTCAGATATTGAAATCGCACAAGTTGCAACAATCAAGCCGATTTTACAAGTGGCATCAAAGCTTAGCCTGACTAGCGATGATTTAATTCTCTACGGTCAACATATTGCCAAACTTAGTGCAGCATGTATCCAAAAGTTGCACACTCAAGCTAATGGTCAATTAATTCTCGTCACAGCTATTAGCCCAACACCAGCTGGAGAGGGTAAAACTACCACTACAATTGGGCTGGCAGACGCACTGAACCAAGTGCTAGCTGATAAGAACCAACATGCGATAGTATGCATGCGCGAGCCCTCGCTTGGTCCGGTGTTTGGCTTAAAAGGTGGTGCGACGGGTGGTGGCTACTCGCAAGTATTACCGATGGAAGACATTAATTTGCATTTTACAGGTGACTTTCATGCTATCAGCAGCGCAAATAACTTGCTTGCTGCGCTGATTGATAATCATATTTATCAAGGCAATGCGTTGGATATTGTCCCTACGAGCGTTACTTGGCGCCGTTGTGTGGATATGAATGACCGTGCCTTACGCGACATTACATTAAATGTGCGTAATAAAGGCGGTCAACTTTCTGAGCGACAAACAGGTTTTGATATTACAGTCGCTAGTGAAGTGATGGCAATATTCTGTTTGGCAACCTCATTGCCGGACTTGCAAGTACGCTTAGGTAATATTCAAGTTGGCTTAACAAGTGCAAATAAGCCAGTATTTGCGAGTGATTTGCTAGCTGAAGGTGCGATGACGGCTCTATTGAAGAGTGCCTTTCAACCGAACTTAGTACAAACTCTAGAGCATTCTCCAGCGTTAGTACATGGTGGACCTTTCGCAAACATTGCGCACGGTTGTAACTCGGTTGTTGCCACAAAAGCAGCATTGAAGTTAGCTGACTTTGTAGTAACTGAAGCAGGTTTTGGTGCCGATTTAGGCGCTGAGAAATTTATTGACATTAAATGTAGAAAAACCGGCTTGCAACCAGCAGCAGTCGTATTGGTGGCAACAATACGTGCGCTTAAGTATCATGGTGGTGTTGATGTTGCACTGTTAAATCAAGAAAATCTGATCGCATTAAAAAGTGGCATAGCTAATTTAAAAAAACACATAGATAATCTTCAACAGCACTTTGGTTTAAAAGTAGTGGTTGCGATCAATCACTTTTTAAGTGATAACAATGCTGAACTTGCACTGTTACAAAGAGAAGTTGCCGGCTTTGGTGTTAAAGCTATAGTCTGTAAACATTGGGCAAATGGCGGTGTCGGCGCTATAGACTTGGCACATGAAGTCATCGGTATGGCTGAGCAGCCAACTAAAAACTTTAAATTGCTCTATCCAAATGAGGTGTCATTACTAGAGAAAATTGAGACAATTGCACAGAAGATATACGGTGCAAGTAATATAGAGCTATCGCTGGAGGCGAAAGCCACACTTGCTGAACTAGAGAAGAGCTACAGTCACTACCCTGTATGTATTGCAAAAACGCAGTACTCGTTCTCATCTGACCCTAAGCTAAAGGGTGCCCCAACAGAACATACATTAAAAGTACGTCAATTAAGGCTCTCTCGTGGTGCTGAGTTTATAGTGGCCATCTGCGGTGATATCATGACCATGCCCGGTTTACCACAGCAGCCGGCTAGTGAGCGTATTGGTGTGAATCAGGCAGGTAATATTGTTGGTTTAAATTAGTTAGAAGGCATATTGTTAACTCTTACTCAAACTGGTTTTGCTGAACAAACCATTAATAAGTCCCGTTTTATCGCAATGGCTTTAGCCTGTACGGATGAACGCGAAGTCGGACAGGCACTACGTGCGTTCGCCTCTAAACATCAGGCTGCACATCACTTAGCCTATGGTTTTAGGCTTAAAACAGAGCAGGGTATAGTCCCACGCTTTTCAGATGCGGGCGAGCCTTCTGGTACAGCTGGTATGCCTGTGTTGAAGTTAATTGAAGGTCGAGACTTAATTAACGTATGTGTTGCAGTGATTCGTTATTATGGTGGCATCAATCTAGGTACAGGCGGACTCGCACGTGCCTATGGAGGCACAGCTAAGTTAGCTTTAGATGCCGCTAAAACTAGCGACTTTGTTGAAATGAAACCTTACCCATTGACCATTACTTACAAACAAATGGATATGGTGACGAATGCATTGCTTAAGTGTAAGGGTAGTGTAGTGAGTAAAGCTTTCAATGATCAAATAGAGTTAGTCGTTTTGTTGCCTGTGGACGAAGCAGCTAACTTTTTAAATCGTTTTAAGCCACATGGCAGATAAAACTTACTTATACAGACATTGCGCGAATGTATGTGTGTTATTGTTAATTTAATCGTTTAAGGTAACCTAATATGGAATTGGCTGCATGACTAAAACCTCACAACTATTGCCAGCGTCAATATGCGAAAAAGCTGCTTGGTTGATTACCGCTTGCGCTTTAATTTTTGTACTTAAATTTAGTTTGCTACCAGCTCTGCTTTCAGGCTTGTTGGTGTACGAGTTGGTACATATTATCACCCCTTTTATTGCACGTAAATTTCCTACCAAAAGAACTAATAATCGCTCTAAACTTTGGGCAGTAGGCATTTTAGTTGTGATTGTTGTGAGCTTGCTTGCCCTTGTTGGTGCGGGCTTAGTAGCGTTCTTTAGGTCGGATACCGGTAGCCTGACAGTGCTACTCGCTAAAATGGCACAGATTATTGAAGATTCACGCAAAACACTTCCTAGTTGGATAGTCGAACACTTACCCGCGGATGCTATAGCGTTTAAAGAGCAAGCTGCAGCGTGGCTGCGCACCCATGCGGATGAATTACAAGGCGTTGGAAAAGAAGCCGGGCGTATCACAGCACATGTTTTAATTGGCATGATTATTGGTGGCATTCTATCTGTACGTGAGGCAGTTGTGATGGATAACTTTAAACCTTTTGCGCGTGCGTTAGCGGGGCGTGGTGAGTTGTTCAGTGATGCGTTTAAACGTGTGGTATTTGCGCAATTACGCATAGCCGCTATTAACACAACATTTACCGCGATTTATTTAGCGATAGCCTTACCGCTAATGGGTGTCCATCTTCCCTTAGTGAAAACGATGATTGCTATTACATTTGTGATTGGTTTGATTCCGGTTATTGGTAATTTAATCTCTAACACGATGATCGTTATTGTTAGTTTAAGTCATTCATTAGGTGTGGCGATAGCATCGTTAGCATACTTAATCATCATTCATAAATTTGAATACTTTTTAAATGCGCGTATTGTGGGCAGTCAAATTCGCGCAAATGCATGGGAGTTGTTGGTTGCAATGTTATGTATGGAGGCTGCATTTGGTTTAGCAGGAGTAGTTGCAGCCCCCATCTACTATGCCTACATTAAGTCTGAACTACTTGCTAGAAACCTAGTTTAAATAGACATCTAGGTTTAAACAGATTTTTAGCCCTAAGTTCCTCGTGTTGAATTTAACACTTCTAACTTAGCGTTTCTGCCTATCATTAATAATTTTAGCTGCCCACTCTCTACCACCAAGACCAAAAGCGATCGCTAAGGCTAAGAACACGGCACCAAACATCATTACAAATAATGCAGTAATGAGTTGAGTGCCTATATCTAATTGTTCTAACGCCACAAAAATCGCAAATATTTGTACTAAATACTCTGCAGAGGTGCTAATTGCCAAGGCGCCTTCAAACTTAATACTATGTAGCCAAGCAAAAACTAGACGATTAATAAAGCGACTTAATAAAGTACCAAATATTAATACGACAATTGCTACAATTATTTTTGGTAAGTAATTAGCTAGTTGATTAAGCATAACAGCGACCTCTGTCATCCCTAAAGCATTTGCGCCAGTAATGACAAATAACAGAATCACTAGCCAGTAAACTACTTGGCTAACAATACCACTCAATGAAACATCAAAATCATCATTTTTTAAAAAGGCTTCTAAGCCTGACTTTCCGGCATACTGATCAAATTTAACTAGCTTTAAAATTCTTTTCACAGCCAAGCGCGCCATTTTAGCAATTAACCAGCCAAAAAATAGAATAACAATGACTGCTAAAAGTTTAGGAAAGAAGGTGGCGATTTGTTGCCAGAATTGATTTAGAGAGAAAAAAAAAGTATCAATTTGATATTGCATAGAGTGTGCTCCCCGATAGATTTTTAAGTTGAATCTATAACGCTGAAAAGGGTGTTGCCCCAATAACGACTAATTCCATAAAGGTTAAGCTTATGTTTTAGTTCGAAGAATAATAGTGCTGCGAACTAATTATCGCTTAATTGCAGATGCGTCGCAATGGCTGTATTAGCTCGAGTGTCTAGGATTATGTTGCTTTCATCTATTCAATCGTTGTCGCTTTAAACTAATCACTAACTAGATGAAATATATTAAAGTGTTACTAGCGTATCAAGCAGGGTTGCAATTAGCTAGTTTTTAAGCTTGTAAAATCTGTTCTCCAGTGTTTTTCCGCTAGTAATATTATCAAGCTTGTTGTCTATAGAATCTGCCAGTGTGGCTAGCCTTTCATCAGGTAGGGGGTGGGTTTTAAATAGTAAAGCTACACTATTATCATTAGGGTTTGTCTGACCGAGTATTTGTAATACATCGGTTAAGCCAAACGGTTCATAACCAGAGCGTATCGCGTAGCTTAGCCCCAATCTGTCAGCCTCAAATTCAGCGTCTTTATCTAAGCCTCTCGCGCTAATTTCCGCGCCACTACCTATGGCTTTACTAATCACTTTGTTATCCTTACCAAGCTTCTTGCTAAGGAAGTTAGCACCTATATTCAGCAACTGTTGTTTTTGTAAAACCTTGAGTTGATGCTTTGCGACTACGTGACCAATTTCATGGCCTAATACACCTGCTAACTGCGCCTCATTACTCATTTTTCGGTACAAGCCTTTTGTTACCATTACATAGCCACCAGGTGCAGAAAATGCATTTAAGTCATCACTTTCAATGACACCAAAGTGCCAAGGTAGCTCAGGTCTTTCTGATTGTGATGCTACCCAGCGACCTACGGAATTGATGTACTTCTGTAAGGCTTCATCTTTTACTAATGGTGCAGCACCTAACAAATTCCCTGTAATTTCCCGACCTAGCGCAATTTCTTCCGCTTTGCTTGGGCTTTTCCAGTTAATCGTCGGCTGCGCTTTTTCAGGGGACGCTGTCGCTGCGGCGCTAGTCGTGCTATTTGGCGCAGCAATTGTATTTTGATTATCTGTGGCTGGTGTTTGTGGTGTGTCTGTTTGTCCGGTTTGTTGTTCAAGTTGCTTTTTAGCAGCATCTTTTAGTGCATCACCTAAATTGAAAGCGGCGCTGCTTATACTAAAGCCCGCCGATAGACTTGCAAGCACGGTGGATATAAGTATATTTTTTCGGAAATTTGTTGTGCTGATCAGACTCATTTTACGCCTCCATTAACCACTGTTGAGTTAGGGGCTGGTTTTAAATTAGGAAAAGATATCGTTTTTAAATTGCCAGCGTTAGCAAATTGACGACCTTGTTCTACACTTTGCGTATAACCTTCTAAAGCTTTTACTTCAGCTTCATTAAATTTTGCGGCTTTAAGTTCTTCTGCACTTAAGCCACGTATTCCTGTAGTAGAAACTACTTGGCCTGTACCGGCACGACCACTGGCTGCTGCTAATACGCCACTTACTTGGTTACTTGAACTGGTGCTACCACGTTTTACTGAAAGTAAACGCACCCAACCTGCGCTCTTTTTTGACTTTACTTGCAGCCAAGCACCTTTTTTGCTGATGATTTCAAGGTTATCACCACGATTTAATGTGCCTACGACCTTAGCATCGGCAAATGGCTCGAAGCGAACATTATCATTTTTAAGTGCGCTGCCAGTTTCTGCGGCCATACTATTATTTGCCATGATCAGCGCTGAAAAGCTTGCAGCAACTAGCCACTGAGTTAACTTTCTCATCTTGCTCATCTTCTCTTGGTTATCCTCTCTTGTTTTAAAAGTTAACTCTCTAAAACATCTAGCTTAATAATAGCTTGTGCAAATAAGCCTCGCCACTGGCTATCCATTGCTTTTTCAGCACTCAATACGCCTGTATGCTGAATATAACGCACACTAGTGTCGTTTGGAATACCTGTATGTTGTAGTATGGTTTTTAATTGTACGCCTAGCTGCGTAGCATCAGCATGCACTTTCTCAGCTTCTATAGCATCGTTATGCGGATAAGCCCAGCTTACCGTAATCATATCGGTAAACAGTCCCCAGATACCGCTTTGTGCGCCTTTTAGTATTTCCACTGTCGCTGGTAGGGCACAGCGTTGTGTAATGTTGTTTTGCAGTGTTTTTAGCATACTATCGCTAAACGGCACTTTGCTATTAATCACAATTGGCATTAACAATATAGCTGTGCCTTTTCTACCCGATTCAATGTCGTTTGCTAGTAGCCTTTGCATAGCACGATCATTAGCTAGCGCATATATCTTTGCCACACTGAAATACATAATAGCCCAAGTAATAGGGCCGGTAATATCCAAGTAAGTATTTGTAACATTAAGTACAGTGTAAGAAAGACCTAGCAATGTTATCTGACTGCTACTGAAAGCCTTAGTCACTTTATCGCGATCTACGTTGCGATAAAACGCGAAAGCCGTGAGCCATATAAGTAGCAAACTCATCAAGATATATGGCGTTTTACCACGCCATACGTGTAAGTAGTCTGCGTGTTTAACGTTGTCAATTGCTGTAGCTAATATTTCCACACCGGGAAATTCTTTCGCCATGGCTGTGGCTTTAATATCAAATAGCGATGGTGCGGTAGAGCCAATAATGACAATTTTATTAGTAAATTCATTAGGTGCACGTTTTTTGACTTTACTGGCCATATCAGCATAGGCATCGCTGAAACTCACGTAAGAATAAGTGAATGCCTTACCACGCCAGTTGATGAGCATGTCTTGAGGTAATGGAGAGGAGCTTATTTGTGTAAAGTTACCAACAGCTAATGGCAATGAGGGTAATAGCCAGCCGTTTTCATTATGCCAAAGTCTGTATTCACGGGCGATACCATCCGCATCAGCATAAATATTATGTGTGCCGAGGCGCTTGGAGTTAAGCACGGATTCAAAATGTGGTAATACAATGGCGATAGGCTTGTTAACCGTTAAGTGAGATTCGCCATCAACGTTTTTTAATTGGCGCTTGATGCCAGGAATCATATCTGGCGTGACTTTACTTAAATGATCACTAGCTGCTGATAGGCGAAGCATAGGAAAAAATGTGTTATTAGTCTCAGCAATCACGTCATTAAAATAGGCATCACTATCAGGGTTATAAACATCTGCATCGCTGAATAGAATATCAAAGACAATCGCTTTTGGATGCTGACTCTCTATGTTCTCTACAAACTCGCCAAACACTTGGCGCGGCCATGGCCAGCGACCATATTCTTTGGCCATAGCATTGAGAGAGGCTTCGTTAATATCAACAATGACAATACTTGGATCAACTTTAGCTTTTACGATGCGATTTTTCACCATTAAATCAAACGCGCGGTTACGCATGTTCTCACCAATGTGAAATAGGCTGGCATCCAATAAAATAAGTATGGAAAGTAGCGCAGATAAGTACAAATAAAAATTATTTTGTAACTTTCGGGTAATGCTGACTAGCCATTGAATGAGTATTAGTTTTAGTTTAATCATTATTTTTTAATTGAGTATTTGCTTGAAAATATAGGCTAGCCTGAAGTTATGTGGTTTTTACACGTATAGGATTTGCTATACTTAAAACTTGAACCAAAAAACGTACCTATTAATGACTGTGTTAATGCATTAAAGCCATTAAATTATTTACTCCTGACCTTTTTGGCTAATGTCTTTCTGTCTGGCACCAATCTGCTTAATATCTAGGAATTGTACATTGAAAAATAAAACCATAGCTATTTTAGAAAACCGCGCGGGGGAGCAACTTGCTGACTTGGTGAGAAAGTATGGTGGTACGCCTTTTTCGGCACCGGCATTGGCGGAGATTCCTGATATTGACCCTATATTAATTACTAACTTGATTAACGATTGGCAAATAAATACGCCTGAAGTTTTTATTTTTCAGACTGGTGTTGGCGTTAAGGCTCTATTTGCTACGACTGATGCATTAGGTATCACTGAGCAGTTAAAGCAAATTCTGGAGTCTTCAACTGTGATAGTGAGGGGGGTTAAACCATCGTCAGCATTGCGCTCCTATAAAGTGCGTATAGATGCTACTGCGGCTGATCCTTTTACCACCACAGAAGTGCTTGTTGAGTTAGATAAATACACAATTACGGGCAAGCGAGTAGCGGTGCAACGCTATGGCGATACTAATTTAGAACTTCAGCAAGCACTGGAAGAAAGAGGTGCTTTAGTGACTGAGATTGCTACTTATCGCTGGAGCTTGCCAGCAGATACTCAACCACTGATAGATTTAATGGATGCGCTAGAGGCCGGTAAAGTTGATATGGTATGTTTTACCAGCGCATCACAGGTTTATAATTTTTTTGCGGTGGCTGAAGCATTTGGTCGCCACCAATCACTACAGGTAAACCTTAATAAAAGCATAGTGGCGTCTATAGGTCCAGTGTGCACTATAGCGTTAAATAAATATAGTATCAAAGTCGATGTTGAACCGCAGCCGCCTAAACTAGGTCCGTTTATTACGGCTATTAATAATAAGTTTGCTTAACTCATTTTCGAGTAATCCCCCTTGTATGTTTATTCTAAAAACGGAGTAATCCGCATCAGGTATAATGACGTCTTATGATACAAATATTAATTCTAATAGTCGCGGTTTTCATCTTATTACTGATAGTTTGGCAGATTCTGCGTACTGATCAGTTAGATAAAACTACAGTAATCTTGCAGCAATTAGAAGAAAAGCATCGCGCAATGTTATTAGATTTCAATGATGGTCTAAATAAATTGGGTGATCGTTTAAGTACGTCTTCCAATGAAACTAGCGAGCGTTTGCGCTCTAGCGTTGCAGCAGAGCTACAGGCGACTCGTGACTCCATGCAAGCACTTCAGCTAGCGCAAAATAATAGCTTGTCGTTAACACGTGAAACCGTGTTGGAAAAACTGCACATTACCTTGAGTGAGCAAGGCAAATCACAGCAAGCATTGATTAATGACACTATGCTAAAAGCAACCACTACTTTGACTCAAAGTATTGAAAGTTTAACTAAAGCTGTGGACGGGCGCTTAGAGCAAATTGGTGGCAAAGTTTCTGAGCGCTTAGATGAAGGCTTTAAAAAGACTAACCAGACCTTTATTGACGTGATGGCACGCCTTGCAACGATAGATGAAGCGCAAAAGAAAATCGACGGCTTAACAACTAATGTGGTGAGCCTACAAGAGTTATTAGGTGATAAACGTAGTCGTGGTGCGTTTGGCGAAGTGCAATTAGAGGCCTTGGTACGCAATGTATTACCGGTTAGCTCTTTTGCCATGCAGCATACTTTTGAAAATGGTACGCGTGCAGACTGTGCTCTATTCTTACCCGAACCAACGGGTACCGTTGCAGTAGATAGCAAGTTTCCGCTTGAAAACTATCATCGCATGCTTGACAGCAAGTTAAGCGATGCTGAACAGTTGCTGGCTGAAAAGCAGTTCAAGCTTGATGTTAAAAAGCATGTGGATGACATTGCTAATAAATATATTATCTCAAACGTGACGTCTGATGGCGCAGTGATGTTTATACCCGCAGAGGCGGTGTTTGCTGAGCTGCATGCCTATCATAATGATGTGATTGAATACGCCATGAATAAGCGTGTTTGGGTAGTTTCACCGACTACCTTAATGGCGGTGCTTAATACCGCACGAGCGGTGTTAAAAGATGTCGAAACACGTAAGCAAGTGCATGTAATTAAAGAGGAGTTAGGTAAGCTCAGTAAAGACTTTGGTCGCTTTGACCAGCGCATGAAGAAGCTGGCTGATAATATTCGTCAAGCGCATGAAAATGCACAAGAGGTACATATTAGTAGTCAAAAAATATCTAGCCGATTTGCCCAAATAGAACGCGTAGAGTTAGCAAATAAGCCGCTTGATGTGTTGGATATTATTGATGATAAAGAAGTTTAAGTTATATTGATAAGTATATGAAAATTAAAATATTATATTTTGCAAGACTAAAAGAAACACTCAAATTTTCTACTGAAGATTTAGAGTTGCCTGATGACGATTTTGCACACGCGCTCACTATACTGAAGTTAAAGGCATATCTTGCAAAACGCAACGACACTTGGCAACAAATGCTGATGGGTAAGTTAAAAGTCAGAGGTGCGATTAACCACGAGTTAGTCGAAGATAGTGCGCCGATTGCAGATGGTGATGAAGTGGCTTTTTTTCCACCTGTCACGGGTGGCTAGGTAGCAATATTCAATGATAACAGTGCGCGTACAAACACAAGATTTTGATACAGGTTTCGAAATTAACCTGCTACGCAACGCGCGTAAAGATACTGGCGCAGTGGTGAGTTTCATTGGGCAAGTGCGTGATTTAAATGAAGGCGATACAGTATCTCAGTTGACTTTAGAGCACTATCCAGGGATGACGGAAAAGGCACTTGCAGCGATTGTGAGCCAAGCACAAAGTCGTTGGGATATATTCGATGTTATCGTGATTCACCGTGTAGGTACATTACAACCAACTGAGCAAATTGTATTGGTGGCCGTAAGTAGCGCGCACCGTGGCGAAGCTTTTAAAGCTTGTGAATTCATTATGGACTACCTGAAAACTGAAGCACCATTTTGGAAAAAAGAAGTGACTAATCAAGGTGAGCGTTGGGTAGAAGCCAAGCTTACGGACGATGATGCGCGTGAACGTTGGCTTAAAAGCTAACGAAAACTAATACCAATTTATACAAAACTAATACTTAATAATTAGCAAGGCGCCATGTCTATTTCTACCAACGTTCAATCAACAAGTTCTACCTTGTTATCACCACAACAATTAACGCTTAATATTGCTGTCGAGCAGTTTAGCTTTGCTGATACTTCAGAACTTATTGCGGCAGATAGTAAAAGTGCACAGAATCAAGCTTGGGTAGCGCAGTCAGAAGCAAAAAAAGCCGCTGAGTTTGGTTTAAATTTACAACAAGCAGGCTTTAATTTACTTGCGCTTGGCGAGCCCGGAACAGGGCGTACAACGCTGATGTTAAGTGCCATGCATGAGGCTGCATCTAAATACGCGGCACCCTCAGACCTAATCACACTTCATCAGTTTGATAATAGTAATAAGCCATTTTTTTTAAAATTACCTGCTGGCGTTGGTACGCAATTGAAACACGGCCTAGATCAGTTTGTGCGTCAATTAGCTAAAGAATTAGCGAACCTGCTAGAGGCTAAAATTAAAGATAACGCTTCAATGTTAATTCAAGATTTTCTGAATATTCAGCTTGCTACTATCAAAACAAATATCCCACAGATCCAAGCTGACAAACAGCTCACTCAGTATTTTGAGTTATTGCAAAAAGACATTCTGGATACTCTAGAGGCTTGGCAACCTAGTGCTAGTGCTGACTCTGATAACCATTTAGATGCGCTAATGAGCGAAGGATTCTTTGGGCGTTATCGCGTTAATCTGCTTGTGGAACATACGTCAAATCAACATGCTCCTGTTATTTATGATAATGACCCAAGCTTACAGTCATTATTTGGAGGCATTGAAAGTGCTGGTGACTCAAGCACTACACCAGACTTTATGCGTTTAAGGGCTGGTAACTTATTGCGTGCAGATGGCGGTACGTTATTGTTGCATTTGCGCGATATTTTGGCAGATGAGCAAAGTGGTGCTCAATTGCTTGAAAAGCTACACCGTTTTTTACGTAATGGCACTTTGCAAATTGAAGATCTGACTAGCAGTAGTAGTCAAGGAGCTAGCTTTGTTAGCGCACACAATGCGATTCAAGTTTCAGTGAAGTTGGTGTTAGTGGCAACGCGTGAAGACTACTATGAGCTGATTGATGATAAGTACGACTTTTTCAGCTACTTTCCTATCAAAATAGAGTTTGCTGAGAAGGTAAAAGCGAATACAGAAAACTACTCCGCCTATGCCGCATTCATCGCGCAAAAGTGCCAACAATTTAACTGTAGTCATTTTATGGTCGATGCAGTGGTGATGCTATTACAAGCCATGCACAGGCTAGAAGAAGATCAAACACGTATCAGCACTAAATTTGCTGTCTTAGAAAAACTTATGCTTGAAAGTGCAGCTGCAGCTGAGTTACGCGGCGCAAAGCTAGTGGCAAAGGAGGATGTGAAAGCTGCGATTAACCGTAAATATGCTCGCCATAGCTACATAGAAGCACACGCGCGTGATTCTATTGTTGATAATGAATTGATGATTAATGTACATGGCGAGGCGATAGGCCAGGTAAATGGTCTAACACATGTAGATCTAGCGGATGCGAGCTTTGGCTCACCAGTGCGAATTTCAGCAAACTGTTACGCAGGTCGATCGGATGTGCTGACCATAGATCGAGAAGTATCTATGAGTGGCCCTACGCACGATAAGGGCGTGATGATATTGCAAAGCTGGTTACATGCTAATTTTGCGGAATTTAACCCACTAAACCTCACTGCATCACTGGTATTTGAGCAAGAGTACAACGGCGTAGATGGTGACTCTGCGTCATGCGCAGAGCTGTTTGCGTTACTGTCATCACTCGTGAAAGTGCCTATCAAGCAAGGCATTGCTGTCACTGGTGCAATGAATCAACACGGCGAAGTATTACCTGTTGGCGGCTTAAATGACAAAATAGAAGGCTACTTCAGAGTCTGCAAAGATATAGGCTTAGATGGCACACAAGGCGTATTAATACCGCAACGTAATATGCGACACTTAATGTTAAGCGAGGAAGTGATTGATGCCGTTGCCAATGGGCAATTTCATATCGCTACGATGAACAATGTGGCTGAAGGCTTGGCGCATATCACAGGTCATACTTTGCAAGAAATTAATCAGCTTGCCGAAGCCAAATTAATAGCATTCAAACAAATTCTAGAAGCTAACACGCCTAAAATATTGACCAAATCATAGTATTGGCTAGGTAAAATTCGTGAGTTAAAACATGTCAAAACCTCTAGAGAGTGATAATAGTAAATGCAGGCTAGATAAATGGTTATGGGCTGCACGCTTTTTTAAAACCCGCAGTTTAGCCACTACGGCCATTGAAACGGGCAAGGTTCACGTTGACGGTGATAGGGTTAAACCCGCTAAAGAAGTGCACATAGGCCAGGTTATTTATATTCGCAACCGAGACTTTGAGATTGAGGTCAGCGTGCTTGCGTTATCCAACATACGCAGAGGCGCACCAGAAGCTGTACTCTTGTATGCTGAAACTCAGGCAAGTATTAGCAAGCGTGAAAATGCAAAAGTAACAGGTGAAGGTGAGTACGCTATTAGAGATCGCGGTGCTGGGCGCCCAACTAAACGGCAGTTGAGAGATATTAAGAGGTTTACGGGTGGCGGTTGTTAATTAATTCGATTGTAAGCTTAAATGAATAAATAGTGTTTGTTTTAAAGTTTACGATTTACGTGGAAGATTAGGTGAAGAGTTAAGTAAAGATATTACCTGCCGAATTAAGTAAACTGATATTAAATTGTTGTAGCAAATGGTGAGCTATGCCTTAGGATTTCATTAGTAGGTTTGTGTTCCGAAAACTCTTTATAAAGAATTGCTTGTTACTTAATTCGTTCCTTTGATAAACTCGTGCTCACCTCATGAACGTGTAAATCACGTAGATTTAAAATACACTAAAACGATACGAATAGCTTCAGATAGAAATCAGTTTGCCAATGCAAGAAACAAAGTTAACAAGACTTGTAGATCAAACTCCTGATTAATATAAACTTGCGATATCAATAGAAAGTCACTAGTTTTGAAAAATAATTATGCTGTCATTCTTTGCGGTGGTTCTGGTACGAGATTATGGCCATTATCTCGTACCTTAAGACCCAAACAACTTTTAGCGCTGAACGGTGAACAAACACTATTACAGCAAACCGCCTTGCGCCTATCTCGACACATTGATGCCACTAATTTGTTTACTGTTACGCATGAGGATCATAAGTTTGAAGTAAAAGGGCAGTTAACTGAGCTTCTTCCTCAAGCAGTTGCTAACGTACTGGCTGAGCCGAGTGCTAGAAATACCTTACCTGCAATTGCCTGGGCGACGCATCAAATTTATCAAAAAGACGCATCTGCAGTAATAGGTATATTTGCTTCAGACCATTCTATTGATAACGAAGATGCTTTTTTAGCTGCTTGGCAAACTGCTGAGCAGTTTGCTGAAAAAGACTACTTAGTGCTTCTAGGAGTTAAACCGCACGAACCTGCCACCGGCTATGGTTACATTAAGCCGAATCAACAACTATCACTAAGTAGTCTATTGCCAGTTCATCAGGTTGCGCAGTTTGTAGAAAAGCCAGATTTAGAAAACGCAAAGCAATTTGTAGATAATGGGTATTTATGGAATAGCGGAATGTTTGTATTTAAAGCTAGCACCTTTATGCAGATGTTAGCGCAATATCAACCAGAAATTTATGAGCAAATCTGCGCCATGAACTACGATAACTTAGCAGAGAGTTATGCAAAGCTCCCGAGTCTATCGATAGACTATGGGCTGGCAGAGGTATTAGCTGAGCGTGTTGAAAAAATAGCAGTAGTGCCAGTTGATATGGCTTGGAGTGATCTGGGTAGCTGGGATTCAATCTATGCACGACACTTAAAAGATAAGAGTAACAATGTAACACATGGTGAAGTAGTTAACTTAGACACCCAGAACAGCCTGATTTGGGCAGACACCGGATTGTTAGCAACATTAGGCTTAAACAACGTAGTCGTAATTCAAACTGCGGATGCTACCTTAGTTTGCGATAGAAGTCGTGCTGAAGATATCAAGACATTAGTAGCCAGAGTGAAAGCACATAAGCCTGAACTTACTGAGATTCACCAAACGGTTTATCGACCATGGGGCAGTTACACGGTGTTGGAAGAAAGCGCAAGCTTCAAGATCAAACGAATTTTAGTTAACCCAGGTGCAAAACTTTCTATGCAAATGCATAAGCATCGTTCCGAGCACTGGGTAGTGGTTTCAGGTACTGCAACTATTACCAACAACCAAGTTGAGTACACATTACATCAAAATCAATCAACTTATATCCCCCAAACACATCACCATCGTCTTGCAAATAATAGCAGTGAGCCTTTAAGCATTATTGAAGTGCAGTGTGGTGACTATGTTGGTGAGGATGACATTATAAGGTTCGATGATACATATGGAAGATTTACAGTAGTATGAGTAAAGTTGCATTGATTAAGAGGGTACTAAATAAGAAAGCGTATATCTAACTAAGAGTTGCTTTGTTTACAAAGCAAAGCACGCTCTTATTCAAGAGCTATAAGCCTGTATTACAGAGCAACAACCTTACTGAACAGGCGTATTTAATCTGTATTATTTAGCAAACTCAATCTGATTGAATCTATTTACCTTGTGTGAATAGTGATTTCTTTGCTACCATACGTTCAATAACAGCACATATGGTATCAGAGTGCCTAGAAACGAATATCGTTCTAAACACTAAAACCTATCGAATCTAATCCCAAGACTAGTCAAAATTAGCTTGCCAAAGAGTTAGGTATCAGCTTAGGTAGAGCAATTTTGTTTAAAGTCACTGATCAGTATAAGCTTAATTAAGATTAGTAATTTAAGTACTATAGAAGTAGATTGGCTTCTATATATTTTTTAAACGCTTTTTGTATCGGAGCAAAAAGTTTTTACCGTGATGAGTTTTTAAAAATTAGATGAATCTGAAAAAGCTAAATCAAAAATTAGTGACTTAAGTCTTAAAGTATCTCAATTAACAAGTATCTTAAGCTGATTAGCTTGAGTGTAAATAAAAGCAGTTTTCTATACTGACGTATCTTATGAGTCAACAAATATTAATTATTGAAGCTGGTCGTGCAGAACGTCATTATTGGACTGACCTCTGGCGCTATCGTGAGCTATTTTTCTTTCTGGCATGGCGAGATATTCTCGTTCGTTATAAACAAACAGTAATTGGTTTAGCATGGGCCTTATTGCGACCATTCCTAACTATGCTTGTATTTACATTGGTTTTTAGTAAGTTAGCGAAGCTACCATCTGATGGTGTGCCTTACCCTATTATGGTGTTTGCTGCTTTACTGCCTTGGCAGTTTTTTTCTAATGCTTTTAGTAGTGCAGGTGATAGCTTGATTAGTAACTCCAACATGATTTCAAAGGTTTACTTTCCTCGCTTAATCATACCTGTTAGTGCTGTTATTGTAAGCTTTATAGATTTTTTGATCTCTGGAGTTATCTTAGTCGGACTGATGCTTTGGTACGGCTTTATGCCTAGTTGGCATCTACTAATTTTACCAGTATTTATTTTTGTAGTTTTTGCTGCCGCTCTTGGTGCCGGCTTATGGATTGCTGCGCTTAATGTTAAATATCGTGATTTTCGCTACATTATTCCTTTCGTAGTGCAGTTTGGGTTGTATGTTTCACCAGTCGGCTTTAGTAGTTCTATTGTTCCGGAAAGGTGGCGATTATTGTATTCGGTTAACCCTATGGTAGGTGTAATAGATGGCTTTCGATGGGCGATTTTGGGAGACAATGCCCAATTTTATTGGCCTGGTATATTACTATCTCTGGCTTTGGTAGTAATTGTATTAATAACAGGCACTTTTTACTTCCGCAAAACTGAACGCGGATTTGCCGATTTGATTTGAGTTAACTTATGACTACTGTCATTTCTGTACAAAATTTGGGTAAGAAATACATACTCAATCATCAACCTCAAGAGCGTTACACTGCCTTGCGTGATGTAATGGCTAATAGCGCTAAAAAGCTTGCACATAAGTTACGTTACCCTCTAGCTATTGCAGAGAACGATGCAACACATGAGGAGTTCTGGGCGCTTAATAATGTGAGCTTTGATATTAAGCAAGGTGATAGGGTTGGTATTATTGGGGGCAACGGCGCAGGTAAATCTACCTTGCTCAAAATACTATCGCGTATTACTGAGCCTACGGCTGGGCGGGTAAAAATTAAAGGGCGTGTTGCTAGCCTTTTAGAGGTTGGCACAGGATTTCACCCTGAACTTACTGGTCGCGAGAATATTTACCTTAATGGTGCGATTCTCGGTATGAGCAAAGCAGACATCAAAAATAGGTTCGATGATATCGTTGCTTTTGCTGAGGTTGAAAGATTCTTGGATACACCAGTTAAGCGTTACTCTAGTGGTATGTACGTACGATTAGCTTTTTCAGTAGCTGCTCATTTAGAGCCAGAGGTACTGATTGTAGATGAAGTTTTAGCTGTAGGTGATGCGCAGTTCCAGAAAAAGTGCTTAGGTAAAATGCATGATGTTGGCTTGGAGGGTCGAACTGTACTTTTTGTTAGCCACAATATGACCGCGCTAAAAGGTCTATGCGACAAAGCAATCTGGTTAAAGTCGGGTAGTGTTGTTCAGGAGGGAAGTGCTGAAGATGTCGTATCAAGCTACCTTCAAAATGGAATGGCTATAAAAGTACGTCAAGTTTGGGATAGTCCAGAAACTGCACCTGGAGACAAAAGTATACGATTACATTCCGTCAAAGTCACTTATGAGGGTGACGAGGTAAGCAAAGTAATTGATGTTTCAACTAGCTTAAATATGGAGTTTGTATTTTGGAATTACGTAGCTGGAGCTCAGCTAAATTTTAGCATTGTCTTGTATAACAACCAAGATGTGTGCATTTTTAACTCGGTTTCAGAAGCTAAATCTTATCCACTAGGTAAAGTAATAGGTGTTTGTCAAATACCTAAAAATTTTTTAAACGATGCTACATATAGACTTAGATTGTTAATAGTGAAAGACAAGAGTACAGCCCTTATCGACTTGGATAACGTTGTAACATTTGAAGTGCACGATATTGAAAGAACTGGCGCATGGTATGGAAAGTGGATTGGCGCTGTAAGGCCGACGCTGAGTTGGACGACTTTTTCACAGAGCTGAAAAGTTTTCGATAGTTATTTAAAAAAACTATATTTGACTGCTACTTGATATTAGGTATGCCTAAATATAAATGGGTTAAGTCTATGATACTAGTTAATTGTAAGACTAAAGAAGTAACTCGGTATTTAGTAGCTATCTACTAAGTACTCTTAATATCTCATAAAATCAAAAATAATATGATAAATTTTCTATTTAAGTTATTCAGTAAAACCAAAATTAGTAATTGCTCTAATAGTATATGTCCTGTATGTGATCGGCGTGGTGTTAATTTTCTACCTTTGTCAAACCACTTCAGGGATCAGGCTATTAAGTATGGATATAAATACTTCGGTACAGGGGAAACATTAGCGCTTGATACTTACTTTTGTAGTCAATGTAATGCATCGGATAGAGAGCGGTTTTATGCATATTGGATTAATAAGCAAATTCAAGCTGACTTTTTTCAAAAGGGTGCTAGATTACTACATTTTGCGCCAGAGGCTTCACTATCAAAAAAACTACGTGAGTTAACTTTATTTAATTATCAAACAGCAGATTATATGATGGAGGGTGTTGATTATAAGGTTGATATCACGAAAATGCCTGAAATAGATAGTGAGATGTTTGATTTCTTTATTTGTAGCCATGTTTTAGAGCACGTTGATAGCGATGACAAAGCTATTCAGGAGCTTTACCGAATAACTAAAACAGGTGGTTGCGGTATATTAATGGCTCCAATAAGTACTAGCTTAGTGAATACACTTGAAGATCCAACAAAGACTTCTGAAGCTGATAGATGGAAGCACTTTGGCCAAAACGATCATCTACGCCTCTATGCACATCGTGATTATGTTAAGAAGATTAAATTACATGGATTTATAGTCGATGAGCTAGGAGTTAACTATTTTGGTAAAGAGATTTTTAATCAGTTGGGATTGAAAGAGACTAGTATTCTCTATATCGTGAGAAAAATATGATACCAGTGACTAAATCCTATTTACCTCCACTAGATCAATATGCAAGTAGGCTTGAGAAAATATGGCAAGATGGTTGGGTAACAAATAATGGCCTGCTAGTACAAGAGCTAGAACAGTCGCTAATTAGTTATTTAGATATTCCTAATATTGAGCTGTTAGCTAATGGAACTCTTGCTTTACAGTTGGCTATTAAAGCGCTTGGGTTGCAAGAAGAAGTGATTACCACGCCTTTTAGTTATGTTGCTACTACAACAGCACTACTTTGGGAAAACTGCACACCTGTATTTGTTGATATAGAAGAGCAGACCTTTTGTATCGATGCCTCAAAAATTGAGGCTGCCATTACAGAGCGTACAAGTGCCATCTTAGCGACACATGTATTTGGTTATCCATGTGATGTAGAAAAAATTGCTATGATTGCAGAAAAGTATAAATTAAAAGTCATATATGATGCAGCGCATGCTTTTGGCGTGAAGCTTAATAATCAGTCTATTTTACGTCATGGTGATGTCTCAGCATTAAGTTTTCATGCAACTAAGTTGTTTCATACGACAGAAGGTGGCGCCTTAGTTTGTAATGATAACAAGCTTGCTGAAAAAGTAAGTTTACTGAAAAAATTTGGGCATGTAGGCGAAGATAATTACATTGAGGTTGGAATTAATGCAAAACTTTCTGAAATACATGCTGCAATGGGTTTGTGCGTGTTGCCAAGCGTTGAAGAAATTATTGCTAATCGGCGAGTAATCTCAGAAAGCTATGATACGTTGCTAGCCGGTCACGAAATTATACGACCTCAGTCTATGACTGGACTTGACTATAACTATGCCTATTATCCAGTCGTATTTTCTTCACATAATCAAATGATGCAAGTTCGCCAAGCGCTGATTAATAACGATATTATGCCTAGGCGCTACTTCTATCCGTCGCTTAATACGCTACCCTATTTGAGGCCAGAATCTAAACAGCTTTGCCCAATCTCAGAAAGTATTGCTACAAGAGTACTTTGTTTGCCGCTTTATTATGGGTTGGATCAAGTGACAATCACAAATATTTCTAAGATAGTAATCGAGGCATTGTAATGACTAGTGATGTTAACTTGTCAGTGACTATAGCGAGCGAGCGTTTTTCTTTAGTTAAGCAACAGGCATTGTCTAAACTTGGCGTTAATAATGTCGATGGTAAACTTTATATTTCTGGCATTGCACGATTGGGGCATACTGCAGCGGGAGATTTGTGCTTTTGTGATAAAGAGCCTAGTGGTGAATTCAGAGATGTAGCTGCAGGTTCGATTATTTTATGTACTGAAACTTTACTAACTGGCCTAAAGAGCCGTTTCCCAGAATCTGTTTGCATTGCATTAACCGACCCGCGTTCTGTTTTCATTGACATTGGACATAAATTGCTTGCAGACAGCAATGTGCAGGTAGCAGATGAAATTCCTCGTCCATTCGGCACACATGCTACTACCAAAATCGGTCTTCAGACTGTAATACATCCTGAAGTTCGTATTGATGAAAACGTTACAGTAGGTGCAAATTGCGTGATTCATCGTGGTACATGGATTAAATCTGGTGCAGTCATTCGTGATAACACTACGATTGGTGCTGCTGGAATCAACGCTTATACCGGCGTTGATGGTAAGCAACGTAGTTTCCCACACTTAGCAGGCATTGTTATAGGTAAAAATGTTGAGATAGGTGCAGGAGCTGTGATAGTGCGTGGCATTTTAAATAATACGCGTATTGGGAATGCTACAGTGATTGGTAACTTATGCAATATCGGACATGTTGCAGACATCGGTGAAAAGGTCTGGATGTCGGTTGGGTGCTTGATAGGAGGTCATAGTAAGATCGGTACGCGTGCTACACTCGGCATGGGTGTGGCAGTTAGAGATAATATCGAAATAGGTGCAAATGCACAGGTTGGTATGGCAAGTGTAGTTGTGAAGTCAGTTAAAGCGAATAGCTCCGTGTTTGGTAACCCTGCTCGTGTGATCGGTCCAATACAGGCGGGGCCATTGCGATGAAAGAGAATTGCAGTATGGAAAAAACTTTAAATTTAAAGTTCAAAGGTGAGCGAACTTATCTGCATGGTACAGATATCTTTAATGAGGTTTGTCTATGGTTAACTTCGCAAGGGCACGACTTAACAGATATTGACTTTACTTTTCATCACTTAGCCACCAAGCAGTTAAAAATGGTTGCAGGGGCATTACCACATGACACTAATCCGGCTGCTGTTTGTGCATATAAAACGAATGGCGTACGTCACAAAGTTTACTTACTAGAAACCAACCAAGAGGTAATAGAACGTTATCCTTATTTAGAAGATGAAATTGTTGCTAATTTGGAGATTGATATTAATGCTCGTATAGGTAGGTTGCGAGATATTACTGTTTACAGTGATATAGAAGTATGGGTAGCAATGACTAAGGCTTTGCACTTAAAAGTATTTGCTCATCTGAGAGGTAAATGGCTTTTCGTCCGTGGACGATTCTCACAGTATAAATATCAGTCAGATGCCGCAGAACGTTCTATAGTACTTACGGCCTCTTTCAACGATAAACTGACAAGATGTGATGCGCTGTTAGACGGCATCAAGGTCGGCGAAATCTACTTTTCTATTGTGTAGTGAAAGGTGAGTTATGCAAGGGATTAAAGATATTGCAGTTTATATACCTGAAAAACGGAATTCAAATAGAGACCTATTAGCTCGATTTGAACTTGAAGAGTCATTTTTGGTTGAAAAAATAGGTGTGTTAGAGCGTGCTATTAAAGACGAAAGTGAAGATACTAGTGATATGGCGCTAGAGGCGCTCGAGCGGTTAATAGTACAAAGTGGAATAGCCAGAGAAAGTATTGACGTGTTGGTGGTTATTACGCAAAATCCAGATAGTAATATTCCCCATGTTTCAGCATTAGTACAAGGTAAAGCCAATTTATCAAATGATTGTGCGGCATTTGATTTGTCATTAGGTTGTTCTGGGTATGTGTATGGTGTTTCAGTGTTGCAATCATTCCTTGCAAGCAATGGCCTATCGAACGGGGTACTAATTACCTGTGACCCGTACAGTAAAATTATTAATTTAAATGATAAAAATACAGTATTGCTTTTTGGCGATGCAGCAACTGCAACCCTGATTTCACACGAGCCAAAATATGTTTGTGAGTCATTTGTATTTGGTACGCAAGGCGATTTAACAGGCGCTTTGGTTTGTAATAATAATCAACTGCACATGAATGGGCGCGAGGTCTTTAATTTTGCCGCTGTAAAAGTTCCTCAAACGATTCAAAAGCTTTTGCAAAAAGCAAATTTGGAGAAAGCTGATATTGATGCATATATATTTCATCAAGGCAGCCGATATATTGTGGAAACACTAGCAAAACGTCTTGGTATTGAGATAGCTAAAGTTCGTATTGATATTGAAAGTACTGGTAATACTGTTTCCTCATCCATTCCCATTTTATTAAAGCAAGAAATCGATTCTAGAGTATCAAAAAATATTGTTTTAAGTGGCTTTGGTGTGGGTTTGTCTTGGGCAAGCTGTATTTGTAAAAAAGTAGGGGAGTAATTAAATGGTAGAGATGAAGGCAATATTAGAGGTTATTAAAAACGCAGATGTTGTAGATGACATGAATGATTTTGATGTTAGTAAATCATTTAAGGAAAATGGCATTGACTCTTTGGATGCTATGGGTATGTTCTTATCAATTGAAGAAGCATTTGGTATTAAGTTTTCCGAAGAGGACTATGAGAAAGTGCATACCGCAATTGATTTACAAGTAATGATGAATAATTTGAAATAATAGATGCCTAAAGTTTCTGTAATTCTCACTTCTTTTAATCACGAAAAGTATATTCGTGAAGCAATTGACAGCGTACTAGCTCAAACTTTTACAGACTTTGAGTTAATTATTTGGGACGATGCTTCCACTGACAACTCGTGGCAAATTATCAAGGAATACTCAGATGTACGTATTAAAGCATATCGAAATGAAACTAATCAACGATATGTAATTAACAGAGCATTAAAAGAAGTAGCATCAGGTGAGTATATAGCTATTAATCACTCGGATGACATTTGGGTAAAAGATAAACTTGAGAAACAAGTTGCATTTTTAGAAAGTAATTTTGGATTTGGTGCTGTATTTTCAAACACATTAACAATCGGCGAGGATGGTAATCTACTAAGAGATTTAAATCATGTATATACTAAAATTTTTAACCAGCCAAATCGTACACGATACGAATGGCTAAACTATTTTTTTTATAACGGGAATGCGCTCTGTCATCCTAGTCTATTAATTCGTAAGCAGTGTTTTGATGTATGTGGCTTGTACCGCTATGGTTTAGCACAATTACCCGACTTCGATATGTGGGTACGGCTCTGTTTTAAGTATGAAATTTACGTCATGCCTGAAAAGCTAGTCTACTTTAGGGTAAGAGATAACGAAGCTAATACAAGTGGAAATCGCCCTGAGGTTAGGACACGAGTAGCAGCAGAGTTCCTCAATATACTGAGAAATTATTTGCAAATAGAAACTTTTGAAGATTTAGTAGCTATCTTTCCTCAAGCTAAAAAATATTATCGTCTAGAAGGGTTTGAGTCTAAATTTGTACTTTGTATGATATTACTTGAAGATAGCACTTTTATATTTTCTAAACTTCTTAGTATAGAGTTGCTGTTTGATTTGATCGGTGACGCTACAAAAGCTAAAAAAATTAAATCTCTGTACAACTTTGACTATTTAGATTTAATAAAGATTACTGGCAGGTATGATTCATTTTCTCAGGGCTACTCTAACTCAGGTTTAGAGCTTGGGCAGTTGTTATCTAGCGTATCTTGGCGAATTACCCGACCGCTTCGCTGGGCTGGTAGTTTTTTTTCGCGAAGTAAGAAGTGACTGGAAGAATCTCAAATTTTATGTGTATTAAGTCAAGAGCGAAGGGTGACGTCGTTACTAGTAATTCAATTAAGATGAGTACTCTTGCGGCAAGTGTGAGAGATATGCAGTCTACTAGATTGGAGGCAGGCAGGAGTTTATATGATACTGCAGTAATCTTGCATCTATATTACCCTGAACTATGGGATGAGATAAAAAGTTACCTTAATAGCTTGGGTAGTAGTTTTGATTTGTTTGTTTCAGTGCCTAACGCGATGGATAGCTCAATAAATAAACTTATTAAGCAGAGTTATCCTGATGCTTTTGTTTGCAGCTTCGAGAACCTAGGGAGAGACATTGGACCATTCATGGAGATTTATCCAGTGATAGCTGCGCATTATCAGTATATCTGTAAAATTCACTCTAAAAAATCTTTGCATTTAGTAGATGGTTCAAAATGGAGGGATGAGTTATTTACTAGTCTTTTAGGCTCAAGCTCACGAGTTGCAGAAATTAAACTTTTCTTTAATCGCTTTCCGAATATTGGAATAATTGCGCCAGAAGGACAATTACTATTGTGCGAAAAGAATCTCGATATAAATACAGAAAAAATTGCAGAAATTTCAAAAAAGCTTGGTGTTAATGATCTTGATAAGTTTGAATTTCCGGCTGGCTCGATGTTCTGGTTTAAGAGTAGTGCCCTAATACCTTTATTGAGTTTAAATGTTAATCAAGCAGACTTTGACAGCGAGTCAGGACAGGTCGATGGTACATTAGCTCATGCAATAGAAAGAGCATTTGCATTAGCTTCTATTGTTGCTGGATATGTAATAGTGGATACGCAAATAATAAAAATATATAAAGAGCTGTGTGCAGAAGGCTTCAATAGAAAATGTGTTGATTCAAAAAGAGATGACGTTGTAATTCCAGTACTTTTAAGAATTGCAAGTAATGAGCGAACGATTGCTAGGCTTAAGCAGAGTATTGTAGAAATGGAGTGTTCGTATAGCTGGCGTATTACACGACCACTTAGGGCTGTTATAAGGCAAATTGTACTTAAAACTTGGCTAAGAAAATATTTTAATACTAGACGTAACCGTAAAATTGAAGGTCTGGTATAAAGCAAAGATGAAAGAAAATAAGGTTTCTATTGCGCTTTGCACGTACAACGGTGAAGCATACCTGCAAGAACAACTTGAAAGTATTCTTGCTCAAACTAGGTTGCCTGACGAACTCATAATTTGTGATGATGGTTCAAAAGACCGAACAGTTGAAATTATACAAAAGTTTGCTTTATATGCACCTTTCTCCGTGAGGTTGATTTTAAGTAACGGTAAGAGCTTGGGTTCCACCAAAAATTTCGAGCGAGCAATAGGACTGTGTTCTGGTAAGGTGATTGTACTTTCCGACCAAGATGATGTGTGGTACCCGAAAAAGTTAGCCATTTTAGAAAAAGCAATAGATGAAGGAGCAGACTTAGTATTTTCTAATGCTGAGTTAGTTGATGAGGATTTACATTTACTTAATTACACTTTGTTTGAAAGTCTAGATATAACAGATTATGAAAAAAGTTTACTTTTTAAAAATAAAGCATTAGAAGTTCTTATAAGGCGAAACATTGTTACTGGGGCTGCTACAGCTTTTTCTCGGAAATATTTACCATTGATTATGCCCATTTCGGAAAATTGGGTTCACGATGGTTGGATTGCATTTCTTGTGGCTTCCGTAGGTAATATTCAAGTGGTTGAAGAGCCGTTATTTAAATATAGGCAACACAGTAAAAACCAAATTGGTGCTAGAAAACTAACTATCAAAGAAAAAGTAGCTAAGGTTAGAAAGCTAAGTTCTACCCACTATAAAGAGTTGTTAATTGGCCATAAAGATTTAAAGTCAAGATTACTTGATACGTATCCTCAAGTTGCAAATACTTACTTAATTGAATTGATAGATAAGAAGATAGTTCATCTAACCAAGAGAGCTATATTAAACAATAAATTATCTTTTCCCTTGATACCACTCACAATAGAACTAGTTTCTGGTAAGTATAATAAATTCTCGAGAGGTCCTATTACCTATTTTAGAGACTTGACTATGATGATGATAAATCTCTTTGATAGAATTTGAATCCTTTGAATGCACTAAAATCAAATCCTAAAATTGCAGTACTTTTAGCCACTTATAATGGTGATAAATGGCTTGCTAGTCAGTTAGACAGTATACTCAGACAACTTAATGTTTCTGTTACATTGTTCGTATCCGATGACTCATCTCAGGACTCCACTTTTAGTTACTTAAAAAAATGTGCTGAAAAAGATCTACGTGTAAAAATACTACCTAGAGCCCAGAGAGCTAGGAGTGCTGGAAAAAATTTTTTCAGACTTTTATTAGATACAGAGTTGGCTGATTGTGATTATGTAGCCCTTGCTGACCAAGATGATATTTGGCGGCCAGATAAGCTTATTCGTCATGTAGAGTTAATGCGAAAAAACGAAGTTGATGGTATGTCATCTAATGTAACGGCTTTTTGGCCTGATGGTAAAACAAAGTTAATTGACAAATCACAACCTCAGCGCGAATTAGATTTTTTGTTTGAGTCTGCGGGGCCTGGCTGTACATTTTTAATGACACCTTGGCTGGTGAATGAAGTAAAGAAGCAGCTTACTGATTCATCTAGTGTTGCAAATCAGGTCGCCTTACATGATTGGCTTGTGTATGCTATTTGCCGAGCATCTGGAAAAAAATGGTTGATTGACTCAGAGTCGTCAATAGAATACCGGCAGCATGACAAAAATGTAGTAGGTGCTAATAGTGGTTTAAAAGCTAAGTTAGAACGTTTTAAACAAATATCTAATGGTTGGTACAGGCAAGAAGTGCTAAAGATTTTAGATGTATCCTGTCAGTTGTCTGACGATCATCAATTACACGCTTTAAAGAAAGTACTGCAAAATCCAAGTTTCAAATCACGAATAAGTCTCTTGAGCTATGTACATAAGGCTCGCAGAAGATTTTACGATCGTCTCTTTTTAGGTTTAATGATTATTCTGGGCTTGTTTTAGAGCGATGAATTGAATTAGAAATGACTTTTACTGTTAGGCATATACTAGTTACTGGTGCTAACGGCTTTGTTGGCCGCTTTTTGTGTGCTGAAGCTGTTGCGCGTAACTTTGTAATATCTGAGGCTACGAGAACGCCTTGCAATGAGCGTATTGGAGTTAAAAATATCGTTGTTGGTGATGTGGATAGTAATACAGACTGGCAAAAAGCCCTGATGGGTTGTGATGTTGTAATTCATCTAGCTGCTCGCGTACACGTAATGCACGAGTATTCACAAGATCCTTTTACCGAATTCCGTCGTGTGAATGTAGCTGGCACAGAGCAATTAGCGAGAAGTGCTGCTGTTAGTGGCGTTAAACGTTTAGTATATGTGAGTTCAGTTAAAGTGAATGGCGAAGAGACTATTAGCAGTCGCGTTTATTGTGAGCAGGATGCACCTGTGCCACAAGACCCTTATGGAGTTTCTAAGTGGGAAGCTGAGCAGGCATTACATAAAATAGCGAAAGAGACTGGGCTTGAGGTAGTCATTGTACGTCCGCCATTGGTATATGGTGCTGGTGTAAAAGGTAATTTCGCGCAAATGCTGTCAGTGCTTGCGCGTGGTTTACCACTTCCACTTGCGTCTATTACAAACCGACGAAGTTTAATTTATGTTGAAAACTTAGTAGATGCTTTAATCTTATGTGCAACACATCCAGCAGCAGCGGGGCAAACGTATTTAGTGAGCGATGGTGAAGATATATCAACTCCTGATTTGCTAAGAAAGTTATCGCTGGCTATGAATAAGCGCCCACGCTTGTTTTCACTTCCAGTTATTTTGTTAAAATTGGTTGGGCGATTGGTAGGTAAGTCAGATCAAGTGGCACGATTACTCGGGTCATTACAAGTTGATAGTAGTAAAATACGTCGCGAATTAAGTTGGGTGCCACCATACTCTGTAGATGAAGGTTTAAGGGCAACTGTGCAGAGTAAACATTATGATTAAACGGCTGGTTGATTTATGTTTGGCGTCAATTGCCTTCTTAATATTGGTGTTGCCAATATTAATAGTCATAGTACTCGTACGTCTAACCTCTACAGGGCCAATTTTATATTGGTCAGATCGCGTTGGACGTCATAATAAACTATTTAAAATGCCAAAGTTTCGTTCTATGCGCGTAGATACACCGGCTCTTGCAACACATTTACTGAATAATCCTGAGCAGTTTTTAACGCCTATAGGCTCATTTTTGCGAAAATCTAGCTTAGATGAGTTGCCACAACTTTGGAGTATTATTAAGGGCGATATGAGTTTTGTGGGTCCACGCCCTGCGCTGTTTAATCAGGATGATTTAGTGGCTTTAAGAACGGAGTGTGGCGTTGATAAGTTGCTACCTGGTCTGACGGGTTGGGCGCAGATTAATGGTCGAGATGAATTGCCTATTCCAATTAAAGTAAAACTTGATGTAGAGTATTTGCATAAGCAATCTTTTTTGCTGGATTTAAAAATTATCTTCTTAACTTTTTTAAAAGTTTTGCGTAGAGATGGTATTCAACACTAGCAGCAGACTCTATAGCTGTACTCTTAATGGGCTTTGTTAGATGAGTTACTTTTTAGTGATGTTATATTGATACAATACAGAAGGCTAAAAAATACAATGTTTACTTACTTCTACAGTCTTACCAAATGACCAAAGCACTGATTAATCCACTTACTTTTTTCGCACTATTGCATGATATTGCAGTAGCAGCTTTTGTTTGGTTTGCTGCATATTTATTACGCTTTAACTTCGCTATCCCCCCTGAATATTTCCAGTATATGTTGCAGTCAATCGTGTGGGTTGTTCCATTGCAAGGTGCTGTTTTTGTAGCTTATGGTTTATATCGCGGCATGTGGCGTTTTGCTAGTGTGTCAGATTTAAAGCGCATTTTGTATGCTATTGGTTCTGCCTCAGTATTAGTGGCAGCCATATTATTTATACTTAGAGCATCAATAATCATACCTCGTTCTGTATTGATTCTAGATCCTCTTTTGTTGATGTTGATGATGGGGGGTAGTCGTTTTGCTTATCGCGCATGGAAAGAGCACTCGCTTTATGGCACAGCGCTGTCGCAGGGTAAACCAACGCTTATATTAGGCGCGGGTGATGCGGCTGTCGCTTTACTTAAAGATTTATCACGTAGCACGCAGTGGCGCGTTGTAGGCTTGCTTGACGACGACAAGAGTATGCTTGGGCGCGAGATATTTGGCGTTAAGGTGTTAGGCTCAATTGCAACCTTAGGTGATAAGCAGCGGCACTTAGGATTTGAGCATGTGATCGTTGCCATGCCATCTGCGCACCACCAGAAACGTCGTTTCGCAGTAGACTTGGCCAATAACCTAGGCTTAGAAGTTCTGACTGTTCCAGCGATTGATGATTTGATGAGCGGTAAAGTGAGTGTTTCTCAAATTCGCAAAGTTGATGTAGAGGATTTGTTAGGTCGCGATGCAGTATTGCTAGATAACTCGGGCTTGCAACATTTGATTGCGGGGCACGCAGTATTGGTAAGTGGAGCAGGGGGCTCTATTGGCTCTGAGCTTTGCCGCCAAATATTGAAGTTTAACCCTAGTACGCTGATTTGTTTTGATATTTCTGAGTTCTCCCTCTATCAGCTTGAGCAGGAGCTTAACGCACTGAAGGTTGCGCCGCAATTACTTTTTATGACGGGTGACGTTAAAAATGAGCGGCGAGTTAAAAGTTTACTTGAGCAATTTCAGCCTAAAGTAGTATTTCATGCGGCAGCCTATAAGCATGTACCCATGATGGAAAATGGTAATGTTTGGGAAGCGCTATCAAATAATGTGATTGGCACATACACTGTAGCTAATGCATGTAAGGAAGCTGGAGTTGAAAAATTTGTACTTATTTCTACAGATAAAGCAGTTAATCCAACGAATGTAATGGGGGCGAGTAAGCGCCTTGCTGAAATGGTTTGCCAAGGTTTGCAAGAAGCGCTCGTAAACGAAGCGATGGGTACACGTTTCGTTATCGTACGTTTTGGTAATGTGCTAGGCAGTAGTGGTAGCGTCATTCCTAAATTTAGAGAGCAAATCGCTAAAGGTGGGCCAGTTACTATTACACACCCAGAAATCACCCGATACTTTATGTCAATACCAGAAGCCGCGCAGTTAGTTTTGCAGGCCGGATTGATGGGCAAAGGTGGCGAGATTTTAGTATTAGATATGGGTGAGCCAGTTAAAATTGCAGCATTAGCTGCGGACATGATTCGACTTTCGGGTCTTCATGCTGATGAAATTAAAATTGAATATGTAGGACTACGGCCTGGAGAAAAGCTTTACGAGGAGCTACTTGCAGATGACGAACATACCATGTTAACTCCACATGAGAAACTGCGTATAGCTCAAGCGCGTGAGGTTGACCTTGCGTGGGTAAATAAGCTATTAAGATGGATAGAAAATACTGAAAGTGCGAATGAGTCGATGATTAAAAATGAATTAAAACATTGGGTTGAGGAATATAGCCCGCAACATCAGGCGAGTACTGAAAAGCATATTATCTTAGGTGTTGAGCACACTACTTTACATTAAGTTTTTAACATTTTTTAACTTCCTTATAATATGCAAGTGAGCTAAGTTGAATATACTAAACCCACAGAGTTTACTCGATCAAGCGCAGCTTATGCATACGTCAGAGGCTGTTCAAGGCGCTATAAGTAGGATAGGAAAAGAAGTCACTTTACAGTTCGAGCACTCTTGCCCAGTAGTGATCTGTGTGATGGGTGGCGGAATAGTTTTCGCTGGGCAATTACTTACGCAGTTGACATTTCCTCTTGAGCTAGACTACGTGCATGCTAGCCGTTATCAAAATAATATAGTAGGTAATGCTCTTATCTGGCAATCTTTACCCAAGTTAGATTTAAGTAATCGCACGGTATTATTGGTTGATGATATTTTAGACGAAGGGGTTACATTGCTGGCAATTAAAGAAAAGTGCTTAGCACTAGGTGCTAAAGATGTTTACTCTGCTGTATTAATAGAAAAAAAATTATCTCATTCAAAACCAATTAAAGCTGACTTTGTAGGGCTAGATGTGCCTAATCGCTATGTGTTTGGTTGCGGGATGGATGCATATGGCTGGTGGCGAAATTTACCGGCAATATACGCGTTACCTTAAATTTTAGACTTTACTATAAGCCATAATTCATCTTAGCTTTACTACTTTCCTTAAGTTGATTTTCCACCAGTGTAATCAACTACATTAGACGCTTAGTTAGGTAAGAGCTATGGATATGAATATGTGTTAGCCGTACTTAAGCTTTAAAAAAAGTACTACGCAGGCTAAAGCTAAGGTGATACCGTTTGCTAGAATCACAGGCCAACTTGTAATCATCAGACCATATATGAACCAACCTGATACGCCCAAGCTAAACAAACTGTACATGGGTAACGAAACACCTGATAAATCACGAGACTTCCACGAGTGTAAGGCTTGCGGAACAAAAGAAAATGTAGTTAAAAAGGCTGAGGAGTATCCAATCAAGTCTGTAGGTGTCATATAGGGGTTAAATTTTAATTGGCAGCAAAATTAATATTAGTTTTGAATCAAAACAGTTAATTTCAAGATAAAAAAATAGCCCGGTTAAGGGCTATTTTTTTTGAATTCCATTAACTGGATTCTAGTTAACTAAGCTTTTTGGATGTTTGAAGCTTGTTTACCTTTTGGACCGTCTGTAACGTCAAAACTTACACGGTCATTTTCTTTTAAGCTTTTGTAGCCGCTATCTACGATAGCTGAGAAATGAGCGAATAAATCGTCGCCGCCTGCATCAGGAGTAATGAAACCAAAACCTTTTGAATCATTAAACCATTTAACTAAACCTGTAGCCATATCTTATTCCATACTTTTAAAAAAGGGAGGCACCCTAAATGATTGGGTTTTTAACAAATAATCAGTCTTGAGAACTTAACCACTTTAAACATCCAAACGCCGAAATTACTTTTTACTTGCAAACAATTGCTGTGTCAAGCATTATTTTCTATTAATCATGGTTGCTAGTAAAAAAGCTGCATGAAACTAATTAATTTGTTGGAATTTAGCACCTAGATTGGATGAATAAGCAATTGATTAATTAGAGCACTAGCGCTATAATGCGCGCGAGCGTCGTATAGGTGTGTTGCGGGTAGTCTAAGTGTTAGTGATATTTTTTGCTAGTACTTTTATTTTGAGCTCCAAACTCTATAGAGATTGTTGCTTGTTTAAAGATTGCTACAAAATATTACTGGAGAACTAGATTTGGCTAAAGAAGAGTTGATTGAAATGAATGGTGTGGTGATGGAAATATTGCCTGACTCACGCTATCGCGTAACGCTAGACAACGGGCACAAGTTAATTGCTTACACTGGCGGTAAGATGAAAAAAAATCACATTCGAATTTTAGCTGGCGATAAGGTAACCTTAGAACTCTCACCATACGATATCAATAATGGCCGTATTACTTTTAGGCATATCGAATCTGGCGGCGCTACATTCACACCAAGAAAACGCACCTATTAGACATTTATTAACCACATAGCGCAATGAAGAGTCATTTTATTGCGAATACTTTATTGCGAATACTAAGCGGTCTAACTTAGCTCAAATAGATACCACCTAATCTTCTACTTATTATCTAGAGTATAGGGAGCTCTTAAATAAGACGTTACCCTATAGTTACTACGTTCTAAGACAGCCATCTTTTACTTAAAGTATTTTTATATCTAAATGATATTATAGAGAGTAAAGTACGACTAACCCTTCTAACCATATTGTATTTAACTTATTTAAAGACCATCTCAAGTAATGCTGTCGTCATGAATACTCGCCTGTTTAGATAATATGGATAACACGATACAAAATAAGCACTGGAAAAAAATATTTTCAGTGATACAAAGGTCGTATGTAATAGATAATCATCTAGAGTTTTTTAGCTGGTTACAAAATGGGGTTAATGAGTTCTTACCACATGATGTTTTAGTTGCCTGCTGGGGTGATTTTGAAAAAAAATCGATAAAAAGTAAGTTAAATTATGATGTGGCCTCTAATTTAAGTGAAATCAATACACAGACTGTATTTAACTCTAACAGCGGGTACGATGCATGCATGTCGCATCTACATCAACTTTGGTTAGATAATAATCATTGCTGGTTCGTTGTTAACAACCTCAATCACGATGAAGTTAAAAATCAACTTCGAGTTACTCTGCCCAATAGTCTTGAGCGGTTAAATTCATTAATGGTCTATGGTGTAAGCGATGTACGCGGTAGTAATGTATGTTTATATGTTTTCTTCAGTAAAGAAAGAGTGTTTGATGTGCCCGATTCGGTGATGGGACTAATTATGCCGCATATCGATAATGTATTAAGAAGGATTCAGCACCTCAAACCATTAAAAACAACTGCTGAACCTGTCATTACTTTAGATGGTACTGACTTAAGTGTGCGTGAGTTAGAAATAATTCATTGGATAAAATCAGGAAAGACTAACCAGGAGATCGCAGCGATTCTGGATATTAGTCCGAACACCGTTAAAAGTCACTTAAAGCGAGTTTTCCAGAAAATGAATGTTACAAGGCGAGCACAAGCCGTTGCAATGTTAATGAATAAGCTAAATTAAAGTAGTTTATCTAATGTTAATCGTTTGATTACCGACCACTACCGTCTGACCAGAACGAATTTTAGCTGTTTTTCTAGTTTCGATTGAACCATCCACCTTCGCTAATCCTTCTGCAACCATTGTTTTACCTCGACCGCCACTATCAGCTAATCCAACCAGTTTTAGCAGGTTGCATAACTCAATGTATTCTGTAGTTAAATCAAATTGTATGGTTTGTGACATCATCAGTCTCATTGAATGGGGTAGAATAGGGACTAAATTGGTGCCCAAAAGAGGACTCGAACCTCCACACCCTAAGGCACATGGACCTGAACCATGCGCGTCTACCAATTCCGCCATTTGGGCAACTATATAGTTTAGCCATTGTAGTGCTAAGGCCTAGGCTAGGCCTAATAATTGTGGTGAATTTTATATTAAAGGTAAGCTTTGTCAATGACAAAAAATAGTAATAAAAACAAAAACAACAGATGCTCAGACCCATACGCTGAACGCGAAGCAGGGCGATACGACATGCCATTGCCAAGTCGAGAACTTATTCTTACCACAATGAGCGATCAAGGTATTCCGCTGAGTGTAGAGCAGCTCTATATATTGTTAGATATTAGCGAAGACGAGCGAATCATTTTTAATAAGCGATTGAATGCAATGGAGCGTGAGGGCCAGATTATTAAAAATAGAAAAGGTGCGTTGTGTATCGCCGATAAGCTAGATCTGATTTCAGGCGTAATTCAAGGCCACCCTGATGGCTTCGGCTTTTTGATTCCTGATGACAAAACAAAAATAAGTGGTGAGGATTTATTTTTAAGCCCTAAAGAGATGTCACAGGTGATGCATGGCGACCGCGCTATGGTACGTATAAGTGGTTTAGATAGGAAAGGTCGACCAGAAGGTAAGATTGTTGAAGTGCTTGAACATCGCACGCAAAAACTCGTTGGACGCGTGATGCAGACTAGTGGCGTGACGATTGTTGCGGCAGAAGATAAACGTATCAACTTGGATATTTTGATTCCTTATCATTTAGACATGGGCGCTAAAACTGGGCAAGTAGTGATGGTGGAGTTAACTGGGCAACCGTCTTCGTTAGCGCAGCCTATGGGGAAGGTGGTTGAGATTTTAGGTAATTATGCTGATAGTGGTATGGAGATTGAGATTGCGCTACGTAAGCACAATTTACCACATGAGTTTAGTCTTGAAGCAATTAATCAAGCTGAGGCATACCCACGCTTAGTTCAGCCTGAAGATTATAGTGGTCGTGTCGATTGTCGTGAAATGCCGTTAATTACCATTGATGGTGAAACGGCGCGAGATTTTGATGACGCTGTGTATGCTGAGCCGCAAGGTAAGGGTTGGCGCCTGATAGTGGCAATTGCAGATGTGAGCTTTTATGTCAAACCGAATGATGCTTTGGATAAAGGCGCTTACGATCGAGGAAATTCGGTGTATTTCCCGCGACGCGTGATTCCTATGCTGCCAGAGGCGCTTTCTAACGGTCTATGTTCACTTAATCCTGATGTTGAGCGTCTATGCATGATTTGTGACATGCAGGTTGATGGCGCTGGTATTGTTAAGCAATACAAGTTCTATCCTTCGGTGATGCGTTCGCAAGCTCGCATGACTTACACTAAAGTTTATGAGATGTTGCAAAATCCAGAGGGTGAGCTAGCGCAAGAGTACGCCTGGTTGATGCCGCATTTACAACATCTTAATAGTGTGTATAAATTGATGTTAGTGCAGCGTCAAAAACGTGGTGCAATAGAGTTCGAGTCATCAGAAACCATCATGGAGTTTAATGACCAAGGCAAAATCGAGCGCATTGTACCGAGCACACGCAATGAGGCGCATAAGTTAATTGAAGAGTGTATGTTAGCTGCCAATGTCTGTGCGGCGGATTTTTTAAAAGCGCACGAACATCCGGCTTTATATCGTATCCATGAAGGACCAACACCTGAAAAACTAGAGCTACTACGTGCGTTTATGGGTGAATTTGGCTTTGGAGTTGGAGGTGGTGACTCGCCGCACGCGAAAGACTATGGCAAGCTCTTAGAGCGCATTAGGGAGCGCCCTGATGCGCAGTTATTGCAAACTGTGTTACTACGCTCTATGCAGCAGGCTGTTTATAGCCCAGACAATGTGGGACATTTTGGTTTGGCATATGATGCGTATGCGCATTTTACTTCGCCGATACGCCGTTATCCAGACTTACTGATTCATAGAGCGATTAAAGCCGTTTTAAATGGTGATAGATACAAAGCTGGCAGTTGGGCAGATTTAGGTGTGCATTGCTCTATGACAGAACGCCGTGCTGACGACGCTACACGTGATGTGACCAATTGGCTCAAATGTTTCTACATGCAAGATAAAATTGGTGAAGTATTTGAGGGTACTGTGGCTGGCGTGACTAGTTTTGGCCTATTTGTTGCACTGGATAGTGTTTATGTGGAAGGGCTGTTACATGTTACTGAATTAGGTAATGATTACTTCCATTACGATAAAGCGCGACATGAAATGGCAGGAGAGCGAACAGGTGTACGTTATCGCTTAGGCGATAGACTGACCATTAAAGTAGCACGCGTAGATTTAGAAACTACTAAAATAGATTTTATTTTAGTAAATAAAAACAATACATTGGATGATGATATTGAAGTTAAATCTTCAAAAGAGGGTGTGAGTAATAAGTTGCGCGCAGGCGAGAGAAAGCCTGTAAAATCTAGCACTCAGTCTAGCGATATGATTAATGCTAAACTTATCGCAAAAACCACCTCAAGAACTGCATCAAAAACAACGGGAAAACCCACTTTAGGCGTTAAGCCTCAATCGAAATCTAACTCAAAGGTGGTGAGTAAAGCGGCTGGAAAGAATCCAGCTAAACCGACTAAATCAAAAAAAGCTAACAAAAAGACAAGTAAGCGTTAATAAGCTAACGTTAATAATCATATAGTAAGAAGAAGTTATTAAGAATTAAAATAGAAGGTAAAGAAATGAGCGATGCCCGTATTTTATTTGGTTTTCATGCCGTATTAAGCCGTTTGCGCCAGCATGGTGCTAGTGTGCAAGAAATTTTGATTGACCGCGATCGCATGGACGCACGTATGAAAGATCTGTTGAAGATGGCAGAGTCAGCAGGTGTTCGCATTATGGAGGTTGAACGTAGCCGCTTGGATGGCATGGCTGGCATGAATGGCCGTCACCAAGGAGTGATTGCACGCGTGGTCGATACACCAATTCCATATAAAGATATTCATGATATTTTAGAGTCTGACCTGACAGAACCGCCGTTCTTTCTAATTTTGGACGGAGTAGAAGATCCTCATAATTTAGGTGCTTGCTTACGTGTGGCTGATGCGATGGGTGTACATGCAGTTATTGCTCCCAAAGACCGTGCCGTAGGTTTAAATGCTACTGTGCGTAAAGTGGCTTGTGGAGCAGCAGAAACTGTACCGTTTATTGCTGTGACTAACTTAGCGAGAACAATACGTGAGCTGAAAGAGGCTGGAGTATTTGTGGTGGGGACTACCATGGATGCACCAAGCACATTGCTAAATACTAAGCTTGATGGGCCTATTGCCATTGTATTAGGCGCAGAAGGCGATGGCATTAGACGCTTAACGGCGGAAACTTGTGATGCACTAGTGACGATTCCTATGTACGGTTCAGTTGAAAGTTTGAACGTAAGTGTTGCCAGCGGTATTTGTTTGTATGAAGCTAGGCGTCAACGTAGTTTACTTGTAGTGTAATTTTTTGAGTTAAGCTCTAAGTTTTAAAGTGCTTAACGTTCTTTTTCTGGTGCTTTGTAGCAGTACTGCATCGTCGATGAGTGACTTACCGTAGCTAGGCACCAAAACCTTCATTTTCTGTTGCCAAGTATCACTCTTCATTTGTTGACTAAAGCAGCGCTCGAGTACGTCTATCATAGCTTGTACAGCCACTGAAGCTCCAGGTGATGCGCCTAATAAAGCGGCGATAGATCCGTCTTGTGAGGCGACAATTTCTGTACCAAATTCTAACTTTCCGCCTTTTTCATCACAATTTTTAATAATCTGAACCCGCTTACCAGCATCTTCTAAATGCCAATCGGTATCTACTGCTTGTGGATAGAACTGGCGCAGCGTTGTCACGCGTGTGCTATGTTTTTGTGTGGCTTCACCAATCAAATAACGCGTTAAATCCATATTGTGCTTACCTGCAATCAACATGGATTTCATATTGTTAGCTTTTACTGATTTGAATAAATCTAAAAATGAACCTTGTTTTAAGAACTTAGTTGTAAATCCAGCATATGGGCCAAACAACAGGGCTGGTTCACCATTAATCATACGTGTGTCTAGATGTGGTACAGACATTGGTGGTGCGCCTAGTGCTGCTTTACCATACACTTTAGAGTAATGGCGTTTAATCACCTCTGAGTTGTTACAGACTAACCACTGACCACTGACAGGAAATCCACCGTAGCCATAGCTTTCCGGTACGCCAGACTTTTGTAGTAATTTTAAAGCACCGCCACCGGCACCCAAAAACACAAAGCCAGCATCAATCGTTTTAGTCTTTTTGGTGGTACGATCCATTAAACGTACATGCCAGCGACCATTAGCGTATTGTTTTAGGCTTTTAACTTCGGTATTTAACGTAAGGCTATAGTTCTCCTTACTCTCTAAGTTCTTCACAAAACTTTTTGTTAACGCGCCAAAATCTATATCACTACCGTATGAAACACGAGTTGCAGCCACTTTCTGCTTTCTGTCGCGACCTTGCATGATGAGCGGCATCCAAGTTTCGATGGTGGCGACATCATCGCTAAACTCCATATCTTGAAATAAATGATGTGCTTTTAATAACTCGTAGCGTTTGCGTAGAAAGGCCACGTCTTCTTCTCCCCAAACAAAGCTTAAGTGTGGAGTAGGATTGATGAAGCTTCTAGGCGTGGGCAGTTTGTTAACTTCGATCAAATATGACCAGAATTGCAAAGAGACTTCAAATGAAGCGTTAATGGCTAAGGCGCGATTTATATTAATGCTATTATCATTACTTAGTGGGGTGTAATTGAGTTCGCAGTAGCCTGCGTGACCAGTTCCTGCATTGTTCCAAGCATCGGTACTTTCTGCGGCTATGCTAGGTAAGCGTTCAACCATCATCATGCTAAGTGAAGAGTCT
>Ga0208626_1000037_pt1 | contig 82051 bp, 69 predicted proteins | sample LakWasMet10_HOW4_2_FD_183860 | JGI IMG/M metagenome (GOLD analysis project Ga0208626, IMG submission 183860) | Freshwater sediment methanotrophic microbial communities from Lake Washington under simulated oxygen tension - Sediment Metagenome... | ecosystem: Environmental > Aquatic > Freshwater >... | reverse complement strand
AAAAAGTGGAATTAGTATAAAAAATGGGATTAGCATGCGTTCAGCTAAATTCGCTGCTAATTCGTCGCGAACTATCATGGGTTGCGCAACTTGGACAAATTGACTGTTTAATTGGGCACTATAAATACGCCAAGTCTTTTGCTGGAAATTTACAGTTTGAAAACCTGAGGAATGATAATGTGGCAGTGCACGTGATGGATAGGAGGTAAACAAAGGCATACCTTTTGCATTCCAAATCTGAATGACGTTATCTTCTTCAGGATCTTCATCTGCTAATACCACGACTGGCGAAAGATGACTTTGCTCATGCAACGACAATGCAACTTGTTTGATCTGATAATCAAATAGCTCATTGGCTTCATCTTGAGCCAGCCAATATGCAATTATCCCAGCTATGCAGATCGCAGTGAGCATCCCAGAGATGAGCCAAAACAGCAGACTTTGTCTTATTGACTTCATGTTACAAAGTTATCTATAGATACTTTATAGCCCAAACCACGTATGTTGCGGATGAAGTCGGTACCAAGTTTCTTTCGCAATCGATGTATAAGGACTTCTAGTGAGTTACTTGCAACTTCATGATCCCAGCTATAAAGTTTATCTTCCAGCTCTGCCAATGATAGCACTCGGCCTGGAGGATTCAGCAATGCGTGTAATAACGCAAATTCACGCCCAGACAAACTCAACAACTGTCCATCCAAATGTACTTCATGAATTGCAGGATTAAGCGTCACTTTTCCAAAAGTGATTACCGGTTGGGCACGACCACTATTGCGACGTAACAATGCACGCACTCGTGCAAAAAGCTCATCCAAATCAAACGGTTTGACAAGGTAATCATCGGCCCCTGAATCTAGACCACCTACTTTATCAGCAATGGCATCGCGAGCTGTAATAATAAGCACTGGAAGCATGCCGCCATGTTGCCTATATTCACTTAATACTTGTATACCTTGTTTCTTAGGCAGTCCTAAATCTAATAGGATCAAATCATACACACCGTTTGCTAATGCCAATTCAGCACTTCGGCCATCTCTTACCCAATCTACCGCATAGTTTTCAATAGTAAGTGCCTCATTGATGCTTTCACCTATCATGACATCATCTTCAACTAATAGTAATCGCATCATTTATCCTTTTATGTATTCTGCCTGAATAAAATATTAATTACCTGATAAGTCAGCATTTACGTTCTTTTGCAAACGAGTCAGATGAGCAATCAAAATAAAAATTGCAATTAGAAAAACTGCACTTGTACCTACAGTTCCTAAGCCCAAGCCACCAGCGGACTGCGGCTGTGTAAGTAAATCGCCAATAGAAGCGCCAAACGGTCTAGTTAAGATATAAGCCGTCCAGAATGCCAATACTGCATTTAACTCGAACCAATAATAGGCGAATGATATTACTGCGATAATCAATCCAAAAATCAACGCTGATAAGATGTAACCTAGACCAAAATGTTCAGCTACTAAGTCGCCAGCTGCTGTACCCAAGGCAAATGTCAATAAAATCGCGGCCCAATAAAACAATTCACGCTTAGTACTATCAATGCTGTGTATCGAAAGCGTCTTCTCACTACGATGCCATAATGCAAAAATAACAGCCAATGCAATGCTAAAAACAATCGTAATGTTAACCAAGCTTACATGCAGATTATCTACTAAATTATCGGTAATGAGTGTTCCTACTACGCTGACTAGGACAACTACAAGCCAGTAGGAGATGGGAATATACCGCTTTAATTTGAATTGAATCAGCATTGCCAAAAATAGCAAAGCACCCATTACATAGGTAGTATTGACCAAGCCTAGCTTCAGGGTAAACGATAACAAATCTGCGGCTGTTTCACCTACAGTGGTTGCCATTATTTTTATTAGCCAAAAAAATAAAGTAACTTCAGGCACTCGATTATAAAATTTATTTATCATTTATAAATTATATCTATTACTTAAAAGTAGATATTAATAGATAAATACTTAATGGAAACTTAAGGAGGTTAATTACAACACTTATTAACCAGATTGCCTGTATTTCAAATGATGCCTCAAAAGTATGCTTGAGTTAACTTTTGGGATATTTGATTTACATAATAGATTATGTGTCGTAAATAAGCTTAATTAAAATTCAATAAATCAAGTTTAATATCAATTAAAAATCATCTATATAATCATTAATTAAATTAAATTATTTTTAAGTTTGGTGATTCCGACGAAGTACTTAAAGATTGAAAATCTGCTTTTTTTTGGGGGGGGCTGAAAGCAGACAGTACTAAGTAATGAAATCGACCCAGGCTGTGTAAAAACGCACCATTTGATATAATTATGCAACGGCATTTGTTGGAGCATATAGATGAAGCGATTCATTCAAAGTGAAGACCGAACCCAAGGGATTTTACTCCCAGAACAGCTGGACGATTATGTGACTGAAGATAATCCTGTTCGTGTAGTGGATGTCTTTGTCGAGCAACTTGACCTCAGCCAATTAGGGTTTGAGGGTGTTGATCCAAGTGTCACCGGACGACCCGCTTACCATCCCGCAGTACTTCTTAAGCTTTATATCTACGGCTACCTCAACCGCATCCAATCCAGTCGACGCCTAGAACGTGAAACGCAACGCAACCTAGAGCTGATCTGGCTCACAGGCCGCCTGATGCCAGACTTCAAGACCATCGCCAATTTCCGCAAAGACAATGGCACAGCGATACGTAAAGTATGCAGCCAGTTCGTGATGCTCTGCCGTCAACTCAATCTATTCTCAGAAGCCATGGTGGCTATCGACGGAAGTAAATTCAAAGCCGTTAACAACCGTGACCGCAACTACACAGCGAACAAAATCGAAAGACGCAGAGAGCAAATTGAAACCAGTATAGAACGTTATTTATCTGCGCTTGAAACTGCAGACAGAGCACAACCTGATATTGTCGAAGCCAAAACTGCCCGACTTAAAGATAAGATTGCAATGCTCAAACAACAAATGATGCAATTGAATGCGATTGAGGTCCAGTTGCAAGAAACGCCTGACAAGCAAATTTCTTTGACTGATCCTGATGCTAGATCCATGGCCACCAGTGGTCGCGGTAGCGGCATGGTGGGCTACAACGTGCAGACTGCGGTCGATACCAAGAATCACCTCATTGTGGCACACGAGGTTACCAATGTAGGACATGACAGAAATCAGTTAGCCAATATGGCAGCACAAGCCACACAAGCGATGCAATGCAATCATTTAAATGTGGTCGCTGATCGTGGCTACTTCAGTGGCGAGCAGATTCTTGCATGTGATCAAGCTGGTGCGACCCCATTTGTACCTAAGCCAATGACTTCAGGTGCCAAAGCAGAAGGGAGATTTGGCAAGGAAGATTTCATCTTTATTGTTAAAGACAATGAATACCAATGTCCCGCAGGACAACGTCTCCCATTTCGTATGACAACCACAGAGCATGGCCTAAATCTTCATCGCTATTGGAGTTCACAATGTCAACACTGCGCAATGAAACCTCAGTGTACGCCAAGTAAAGAAAGGCGAATCACCCGTTGGGAGCATGAAGGCGTCATTGATGCCATGCACATACGACTAGAACTTCAGCCTGAAATGATGCGTATCCGACGCCAAACTGTTGAACATCCCTTTGGCACCTTAAAATCATGGATGGGATACACGCATTTCTTAACCAAGACGCTACCACGGGTTAGTACAGAAATGAGTTTACACATTCTGGCCTACAACATGAAAAGGGTCATCAAACTAATGGGAACTGCGGCGCTAATGGAGGCAATGGTGGCCTAGGGCCATTTACCTTTGCTTTTGTTTAAGTATTTGCGTTTCAATCTGGATAAAACAGAAAAATATCACCCCAAATTCAATATAAATCAAAATTTACGCCGAGTAAATTCCGTGTATATCACTAAATTATTGCGTTTTTACACAGCCTGGACCCATTGCAGACGTTCAGTATCTACTTATTGTTTGATTGACCGACAGCAGCTTGGCATTAGCTATCTGATAAGAGTAAAGCTCTCAATGCGCATGATTATGCCCATGCTCTTGAACACTAAGCACAGCATGATCATGACCACCACAATCCTCTACTTCAATTTGAATCGTTGAATGGCTTATCTTGAAGTCATGTTCTAACTCATGTGCTACTTCTGCTTGAATCTTCTGTGCAGAACTTACACTCTGTTCCGAAACCAAGATGTGACAATTACAAGCAATCAGGCCTGATGAAACAGTCCATACATGCAAATCATGTACATCTAGAACTCCATTTACCGCACGAATAGTCCGCTCTACCTCAGCCAACTCCATGCCAGCAGGAGTGCCCTCTAAAAGCATCTGAATTGACTCTGTGAAGATACTCCAAGAACTCCATAAGACCAGTAATGCAAAGATGATTGATACGATAGGATCAGCAATAAACCAGCTTGTAAAAGCGATGATAATGCCTGCAATGACAACTCCTAAAGAAGCGGCTGCATCGCCCATCATATGTAAATAGGCGCTCCGGATATTTAAGTCTTCTTTTGCCGCAGATGCAAGCCACCATGCAATACCCGAATTCAAAATAATTGCCAACAAAGCTACCCAGATCATCGGCGTACTTTGCACATGCTCAGGCGTTTGTAGTCGTTGAATTGCTTCCCAGAAAATTACGATGGCCATTACGGCTAACCCAACCGCATTGACTAACGCAGCAAGAATACCCACTCTGTGATAGCCAAATGTACGCTTGTTATCTGCGGGTTTAGTCGCAATCCATAGTGCAAAAGCTGATAGCGCCAATGCCAAAGCATCGGCAAAGTTGTGACCAGCGTCAGCCATTAATGCCAAGCTATTGGACTTGTAACCCACTAAAGCTTCGCCCAAACAAAAGGCAAATGTGATTGCGGTAGCGAACCACATTTTATTACTGGATATGCCTGCGCCATGTGAATGTGAACCTGACATTTTTAATTCCTTTTAAAAAAATTTAACGTTTTTTGTGTAAATTAGGCACTATTATTTAGCCTCGTCTCAACAGGCGTAAACCATTAAATACTACAATCAGACTTGCACCCATATCGGCGAATACCGCCATCCATAGTGTCGCAACGCCCATAAAAGCGAGTACCAAAAACACCGCCTTGATACTTAAGGCAATGATAATATTTTGTTTCAAAATACCAGCTGCTTTAATACTTAATCGAATGAAATGTGGAATTTTTCGTAAATCATCATCCATTAAAGCGACATCTGCTGTTTCTAACGCAGTATCAGTACCCGCAGCTCCCATCGCAAAACCAATACTGGATTTAGCTAGCGCAGGCGCATCGTTGATACCGTCACCTACCATGCCTACCGTGCCATATTTACTTAACTCTTCATTAATGACAGATAGCTTATCTTCAGGCAATAAATTACCTCTGGCATCATCTATGCCAACGCTTTTAGCAATTGCTTTTGCTGTGAGGTCATTATCTCCAGTAAGCATTAAGGTGCGAATTCCCAAGGCATGTAATTCAACTATTGCTTGACGACTAGACTCTCGAACCGTGTCTGCTACAGCAATCACAGCGAGCGGTGTTGTTTTATTGCTAATAATGACAGAAGTTTTACCTTCGGCCTCCAGCTTGTTCAATGCAACTTCTGTCGCTCCATTGCATATGCCCAATTCTTCAACCAAACGATGATTACCTAAGTAATACCACTGATTGCCTATGCGTCCTTTAACGCCACGTCCAGTGATAGCTTCAAAGTCAGTAACATCTTCTAGAGCCAATGTAGATTGCGACTTAAAATGATTACTGAGTGCAGCTGACACGGGGTGATCTGAGCGGCCAGCTAACGTAGCCGCTAATCTCATTGCCTGACTTTGTTCGCCACTCAAAGACACTATGTCGGTTACAACCGGCTTACCTTGTGTAATCGTTCCTGTTTTATCCAACGCTAATGATTTAAGCTTTCGCCCCTCTTCTAAATAGACACCACCCTTGATCAGAATCCCAGCTTTTGCAGCAGCTGCAAGACCACTCACTACTGTGACTGGTGTCGATACAACCAGTGCACACGGGCAAGCAATGACTAATAACACCAGTGCCTTGTAAATCCATGGCATCCATGCCAATCCAAACAAAAGTGGCGGAAGAACTGCAATCCCCAAAGCAACAATGAACACGATAGGTGTATATATTTTGGCGAAGCTATCTACAAAACGTTGTGTAGGCGCGCGACTACCTTGCGCATCCTCTACTGCGCGTATGATGCGAGACAATGTTGAATCAGTTTGTACTGCAGTGATACGATATTCAAACGAGCCGGTTTCATTAATGGTGCCCGCAAACACTTTGTCACCTATAGCTTTGGCGACCGGTATGCTTTCACCAGTAATTGGTGCCTGATTCACTGCAGACTGCCCTTTAGTCAATTCCCCATCTAATGGAATGCGCTCGCCTGGTGCTACACGAGCAATCATATCAATGGTAATTGTTGCGGCTTCTAATTCTTTCCACGTGCCGTCAGCCTGTAAAACGTTTGCCTTATCAGGCGTCATTTCCATCAAGCCACGAATAGCATTACGTGCACGATCCAGCGACATGGCTTCAATCATTTCAGCCAGGGTAAACAGCACCATGACCATAGCGGCCTCTGGCCACTGCCCAATTAAAACTGCACCTGTTACAGCAATCGCCATCAAGGCGTTGATATTGAGATTAAGGTTTTTGAGGGCAATCCAGCCCTTTTTGTAGGTACCTGTACCGCTGACTGTAATTGCAAAAAGTGCGAGCACAACTACAGGCCAAGACTTATCCGAACCGCCAGACCAAGCAATCACTTCAGCTAAGATGGCTGCAATACCACCAAGGCCTAATAACCACCACTTTTTATGTGAATTTGGCAGAGCTATGTCATTTGATCGCTCTCTTACTGCTGTTGCCACCAAGGATACAGCATGCATATCTATAGCAATTAATGCTTGTTTGATAGCATTCGATTTACCTAAGGTATGAGTCACCGTCAGCTTACGTTGCATCAAGTTGAAATCTAAATCTGTAATACCTTTCATCGTTGATAACTTATTACGAATCAATGCTTCTTCGGTTGGGCAGTCCATATTGTCGATGATAAAAATGGCTTGCGAACTACCTGATGAAGGCTTAAAGGCATTTTCAACGACTGGCTGCATATCGAGTGCCGCGACTGCAGCAATAATTGGTTCAGGGTCTTGCAAATGATGTCGTACAGTCAGTTTTCGTTGTATTAGATTGAACTCAAGACTTTCAACACCCTGCATCTCCTCAAGTTTGTGGCGTATCAAGGACTCTTCTGTTGGACAATCCATTTTTTCAATACGAAGTATTAGTGTATCAAAAAGTTCTTTTGTAGATGACTCGGCTTTTATAGTCGAAGCGGTAATATGATTATGTTCTTTACTCATGAGTTTCACCTTTTTATTAATAACATTAGATAAACATTTCAATCGTTAAGAGCAAAATGAACCCTACAAAAAACATGGCTGTCTGCGCACTTGTTTCAGGCACTTCATGCGCTTCTACCAACAGCTCCTCAGTCACTAGATAGAGCAGCGCCGCTAAACCAAAGGCGAGAACTGCATCAAGCAGCATATCTGAGGCACCAGCGAGCAATATGACTCCTGCCCAAGCTCCAGCGATTAGTGTAAAGGCAAACCCTAACGTGATAAGGAGCACACGTTTACGGCTGGCACCTGAACTTTGGAGTGCAGCACCACCAGACAAGCCTAAAAATAACACTTCCAACGTTAATGCAATCGTCAGCAATAGCCCTTGTTTTTGACCAGCGGCAAAACCCAACCCAATGAGCAAGCCATCCAGTGCAATGTCTAAACCTAGTATCACAATAAGACTGGTTGGCTGCTGTTGAGAAGGAATAATTCCCTTTTGCCCAAACTTTTCTGCGAAGTGTTTAACCATTAGCATCACGATGACACCTAGAGTAAAACCCAATAACGTGACCCACGGCATCTTACGATGCACTAGGTCAGGCAATAACTCAGTAGAAAGCGCACAGAACAGCACACCAGCTGCAAAATGCTGCACTGCGCTGATAAGTCTGGGCTGCATGGTGCGCCAAAGTGCAATGGCTCCACCTGCCATGACAGCCACAGCAGGATAGAGTGCAAAAACTATTACACTTTGAGCAGTTTGCATAACCATCCTTTAGTTGTGAACCTTGCCAACAGGTACAACAGACAAAACGTCGGTAACGATAATCCAGCCTTCCTCGTGATCACCAGTATGTCCGACGCGCTGTATGACTTCGACCAAGTTTGCCACTGCTTCTTCATGGCACAATATTTCGATTTTAAATTCATTAATCACCGTTTCACCGAAATTTACTGAGTATCTGGCTTCTTTCAATTCTGTGTCATGAAGTAGCGCTTGAACGGGAAAAACAGCAAAATTGCTGATTTGTGAGCCTTGCACCTCTACTTCCTTAAGAGCTTGCAACACATCGGAAACACGGTGAGCATGGATAAACGCTTTAATTTCTCTCATGATTTTGCCCTTAATTAGATTCTATAGTGGATGAGGCTGTGTTGGTTTTGCGAGCAGCCCTTGTTTCGACCCACTCATACACAACCGGCAGCAACAGCAAAGTAAGCAAGGTTGAGGTGATTAAACCACCTACCACCACTGTCGCAAGTGGCCGTTGTGTTTCAGCACCGACTCCGCTTGATAGCAACATCGGCACCAATCCTAAAATGGCGACGCTGGCAGTCATCAGTACTGGTCTTAGCCGCAACATCGCACCTTGTTTAACTGCCTCTGCAACCGATAAACCTTTATCCTGTAACTCATTAAAGAAGCTTACTAAAACGATACCATTCAACATCGCCACACCGAACACGGCAATAAAACCAATGGCTGATGGTACTGATAGATATTGCCCAGTGACGAAGAGTGCCAAGATGCCACCCACCGCTGCAAAAGGTACATTCGCCAAAATCATCGCTGCATACTTGAACGAATTGAATGCGGTATAAAGCAGTATAAAGATAAAGAAAATCGTCAGCGGCACGATGATGGAAAGTCTTGTGAGTGCACGTTGCTGATTCTCGAAAGCACCACCCCATTCAATCCAGTAACCAGTTGGTAGTTTGACTTGGCTTCGTATATTGGCTTCGGCTTCTTTTACAAAGCCGTCCACATCACGACCTTTCACATCCAATTGAATGACTGCATACCGCTGTAACTGTTCACGACGAATAAATGAATAGCCTTCTGCCACATCCACTTTTGCGACTTCTGCTAGCGGAATCATGCCGCCTGTAGGTGTGCGTAGTGGAATGGCGCCAATCGCAGCGGGGCTCGCTTTTGCGCTATCTTCCAGCTTGAACGCAATATCGTAACGACGGACACCATCAATCAATGTAGAGATAGGTTCTTGGCCGATACCTGAGCGCACCACTTGTAGTACATCATCTGCGTTCATGCCATAGCGAGCAAGCTTCTCTCGATCAACCGTAATACGGATTTGTGGTTTACCGATATTGGCTTCTAATGACACATCGGTAGCACCTGGCACTTTATCGACCACTTCTTTTAATTGCCCTGATAGCCTATCTAAAGTAGCTAAGTCGCCACCATAGACTTTTAAGGCCAACGTTGCTCGAACACCAGAAATCAACTCTTCTACGCGCATCTGAATTGGTTGGGTAAAGGCGATCACTGAGTTGGGTGCTACTTTTTCTAACTTCTCACGCATACCGTCAGCTAGTTGTTCAATTGATCTACCGTTAGTCCAAGCCTCTTTGGGCTTGAGTTCTGTGTAGATTTCCATGTAGTTAACATCTGCGGTTTCGCCTTTTTCAGCGCGACCGATCATGGCGATAGCGGTATTCACTTCAGGGAACTCTTTGAGTGATTTTTCAATGCGTTTGGAAATGGCGATTGACTCATCCAGCGAAGTAGACGGAATAGAAGTCACGCGCCACATGATCGAGCCTTCTTGCAGTTGTGGCATAAACTCTTTACCCAGAAATGGGAACAAGGCAAGACTAGCTACCAGCAACACTCCGGAAATAATGCCGACAGCTTTTTTATGTGACAGCACCCAATCCAAAAGTGGTAGGTAACGACGTTTGATGACGCGCATTAACAGCGTATCCCGTTCTGCTTTTGGCTTCAGGAATAATGCAGCAAGCACGGGTATTAGCGTTAATGCAAGTATCAACGAACCAGCCATCGCAAAGCTGATACTAAAAGCCATCGGCTTAAACATCTTGCCTTCCAGTCCTTGTAAGCTGAAGAGTGGTAAGAACACGACGATAATAATGAGAATAGCGAATGCCATTGGGTTAGCCACTTCTTTTGCTGCTGTTAAGACAGCTTCAGTTCGGTTAACTTTGCCACCATGCTCAAGCCGCTCTGCCATGATACGGAAAGAGTTTTCAACCATCACCACAGCGCCGTCCACCATCATACCGATGCCGATCGCAAGACCCGCAAGCGACATCAAGTTAGCCGAGAGTCCAGCCTGATCCATACAAATGAAAGCAGCTAACATCGCCAATGGTAAAGCCGCGACCACCACTAATGCTGAACGCACTTCACCTAAGAATAAGAACAAAATGATGGCAACCAATATTGAACCTTCTATCAAAGCACGGATAGCTGTATCTATCGCCTTATTGACCAAGTCAGTACGTTCATACACCGTTCTGATGGTTGCACCTTCTGGTAACGCTTGTTTGGCAGTAGTGAGTTTTGCTTTGACTGCATCCACCACACTCTTAGCATTCTCACCAACACGGGATAGTGCCATGCCGAGTACAACTTCTTTACCATCACGTGTAACTGCACCAGTACGTAATGCGCCACCTTGCTGAATCTTAGCGATATCACGTAAATAAACGGGAGTGCCATTGACGGTTTTAACCACAATTTGACCGAGCTCAGTTTCATTTTTGACCAAACCTAAACCACGCACTAGAAACTGTTCTTGGCCAATATCGACATACTGACCACCAACTTGGCGATTATTCACACCCACCGTCTCTAGCACTTCTTTGAAAGTGAGTCCATATTTAGCAAAGGCTTGTGGGTCTAGTACGATTTGATATTGACGCTCTTGACCACCCCATGACATCACATCATCTACGCCTGGCGCCGTACGCAGAATCAGACGGATTGACCAGTCTTGTAAGGTACGCAACTCCATATCAGATGGTGCAGATTTAAGTGTATCGGCTTTCGTTTTTACGGCTTCTAGCTTCTCCTCAGCACGTTCCACTGTGTACCAAAATACCTGACCCAAGCCAGAAGTATTAGGGCCCATTTCAGGCACACCATAGCCTGCTGGCAGTCTGCCCGCAACTTCTTGCAATCGCTCCGCGACTAACCGCCTAGCGAAGTAGATGTCCATGTCATCTTCAAAATACACGGCCACATAAGACAGGCCAAACAAGCTGACAGAGCGAATTTCCTGTACTTTAGGCAAGCCAGCAAGTGCCGACTCAATAGGAAATGAAAGCAATTGCTCGACGTCCTCAGAAGCCAAGCCAGGTGACTCAGTATAAATATTGACTTGCACTGGTGTCACGTCAGGGAAAGCATCAACAGGCACTTTATGCCAAGCACGAATACCTAAACCAGCGACGACGACAAATAAAATAATGACGAGTAACTTGTAACGCAATGAAGCGTCTATGATTGAATTTAGCATGATGTTATCCCCTTAGTCCGCATCGCCAATTTGCGATTTCAATTGACGCGACTTAAGTGCATAAGCACCACCAGTAACAACTTGTTCGCCGGCTTTCAGTCCCGAAGTAATGACAACGCCTTTGTTAAGTTGCTCTCCAACTTCAACAGCACGAGCTTCAAAACCATTCTCGGTTTGTACATACACAGTTGATTGACCTTGCACTAACAATACAGCCTCTTGCGGCAATATTATCGCCTCACGTGCACTGGTTAAATCAATCACAGCACGCGCAAACATATCGATGCGGAGTTTTCTGTCGGGATTGGGCAATTCAATTCGCGCTTTGATCGTACGTGTCTCTTTATCAAAGATGCTGGAAACATAACTTACTTTACCTTTGAACGACTCATCTGGAAACGAAGAGACCGTAACGGTGGCAGCTGATCCAATCGCCAGTTTGCCCAAGTCTTTTTCTGAAACGTCTGCTTCAATCCAGACAGTGCTTAAATCAGCAATAGTAAAAAGCTTGCCTTCTGGCTTGGCCAACTCGCCCATCACTGCATCTTTTTCAATCACAACACCAGAGAATGGCGCTGTAATAACAAATGTAGAAATACCAGTATCAGATGAGCCGACTAAAATATGCAAATGATCTGCGCCTTCTTTTGCAGAGGTTTGCGCACGTTCAAATGCATTTTTGGACTCTAGCCACTGACGCTGTGGCACTACGTCTTCTTTGTATAATTTATCAATCCGTTGGAAATTAGCCTCAGCGAGTTTAAGTTCGCTTTGGGCATGACGATATTCCGCACGGGCTTCCCCCATCTGAATGCTATCTACCACAGCAAGCGATTGTCCAGCCTTGACTTGATCACCCAGATTCGCAGTGACCTTAATCAATTTGCCTTCTACACGTGGGGCGACGAAGGCAATTCGATCTTGATTGGCCGTGATGTTGGCACTAAGTGTTAACTGGTCAGATACTTTTTCGGGATGGATGGCAGTAACCTTTACGCCAGATTGCTGTATTTCTTCGGCAGATAATTGAATTTCGCCTTTTCTGTTCTCTGATGAGCTTTTTTCAGATGTTGATTTGGCATCAGACGATATACGATCTGGTTGTTCAGTGGCATCTTTTTGTGTGGCCTCTGGTGATTTAGAAACACCACAGCTCATCAATAGAAAACTGACTGTTAGAGTCAGTAATTGTATTTTGTAACGATTTGATAGTTGCATGGCATTATCCTTATTGTGGGTTGGCAAGCGTTGCTGCTGGTGGCCAACCTGCTGCATATTCAAGTTCAATTTGTGTGAGGCGTAAATCAAGTTGCGCCTCAATCAGATCGCGTTGTGCATCGATAACTTGACGCTGGACAATGAGTAACTCTGGTAAAGCTATTTCACCACTCTTAAACGCAATCTGAGAAAGTTTGAGGTTTTCCGCTAACTTGGGATAAACGGCTGTGGTCAGCCTTTGAACACGGTCTTGTAAACTTAAGCGACGCTGCCAAGAGGCAATGACTGTAGATCTAGCATCGCGCGATACAGTGTTTTTATCAATTTCAACTTGATTAAGCTCACTCGTTGCACGACCAATACCAGTGGCGTTTTTACGGAATAAGGGTAGTGGTAAAGATAAACCCAGCGTGGTGACGCTATCTTGCCCACCAACCACCGCATCACGACCATAATTCAAGCTAATTGTCAGGTCTGGCACCTGTGAGGCACGTTCAAAATCTAAATTACTATGTGCGGATTGCTCACGTGATGATAGGGCTTTTATGGCCGGCCGATTAGCGACTGAAGCTAACAAGTCGTCCAAAGTATAGGACTTAGCTGGCGCTTGCAGCTCTCCCTGAACTTCTGGTATTTGTTGCTCTGGTAATTGCAGCACCGAAGATAGCTGGGCGCGTGCTTTTGTTAGTTGCTCTTGCAATACACTAATCTGGTTTCTGGCACGCTCAGTATCAACAACAGCTAAATTACCCTCAAGTTTGCTATCTTCACCAGCCTCAACACGTTTACTGACCAAGCCTGTATTGCGCTCAGTTAGTTCCAGTGTACGTTGCTCAGTTTCAATACGCTTTTGCAATGCCAACACTTGCACAAAGCGCTCTTCAACTTCGGCATTCACGCGATGGCGCACTTCATCCACCTCTTGCTGGAGTGCTGTGAGTTTTGCATTGGCAGTTTGGCGTCTAAACCCTTGCTGACCACCTAATTCAAATGTTTGTGCAATGCCAGTATTCCATTCACTCCGCCTTGAATCGGAGTTACTAGGATCGTAGAGTTTGCGACGACCACCCTCTACATTCAGGGTGGGGTTATTGAATAATGGTGTGTTAGCATCTGCTAGCTCACCATTAACCGCAGTAAGACCTGCTGTGGCTCTTTGAATATCAGGATTGTTGCGTTGTGCTAATGCTAAAGCTGACTCAATCGTCAATGACTCAGCATAACTATAGGTTGGTGTAATAATGAAGCCAAAAAATGCAAAGCTAAGAAGTAGCCACGGACTGCGGCTATGCTTAACCAAATGTGATGTGTATAACACGATAACCCTCTCTCATTCGTTTGTACATTTCCCTATCCAGCAAAAAGCCAGATAGGAAAACCTTAAAAACTAAACTAGTGAGCGTGTGAGGGGTGGGCGGTATGGTCCTTGCAGGTGAGGACTGTCTAAAAGTTGATTTGCGTGTGAGAATACGGTTTGTGATTCGTTAAATGCAAAAACATTGGTTGAGCTGGCTGGAGCAAAACCCAGCAAATGAAATGCGATATGACAGCCATGGTTGCATGTTTGACCTTGCGTAACATGCTCATGATCATTCTGATTTTGAGCTACTTGTTGTTGGTCATGTTGAATATAGTAGGCAGTAGTGTCTTCTTTAATAGCATCAGCGATAGCATCTGGACTCATTGCCCATAGCGAAGCGAACGCTATGTTAAAGGCAACAAATAGAGAAAATAGTCTTTTAAACTGATACATGAGTAGAATAGTATCTCATTTTGATTAATTGCAATAATGGAAACACTAAACGTTAAAATTTAACTATTTGTTGTCTGCATTTTTACAGACTGCGGACTTTTAATAAAACTGTATACAAGAAAAGCCAAAGGAACTAGTACAAGACTGTAGGAAATCCATGCACCTATTCTTCCTTGTGGGCCATAAGCTTCAGTTACTGTATGCCAATATGCATTGTCAAAGATACCTAAATTGGCAATTTCAATAGATTCGGTATATTCATGAAATGCATATATGACTAATTGAATAGAAAATATCACCATGAATGCTGCGGTTACCTTAAAAAATAGCCCCAGATTGATGCGATGCCCATACTTACTCCAAGCTGCAGACACTAATCCAGCAATTCCTATACCCATTACACCACCTAAAGCTAGATGCAGGCTATCATTGGTTTGCGCCAATGAGGCAATCATGGTCGCCGCTTCTAATCCTTCGCGACCTATCATCAGCAACACGAACATGAAAATAGCGAGCTTTGCACCACCACTTGGGTTCTGTACTGCATGGTCAATCGCGCCAGTAATCTCAGATTTCATATGCTTACCCATTTTTAGCATATGAACTGTACAGCTAATGACAAGTACTGCGGCAGTTAAGGCTAATGTACCTTCCCAAAACGGCGTTAAAGCGCCTATTTTAGCAAAGACAAATCCCAAGCCTGTACATGCCAAAATGGCTACAATACAGGCACGATGAACAGATGGTATTAGTTTTTCACCACCAGTTTTAGCCAAATAGGCGAGCACTATTGCCACTATCAGAAAGGCTTCAAGCCCTTCTCTAAAAGAAATCATCAGCGTTTCAAACATAACTAAACCTTTGCGTAGTATTTAATAGTTTAAAGTAAATATATAAATGATATTCATTCTCATTATCTCATAAATCTTATGATGTTTGCTAGCTTACTAAGTTCAATAATTTAAGATGGAAATAGGCGAACCTTACGTTTAAATGAATTTTTAATATGTAAATGTTAATAATTAACCTTGTCAGTATGTTTACTTAGTAATTGCGATCACACTTCTCATACAATTACTCTGCCACAGAAATCGGTATTAACCTTCCCGTTAATGGAAGTTCAAAGGACATTCAAAATGAATGAGAACTTTCAACTTCCTCTATAAACATTATGTCTTCACATAACTTCTTCTTAACAACATATACGCCGCAGGCAGCACAAACAGCGATAACAACGGTGCCGTCAGCATGCCACCAACCATAGGCGCGGCAATACGGCTCATCGCTTCTGAACCTGTACCAGTACCGATTAAAATAGGGATTAAACCTGCCAGTATCACTGCGACTGTCATAGCCTTTGGACGAACCCGTAAAGCAGCCCCTTCAATTAATGCCGCATATAAATCTTCTTTATTATTGAGCTTACCAGCCACCCGATAACGTTCAACAGCATCATCCAAATACACCAGCATGATGATGCCAAACTCAGCAGCCAACCCTGATAATGCGATCATTCCCACCCCACTCGCAATAGAAAAATGATAACCTAAGAAGTATAAAAACCACACTGCACCGACCAAAGCAAAGGGCAAGCTGCCTAGTATCAAAATCGCTGGCGTAATGCGCTTAAAGGCTAAAAATAACAAGATAAAAATAATACCTAAGGTCATCGGCACCACATAACTTAGTCGCTTAGAGGCGCGCTCAAAATATTCAAACTGACCAGACCAAGTAAGTGAGTATCCTGCTGGTAACTGCAATTCTTTATCAAGCATCGCTTTCGCATCTTTCACAAAACCGCCTAAATCACGATCTTGAATATCCACATACACCCAAACATTTGGACGTGCATTTTCACTTTTGATCATGGGTGGACCATCGGTCACTTTGACTTCTGCAACTTCACCAAGAGGAACCGTCGCGCCTTTTTCTGTGATGATAGGCAAAGATTTAAGCTTTTCTACAGAGTCACGTAGCTCTCTAGGAAATCTCACATTGATTGGGAATCGTGCCAAACCATCAATTTTCTCACCAATATTGTCACCACCGATTGCAGTAGAGACTAGCATTTGCACATCGTCAATATTTAGGCCATAACGTGCGATTTTGAGCCTATCAATCTTGACATCAATATAGCGTCCACCAGTCACACGTTCAGCAATGACCGAACTTGCGCCTGGTACTTTCTTCATTAACCGTTCGACTTCTTCGCCCAGTTTTTCCAGCGTGGCTAAATCAGCACCACCAATTTTGATACCGACAGGGCTTTTGATGCCAGTAGATAGCATATCAATACGGTTGCGAATGGGTTGCACCCAAACATTTGCCATACCTGGTATTTTTAATCGTGCATCCAGCTCCTTCACCAATTTTTCAGGCGTCATGCCAGCACGCCATTCATCCCGTGGTTTGAATTGAATGGTAGTTTCCAGCATTTCCAAAGGTGCTGGATCAGTGGCTGTTTCAGCCCGACCGGTCTTACCAAACACTGATTTCACTTCAGGTACTGTTTTAATAAGCCTATCACTCAATTGCAGTATTTCTGAAGCTTTAGAAACCGATAGTCCAGGTAAGGCGGTTGGCATATACAGTAAGTCACCTTCGTCCAACGGCGGCATGAATTCACTACCCAACTTACCAAGCGGATAGAGCGTTACCAATACCACAATCAAAGCAACACCTAATGTGACCTTCGGGTAATGCAGTACTTTACTGAGCAGTGGTTTATAAATCGCAATCAGCCATCTATTAATTGGATTGTCATGCTCAGGGCGAATGTGCCCACGAATAAATATCGTCATTAACACAGGAATTAACGTTACGGATAAACCTGCGGCTGCAGCCATTGCATAAGTTTTGGTAAAAGCTAATGGTGCGAATAACTTGCCTTCTTGCGCTTCTAGTGTGAATACAGGGATAAACGACAACGTGATAATCAGCAATGAGAAGAATAGCGCTGGTCCAACCTCGCTTGCGGCATCAATAATCACTTTAATGCGCTGAGTATTATTGGGCTCACCATGTTCAGTTTTAAAGGTTTCCAACTGTCGATGCGCGTTTTCTATCATCACAATCGCTGCATCCACCATCGCGCCGATGGCAATCGCAATGCCGCCTAGCGACATAATATTGGCATTGACCCCTTGATAATACATGACGATGAAACTGACTAATACGCCCACTGGCAAGGCGACAATAGCGACTAAAGCAGATCTAAAGTGCCATAAGAAAATAGCGCATACCAATGCCACAACTATGAACTCTTCAATGAGTTTGTGCGTTAAGTTATCGACTGCACGCTTGATTAATTTTGACCTATCGTAGGTCGTCACAACTTCTACACCTTCCGGCAAGCTCTTTTTGAGTATAGCTAGCTTGGCTTTGACGGCATCAATCGCTTCCAACGCATTTTGACCGGCGCGCATCACAATCACACCACCTGCCACTTCGCCTTCGCCGTTTAACTCAGCAACACCACGTCGGAGTTCTGGACCAATTTGTATACGTGCAACATCAGATAAAAGTATTGGTGTGCCACTACTACTGACCATTAAAGGTATGTTGCGAAAATCGTCCAATGATTCTAGATAGCCATGCGCACGCACCATATACTCAGCTTCTGCAGTTTCAACTACAGCACCTCCTGTTTCCTGATTGGCGGATTGAATCGCTGATACGACCTTCGATAAGGGAATACCGTAATTACGTAACTTATCAGGATCAACCTGCACCTGATATTGGCGCACCATACCGCCCAAAGTAGCCACTTCAGCAACACCTGGAATGGTTTTAAGCTCAAACTTTAAGAACCAGTCTTGCAGCGCACGTAGCTCACCTAAATCATGTTTACCAGTTTTATCTACTAGCGCATATTCATATACCCAGCCCACACCAGTTGCATCTGGGCCTAGGCTAGGATTTGCGCCTTTGGGTAGTTTTGAGGATATTTGGCTCAGGTACTCCAGTACACGGGAACGTGCCCAGTATTGGTCAGTGCCGTCGTTAAATAAGATGTAAACAAAAGAATCGCCAAAGAACGAATAGCCACGCACAGTTTTTACGCCTGGTACTGAAAGCATCGTGGTTGTGAGTGGATAAGTGAGTTGATTTTCTACAATCTGAGGGGCTTGACCCGCCCATTGGGTACGAATGATCACTTGCGTATCTGATAAGTCAGGAATCGCATCTAAAGGTGTTCGTAGCATGGCAAACACACCCCAAGCCACCACCATCAAGGTGGCTAGCAATACCAGCAATCGATTATTAGCTGACCAGCGGATGAGTTGAGCAATCATGGTTTCGCTCCCTTCATGCCATCTTTCACTCCGCTACTTTTCATGGCTGATGCTTTTTCAACATGATCAATCATGTACTGCGCTGGCATATCAGGTTTCTCTGATGCTTCCGCTTTCAAATCAAAGTTAACTTCATCGCCAACGCTGAGATTACTAAGCTGCTTACTATCCTTTACCTTAAAGCCCATGATCATTGATGGCCAACCTAGTTCCGCTATTGGCTCGTGATTGAGCGTGACATGGCCAGACTTAGTATCAATATCCACGACTTTGCCATGGCCTTTAGGCATTTTGTCAGCTTGCATGGATTTGTCTTTACTCAGTTGCATATCTTTATCCATGGCTTTATCTTGTTGAGAAAGTCTTGCTAATACACCTGATAACGAAGCTTCAGAATCAATTAAGAATTGCCCTGACACCACTACCTCCTCACCTTCAGTTAATCCGCTTAGGATTTCAGTAGCATTGTCACGCTCTTGGCCTGTTGTAACCTCTGCAGGGCGATAGCCATTGACCTCCTTCACAATCACTAGTTTGCGTTTACCGGTGGCGATGATGCTTTCAGTTGCGACAGATAAAGCCTCATGTGTTTGCCCTGTGAATGCTACGTTGGCATACATGCCAGGACGTAATTGATTGTCTTTATTGGGCAACTCGATCCGTACCTGCAGGGTTCTAGAACTATCATTCAACATGGGGTATAGATAGCCAACTTTACCTTTGAATGTTTCACCAGGCAGACTTTGTAATTGAACATCGGCAGTAATCCCTGGCTTTAGCCTAGCAGCATCACGCTCTGGCACTTCTGCAATCATCCATACTTGGGAGAGGTCGGAGATTTGCACTAATGAACTGCCCGCCATCAATTGCCCACCTTCACGTACACCTAGCTCAGTAACTATTCCTGAAGCTGGCGCATACACCCCAAAGCGAGGACTGGATTTCCCTGTTTTAGTAATGGCTGCGATCTCACTTTCAGTCATACCAAGTAACTTCAGCCGACTGCGTGCAGCATCCTTAAGGGCGTTGTCACTGTCTACACTGTTTAATTCCAGCAGTGCTAGATACTCTTGCTGCGCGGCTAATAGTTCAGGCGCATAAATTTCAGCGATTTTCTGACCCTTTTTTACTGGGTCACCCACCGCACGCACGAATAAACGTTCTACAAATCCTGGGATGCGCGTTTGCACTGCATAAAAGCGGCGTTCGTCTGGCTCAATACGGCCTACGGCAGAAAAAGACTCACCAAAACTCTTACTTGTTACTTTCTCCAACTTGATACCTAAGTTCTGTGCGGTTTGCGATGAAATGGCTACGCCACTATCTTCTCCAATGCCTTCACCATCATTACTTGTATTGGCGTATTTAGGCTCTAGCTGCATGTCCATGAATGGTGATTTGCCAGGCTTATCAAACTTTTGATCAGGTACCATAGGGTCGTACCAATACTTCACGGTTTTACCGCTGCTATCTTGGACAACACCATTAACAGCCTCCGTTGACCGCTTGCCAGACACAGCTTTACTTGCGTTTTCTGGCTTAGGGTCCGAATGTTTTTGTCCAAGAAACCAGCCTAATGCAAGAGCTAAGATTAGTGAAACAGCAATAATGACTATATGAAGTCGTTTCATGGAGTATCACCTTTTTTAGCATCTACTGCGTATTGTGGTGCTAATTTCATGTCCATAAAAGGCGACTGCCCAGATTTACTGAAATGTCTGCCTGGCAACATTGGGTCATACCAAAACATGACTTTTTTGCCACTATCATTTTGTTCAATCACTGTCGTTGTATCATCTGCTTTGATTTCATTGGGAAGCATCGAACTAGCTTTTACCTCAGTAGCTGATGGCATTGTTCCCATCATCTTTTCTGAAGCGGGTGTATTGCCTGCTTGAGTATTAATAACTTCCTGATTTTCCTTTTTAGTGCAACCTATGACCGCAACTAGCAATAGTGAGATAGCTATAAAGTGTGTAGTTTTCATGATGTACTCCTTTTTAATTTGTTTTGAATAGTCGATTGTCATTTAACAAATAGCCAATTTTTACTGCGGCGCGTTGCCTATCGGTCAAAATAGTCCAATGGTCTAGTTCAATATCAATGACGTCTCTACGTGCTTGCCAAACGTCACTAAGGGGTTGTTTTCCTGATTGATAAGCTGCTTGGGCAATACTTAACTTAGCTTCAGCATTGGGGATAAGTTTTGTGAGGTGTTCATTTTCACGGGCTTCAGCTGCGTCAGCATCTGCCATGGCACTTTCTAGTTCAGAGGAGAGTTCGCGGCGTCTATCCTCAGTCTGCTTACGTGCTTTTTCGACTAATACGAGCTTTTCTGATGTACGTCTATCTTGTCGATTTGCCCGATCTAGTTGCAAATCCATAGACACTTGAAAGCTCAGCATATCGCTACGTCCAGCAAAGCGTTTGCCATAGCCAACTTCCCAACCCCAGTTACGCTCCAAGTTGGCTTGTGCACTATCTACATCGTATTGAGCGACTTTCTCAGATTGCAAAGCATTTTGCAGTAATGGGTGTTTTTCAATTTCTGCTTGGGCTACATCGTGACTTAAACTATTAGTCATAATTGGCAGCTCTGCTGACATTGAGCGAGATGCAGCCTTACCTATCCAGCGAGCTAATGCAGCACGTGCTTTACGCTCATCACGCTTTGCAAAAATCAGCTTTTCATTGGTCGTGGATATTTGGGTATCCATACGCAGAACATCGCTCGTTTTAGCGTTACCTGAACTCAGGCTAGCGGCCTGTACTTTACGTTCGGCTGTCATGTTATCAGTCATGCTCTGATAAAGCTCTGACTTCCGCTGCGCTTCAAACACATCCAGCCATGCCAAAGCAACATCTCGTTCAATGGTTCTGGCGGTCGCAATTTGCTCTATGTGGAATTGGTCGGCTTCAGCAAGCATTCGGTTTGCAGCCACCTCACGCTTCTTGAGAGGAATAACGTCTTGTGAAATGCCGACATTCACCATGGTTTGATCGTCGCGGTCATAGCGAAAAGCATTGCCCGTGGTAGCTGGCAGATTAATGACGCCAAACTTCACCTTGGGGTCTGGTAGCTGACCTTCTGCAATTGCTGCTTGACGTGAAGAAACTGCCGCATCATCAAGAGATTGCAGTAAAGGCTGATTTTGTGTGGCTAATTGAATGGTTTCTGCTAATGACAGCGGCTCTTCTGCATTTACAGGAAATGTAAAAGCCAGCATCATGCCAAACGATAGGCACATCATTATTGGCTTAAAAGCCAATCTTTGGGTGTTCATGAGAGTTCTCCTAAAACTTAAATATGACGATTTAGGGCGTAATGACGCCCTACAACATCAACTCAAGCAGGAGGTTTTAGCGGTGGGGATAGATCTATAGACTTTTCAGATGGAACAAATCTTGTGAATGTAATTGCCGCTGAAGCTACAAAAACATCCTTAGTTGATAAATCAACCGGTGGTGTTACTTGTGTGAAATTACATCCTGCGCCCATCGCACATGACTTGTGCTCAGTGTGGTTTTTGTTTTTATCTTTGTTCATCGAGGCTTCATGGCAACTCTTCATGCCAGACATATTGTCTGGATGCATGGAGGACATAATTGCTTGTGAGGCACATGAAGTCGCGCAAACAGCCGCTAGCGCAGGGCTAGTAGCCAGCGCTAGAATCAAAACCATAGCTATTGAACGAAAGAATTTCATATTCCAATGACTTTATCACTAGAAATTAGTTTCAACAAGTTGTTGTTGGATGACCGCATTGGATCCTGAGTGAAATTATTACTGTCTGCTAATAGGCCTATTAATCTCATTTCTTCAAAGCCGCCACTAAGTGCTGGAAATACAGACCCTTTGCAGACATTGAAAAGTGAAGTTATAACATCGGTTGGTAACCAGCATCTGTCAAGGCTTTGACAATTTCAACTTCAGAGATTGCAGTTTCAATTTTTACAATTCTTGTAGTTAAGTCAGCTTCAACATTAGCTTCATCATCAACTTTTTTAATGGCATTTTTGATGCTGTTGACACAACCACCACAGCTCATTTTAGGGATATGAAATGTAAACATAGTAAAGTTTCCTTTTAAATAATTGCGAAAGAAATTACATGTTAAAGTTTACAATCATTGGAAGGTCAAGCTGAAATAATAAATTAAATTAACACTTGACCTTCCAATGATGGGAATCTACAAGATGAGCATAATTATTGAAATATAAGGTAAAAAATGTCATCTACTAATCATTCTATTGATATTGCCATCACTGGTATGAGCTGTGCCTCTTGCGTCTCTAGCGTTGAAAATGCTTTGCGCAAAATACCAGCCGTTGAATCTGCAAGTGTTAACTTAGCCACCGAGCGTGCGCATATTAAATTAAACAAAGACTTTTCGCATGAAGCGATTGTAAAAGCTTTGTCTGATGCTGGTTATGGCGCTGAAGTTATTTCTCTAGAGCATGCCCATCATCACGCTGATGATGCCTCAACTGGTGGCAGAAAAATCGTATTAGCGGCAATAATAAGCTTTCCATTAATAGTGCCAATGTTGCTAAGCCTGATTGGCATTGATTGGAATCTGCCTGTGTGGCTGCAATGGTTGCTAGCTACCCCAGTTCAATTTTATTTGGGTGCGGCATTTTATAAGTCGGCTTGGAAAGCGATTTCAAATAAATCAGGCAACATGGATTTACTGGTCGCTATTGGTACAACAGCAGCTTACGCATTGTCGGTGTATATGTTGCTCCAAGGGCATCAGCATCTTTATTTTGAAGCCTCTAGTGTTGTGATCACGCTTGTATTGCTGGGTAAGTGGCTAGAGAAACGTGCTAAACGGCAAACAACCGAAGCAATACGTGCATTGCAACAGCTACGTCCTGAAACGGCGCGTGTACGACGCCAAGGTGAAGAATCAGAGATTCAACTGTCTCAAGTAGTGATTGACGACGTCGTGATTATTCGCCCAGGAGAGCGCATTCCTGTGGATGCCATCATCCTCGAAGGCAGCAGCCATGTGGACGAGTCGCTGATGACAGGCGAAAGTGAAGCTGTCAATAAAACTCTTGGTGATAAGGTGATTGGCGGTGCTGTCAATGTCGATGGTTTATTGCTAGTTAAGACTACGGCGATTGGTATCGAGACTACATTATCTCGCATCATACGTTTAGTGGAGGATGCACAAACGGCAAAACCTGAAATTCAACGGCTAGTAGACAAAGTAAGTGCCGTGTTTGTACCAGTAGTAATTGTAATTGCATTAGTCACACTGTTGGCTTGGGGGCTTTATTCAGCAGACTGGGAACAGGCGATTTTGAATGCAGTCGCTGTATTGATGATTGCTTGTCCATGTGCGTTAGGACTTGCTACACCTACGGCCATTATGGCTGGCACTGGCGTAGCCGCTCGTCACGGCATTTTAATCAAAGACGCGAAGGCATTAGAGCTTGCGCATAGCATTACGCAAGTAGTGTTCGATAAAACGGGAACGCTCACTGAAGGTAAGCCTGTGCTATTAGCATTTAAAGCAGTAGATGGTGATGATGAAACATTGCTGGAACTGGCTGCAAGTGTTGAACAAAATAGTTTGCATCCGCTTGCCAAAGCAGTTGTTGAGCGCCTTAAACTAACAGGTAAAACACCAGCTTTAGCCACAGCAGTGCAAGATTTAGCTGGGCGCGGCCTGAAAGGTCAAGTGGGCAACAAAATTGTTTATGTTGGTAATCAGCACTGGATGATGGAGTTAGGTGTTTCTAAAGAAGCATTAAACACTGTTGCGTTGGAATTTATGAACAGCGGGAAGACTATTTCATGGGTGGCGGTGAGTGATGTTGCTGAGCAACTGTCTTTATTGGGTATGCTGGCATTTGGCGATGAAATTAAAGCTACATCAAGAGCGGCAATATCGAATCTTCATAAGCGCAACATTCAAACCTTGCTACTTACAGGTGATAACATCAAGAGTGCGGCGCGCGTTGCAGAAGCCTTGGGCATAGATAAATTCTTAGCTGAACAAACACCAGAATCTAAAGCTATAACTGTTGCATCATTACGTCAAAAAAATACCGTCATTGCCATGGTAGGTGACGGCATTAATGATGCACCAGCACTTGCAGCAGCCGATGTAAGCTTTGCCATGTCAACAGGCACCGATGTGGCCATGCATACAGCAGATATTACCTTAATGCGCTCAGACCCTAGCTTGGTGGCAGATACTATCGATATTTCACGCAGGACTTACCGTAAAATTAAACAAAATCTATTTTGGGCTTTTATATACAATTTAGTGGGCATACCCTTAGCCGCATTAGGATTAATGAGCCCAGTCATTGCAGGTGCTGCCATGGCATTTAGCTCAGTGAGTGTAGTGACGAATGCATTAATGTTAAAACGTTGGAAACCTTTAGGTAGTCATGGAGAAGATAGCTAAATGAGTGCTGAAATATTGAATATTGGTCAGGCTGCAGAGGCTTCTGGAATCTCTGCCAAAATGATTCGTCATTATGAAGATGTCGGACTCGTTCCGCCCGCATCAAGAACATTCTCTGGGTATAGAACTTATAACCATCGTGACGTGCACATGCTGAGATTTATCAGGCATTCGCGTGACTTAGGGTTTTCGATTAAACAAATTGGTGATTTACTAAGCCTATGGCGTGATCAAAACCGTCCAAGTCGCAAAGTAAAATCGATGGCGATCGAACATATTGCAATGCTAGACCGCAAAATACAGGAACTGAGTGTGATGAAATCTGAACTGGCACGCTAAGTGAGTTGCTGTCATGGTGATGCACGTCCTGATTGTCCTATTCTGGATGGGTTAGCTCAAAATAAAATAGCATAAAAGGGTTAAATGGTCGTCCAATAAACGTTTACTAAAGCGTATTAAAGTCCACAGTCATGATTTTCTCAAACGTAATGCATTAGTAATCACTGACACCGAACTCAAGCTCATCGCTAGGGCTGCAATCATTGGTGAAAGTAACCATCCAGTGAATGGATATAACAATCCAGCAGCCAACGGCACTCCGAGTGAGTTGTAAACGAAAGCAAAGCCTAGGTTTTGTTTCATATTCGCGATTGTCTGCTCTGAAATCTCTCTGGCTTGGGCAATGCCTCGCAAATCACCTTTAACGAGCGTTACCTGCGCACTATTCATGGCTACGTCAGTACCAGTACCCATAGCTACACCCACATTTGCTTTGGCTAATGCAGGCGCATCATTGATGCCGTCACCTGCCATAGCCACAATGCGGCCTTCTTTTTGTAACTTATCCACCAGCGCTAATTTGTCTGCGGGTTTAACTTCTCCATAAAACTCCTCGATTCCAAGTTTTTCTGCCACAGATTTTGCTGTCAGCAAGCCATCTCCAGTTGCCATAATCACGCGCATGCCTGATGCTTTTAAATTGTCTAAGGCTTCTGCTGTATTTTCTTTGATTGGGTCGGAAACAGACAGCAAACCCGCAAGCTGACTATCGACTGCTAGATACATCACGCTTGCGCCTGTTGCACGTAATTCATCCGCTTGTACTTTTAGTGATTCAATTTTGATATTTAGCTGTTCCATTAGCGTAGTATTACCTAGCGCCAATTCTTTGCTGTTCAAATTTCCTCGCACCCCAATACCTGTACTTGACTCAAAGTTTTCTACTTTATCAATAACCAAAGCCTTAGCGCGGGCAGCTTTCACAATAGCATCAGCTAATGGATGTTCACTGCCTTGGTCAAGGCTTGCTGCTAGGCGTAATACTTCATCTTCGGTATAGCCGGCAGAGGAGACGGCTTTATTAAAGCGTGGTTTACCTTCTGTCAACGTACCTGTCTTGTCTATGATTAAGGTGTCAACTTTACGGAAGTTTTCGATAGCAGCTGCATCACGGAATAGCACACCTTGTGTTGCAGCTTTACCAGTAGCGACCATGATAGACATTGGCGTTGCCAAACCAAGTGCACAAGGACAGGCAATGATGAGTACTGCTACAGCATTGATCAGACCAAATACCCAGCTAGGTTCTGGCCCAAAGAAGCCCCAAACAAAGAAAGTAATGAGCGCAATGCTAACAACCGTCACCACAAAATAGCCAGCTACTTGATCGGCCATACGTTGCATTGGTGCCCTTGATCGCTGGGCTTGGATGACCATTTGTACAATGCTGGCTAATACTGTTTGGGAACCTACTTTTTCTGAGCGCATGACTAATGCACCATTAGTATTAAGTGTAGCTCCAATCAGCTTGTCGCCAATGCCTTTAGTAACGGGCATCGGTTCTCCAGTTAGCATGGACTCATCTACTGCGCTACCACCCTCAGTTACGACACCATCGACGGGCACTTTTTCGCCTGGACGTATGCGTAGCAGGTCACCAACATGAACATGCGTGAGTGGAACGTCCTCTTCTTTACCGTCTGCATTGATTCGACGAGCCGTTTTAGGTGATAAACCAAGCAATGACTTAATCGCGGCAGAGGTTTGTGAACGTGCTTTTAGTTCTAATATTTGACCTAGTAGCGTTAATGAAATAATTACCGCTGCAGCTTCAAAATACACAGATACACGACCCATCGCCATAAACGAGGCAGGGAATACATTTGGTACAACTGTGGCGACAACGCTATAAATAAATGCGGCAGAAGTACCCAGCCCTATCAATGTCCACATATTCGGGCTGCGATTCACAACAGATTGAAAGCCACGCTCAAAGAATGGCCAGCCTGCCCATAAAACTATAGGTAGTGAAAGCACAAGCTCAATCCAGCTTTGGGTTGCCATCTCAAACCATTGCAAACGGTGGCCAACCATGGCTAAGATGGTAACAACTATGGTCAGAGGCAACGTCCAAATAAAGCGCCGCTTAAAGTCTACTAATTCAGGACTCTCGCCATCTTCTAAACTAGGCATTTCTGGTTCTAATGCCATCCCGCATTTTGGACAAGCGCCAGCATGGTCTTGTCGAACCTCTGGGTGCATCGGGCAGGTGTAAATCGTACCGGTTGGCACAGGGTCGGTCATAGTGGGCTTTGTTTCTAAGACCTTGATATTCGAGCTTGAATCTTTAACCAAATATTTATTTGGATCAGCAGAGAACTTAGCCTTGCAACCAGCACTGCAAAAGTAAATTGAATGACCTTCGTGCTGCAACACATTCGGTGACTGAACTGTCACATTCATTCCACAAACAGGGTCTTTTAACATTTAAATCTCCTTCTTTGAATTGCACTGACTCACAATCAAACAATTCAAAGTATTTTCTACACCACGGGGTTCTTGTTTTTTCGTTCTGCTATATTACTTTCTGAAATTAACCGCAACCGCATCCAGATCCGCATCCTTTGCCCTCAGGTTTCTGAGGTGAATTGGCATCTGCTATACCATAACCAGCAGTAATTACAGCTGATTTCAATTGATCAAGTGTGGTTAATTTTTCGTCGAACTGCACCGTAGCTTCGTGAGCTGAAAGTGACACTTTTACATCTTTTACGCCATTAACGGCACTTAAGGCCTGTGTTACGTTGTTGGTGCAACCTCCACAGGTCATTCCAGTTATTTTTAAAAGTTCATTTTGCATGATGAAACTCCATTTCTGTCTGATTAAGAATTTGATTGTCCTAAATTTACTAACACTTTTACTATTTAAGTATTACCTTCTTGGAACCATCAGTCTGTTTGCTTGGACACATTGTTGTTTATAGATGATTACCCGTTGCAGTATGATTATTTCTATCCTATAAATCCGTCTTACATTTTTACTTTCACTTCGTAATTAACATTAATTAAGTCGGGGAAAGAATGCAGGTGTTTGCTCAGCATATTTTGAATACTCCTGCCCAAATTCAGCATAAGCCTCTTTCTCTTCAGTTCGCGCCAACCGAACATACATGTATACTAAAATTGGAAACATCACTATGGTCAATATGGTTGGCCATTGTAAAAGGAAGCCAAACATGATCATTATGAATCCCACATATTGAGGATGACGCATCCGAGCATAATAACCAGTGGTAGCAAGTGTGCCTCGTCTCTGATTTTTATACAAAACTGCCCATGCTTCTGACAGCAACCAGAATCCGCCTCCAATGAACAGGAAACTAAGCATATGGAAAGGTCCAAAATGTGGATTTGAACGCCAACCGAATATAACTTCAAGTAGATGCCCTGAATCGTGAGATAAGAAATCAATACCAGGGAACTGCTTTGACAACCATGGTAGCAAGAGATAAATTGTTAGTGGAAATCCATACATTTCTGTAAACAATGCGACAATGAAGGCAGAGAAGGCGCCAAACGAGCGCCAATCACGGTTGCTTTGCGGTTTAGCGAAACTAAAAGCAAAGATTATGAATACTACTGAATTGATGATAACTAGCGACCAAAGTCCGTAAGATGTGGATGGAGCATTCATTTTGTATTATCCTCGGACTTTTCATCTTTTGGATTATGGTTGCCATGACCATGGTGCATGAAAATATGCATCAAAGGGCATGCCAGCAAGATTAGAAATGGCAATAACCCAAGTACGTGAGCGCGGTGCTCGGTAAACAATAGTAGACCAGCAATTGCAAGAAACCCATAAAACACCCATTTACCTCTGGAAAGATGTTTTTCTTCGTGTTCAGTAGTCATAATAACCTCCTATTTAGTACGATAATTTTTATGTTTACTAGAGCTTTTTTACCAATAACTAATTAAGAACCGCTTGAAACGACGTTCAATTTACCTAGCATTCCCGCTTCAGAATGGCCTGGTTGCAAACAAGCAAAGTCGAAGTGACCTGACTTATTAAATGTCCATAAAATTTCACCAGAATTGCTTGGCTTAATGCGAACCATATTAGGATCATCATGCTGCATGTCAGGCATTTTTCTCATCATCTCAGCATGTTCTTGAAGGTCTTTTAGTGTTCCTATCACCATTTCATGCAATATTTTTCCTTGATTGGTAATGATAAATTTCACCGTTTCGCCTTGTTTGATGGTTAAATTATCTGGTGTAAATCGCATATTGTCTGTCATGCTAAGTTTAATGGTACGAGTCACTTTAGCAGGGTCGCCAGCCATACCATAGGCAGTTTGCTCTTTATCAGCATGACTATGTTGTTCATGCGCTTCAGGTTTAATTTCAAACCGTACATTACTAGCAGGCTTGCCTGCAAAGGTGACTATAGCAATCACTTTGGTTCCATTTTTAGCATCGAATTTACCTTTGACTTCCAGCTTATTTTCGCCAGCAGGAGCAAGATTAGCCTCGGTTTTATTGCTGCCTGTCAGCATGGTGACTTTGGCTGTGACAGATTTAGTATCAACTGCTTTTCCGTGGTCTTCTACATAGATAGTGACAGTGTCAGGCTTTGCAACCAACTCATAATCAATGTCTTTGACTATGGCTACTACACCACCATGTTTAGGTTCTACATCACCATGTGCCAGCACTAATGCTGGTAGTCCTAAAATACTTATTAACACTAAAATACTTAATGCTTGTTTCATAATATTTCCTTTCAATAACGAACTAAAAAAGTGGCAATTAAATGTTCGCAATGCATAACAGCCAATTAAACTCAATTTACATCTGTTACTTAAAACAGTTCTTTCTCACCAGATTTAATCAGTGCTTCCAGCGGTTTTTTACCCACTAACCAAAACATCGCTGGCGTTAGATAAGTGTCCAGCAAAGTCGAGCTAATTAACCCTGAGAAAATCACCACAGCTACAGGATGCAATATCTCAGTGCCTGGCATCTCAGCTTCAAACAACAAAGGAGCAAGCGCAAATGCAGCTACCAATGCGGTCATGAGTACAGGTGTGAGTCGTTCTAATGATCCTCGAATAATCATTGTCTGATTAAAGGTTTCACCTTCAGACGCGCATAAGTTGATGTAATGGCTGACTTTCAAAATGCCATTACGAATACTGATGCCTGCCAGTGTGATAAAGCCGACAATCGCAGCCACAGAAAGCGGCTGACCTGATAACCATAAACCAATCACACTACCCACTAACGCCAATGGAATGTTGGCCATAATCATCAATGCCAATACAGAAGATTGATAACGGCTAAACAGAATCATAAAGATTAGTGCTAACGAACCAATAGACAGTAGACCTATAGTGCGGCTGGCTTCTTCCTGCGCCTCAAATTGGCCACCCATGGTGATGTAATAGCCTTGTGGTAATTTAGCCTCAGCCACTACTTTGCGAATGTCTTTGACGACATCAGACAGTGCGCGTCCTTGAGTATTAGCCGATAAAACGATACGGCGTTTACCGTCATCACGACTAATCTGATTAGGTCCGTCTGATTCATCAACGCTTGCCAGCAATGACAGTGGTACACGTCCTGTAGGCGTATCAATCATAATATTTCGTAAGCCATCTACTGTACGCGCTGTTTCAGGTAAACGTAACACTAGGTTAAAGCGTCGATTACCTTCAACAACCTGGGTGACTTGTTCACCATCTATCAAGCTTTGCAGTGTTTGCAACAACTCAGATGGCGACATGCCGTATTGAGCTGCTTTGTCGTAATCAATCCGAATCTTGACTTGTGGCGTGAGTACCTGTTTTTCAATATCAAGATCTGCCAAGCCAGGAATTGTGGCCAGGCTGGCTTTTAATATTGCGGCTTGACCACGTAGTGTATCTAAGTCATCACCAAATATCTTAATGGCGATTTGCGCTCTTACTCCAGAAAGAATGTGATCTATACGATGAGAGATTGGCTGGCCAATACTGAGAGAAACTGGCAAAGGCGCGAGTAATTTACGCATATCAGCATAAATTTCAGAAGTCGCACGGTTTGAGCGTTTTAGCTTCACGTCTAGTTCACTGGCATGCACGCCTTCTGCATGTTCATCCAGTTCTGCACGACCAGAGCGTCTGCCAATATTTTCAACTTCTGGGATTTTGAGCAGCAACAATTCTGCCTGCTTCACTAATCGCACCGACTCTGCCAAGGTGGTACCAGGATTTAAACGCAACCCAACCACTGCACTACCTTCATTGAAGGGGGGCAAAAATGTTTTCGGGAAAAATGGCACAGAAGCAATTGCCAGTGCCACTGCCATCACACCTGCAGCCAAGAATGGTTTAGGATGATTTAGCACCCAAGTTAGGCTGCGGCTGTAACCTGCTTTTATACGCTGCAACAACTTGGTATCGCCATGACCAAGTTGTTTCATATTAGGCAGTAAATAAAGCGCCATCACTGGGGTAAGCGTCACAGAAACAATCATACTAACCAGTAAGGCTACAATGTAACCTATCGCCAATGGCAACATCAGACGGCCTTCCATGCCTGGCAAGAAGAATATTGGTAATAAAACCAGCACCACAATCATGGTGGCGTAAAGAATGGCCGATCTGACTTCTAAAGTGGCTTTGGCAATCAAGGTAATTGGATTGATACGTGTACCTTCGCCTTGGTCTAATTTCAACCGCCTTAATACGTTCTCGACACCAACTACGGCATCGTCGACTAGTTCGCCAATAGCGATCGTAAGACCGCCTAGCGTCATGGTGTTGATGGACATACCAAAGTACTTAAATACTAGAATTGTCGTCAGCAGCGACACTGGAATAGCTGTGATAGAGATTAAAGTCGTACGCCAATTCGCAAGGAATAGATACAAAATCACCATAACAACTACTGATGCAGCCATCAACTTACCTTGTAGCGTGTTGATAGAAGATTCAATAAACGTTGCCTGACGCATGGTAATTTCCGGTTTCTGCATGCCTACTGGAAGCGATTTTTGTAAATCAATCAATGCGGATTCAATAGATTTTGTGAGCTTTACCGTATCGGCATCTGGCTGTTTTTGTATGCTTAAAATAACGGCTGGCCCACCGTTATAGCCCCCATCACCACGCTTTATCGCGGAAGCAAAGGTAACTTCTGCAACTTGTTTTAGCAAGATGGGCTGGCCATTTTTAGTGGCAATCGCCAATCCTTTTAAATCCTCTAATCTTGAAGTACGGCCAATATTACGGATAAGATATTCGCGGCCATTCAGCTCCATGAAACCGCCGCTCGTGTTAGATGAAAAGTTCTTTAATACCCTTTCTAACTGGTCTAACGTAATACCTAATTGCGCCATTTGTGCAGTATTCGGCTGCACTTGAAATTGCCTAACATCACCACCGATAGGAATCACTTGTGCAATCCCTGGGATAGCTAATAGACGTGGGCGCAACACCCAATCTGCATACTCACGCACTTGCATCGGTGTGATTTTGGAAGCGTCGATTGGTAAAGCAAGTAACATTATCTCGCCCATAATCGAGGTTACTGGCCCCATAGTGGCAGAGGCATTGGGTGGCAATTGCTCTTTCACCAATACTAATCGCTCACTTACGACTTGACGGGCACGATAAATGTCGACATCCCAATCGAAGGTGACGTAAATAAACGACAGGCCTGCACTTGATACCGAACGCACATTTAAAACGCCTGGCACGCCATTCATGGTGGTTTCTAGCGGGTAGGTAATGAGTTGCTCAACTTCTTCAGGTGCCATGCCACCTGCCTCAGTAATGATGGTGACCGTGGGACGGTTGAGGTTAGGAAATACATCTACGGGTAATTTGGTGAGTGAGAACCCACCAATTACCATCATGACTACCGCAATCGACAGAATGATCAGGCGATTGCGTAAGCTAGCATTGACAAGGAAATTGAACATGTCTTATCTCACCTGATTCAACAAGGATGCGCCTTGCACCACGATGCGATCGCCAACTTTCAGGCCGTCAGTGACAGTAACATTGGCACCATCTAGCGCGACAAAATGCACCACTTTGGCAATAAAGTTTTCAGGTTCACCATGCACCCAAACAATATCCTGATTACTGGCATTTTTAACGACAGCTAAGGCTGGAATCGGTATTCCATTGATTTTAGTATTCGTTTGCACTAATACTTTGACTGGCTGACCTACGGATAAGAAGGTTGGCTTGTCACTGGGCTTTATCTTGAATTGGATAGGTATCGCTTGTTCACGCAATAAACCGCCCGCTCCGATGAATTCTAAGCTGATCGCATTACCAGCGTTGGTGCTGGCATTTGCTGATGCAATATTGCTGACCAATTGATTGTCATAGGCTAAGGCTTCAACTCGTAATTTACTTGTATCCACAATTTCAAATAACACTTCACGCGCGTCCACCACTTGACCAGGTATAGCATTAACACTTGCGATTACTCCAGAAGCAGGTGCGAAAAGCGATTCTGTCGAAGATAAACTCGCACCAACTGTCGAGAGTCGCTCCGTAAGGCTTTGCAATTCATATCGTGCAGATTCAATGTCTTTTTGTGGAATCGTACCTTCGAGCAGTTGTAAACGGGCTAGACGCTTCTCAGCCAAAGCCTTATTGGCACGCAACTCAGAAGCTTGAGCTGATTGATTGGCACGATCGATTGGGTTGGTGGCAGGCTTCACATATGCCAATAACTCACCTTTTTGTACTTTTTGACCTAATGATGGCAAGCCTTTTGGCCCAGCTTCTAAACGGCCTGACAGTGTAGGCTGTACACGGCCACTGGCGTTAGGGTCTGCAATCACTTTGCCTGATAACGCTACTGTTTGCGGTGAGTCATTTTGCTCAGCAACAATCGTACGAATTGCGAGTTGTCTTTGTGATGGTTTTGGTAGCAAAACACTGCCATTAGGTAATCGTTGTGGACTATTCCCGACAGCTACAGAAGGTTCTGCTGCATCATGGTTTTCGTCGCCATGTGCAAACGCTAGGCTAGGTAATACGGCTAAGTAAGCGCCAAGTAATAAGTGTTTAATATTTTGTTTCATTTGAACATTCCTACTTTTTGGCGGCGGCGTTGACGAATGGCGAATCTTGCTATCAGCACTAGAATGGCTGACAGGGTTAAACCACCAATCAGCCACTTGTTAGCCAATGGTGACGCAGCGTTATGGGAATCATCGGCATGTGCATCAGCGACGACTAAATCGCCTGCTAACAAATCATTATCGCTACCAGCAGTAATAGTAAAGGTGACAGGAATCTCAGATGGTTTAGCAAAGGCTTTAGCTACTACGCGGTAAGTACCATCTGGATTGGCGGTGGCGATAAGTTTTTCTGAACCAGTTTCCACTTCGATATTGGCATCAGCGACTGGAGCGTTATCTATATAACGATCAAGGTATAAGGTCATTGCACCATTTTCGACAATTCCGACTAATTCAAATAAGTCTGAATACACAGCAATGCGTGGCGCACCTCCAACTGCAACGGTGGCAGGGGCTGCACCATGATCTTCATCACCATGTGCTTGCGCTAGTATACTAAAAAGGTACAACGACATCACGGCTATTAAGGTTGAAACTACCTTCATGGCAACACTCCTAATGCTTGATTAGCTTTTGAGATGGCGCGACCAGTTTCTAAGCGCGCTTTGATTAAATTACGTTCAGCCTCAAAGCGGGCTGCTTCAGCTAATAGTCGTGTAGGCAAATCTGATTCACCTAAATTGAATGAACGATCTAATAGTTGCTGAGTATCGAGGGCAGTATTAAATCGTGATTCAGCAATAGTAACGGTGGCTTTAGCTTGCTCAAGCTCAAAGTTTGCACTGGCAATTTCAGCTTCAATACGAGCATTTTCCAGCCCTTGCTCAGCGTCTGCTTCGGCTTGTTCAGCTTGCACTGAGGCTAATCGTTGCTGGTTGATTGCTTCACTGGCAAAAGGTATTTTGAACTTCAGTGACACGCTATTGTTATAAGGGTCATTTGAAAAATCTTTCTGATGAGTGACGCCAAGGGATAATTCAGGCGAGCCTCTTGGTGTAGAACGTATCAAATCCAGACGCCTCTGTGCCAGCACTAACGATTGTGCTGCCAGTTTTTGTGGATGATTCTCGGTAATCCGCTGATTAATTGTTTCAGTTTCTTGTGGTATGGTCGCTAAACCAGTAAGCGCTGTAAATTGTTGCATAGCCCTGAATGCTTGCGCTTCAGCACCTTTTAGGACGATATTGGCTGTCTGTAACTCTACATTGACACGATTGGCATCCACTCTGGCTAGGTCGCCTGCTTTAACGCGACGCTCGACATCGGAAAGTAATTTTTGAGCACTTGATACACGTTGGTTGGCGAGGTCTTTTTCAGATTGTGCGAGACGCGTTGCCCACCATAAATCACGCACTTCACCTGCAAGACGCCATTTGGTGAAGGTTTGTGTGGCACTAAAACGACTGGTTTCAGCCTCTACCAAGGCACGTTGGCTATCGCGCTGACCTGGTAACCATAATGGTGCAGAGAATTCAATGTCGGTTTGGCGTTGACCTACATTACTGCCAATTTGGTCGGTACGCTGTCCCAATGAGATAGAGCTAGGTAATGGCGTTAAATTGGTCGTGGCTTGTCGTTTGGCTTCAAGCTCACCTAGGCGTGCAGTTTCAGCACGTTGTGCTGGCTGTCTGTTCCAAGCAGACTCTAATGCTTCGTGAAGCGTTTCTGCCTGCACTATAATCGGAAATAGCAGTGTTGCCATAACGGCAACGGCTATTAATCGTAAAAATGACATATTTCCCTCATATTTTTATACCAAACGTGCTAAAAGAGTGTCGCGCTATCTGCATGCGACTCATTATTAAACAAATTGTCATATTTACATTGCTTGCAAATTATTAGCCACATATTAAATATAGCTATAAGCTGGGCGAAAGTTAATCCGCCCTGTACTTAATTAATGCTTGTGCGCGTCACCCGAGTCCATAGGCATATCTTCCATCTTCTGCATCATTTGATTCTCTTGCATCATCTGATCCATAATCTCTTGCATAATCTTTTGATGCTCGATATACCACTCTTCACGCTCCTTCTCCGACAACCCTTCCTTCGGTTTCATTGTTCGGCATTTATCCATATCTTCCTTCATCATCTGCATATGCTCAGCCATAAGCTTTTTGTGTTCAGCACCCTTAGCCGCTTGAGCCTGCTGTAGTTTCAACTTACCTTGCTGAATACGTTGTGTCATGTCTAGTTGAAAACTATCTTGACCAGCAATGGCTGATGCAGAGATCAAGCCAATACAACTAAATGCGACAACGGCGATCATCTTTTGAATGGTGTGTTTGCTCATAATAAAAACTCCTAACGAAATTAAAAAACTAAAATTGACAGATGTCAGCCAAAAGGTAATGTTTGATTCTTGCTTACACCGTTTTGACGAATACCATTATCAAGGTAGACGTATTACTGATTGCTTACGGCAACATTACAATTTTGTAATGTTGGATAATTGGCTTCGATGCATGCAACAATTAGCATATTGATAAATTGCTAAAGAGAAAAAGATGAAAATCTTAATAGTCGAAGATGAACAGAAAACTGGCGATTACCTGAAGCAAGGCTTGACCGAAGCGGGATTTGTAGTAGACCTTGTGCGTGACGGCCTCGATGGCGTGCATCAAGCATTAACTGACGATTACGATCTTGTTGTACTTGATGTCATGCTACCTAAGTTAGACGGCTGGCAGGTTCTTCATCGGGTCAGGCAAGGGGGTAAGCATATGCCAGTGCTATTTCTTTCAGCTCGCGACCAGATTGAAGATAGAGTAAAGGGACTGGAGCTTGGTGCCGACGATTACCTCATCAAACCGTTTGCATTTTCTGAGCTGCTTGCAAGAGTACGTACGTTGTTGCGCCGTGGTAAAGGTAAGGAGCCGGAGCTTCTACATGTTGCTGACTTGGAATTGGACATTTTGCGACGCAGAGTCACACGAGCAGGTAAACGTATCGACCTTAGTGCCAAGGAATTTACCCTTCTTGAATTGCTAATTCGGCGCCAAGGTGAGGTACTACCTCGTTCTCTGATTGCATCACAAGTATGGGACATGAACTTCGACAGTGACACCAATGTGATTGAAGTTGCAATGCGTCGACTTCGTGCAAAAATTGATGATGAATTCGAGCCTAAGCTCATCCAGACTATCAGGGGCATGGGATACGTATTGGAAATCCCAGAATCATGATGAATCCTAAATCAATTACTTCACGTCTAACGCTATTTTTTTCAACAGCATCGACTTTAATATTGCTTGTAGTAGGACTGCTAGTTGGCTCTCTGGTGGAATCACACTTTGAGGAACAAGACCTGATGGAGCTTCATGGTAAGCTAGAACTTGTCCGTCATGCACTGGCTAAGGTCAAAACTTCATCCGAACTCACTAACGTTCCTCAGATTCTTTCTGACGCGCTAATTGGGCATCCAGACCTTTCAGTAGCAATCCTTGGGCCAGACCAGCGTATATTGTTCACTACGCCAAACGCAGCATTTGCCACCTTCCTTCTTGAGAAACCTAGAAGTAAAGATTTATCTGGTGAAAGTGAATCCAGTCCCGTGATGTGGGAACAAGAAGGAAAAATATATCGCGGTATTTCTGCATTTGCAGAAACTGGAATTACTGGGCAGTCCTCGACCAAAGTCGCACTGGCAATTAATATTGAGCATCATCAGACCTTCATGAAAGCATTTCATAATAATTTGTGGAAGGCAATCACCGCGGGTATTCTATTAACCATAGTGCTAGGTTGGGTTGCTGCTCGCCGAGGATTGGCTCCAGTGCGTCAAATGGCAGATGTAGCAAAAGGAATTTCGGCAAGTCACTTGAGTGATCGTTTATCATCAAACTCTGTCCCTCCCGAATTAGCTAATCTTGCGATTGCCTTTAATGAAATGCTGACGCGCCTTGAGGGTTCATTCCATCGCTTATCAGATTTCTCATCTGACCTAGCTCATGAGTTAAGAACACCAATCAGCAATTTGATGACTCAGACGCAGGTGGCTTTATCCAAGGGCAGGTCGGCAGAGGAATATCGAGAGGTACTATATTCAAACTTGGAAGAATACGAGCGATTGGCACGTATGATTGCCGATATGCTTTTTCTGGCAAAAGCTGATAATGGGTTAATCATACCAAGTAGCGAAATAGTAGACTTAGCTCAAGAAGTGCGAGAGCTATTTGGTTTCTACGAAGCGATTGCAGATGAACAAGGCGTAAGTCTGATTCTTACCGGACAAGGTACTGTTAGTGGTGACCGGCTAATGCTTCGCAGGGCTATAAGCAACTTACTTTCAAATGCCATTAGACACACCCCAAACGGCGGATCGATTAATGTATTCATCGATCATTCCAATCCTGAAGAAACGAATCTTGCCATTGAAAATTCTGGTGAAACTATAGCGATGGAGCATCTATCTAGGTTATTTGATCGCTTTTATAGAGTTGATCCTTCCCGTCATAAAACCAGTGATGGCGCTGGACTTGGGCTTGCCATAACAAAATCGATTATTGAAGCCCACCGAGGAAATATTCAGGTATTTTCATCAAAAGGTACTACTCGTTTTAAAATTACTTTTCCTAACTGCTAATCAACCTTTTATGTAGCATTATCCACCTTCATTGCACAAGCTCTGAAGTTGATATTCTAGACTTGAACGACAGGTTTTGGCCGATTTTTGCCCCATAACTTATCAATTAGATTGCCATAAAGCGGACTATTAGAAACTAAAATCGACATTATTTTACGAGATTTAACTACTTTGTAGCATTACCTTAAATTTTGTCAATACACAGAACTTTACGAATACCCAAAAATTCTATTGCGATGATTAAAAGATGGAATGTTACTCTACCATTTCAGAAGCACTTTTAATTATTGCTTCCAGCTAACTCTAGTAATCGAGCCACACCAACTGGCTCATCTTTAAGCATTGCTACAACGGCATATCGTTTTGAATAATCTTGCTCCACTGCATTAATCTCAACTAACTCGTTAAGCGCTCTTTGATGAAGTAATGGCGAGTTAGTAACAGTTGCTGCAACACTGTTGTTAATCACCCATGCCCAAGGCTCAATCCCAGCACGTCGTAAGTCAGATTGAAGGTTTGCCGCTTCCAATACAGGTGTTTTCTCTGCAAGCGTGACGATCAGAATTTTGGTTTGCTTAGGGTCTTGCAATTGCATCATGGGGGTTGTGAAATGCAGATTAGTTTTACCCATTTGACGCGTGACTTCACGATGATAGGCACCTGTCGCATCTAATAATAGTAAGGTATGTCCAGTCGGCGCGGTGTCCATCACAACAAACTTCTTCCCAGCTTCACGAATAATGCGGGAGAACGCCTGAAACACGGCTATCTCCTCCGTACAGGGTGAACGCAAATCCTCTTCTAACAACGCTCGGCCGTGAGCGTCTAATTTTGAACCTTTGGTTTCCAATACATGCTGACGATAGCGTTCGGTTTCTTCATGTGGATCAATGCGGCTTACTGTCAAATTGTCTAGCGCACCGTTGAGTGTGTCAGACAAATGTGCGGCTGGGTCAGACGTTGTGAGAAGCACAGGTAATCCACGATGTGCTAATTCAACAGCCACAGCAGCAGCTATTGTAGTTTTACCTACTCCACCTTTACCCATGGTCATGACCAGTCCGTGACCATCCTCGGCAATTCCATCTACTAGTTTTGATAAGCTAGGTTTGTCTAATTCTATAGGTGAGCTTTTCTTCACTTGTGCATGATATGCCGTATCTACAAGCAATTGACGTAAGGGATCCAATCCGACCAAATCGAAAGGTTTAAGGATGACATTATCTTGTGGGAGTGATTTTAAGACTTCTGGAATGGCATGAAGAGCAGCCTGCTCACGTTTATAAATTGCAGCCGCTAAGTCATCATTATCAGCCTCTACTTTTGGCAAAATGCCATTGATTACCAAATACTGTTGCTTCAAACCAATGCCAGCAAGTTCCTCATGGGTGCGCGCTACTTCACGTAATGTGGATTGCTGCGCACGTGCCACTAGTATTAATCGTGTACGTTTACCATCAGCAAGTGCATCGACTGCCGCTTTGTATTGCTCGCGTTGCTTTTCAAGACCAGCTAATGGACCTAAACAAGACGCATCGCCTTTACCTTCTTCTAGAAAGCCACTCCATGCGCCAGGCAATTGCAATAAACGTATGGTATGTCCAGTTGGGGCAGTGTCAAAGATGATGTGGTCATAGCCTGCAGTTAATGGTGAATCAATTAGCAAAGAAGTGAATTCATCAAATGCAGCAATCTCGGTTGTACATGCACCAGATAGCTGCTCTTCAATTCCTTTGACTACTGCATCAGGCAGTATGCCGCGTACTGGGCCAACGATGCGATCTCTATATAATTGCGCGGCGGCTTGTGGGTCGATTTCAAGTGCGGCAAGATTCTGAACTGCTGGTACTGGTGTAATATTGTTGCCTATAGTGACTCCAAACACTTGTCCTACATTTGATGCGGGATCGGTACTTACCAGTAGTACTCGTTTACCAGCTTCAGCTAACTGAATGGCCGTTGCACAGGCAATAGAAGTCTTGCCAACGCCGCCTTTGCCAGTAAAAAATAGAAAGCGTGGCGGTTGGTCAAGAAATTTCATTAGATTGCCTTCATTTTAATTAACAACATTTACCGCCACTACAACATCCGCCAGCTGGTGCAACTTCTGTTATGGCTACGATGCCAGCCCAGCGCGATAACTCTGTGCGATTAGGATAGCGACCAGCCAAAGCAAACTCACCATCAAGTAATATCAGCGGTAATGCCTCTTGCCCTGAACGCTCAAGAAAGTCCCTAACTACTTTGTTATTCGCAAAATCCATAGGCTGTTGTGCGAGATTAAAACGCTCAATCTTCGCCCCATTCTGCTTAGCCCAATCTACGTCTGCGCTAAAACCAATTAATTGCTGGTCTACATCCACACCACATACACCACTGCTACAACACATGGCTGGGTCAAATACTTGTATCGTTTTCATTTTGCGTCTCCTTAAGCACCAATGTTGGCAATCTTATCCATTGCTAACTTGAGGGCTGGTTTATCGTGTTTTAACGCATCTAGAGGTAATGCTAGAAAGGCTTCTATACGCGCTCTTAATATGCGGTATGCCATCATGAATGACGCGTCGATTTCTTCATCCGTGCCTGTTGCATGGGCTGGGTCTTCAACACCCCAGTGACTTCTTAAGACTGGGCCAAGATAAGCTGGACAGGTTTCGCCTGCAGCATTCCCACATACAGTAATGACAATATCTGGTATTGCAGGCAAGTTATCCCAAGACTTACTATGGTAGCCTTCGGTTGAAATGCCTTCACGTGCAAGTAATGCAAGTGAACGTGGGTGAACGTAGCCAGCTGGTTTACTACCAGCACTCATAGCTTTCCAACCTGCTGGAGCTAAATGATTAAAAGTAGCTTCGCCCAAAATAGAGCGGCATGAATTGCCAGTGCATAGAAATAAAATGTTCATGATTTATTTATCGATATTAAAGTTAAAAATTACGTTAAGAATTATGTCTGGGAATACCAGCCCTTACTATTATTAACCACTTGCACTACCAGTAGCATCACAGGCACTTCAATAAGAACACCAACCACTGTTGCTAAAGCCGCGCCTGAATTAAATCCAAAGATGCTGATAGCAGCAGCCACAGCTAGTTCAAAGAAATTGCTAGCGCCGATTAGTGCTGAGGGACAGGCGATATTGTGCTTTTCACCGACTTTGCGATTTAACCAGTAGGCAAGACTAGAGTTGAAGAACACCTGAATTAGAATTGGCACCGACAACATGACGATTACCATCGGCTGCTTTAAAATCGCTTCGCCTTGGAAAGCGAATAACAGTATCAAGGTCACTAATAATGCAGAAATTGACCATGGGGCTATCTTGTTCATTGCTGCATCAAAGCTAGATTGACCAGCTCTGAGTAGCGCCTTGCGAAGAAGCTGTGCCAAGATCACTGGGATAACAATGTAAAGAATCACTGAAGTGATTAACGTAGCCCAAGGTACGGTAATTGATGAGATACCTAGAAGCAATCCGACAATAGGCGCAAACGCAAAAATCATAATCGTGTCATTGAGGGCAACTTGTGACAACGTGAACAAAGGGTCTCCATCAGTCAGACGACTCCAGACAAATACCATGGCCGTGCATGGTGCCGCAGCCAATAATATTAAGCCTGCAATATAGCTATCTAATTGGTCTGCTGGTAAATATCCTGCAAACACATGACGAATGAATAACCATCCAAGGAATGCCATAGAAAATGGTTTTACAGCCCAGTTAATGAATAAGGTCACACCAATGCCTTTCCAGTGCGCTTTGACCTCATGCAAGGCACTAAAATCAACTTTGACCAGCATTGGGATAATCATGACCCAAATTAATAGCCCAACAGGAAGATTGACTTGAGCCACTTCCATATGCCCAATCATTTGGAATACGCTAGGTAGTAATTGACCAAGTGCAATACCAACCACAATGCAAAGTGCTACCCAGAGCGATAGATAGCGCTCAAAGAGGTTCATATTGTTTGCTGGTTTCGTGCTTTCATTACTCATTATTGGTCCTTGATTTTACCGATGTTGTCTAATTCATTTTTAATCGTAAAGTTATCTAAGCTTGCCAGCGGTAAGTTAGTAAACAAATTGACTCGGTTGGACATAAAGCGAAGAATCTTTTGGAATTCGTGACGTTTTTCTTCATCAGTTCCTTGTACGGCGGCAGGGTCTTCAAAACCCCAATGGGCTGTGATAGGTTTACCTAGCCACACTGGACAGGCTTCTCCAGCTGCCTTATCGCAAACAGTAAATATAAAGTCCATTTGCGGTGCATCTGGCAATGCAAACTCATCCCAGCTCTTGCTTCTTAATTCGCTGCTTGGGTAACCCAGTGCATTCACAACTTCAATAGCCAATGGATGCACCTTACCTGTCGGATGACTACCTGCGCTGTATGCTTTAAAACGACCTTTGCCTAATTTATTGAATAACGCTTCAGCCATAATGCTTCGTGCTGAATTGCCAGTGCAGAGTACAAGGATGTTGTAAATTTTGTCAGCCATATCGTCTTCCTTCTAATTCTCGTAGAGGTTAATTAAATATTACTTGGTGGGAGATTTTTGATTTCTGCTTAGTGAGTTTTAAACGTGTTCTTTAGTCTTACAAATCTCAGGCGTTGTGCATGCTGGAGTAGCTACTGGTGAACAGGGATTGCCTCCGCAGCAGTTCTCGGTTAAGTATCCAATTAGCGAGTTCATAGTCTCGAAGTTGGCCGAATAGATGACAAACCGACTTTCCTGACGTGAATGCACCATATCCGCATATGACATCTCTTTAAGATGAAATGACATGGTGGATGGCGGTATGCCCGTCATTTCACTTATTTTGCCAGCTGGCAGACCTTCTGGACCAGCTTGCACGAGGATGCGAAAAATATCCAAGCGCGATTCTTGGGCTAAAGATGCTAGGGCATTAACTACTGATTTCTTTTCCATATTTCTATATTAATGAAAATGTGGAATTTATGTCAAGACAAATATTATTTGTTACATGAATATATTTATTTTAGGGGGGGGGTACAGATAATTGCTCTGCGGGTGACTGGCTGCTTAGGGCCCGAAGCTGTCCAATAACAATTCAATTAATTCACCATAAAGCAGACAGAGAATTATGAGGTCAGAGAATTTAATAAATATTAACTCTAGTGATTTTTTGTTTAAATCAACCTCAAAAAACTGAAAACCGTATAGATAAAAGGTAAAAATAGTAAAAGCCTGTGTGGGCTTTATTCTTAACTAAACATAATCTGGGGTTTTAGAAAAATCTAGATATCTGTGAGATCCTACAATAAACTAAAAAGGGTCCAGTAAGGACCCTTTGTAAGTGATAAGAGATAAGGACTTAAATTTTAGAAATCTAGTTTTTTGAGAAAAATCTAGTAATCAGTGAGAACCTACATCCATTTTTGCCTTCAGCGAAGTTGAAGTATCAATTATAGGGATATTAAATACTACAAATTACCTGTAGAGGAATTTGATAAGTGTCCGTTAAATATCTCTCCGTTACAGCCAGAAGTAATAATTGACTATTTGAAACCGCTAATGAAGATAAACCAGGCTGCACTATACAAACCTTTAACCTTACATCACATCTCCTACTCATATCCCTAATTCGAGTTAGGGCTGGTGAATCACCACGCTCAAATCTAGTTGAGCGGTTTTGAGATACCCTCAAATCATCTCTTCTTAACAAGTGCGTAAATAGTTCTGTACGTCTATTTTGATTAATTAACCATGTAGTACTACGCTGAGCTTGTCCACACACTATATAAAGATCATCAATTCTGGCTCCTGGCTGCCCACCCGCATATTTACAATGATATAACTCAACATCAATAAAGTTTTGTTCATTTTCAGAAACTACTCTTACTGCGACCACATCTGCTGCTTCTCCAGATCCATCATCATCGAATATGACTTCATATGAAGCATCGGTTTGTAAATGTTGGATTAATTTGTGTTGTATCGTATTTTTATCCTTGGTTTCCCTCTGGGATTCTTTAGTAATGTCTATACCGCTCCAGTCAAAAGTTATCAATTTACTTGTAGCATAAGGACGAATATCAATCGTAGGTAACTCGGTGTATTGACTACCTTCAAGGCATGAGCCATCCGCGTACCAGATAGAAGGTGGATGATCTGTAAAGAATTCAGCAAGGGTATGTATTGATTGTCCTATGCGAATCCTAAGTTCAGGTCCTGACACCTGAACAAAATTAAAATCAAAGCTATTTGCTGCTGAAATAAGATTGAGCATGAAATGACACTCCCAATCATCACTATATACTTTAATAATTATTGGATCGGAATCTCCCCTAGGCATAAATCCCAAGTCTACATATGTAAGCGTAAGTTCATTAACTTGGGATATTTGGAAAGAAACTGAATGTTCAGTACGCAGGTATAGATCATCTGGCCATTCCACTGCCGTAATTGGTTTGAAGGGTATTACTCCAATCGGATTTGGCTTTAATGTGCCGGCTAGCACATCATCTGGATTTAGATCATCATTTGCTAATTTCTGTCCAATTCTCTTAGCCCAAACAGAGAAGCTATCAACTTTCAATCGAAGATTGGACCAAACACGTCCTTTTTTCGCCGCACCAACGGAAGCTTTGTCACCATTTTCATAACCTTGTCCAGCAAGTACTGCTTTAGATGATCCCTGACGAATTGCTTGACCGATCCGCGATTCAACATCCGAACCCATTCTGCCTGTGTATCTTACTTGGCGACCTAAAAATTCATTCAGTCCTACATTGTTAAGAATAAGTCTATTAATTCCATGGAAACATCGAAAAATGTTTGGAGCTACAACTAATTCAACGTCGGTTCCACATATAGCTTTAGCAATATCTTTATAGGAGCCATTAATGCTGGAACCATGCAAATACAATAATTCAAGATCAGAATCCCATATTGCAATAAACAATTCCCAACCCATCTCTTTAATTGACTCTACATCACTCCAGCGAACTCCTTGTTCAGTAGCGGCAAGAACAACTAAAGTTTTTTCAGCCGCATTTACAGTGTGATAAAGTTTATCTCGTGATGAGAGTCCGTGAAAACCTAATTTGAATTTTTCAGGCGTCCACTGAGAGCAGTTCGTTTTATAAACAACCATACTAGCTGCTGGACGAAGTTCTTTTAAAGGAACTTCATCAATAAAATCATTAAAGCCATTAAAAAATTCTTGCGAAGTAATTTCACTATCTATTACTGCCTCACTTATTTGAGGAAGTAAAACATTCCAATCTGGATCTTGAGAGTACAAAGTACGCAATTCATCAGAAACATCAATAAGTGCTGTATTGGCAATGAATACAGGATCTCCTAAATCTGCCCGTGCGCGTGTAAAACGTCCGGCCAATTGAAGAGTAACTGCCAAACTTTTTCTAATATCATGAAAGGCGGCTATTTTTAATTCGGGTAAATCGAATCCCTCGCCTAACATATCTACACACACAACAATTCTTGCTTGGCCGCTAAATAATTGTTGTTTTGCTGCTTCACGGTCTGAAGCATTTATTTTGGAATGAATTATTACAGATTGATATCTATCTAGGGATTGGTAAAGTGCGTGAATGTCTTGTGCACGATGAGTACCATCTACGCGAGCCATGACAATGTGTTTACCACTTACATCTTTATCGAGTTCGTCCAATGCAGCTAAAGCGATATCCATATCACCTCTTGCTACTATGTATTGATTTACAGGTCTAAATCTAATAGGTCTGAAATAGCCATCTTGTTGTGCCCTTCTTAAGGGGTAAATATAAATAAGCTTTCCATCGATTTTTTGGCCATCTTCTCGAAAGGGTGTCGCAGTGAATTGAATTACTGTTTGAGAACTAAAGCGCTGGCGAAACGTTTTCCATGTTGGTGCCTCGGAGTGATGAGCTTCATCGATGAATAAATGACTGCATAGCTCTGCCATTTTGATTTGTATATCGTCGCTACACCCAGATATGAGACTACTAGTTGTTACGATCACATTACTTTTGGAAAACATTCCTTCCAATTCAGCAATATTTCTTGGGCGTGAAGTAAGTGTCGCTACAACTGGAAATTGTGCAGATTCTGATAGGATTTCGCTACCTGGTAACTTTAAAAATCCTAATGTTTCGAATTTATTGGCAATTTGTAATCTCAATGCATCAGTAGGTACAATTATGAGAACCCTACGGCAACAATGAGATAGCATTGTTCCAATCATAGTTTCTGTTTTACCAGTTCCAGTTGGCATAACGATAGTTGCAGTTTCTTTGCTTACTGACCAATGGGCATGTATTGCATGTAAAGCACCAAGTTGGGGGTTTCTAAACCCAATAATGTTTTGAGTTTGATTTTCCTCTACAAAGCGAAATGCATTACTCCAACTATAAAGAGCATTTCTAGCGAATAGATTGGTATTGTTTGTATTAAATAAGGGATTTGCTACCCATTCACCAGACTTAAGATCTAAAAAGTCGTCTTGAGGACGGTTTCTACAAACAATAACTGATTCATCTCTGGTGTATATTGCTTTGGGAGTTTTAGAAAATACGAATGAAACTACATTTCCTTGTTCATCCTCTAGAAGTAAACCAACATCCTTCTCTCGAGTGAATTGGATAATATTACAAATGATAATTTTTTCAGGGGACAATAGCTGCTTAATATAGCCAATGTGAATTTTCTCATTTATAGCCCAAAGGGCTGGCAGGTTTACACGCATTTGATCCCTCTAAATGTTTATGTCTATCTTTATTTATTGTTATTTCAGTGAGGATATATTAAATTCAATAATACCACTCAAGGTATTACGTGTATTAAAATCGAAGCATACAAAACGAATCGTCACATACAAGCGACTTAAGAAAATGCCAACACCACCCAGACCTATATTTAAATCTCGTGAAATTGATGATGCTGTCTATGAAAATCTGATCAAAGGTGGATTGGCTGTTTGGCTTGCTAAAGTATTGTCATCAAGACTAGACAATCCAATTGATGTTGAATTGTTGTATTCCAATGATCTATCTAATGTAGAAGACCCATCATTAATACCTGATATGGATGTTGCAGTCAGGCGCATAGTGGGAGCAATCAAAAACGAAGAAAAAATAGTACTTGTTTGTGACCATGATATGGATGGAACTGGTTCAGCAGCTGTCTTATGGTCAGCATTAATTGATTACTTCAATGTTAGTCCTTCACTAGTTAATGTAGTTACTAGCCATCGACTTACTGAAGGTTATGGTATTACCGAACCAGTTGCTCAAAGAATCATTGATATTAAGCCAGGCTTGGTTATATCTGCAGATAAGGGCAGTAGTGATGAACCACGAATAAAAAAGATTGCAGATGCTGGCATTGATGTAATAATTACTGATCATCATGAAATTGGGGCTAACGGTCCTCCTAAGTCGGCCATTGCCGTTGTCAACCCAATCCGAACTGACTCAAATTACGACAAGCATGTATGTGGGGCTGGTGTTGCATTTCTAACCATGGCAAAAGTTAGGACAGCTTTAATTCAAGAGGGAGTTAGAGAAAAGATTCCTAGCCTAGCCCCCCTTTTAGATTATGTTGCGGTTGCGACAATAGCTGATTGCGTTTCAATGAAACCAGAAAAAGCTTCTACTAATAGAACTTTCGTTAAGCGTGGTTTGCAATTAATTAATAATAAGACCCGACCTTGCTGGGAAGTTTTTTGTTCTGACCTTCAGGGCCCTGTTGATGCAGAAACTATTGGTTTTCGACTTGCTCCTGCAGTAGCGGCAGCAGGGAGACTTGATTGGGCTGAAGTTGGATTTAAGTTTCTAATAGCCAAGACCAAAGCAGAGGCTCAAAAGCATTGGCAAGAATTACAGAATGAAAACGCATTACGAAAAGAAATTGAGAAGAAGTTAAGGGAAAAGGCGATACCTGAGGCATGTAAAAAAAATGGTCAATCAATCGTTTTATTTTTTGAAGATGGACATAGTGGAGTTCATGGAATTACTGCAAGCAGATTAGTTGAAGCATTCGGAAAACCTGCAGGCATTTTTTCACCAAAAGGTGCTGGTGTTAAGAACATAACTTCAACTGATGAAATAAAAATTGCCTCTGGGTCGTTTCGTGGAATACCTGGTTTTAATGTTAAACAAGCATTGTCATACGTTAGTGAAAAGCATCCCGAATTACTTTTAAGTCATGGTGGCCATGTAGGTGCCGGTGGCGGATCAATTTTAATCTCTTCATTTGATCAATTTGTCATAGCTTATGAAGAAGCCACAAATGCTCAAATCGGTGACAAAGAATTAAAGCCAATAATATGGGTAGATGGTGAATTACCAATAGGACTTAGCGATTTTAATGTTCTGGATGAATTAGAGAAATTAGAACCTTGGGGAAGAGATTTTGCTTACCCTACCTTCAAAGGTAAATTTGAAGTAAAGGCAATTAAAACGCTGGGGGATGGTAGTCACTTAAAACTTGAACTTTGGGATGGCGTTAAATTTTTTGATGCTATTTGGTTTAATGCTGTTGGAGATGATGCTGTTATTGAATTTAATATTGGCGATAAATTAAATTTTGTTTACTCTTTAAAGAGTAACTGGTACCGAAATAATAAAAAAATACAACTTCAAATCATTTCTCAAATTGATTACTAAATACTGGTTTAGTTGGGGTATAGATAATTCTAGGTGGCTCTTATCAAGGTAAAGCGAATTTTTGCAAATAATATCAAGGCGGCACGTGGCAATTTAAATCATGGCACATACACGCCTTGAAAAGAGCTGAGGATCTTTGCAATTTATTTTGGACTTAACCCAAGCTTTTTACATTCTGCGCGAAATTAAAGTCTGTGTTGCAAAGCTAACTATAAACCACTTTGATATCTTCAATCTGTTCATGGCTATCAATGTCACTGGATGAGTAAAGTATTTCACCACTTTCCAGTTCATAAATTTCAATATTACTTTCGTAATCATCATGAGTTATCTTTCCAACGCTTACTTTGGCAAGTGGGCCCATGTGCCAAGACTTCGTTCCGTTAAGGTAAGGAGGAGAAACTATGTAAATTGATCTAATACTAATATCTGGATTGTTGATTAAATCTTTTATTTGAGATGACATTGATAATAGGTAGGTTGATGTGACCGTATCAATACCATCCGTCAGTTTGCAATCAGCATAAAACCAACTGGAGTTCACCATTAACTCCGCGTAGCTATAAACACTTTCATCAACATCTTTCCAGAAAAAGGGGTATTTGGCGCTTTCATAGGTCTGAAACATATTTTTATCCTGAATAATTAACAAAATGAACAGTATACATTGTAGTCATATATTGTTCGTTTTGGCTATATGGAGCTTCTATAAAGGAAGTTCTATGGACATAAAAAAATCGCTTGGGTTAGCCATTAAACAATCAAGAAATGCTAAGAAAATCACACAAGAAGATTTCTCTGGAATTTCAAGTCGCACCTATATCAGCACATTGGAACGTGGACTATATTCCCCCACCGTTGAAAAAATTGATGCAATTGCAAAAGTTATCGGCATTCATCCGCTGACTTTATTAACCTTGGCTTATCTAGTTGAAATAAATGAAATAGACCCAACCAGCCTATTAAATCGAGTGCAGGTCGAGTTAAGTCAGCTGATGCCATGATTTCTCCTCCCATCCAAGTTGCTACGTAAATTTTTTCATACTGAAAAATATTTTTCTGCTATTGCTGCACAGTAATACCTTCAGTAAACATTAAAGAAGACTATTACAACTTTAATGAGTGCGCGCTTTACCAAGACTTTTCACAAGAATCAACATTTCTCGCTCTTTTTCTGCAAGTTCAGCGCGCAATTGTAGGTTCTCATCACGAAGTTCCCTTTCAACAGTATTTCTTGTGAGTGACTGAGAGGCATCAGCATAGGATTGCTGACTAAGTGGGCTTTTGTGACCGAGTGCTCGTTGCACCGGAAGCATTACATCCTCAGGAGCGGTAGAGAGGTTTTTACGTTTTCGCGAATCAATTTGGAAACGGATCTCATTGGTTGTGAAACTGCGTCGGAATGAATGAACGCCAGCACCCTGTGGAGCCCCAATAGCGGTAAAAGCTCTAGAAAAAATCTCAGTTATACTGTTAACAGCCAAAGGTTTTCCAGTAGTCGAACTTACAAACAAATGATGTTTAGCTGTATCTTCATTTAGTTTCTTGCAAGCCAACAAGTTCGCTCTATCACTCTTAATGTGGCGGTTAATCCTCAACGCCAGAGCAAGTGGAACCTCGAACTCAAATTGATACCCATACTTTTGCTCGGGAGGCTGAACTGTTAAAAAATCAGTATCGCAACCTTCGATTCTCTCGTCTAAAAAAGCTTCAATAAGTAGGGAGTTAATGCTTCCTTGACGCCACCCAACTGAGGCGGCAATTTCCATAATAAGCATGTTACGACGCAGGGAATAATCAGAACCACCCTGTGTTTCAAAGAATTCTTTGAGTTTTTCTTTGTCACGGTCACTTGCTGTGTAGTCAATAACATCTGATGAACTGCCAGCATTTGGAAAAAGCTTTGGGTATAAAAGATTACCCTTGCCGACTCTTGGCAAAGCTGACCGACCATCCTTAATATATGCGGGAAGTTTCGATCGTATCTTGCTTTGCAATTCCCAGCCTATGTAATTTTCGACTAAACAGGCTTCTTCCTGCGCCCAGTGATAGAAGTTATAAATTTCACGCAACCTAATGTTTACAGTGCGCATCCGAGACAGTTTATTGCGTGTTTGAGAACTCTGTTCAATCTTTTCTAGATACCAAGTTCTGAATTGCTCCAAATAACCATCATCTACCTGATTCCATTCAAGTCGAAGTGTTCGCATAAATTCCGCTAGATATTTCAATGCTATGCTCGCATTGTTGATTTCTGATTTATGCGCCTGCTCACGTCGCTTAAAACGTGTGTTAATTTTGGCAATGTCAAGACAATACCGTGTAAATGGTTCAATAATCCTCAACTTGCCATCAAAAAAAATGGGGGATTTATAGGCTCCTGGCAGCATTCCCCACTGGACAGTAACCGGCCAATTGTAACGAAGGTCATTTTTTATTTTTGGTTCTGAATTAGCAGAATATTCAGACACATGATAGGGCTGCCAACACTCGCGCATTCGTTCCACAATATCGTGAGATAAGTCATGGATGCTTTTATACTGACCAGTCGAGGTGTGCACGGCGAACTGGTGCCCAAGCTTGAAGTAACTCTTGCGGGACTTGGTTGTACCGAAAGTATTGGCGACAACAACACGTTGCCCCTCACCTAAACATCGCTTAGTCTCAGCGAGACACCACTTATGAGCTGTTTCAAGCAAGCTATGATCGAATCTGTATTCTCCCGTGTCGTTATCAATGAAGAATTGATCTGCCTCGATGTGAATTAATCCCTTTTTCGACGCTAACTTTTTAGCTATGTCAGTTTTTCCACTACCAGGTAAACCCATCACCAAAACGAGGTCAACGTAATCAGGTAACTCCTCAACTGAAAGATCAATTTTCACATTTCCTCCGTAACGTTTCTAAAGCTCAAGCCTATAACCCGCGAGAAAGCTCTAGGAGGAATGCCAACTTGATATAAGAAATTCTCATGTGACCCAACGATAACAGCCTGTTTCTCGCAACGAGTCACGGCTGTGTAAAACCATGTATTATCTATGATGGGATTGTATTCCCCAACAAATTCGGAAACAATTACAACGCGCTCCCATTGGCTACCTTGCGCTTCGTGAGCTGTAATTGCATAACCGAGGTCGATATACTCAAGGTCGTCCTCTGTTAGTTGAATCACTCCAGCTGAATCAAACTCTGCCTCTGCAACAACTATTTCTATGTCACCGTAATCATTGGCTTTAGAAACAGGGTTAGCATAAATCCGTGTTACGACCCCAAGGGAACCATTAAACAGTTTTCGTATAACGTCATTGTGGTCTTTATAGATGATTTTATCTCCTTCACAAAGCTCCACATGATTAGCAAATAAAGCATGAACTGCCTGTTTTTTATATTCCCTATAGACCTTGTTCTCAAGATGTAGTGCATTATTAATCTGCAAACAGGTTTCAACTCGTGCAGCGATGATTTGTGCTTCACCGGCATGGTCGAATTCCCGGTACGCAGCTAGAACAGCATCGGTTAATGTGGATGTATCGTCAGTCGGAAAAATTGACACTCCCAATCCTTTAGATTTCCCACTCACAAATTGTTCCAAACTCGGTGGCACCATATTCCGTATTGCCTCTGCGGCTATGGGTATCCCTGTCTCCTTAGCCTGCCTATGAACTTTGATAAGTTTAGTGATATGCGGATATCCGTCTTCTACTAACTTGTGCAAAACAAGACCGGGCCCGATAGGTGGCAACTGATGTTGGTCTCCAATCATGTAGAGCTTAGAGCCCACAGGTAAAGCCTTGCAAATCCGGTAAAAGGTAGGCACATCCAACATGGATGCCTCATCAATAAAAAAGTATGCATTCTGGGGTAGCCCTTCTACAGAAGCCAGTAATAACAACTTGGCTATAGACATTGCTTCTTGCCCCGTTGACTCACTCATTCGTGAGGCAGCGCGATTGGTCAAAGCGGCTTGAATGATTATGGCATTTTCTGGGAGCATGTGATAAACCCCGCGCAAAACGGTAGTCTTCCCCACGCCGGCTCCACCTACGATGACTGCAAATGGTTGCTCCACAACCATTTTTATTGCTTTCCGCTGTTCTTCTGCAAGTCGATAAGGAAGTGTAGCTTCAAATTCTTCGAGACGTTTATCTGAGTAGGTCTCTTGAGTCATCGAAAGCTGATGGCTTTCACCTTGGCTGATTTCGGTAATACGCTCTCGGATGTACCGTTCCATAGCCATTGCGCCAACCACTTGATATAGGTTGCCAAGGTTGGCATTTTCTAGCGCCTGAACCCGTCCGTCAGCTAGCGCCAGTTTAATTGCCCTCTCTGCCCCCTTAGATGCGCCTAGAAGTTTTTTTGTCTGCCTGAGTAGGGATTGGTAGCTCTGTGCCGTGTGCTTGTCGTCATATGCCGTGTACAGAGCTTCCTCAACAGCAGCTATTAGACGTATCTCAGCATCGCAGGAAACATTCAGTTTTCCCCGAGCTGCAGCATCTACTTGATTCCAGCTGCCAAACGCCAATAAGCGGTATGGGTCTTCTTTAATCTTCTCTAAGGTTTCTTTACCCCAAAACTCAACTGCCTTGTTAGCCAGTTTGGCGTCGAATCCAAGGGCATGGAAAAATCTCACCACAGGAATGACTCGCTCGTACCCCTCCCATGCATCAAACAGAATTTCAAGAAGCGAGTCGTTAAGACTAACTCTACTCAGGAGAAGATCTTCATTCTTCTGAGTCAGTATTTCGTAAAGCTCTTCCCCGAATGCCATCCATATTTTTTGCGCGGTACGGATTCCAATGCCTGCAAACTTCGGATTTTTTCCAATGAACTCGACGATAACACGGCCGGACGGAAGAACTGGAAATGCTTCTTCAGCGATTATTTGCTCACTATAAAAAGAGTCTTCATCATAAGCGCCAGTGATATCCCATACCTCACCAAGTGCAGGCACTATGCTCTGAACATTTACATTCAGCTTAACCTTTATTAAATTGCCAAATGCTGAATTAAAAGGCTCTACAAGAAATATAGCTCCTGCAAAACCACCGTGGCTTAAAATGCGTTGAACCGCACCTCTGAAACTAAATTGGTGCTTGCTCACGACCGCGCCGTTCTTCCTCTGACCTCGAAGTGCTCGTATCGCTTTATCTGTGAACGTAAAACCTCGTTTTCAGCTTTCAGCGAAGATACTCGGTTTTCCAAATTACTTATTCGTGCTTTGAGCTGACGTGTCTCATTAGAGTTGAGCGGCTTTACCTTGGTTTTGTTTGCGCCGATTTTCTTGTCAAGTTGATCGAACAGACTGGCTAGGTCAGCATTGCTGCCAATAGTAGAGTAAGTGATTCCCAACTCTTTGCAAATCCGCTGTCTTGATGATTGCTGATACTGGTTTTTCGGAACTTCAAGAACTGAGATTTTATCGATGTAGCTGCGAAGCTTTGTGACGCTATCACTAGCGATTTCTGCCGCACTTTTTCCTTTTTCCTTAGTCATTAATCGACACCTTTCAAGGGTGTGATTTTCGCCACGACTTTATTTAATGCGGCATTCTCTGCCTTCAAAGTTCTTATCTCTATCTGGAGTTGTTCTTCGTTATTTTTTCTAATGCGCTCGGCTTTGTTGTAAAGTTTTTCAATCTCGTTGAGTCTTTGCATAATGTCCAATACTGCATTTGCCTCGGCTTCTGCCACTGATTGCCAGTAAGAAATTTCGCGCTTTAACTTGAATATCTCGGACGCATTCGACGATGATGCTATCAACTTCTCTTCGAGCGCAATAAGCACATTAAACAAATCATCAGCTTGATTTTTTAAGTCTTCGTTATATTCTCTGTAGAAAGTTTGTCGACTGATACTGTTCAACACAGGAATCAGTTGCTGCGTACCAGATGAACACTGACTTCCGTCCCACTCACAAAATTGACGATTATTTCGTGGAAACCACTCAACAATTTTGTCCCCATTCGAGTCTCTTATCACGCTTCCTTCATTGTCAGTTTGCCAAGGCAGACCCTCTTTAGACCACTTATGAAGCACTCTTAGCTTCACAGTAATTTTCGAACGAGATAGTTTCTTTTGCTGTTCTGAAGCATGAATTTTCTTAATCATTGACAATTCCCGAACTTGTCCAATTCTGGATATTTTGAGCCAAATAGCGCTGATTATCCTGACCCATCTCGCGCTCAAGTTGAATCATTCTTGCTAGGTCTGACATCTGCTTTTCGGCTTGAATCCTTACCGGCATCGGCAATCTAAAGTCTTTTGCGCGCCCCTCTAATTCCACCAACTCCTCTTCCATTACTGCCAGGTAATTCTCATTTGTAAAAAGATGTACACACCCGTGACACATGCTCGGGCTAGCATCCTGCGGGTTCAATCCTTCAGCACTATGACAGTTTGCTAACCTAGCCGAACTTTTGTTGGCTCCTGCAAAGCAGACGCCATTCGATTTTGGATTTGCCTTATAGCCTTTATGCGTTAATTTTTCTGTCAAAAAGGATGCTTTATCTTCATCACTCAACTCAATAAAATCAGTATCCTTAGCAAGAGTTTTGAGCCGTTTAGAAATTAACCTTGGCCAACGACCACCAACGCACTTCCCTTTGATAATTTGAATGAGTGTGTCTCTGAAGTATTCGCCTTGTACTTCATCCATAACCTTATCGAAACCATCCTGTTCGTTCTTCCAGGCTTCCTGCATAGTTTCTGCCAACTTCCGTGTATCTGGGTCAGTTACATACTTGTGGGTCATGAGTGTGTCAGTGTGTACAAGATGATCCCTAAGCGCCAGCAACTCACCGAACTCATAACGGTAATAATATAAACAGGCAAATAAACGACGGTTTGGATGCGACTTTTGACTTAAGACAGACCCTTTCGGATCAACCAGCCTAAAAAAGGAGCGAGAGTCTTCATCGTATTTAATTGATTTGAACTTCTCAAGCCAATTGTTTTCCTCTGCCCACTTGGCTACATCGGTCAATATTCTGCGGCGAATGAGCTTGTGTTCTCTAGCTTCCTCTTCAATATTTGAAATTTGGATAGGGGGGGTGTTGAGTGGCCTAAATAACTGGTAGATACTTTCCAACACATTTACTGAATCAGAAACGAGTTTGTTACACCAAAACTCTCTCCATTGCTGACTAGTTTTTTCAATATATATGTTGATTTTCTTGAGATCAAACTCTGATTGATGCTCACTCTCACTCACACAACCAAGATACAATCCATACGGCTTGTCACCTTCACCAATCAACTCGTTTTTTCGCCTACCGTGATTGATGCCAATCAGATTGAATGCGGCATATTGGACTACAGCCAACATATCGTTAAGAGAATCACCGGCGTCACCTTTTCCTTCCAGCGTGATCGAATCCCACTCAAAACCGTACTGATCCTTGATGAGTTGGTAGTGCTCATTAACTGTAGTTCTTACGTTGCTTTTTGAGGCGCTACGACTATTACCTTTTTTCACCTGAATCTCAGCTTCTTTACGTGCAGTTCTGAGCAGTTCAATAACACCAGGTGACTTCTTATAAACCCAATCAAACGCGACTGTAACAAGATTGACTGCATACTCTGGCGTGATATTAGCGGTTCTTTCTTGAGTTTGTACTTTAGCAAGTTTTCTTGCCATATCCATCGGTTCTGGGATAGGTATAAAGCCTATCTGATCCACTCCCTCAGGGAGGTGAGACGTATAAAAATTTAATTTCCTAAACACTGTATACAACACTTGGCGGGTCATCTGGCTTCTAGTATCGTTGCCGCTACGACTTGACTCCTCAATCGCCAATTCAGGAAATAGCTCACTGTGGATTTTTTGCTGAATCTCACCAAAATGAAATCCCTGCAATGGCAAGCCAATCAAGGATGAAACGCATGTCTTATTAAATGAAAAAAATCCTCGTTCTTTTTTCCATTCAGACACCAGAAGTGCGCGCAGTGAGAAATCTTTTTTTGCGTCTAGAGTCAGTTTTTCAAGTGCCTGTTCCATACCTAGAAGATTCCACCAACCATCATGCTCTACAAATTCAAATAACCACGTCTTGACATCATCTTTTTTGACCTGTTCAAGGCGGTATATACCATGACGAAATAAGTACGAATACAACCCTGTAAGAAATGGCATTACACCGTTAATTTCATTGGCTATGTTAGTGCTTCTGTCATGACGCTTGAGTGTTTCGTTGAGTGCATTCCACACAGTTTCCTTAACATGAGGGAATCGACTAAAAAAAATGGGATCAGGAAATATACTTTTACCGCCATGCCCTGCAAAGGTCATATTGTTCAAATCTATTGTTCGAAGCCATTGATTTTTGGCACCTATTGTGGCTGTATCAAAAGTAATGGTATTTTCACCCGACTCACTGAGCATGCGTCTATGTTTAACACCAGAGAATTCGGTATTTTTTTCCAGGTCTGCTAACAGCTTATCTGCGTTTGAGTTACTCACCGCCATTTAAAACTTCCTCCACTTTTCGCATTAAGCTGCCGTATTCGCTCGCAGCAATTAGATTGTAAAGCGCCCTACAGAAAAGTATTCTTGGCAAATGGTAGGTCGCAAATCTCAGATTATTAGAAGTTATCAATGCATCTAAATGCGTTTTGTAATATTGCAATTGATAAGCGCAATGTTTTATTGACTCGGCATCAATCCTAAAGCGGTAGTCATCCATATTCATGAGCCAGCGATCTGAATGGGCACTCGTCACATCATCGTAATTACTGACTGGAAAAAGTAATTGTGAGTCAACTTTATTAGCATCAAAGTCATGCAGTTCTACCATTTCCGGCGATATTGAGTAAACTATTGAAGGGGCTAAACGTCGCATAAACTCAGCAACATTTGCTCTATTCAATAGGCCTATAATATTGGCCTTTAGATATCCATCCGTTGTTGCTAAATTACGATGACCAAGTAGCGCCTGTGTTCTGAACGGGTCCTTGTGTGTAACGTAATCCAATTGCGCGGCCAAGTCACGCACATCTTCCATTTGAAATGGCTGAAGCCCATGCCATTTCTTAAAATATTCGAGGCTTGTAGAATAGGTATAGAGCTCAAATATAAATTTTTCCTCAGAAATTCCCAGAACAGAAAAAACACTGTCTGAATTTCTTTTCCAACCAAACTGACCAATATTTCTATCATGCTGTAAGAGAAGATGTATCGCTTTTACGGCCAATGGATTTAATCTTTTATCAATTTTCGGGCGAATAATTTTATTTGTTTTTGTTTTGAGGCACTCTAGATAAAAAGCATCTGATGTTTCTTGAATTCTCTCTCTAGACAAACTTCTGATTGATGCAGAATTGCTAGCGGTCACAACCATTAATACAATTTGGCATGCCAGCAACACTCGCGTAGGCAAAAAATATCCAAACAGTTTCTCGCCGATGCGTTTTGAACTACCTCCGTAAAACCTTTTCCCGCTAGTTGTAAATCTGTAAAACCCATAATGCTCGACACCAGAGGCAGGGTAAAAGCTGTTACCATTTTTCCAAAAAACCACAAAGTTATCAGCTTTATACAATTCCCTAACTTCTATCAACCTTGCATCACAATGACCCGTCAAATTACTCTTTGATATTGCGCTTTTGTGTCCACTTCCAATACGATTTACAAAACTATCTTCGTAATGTTTGCTGAGTGGAACTTTCTTTATCTGGTGAAATTTTTCAACATACTCAATGTGCTGATCAATGTCTTTTTCGCACGCATTAAGGATTTCTTTCAATCGCTCGTTGTAGGCCATTTTGACCTTTTCATTCAACTCAGTAATAGATGAAAATGGCGTTGCCGATATTGATTCATTTACAAGGTTAGAACAACCTCCCCTTGAGTATGGAAAGCGGGACTTGAATTTGCGAATTACGGCACTGACAGTGTCGCCATTTCTTAGACGTATCTCACCGCGCCCCAAGAAAGTTCTTTGTTTGCTCGCCAATTCATTTTCACTCTTGATATTTTTATCTTCAACATGATCTTCGAGGTAATTGAGCAAATCCACTACATGTTGCGGTGAAAGCAATATTGGCTCTGTTCGGAGTATTTCCCAGCATGAGTCACTACGTGCCAAGTGCTCAAGAACGCCAAGTATTCTTCTTGCTTCTCTGGTGTCCATAGACTCTTCAGTAACATTTGAGTCTAAAACACATGCCAAAAGACTATTCTTGGGAAACGTCCTTGGTGTGAAATCAACACCCCTGGATGAGGCTTTAGTGATGCCATACCAATTATAAGAAGTAGCAATTTTTACACTTGATTCTGTATAAGATAAATTTTTCAATTATTATATTTTTTATTTATATTAATCATTATCATACTACCAGTCAGTCAGTAGGTCATATTTTATCTTGCAATATAAATTCTCGGGGCTACATAAAAACCCAAATCCTGTGCATTAGTACTTTGCGGCTGACGCCCAGCAACTCTTAATAAGGCTAATATGCCTTGTGAGCAAGCACCTGCACGAACTCTACGCAAACCTTGTTCGACTAGAATACGATTATTGTCATCAAGCTTAACCAAATCTGCCACGGTACCCAATGCGACTAAATCGAGTAACTCAGTTAAATTAGGCTCTGGTTTTTCTACAAAAAGGCCGCGTTCCCGCATTTCTGCACGCAAACCGAGTAAGCAATAAAACATGACGCCTACACCTGCTAGACTCTTGCTTGGAAAAGTGCAACCATGTTGATTAGGGTTAATAATACATGCGGCTTGCGGCGTGACTTGACCCGGTAAATGGTGATCGGTAATTAACACCTGTATGCCTAGCGCGTTTGCTGCTGTCACGCCCTCAACACTAGCAATACCGTTATCAACAGTAATAATTACATCGGGGCTTTGTGTAGCAGCTAGCGCCACTATTTCTGGTGTTAGGCCATATCCGTACTCAAAACGATTCGGCACTAAAAAATCTACTGTTGCACCAAAAGCCCTTAATCCTTTCACGGCAACCGCTGTAGCCGTTGCACCATCTGCATCGTAGTCACCAATCACCAATAATTTTTTATTAGCTTGAATCGCATCTGCTAACAGTTCTGCCATTGCTACATTATTAGTTAGTGTGTTGGGAGGTAATAGATTGCTTAAATGAACGCTCAGTTGATTTGCGTCGCTAATACCTCGAGCAGCCAACAGTCGCGCCATTAGCGAGGAAGTACCCGACGCTTGTAAAGTTTGCATGGCTTGAGGTGGAACATTGCGTTGTAAAATTTTAGTCATTTAAATTCGATTAGTTATCGACTCAATTACTGAGGCCTGTTTACTCGAGATATTGCGTAATGGATTTTGCTTTTCGCCAAAACTTATATACGCCTAACGGCTTGATTATAACCACTAAACATTTTTCATAAAAACCTAGATTTAAAGTGAGTTGCTCAACTTTCTTACTCTTTAAGGCGGCAAAAATGGGCGCAAACCATGTTTCATCCAAACAATTGGTTTTGGAGTGATTGCTTTGTGATAGCGCTATCCGCACATGCTGTGCCTTACTCTGTAAAACTTCATCTATACTTTCGGGTACAGATTGGTAAACTATATTCGCCCATGTAGCCAAGCCTCGGTTTAAAACATCATTCGCCATGATTAAATCAACATCATGCGGTAAGGCTCTATATGCTGGGATTACGCCTCCACCTGATAACCAAACGCTATTCACCATAAGCTCACCGCTAAACTCACGAGCTTCATTAGCTAGATGATCATGCAACAGCATTTGCGCTTCGTTAAGAATTGATTTCCATTTTGCAGAATCTATCCCTTGCAGCATAAAGTGATGCACGTTCTTACCCATTGCAACGCTGGGCAATGTCGTTGTAATCTGCGTCGATTCATTAGCACGTAAATACCACGCACCTGATTTGCCTATACAGAATAGCAAGCCATCTTGAACAAAATATGCATTCAAACTAGCAACCATCTGCGCAGAATGCGCTGGGTGTAAGGGTAATGGTACTGGCTCATTCAAGCTAAAGCAATCCCGCTGCATAACGAAATGCACAGGATCAACTCGCAACCAATACTGATTACTAACCTCCAAACCATCTGCGGCAGCGCTGATAGCAGCAATAGGGAAATCGCCCTCTTCTCTTAACCCAAACTGTCGACATACTAGCGCTTCTAACGGCACATCTAACTCGGCGATATGCGCTTTCGCTAGTAAGCGCGCTAGCGTGCTATCACTCTGTAAGCTGGCTAACTCATGGTCTAAAACGCAATCTACCGTTAATTTCACAAAATACTCATATCAATAATATCTATTAAGATAGATTTTACTTGTAAGCATCAATACATGGGAGATTTCAAAAAATAAAAACCCAGTAGCTCTTTTGAGCTACTGGGTTAACTATTATCTAGCGTCATGGGCTAGATTAATAAACTACTAAGTGATTCACTACTACACTTTTACAGCCATAAGCTGAGACTTAGTAGTAACGACCGTCACCTCGGTCGTCACCATGTCTATCCCAACCACGACGACCGTGGTCACGACGGTCATGATCGCCATCCCAGCCTCTATTGTTATTAATAGCAGTTTCTACATAAGTCACCTGTGAAACTATATGGCTACGTGGCTCTATTGCTACATTCACATCAATATAACGACCAGGTTGTTCATTCGTCACAGTACTATAAGTTCTACCGTTATATTCATAGTTCACTAAATAGCCGGTAGTCACACTTTGCCAATTATCAACTTGGTAGCAAGTCTGCACTGGCACGCTACGAGTACCACCATCAGCACGTTGGTTATTTGCAATACTGTTTCCTGCAATAGCACCAACACCAGCACCAACCGCAGCGGCTGCGACACGACCATTACCTCGACCCACAGTATTACCCAGTAAACCGCCAGCAATACCACCAATAATGGCACCCGCTACGGAGTTATTACCCCCATTACTATAGCTTTGTTGTTGATATTCCGTACGGCATTCTTGGCGCGGCACATTCACACGCTCTACCTGAGGTGTTGATGAAAGCACGCGAGCTGTATCGGTATATTGATCAGCCATTGCTGGCGCGGCAAACACCGCAGTCAATAAAGCTGGTACCAACATTCTAACTCGCACGTTTTTTACAAAACTCATTTTATTTCTCCTTTTTGTCTAGTTAGCTTTAAATATCCAATGTTAAGTAGCTAGACCTTAGTTACGCCTAATTAGCGCGATAGATTGCATTTATAGCTTTTACTTTTAACGCTCAATCTCTGCGATTTATTCTGCAGATGATGAGTTAACGCTGCGCATTTACGTTCAGACTACAAGTAGTTGTTACAAATTTGTAACTAATGATTTTCATTAGAGAAACTAAAATACCAAATAATAGTCCTATAAGAACTAATTTATCGTTATATGGATGAGTTACAAAGTGCTAGCAATGAGGCGTGGATAATGTAAATGACTGCTTAACTATAAAGCAGAGCACTGGAGAGCTATCATGAGTACATTCAAACGACTAACAGTAACCATCAGCTTGTTACTTAGCAGTTATTCCTTCGCCGCAGAGTTTAATAATCAATGTACCAATGGCTTATCACAAGGCATATCGTTGACAACTAACTGTGAAATACAAGAGATATTTGGCGGTAAAACTTATTGCTTTAGTAGTAAGACTGCAAAAGCTGCATTTTTAGCAAATCCTCAAGAGGTCATCAATAAAGCCAATGACTTTTATGCCAAAAATGTAAACAAAGCCGTTAAAGATGTCGAACCTGAACGTGAAAAAATCAGCCAAGCTGATGCACTTAAGCAAATCAATAGTAAGACATGTGATTTAAGCAACAAAGACGCAGGCTATTTAGAGTTCGATAAAATGGATTTACGTCATTGCAAAATGATCAATACCAGCTTTTTCGGTGCTTATTTACGTGGCGCAAATTTAAGTGGTGCAGATATGCAAAAAAGTTATTTGAACCTTGCCAGACTCGAAGACGCCAACTTAAGCGGTGCTAACTTAACTGACGCGACTATCTTTCAAGCAATTTTTGATAAAACTAACTTTCAAGGCGCCAACCTTACCAATGCGCGCATGATAGGCACGTTAGGTAATGTCAACATGAGTAATGCTATCATCATTAGAGGCCGTTTTGGTTTAGATATTGCCAACCAACCGATGGGAGCAATGCGTTTTGATGCGATTGGTGGAAAGTTTTCCCATGCTAATTTCGAAGGCGCAGATATCAATCGGTCTAATTTCAGATTTGCTGACTTTAGAGGCGCTAACTTACGTAGTACCAATTTGTTTCGCGCTGATTTTAGCAAGGCGGATTTAACAGGCGCCGATATCACAGATGCAAAAATGGGTGAGGCAATATTAGACGGAACGATTATGACCGGTGTAAAAGGTTTAGAGGCAATTAAAGGCTATGAAGAGTTAAAAGGTAAGTGTATAGACTGCACAATGACTATCGTGCAGCCATAACCTAAACCCGATACGTTATAGAGGCTTCCCTCGGCTTAACTCAAATCCTAAATCTGATAGACACTAATCAATACGCCACAGCTTAAATATATTACACTTACGCTATGGTTAATAAACAACTCAAAATAAGAATTGCAAATGACAACTCAGTTGTAATGGGTCCAGGTAAAGCTGAGCTACTGGAAACTATTGACGCTTGTGGCTCAATCTCATCTGCAGCCAAGCAAATGCATATGTCATATCGCAGAGCTTGGGAGCTGGTTGATGTGATGAATAAGTCTTTTAACCAGCCTCTAGTGAGCAGTTCGCCTGGTGGGCATCACGGTGGTGGCGCACAACTCACTGATTTTGGTCGTTTTATTCTCAAAAACTATCGTGATCTAGTCGATAAAGCTCATACGGTGGTTGAAGTTGAACTAAACCACATCCTCAACAATCTGAAAAAACCAGACTAAATATAGAGCGACATTAACTTTGCATAATGATAATTATGTGCAAATACTCGTTATTCCTGTTTGAATATAACGTAAGTTATGGTTAAATGGGAATAACGAGTATTTACGCATAAAAACCATCGCACCTCAATATTAAACAATCTATACACATGACAGTTTTACATAGAAAGTAATCAAGGAAATTACTATGCAAATCAAATATCAACTTTCAAATTCATTACTTGTTTTAGCCATCACAACTGCTTTTCCAACCACATTGTTTGCACAAGATGATACCGCATCAAAAGTTAAGGATTTAGAACTGAAAGTGCAACAGTTAATCAATCAACGCGCTGAACAAGACAAACAGATAGACCTATTAACCAAAGAGCTGGTTGGTATCAGTAACCAGGTAAGTCAATCAAAAATTGTCAAGTCTGAAGAGAAAGGAGATAGCAAAGGTAATCCAGTTTACGCAAACTTCAAAGAGGGTATTAAGTTTGAAGATAACACAAGTAACTGGAACTTACAGTTTAACGGACGTGTTGAAACTGACTACCGCTCATTTAGTGGTGATGAAGGCAATCCAGACACTTGGAGCATTCGTCGTGCGAGATTTAATACACAATTAGGCTTATTTCAAAACTATCTACTGCGCTTAGAGATTGACCACTCAGCTGCAAGCACACGCCTAGTGAACGCTTATATGGAAGCCAATTGGTGGCCTCAAGCTAAGATTCGTGTTGGACAGTTTAAAACAATCAAAAGTCTAGAAAACTCGACCGTCGACACTTATTCAGATTTTATAGAACGTTCGTTGGCTTACAACACCTATGGAGATGATATTTACGAGCGAGGTGCTATGGTTTATGGCACGCCATTTACAGGCAGCACCTATGCTTTCGCAGTAACAAACGGTACAGGTCAAGGCAACGATGAAGTGCTTGGTACGACGCAAAGAAAAGATGGTAAAGATGTCACCCTGCGGGCAACAATAAACCCTGCGCAATGGGCCGGATGGGATAAAACCGTGACACATATTGGTGGCTGGTATAACCATGGCATTCAAGCTACGACAAGTGCATCTGCAAGCCAAACTGAAGCGCGCGGTATTAACTTTTTTGCGCCAACAGCTTTTACTGGAAACAGTGTCGAAAGAACACGCTATGGACTTGAAACAGCTTTAGCTCAGGGGCCTGTCAAGCTGCAAGGAGAATATGATACTTCTAACTATCAAGGAGCTGCTAATACGGGTCCATCGGCTACTAGAGCCTACGATAAAGACGTGAAAGCATGGTACGCAGAGGCTATGTGGTTAGTCACTGGCGAGAACTATGCCGATAGTTACAAAGATGGTCAATTTGCTCGCATCTTGCCAAAAAGTAATTTTGAGCTTAATAAAAATGGTTGGGGAGCTTTAGAGCTAGGCTTAAGGTATAGCAAGTTTGATGCAAGTGACTTCCCAATTGTTACAGGTGGGTGTTCTGCAGCCTCTACCGTGCAAACATATGGCAACGGCACAATTAGCCCGGCAGGAACTTGTAGTGCTTCTAGCGTATTTACCGCATCTAAAACTGGCGGCATAGTACTTGGTAGCAACGAAGCCGACGCTTGGACGCTTGGTGCCAAATGGATACTCAACCCATACACACGCCTCATGATGAACTACGTGCATACCAAGTTTGATACCAACATCAACGTGAATGGCAGGCTAAGTGACAAAGAAGACGCCTTAACTATGCGCGCTCAGTTGGATTTCTAAGTGAACCTTAAATCAAAAACTATCACTCACTAATAGGTAAAATCATGATTAAAAATAGTTATATCAAGCTGATATTCAGTGCAATGTTGATGTTAATGAGCGCGCTATCAAATGCTCAGGATAAAGTAACCATTTTTGCTGCGGCGAGCTTAACCAACGCAATCACTGACATCGCAACCCAGTATGAAAAAGAGCAGGCGGTACAAGTTCAAACTTCATTTGCTTCATCTTCTACCTTAGCTAAACAAATTGAAAAGGGTGCACCAGCGGATATTTTTATTTCAGCAGACACCAAATGGATGAGTTACCTGCAAGATAAGACTTTACTGAAAGCTGATAGCCACGTGAACTTATTAGGCAACCAATTAGTGCTGATTGCGCCTAAAAATAAAGCTTTTAAGGTAGAAATGGACAAAAGCTTTAATTTTGCAGGGGCTTTTGCTGGCAAATTATGTACTGGTGAATTAGACTCTGTGCCAGTGGGTATCTATGCTAAACAATCATTAAAAAATCTTAATTGGTGGGATGCCGTTAAAATGCGCATAGTTGGCACACAAGACGTGCGGGTGGCCTTAGTGTTTGTTGAGCGAAGCGAGTGTGATGCAGGCATTGTTTATGCAACTGATGCTAAAGTTTCAAACAAGGTCGAAGTAATATCTGCTTTCCCTGATACGAGTCACGACTTAATTGTATATCCTTTGGCATTAGTAAAAAATGCAAACCCTGCAGCAACAGGCTTTTATGATTATTTAAAATCCGAAAAAGCAAAAGCTATCTTCATCAAATATGGTTTCACCATTAACCTCCTTGAGTAATCTGTCTTGAGTAACTTACCTTAAGTATTTTTTAAGAGCCTTAATAACACTATATGCTAGATATATTAAAATTCACACCATCTGAAATAAGCATACTAGCGCTATCATTAAAAATAGCGCTATTTTGTGTTGTGCTGATCTTAATACCGGCAGTGTTAGTCGCTTGGGTGCTTGCTAGAAAATCATTCTTTGGTAAGTCACTGCTTGATAGCCTGGTGCATTTACCTTTAGTATTGCCGCCTGTCGTGCCAGGTTTTTTGCTTTTACTTTTACTAGGTAACCAAGGTTTAATCGGTAAATATTTACACAGTATTTTTGGCATAAGTTTAGCCTTCACTTGGATAGGTGCAGTAGTAGCCTCTGCTGTGATGGCATTTCCACTGATGGTACGTTCAGCGCGATTAGCGATTTCGCAAGTAGATAAAGGTTTGGAGATTGCAGCACAATCTTTAGGTGCGCATCCATTGAAAGTGTTTTTCACCATTACTTTACCACTTGCAATGCCTGGCATTATTACCGGCTTAATCTTAGCGTTTAGTCGCAGCTTAGGTGAGTTTGGCGCAACGATTACCTTTGTTGGCAATATTGAGAATGAAACACGCACACTACCATTAGCGATTTATAGCTATACACAGATTCCCGATGGCGACCTACCAGCGCTTCGCTTAGTCATATTGAGCATGGCATTAGCATTGAGTGCATTGATGATTAGCGATAGGCTAGAACGTAAAGCCAATCAGAATATTGGTCGCCATCATGATTGATATTCAAGTGCATCTTAAACGCAAGCACTTTGAGTTAGATGCCTCATTGCAACTAAACCAACGTGTCACAGCAATATACGGACCTTCTGGCGCAGGTAAAAGCACTTTACTCAGTATTATTGCTGGCATCACACAACCAGATAGTGGCCGCATTGTGATTGATGGTGAATGTTTATTTGATAGCCAAGCACGTATTAACAAGCCTATACATCAACGTAAAGTTGGCTTGGTGTTTCAAGATGGGCGACTATTTCCGCACCTTACTGTCGAGCATAATTTAAGCTATGCCTTAAACTTTATACCTGTACAAAATCAGCAATTCCAACTAAAGCTAATAGTCGAGTTGCTAGAAATCGGTCATTTGCTAAAGCAGCGCCCACATCAACTCTCTGGTGGTGAAAAGCAACGCGTAGCTTTGGGTCGCGCCCTACTCAGCTCACCAAGACTATTAATGCTCGATGAACCGTTAGCCTCTTTGGATAACAGACTTAAAAGTCAGATACTTCCGTTCTTAAAATTGGTATCAGATGAAATTAATGTTCCTATGATATACATTAGCCACTCTAAAGAAGAAATAATGCAAATCACCAACAATTTAATTCACATTCAATCTGGTAAAGTTAATTGTCAACTTTAGTCATTCAGTTAAGCCCTGCTCACTTGTCCCCATCACCCTCCACCACTAAATCTGGAATATGGTTGAAAGCAATACGCATAGGCGCATCTTTTAAGGCGTCGTGCGCACCACCAAAATAGATGGTGTTTTTACCAAACTTTAAATTCAGCGTATCGATGGCTTTATTAAGCTTTTTCTCATTTTCTAAGGGCTCGATTTGAAACAAATCACGCGCAACCTCGTCTGCAGTCGCTAATCCAGAGAAAGACACGCCTACTGCATAAGGTTCATTCTTAGTTTGCGGGTAATGTTGTAAAAATGCTTCCAGCGCCTCGATTAAGCGCAACGTGTTATCAGTAGGTGAAATCGCGCTTTCTAAGGTCCAACTTGGTTGATTGCGAAATTTCACTTTAACGCTAACTCTTGAAGCCAGTAAATCATAGCTGCGTAAACGCATGCAGGCTTTTTGCAGCAATCGATGTAAAACGGCTTTAACACCAGCCGTATTACGCAGTTCTGGTGGCATCACATGTGAATGTCCCAAACTACTGCGCGCATTTTCCACGTAATGGGGCTCTAAGCCACGCAATTTATCATACATGCGCTCACCCTCTATACTGCCCCACGCAGATTGCATCTGCTGGCGATTTGCCGCATATAACTGTTCAACTGTGGTAATTTTGAAACGATTTAAACGTGCTTCCATTTGCTTACCGATACCGTTCAAAGCGCGCAATTTCAAACCATACAAACGCTCTGGCAATTCGTGTTGTTCAATCAATACACAACCATCCGGTTTTTGCATATTAGAGGCGGTTTTCGCTAAAAAAGTATTTGGCGCGATACCAATAGAGCAACGAACATAATCAAACTTTTTATTAATTTCATGCTTAATTTTAGCCGCAAGTTTAAGCGCGTTTTCAGGAGTCTGCTGGCTACCTGTGAGCTTACAGACCATTTCATCTATCGACAGTACCTTTTCTACATGTGTACAACTTTCTACTATCTCAATGAGTTGATGGTGAAACGCCACATATACGGCGGGTCTTGCCTCAACAAAAACCATCTCGGGGCAAAGTTTGCGCGCCTCTTTCACTAGCGTACCGGTTTTAATACCAAATGCTTTAGCCTCATAACTCGCTGCGATACAGCAAGTGGTTTCGGCCATTACTGCCAACACCCCAATAGGTTTACCGCGCAGCTCTGCTACGAGCTGCTGCTCTATAGAGGCAAAGTAGGAGTTAAAATCAATATAAAGTGCGTTTAAGGACATGCTAAATATAATCAATGATATGTAATTTTTTAGTCAGTGCGTTGACTAACCATTGTAAGATGAATTAACCCAGATTTAAGACTCAATTTTAAGCTAATTTAAACTAATGCTATTGAAAGTGAAAAACATGAATAATGAACAAATTGCAATTTTCGCAGGTGGCTGTTTTTGGTGTACAGAACCAGTGTTCAGCCAGCTAAAAGGGGTAAGCAAGGTAGAGTCTGGCTATATTGGTGGGCACACAAGTAACCCAACTTACAAAGCTATTTGCAATGGTGATACAGGTCATGCAGAAGGCATTAAAATTACCTTTGATGCAAATGTGGTCAGTTTTGAAGCTTTACTGGAGGTGTTTCTAGTTAGCCACGACCCAACTACGCTCAATCGCCAAGGTAATGATGTAGGCACGCAGTACCGTTCAGCGGTGTTTTGCCAAAATCAGGCACAGCATGATGCAACTGCAAAAATAATTGCGGAGTTTAATGAAGCTCAGATTTACAGTGCACCTATTGTTACGCAAATTAACGGGGCTGAGACTTTCTACCCAGCCGAAGATTATCATCAATATTACTTTGATAAAAACCCTGAGAACCCTTATTGCACGGCTGTTGCAGCGCCGAAAGCGGCAAAAATACGCGCTAAATATGCTCAGTTAATCAAAGATTAAATAATACTCACCCCAATCGAGGGTGAGGAATTAGGGTTTACTGCCTATCCATTGCCTACGCCAGAAAATCATAACCATAACCAACGCAATGCTTACCATTAAACCTATAGACCACCAGAAACCATCATTATCATCTAGCCAAGGCATATCGTGAAAATTCATGCCAAAAATACCAGCAATTAATGTGGCTGGCATAAACAGCATGGCGACGACAGTTAACGCCCGTACCTCTAAATTAACACGGTTACTCACGCTCGCCATGTAAATATCCATCATACTGCTGAGTGAATCTCGAATAGACTCTAATGATTCAATAAAATTTACCGTGTGATCGTATACATCGCGCAAATATGGCATGGTATTGGGTTGGAAAAAGTTATTTTCATTGCGGGTTAATGTATTAATTACCTCACGTAATGGCCACACTGCCCGGCGCAGCTCCATACTCACATGTTTAAGCTGATGAATACTATGAAGCTCGGTGTTCGTTGGGCGACTTAATAATAAATCTTCTAAATTTTCACCTGCTTCACCTACATCATCCAGCACACTAAAGTACCGATCCACAATACTATCTAACAACGCATAAGCGAGGTAATCAACACCTAACTCACGTATGTGCGCACGACTAGCTCGCAAGCGTTCACGTATAGGTTCAAAAGCACCCGTAGAACGCTCCTGAAAAGTTAGTAGATAATTATTCCCTAGCACAAAGCTTATTTGCTCTGAGCTCACAGATACTTGAGCTTTATCATAATAAAAATGGCGCGTTTCTAAAAATAAGTAGTCATCAAACTCATCTACTTTAGGACGCTGGTTTGTATTTAAAATATCCTCTTGCACCAAGGGATGTAGGTGGAAGATATCCCCTATTTGCTTAATAAGCTCGGCATCATGCACGCCGTGAATATTCAGCCATAGCTTTTTATTTGGGTCAGGCTTAAATGTAACAAGCTCTTTACTCGTTAACACACACTCAGTAATTTCACCTGCATCATAAATAATCTTACTGACTCTGGGCTTATTCAATTTAGCCACATCGTTATCGCCAGTATAAACTAGCGAGCCAGGTGGTAAGCCAATTTTATTTGAGTGATATTTTTTATGTTTTCGCATAATTCGTATGATAACTTACTCTGCTCGCAATGCATTAATAGGATCTAAACGAGCGGCACTTCTCGCGGGTAGCACACCTGCTAATAAGCCAATAAGACATGAAATCACAAATGCACCAATAGCGAAGCTCCATGGAGTATGCACAGGAAATGAAGGCACTAACAAGTGTACTAACTGTGCCACGCCAACCCCAAGTAAAAGTCCAAATACACCTCCCAGCGCAGCAAGCATTACCGACTCACTCAAAAACAAGCCGAGTATCGTGCTACGTCGTGCGCCAATAGCAACCAATAGACCAATTTCATTAGTACGCTCTGTCACTGAAATAGTCATAATCGTCACAACTCCTACAGACCCAACCAACAAAGAGATACCACCTAACGCACCCACTGCCATTGTGAGAATATCAAGAATATTAGACAAGGTTTTAAGCATATCTTCCTGAGTAGTGATAGTAAAATCCTCTCTTCCATGTCGTAATTTAAGCTTATCTTTAACCGCAGATGCTACAGCCGATGACGAAACCCCTTCTGCATAAATCACATGAATCTCCATCAACCCTGCACGGTTATAAAGCTCCAAACCTCGTTCTGCTGGTATAAATGCCGTATCATCCAAATCCACACCAAGAAACTGTCCTTTAGGAGCCATCACACCAATAACGCGAAACTGCATTCCTCCAATGCGAACACGTGAACCTAATGGGTTAGTAGAGCCAAACAACTCATTACGCAGCTTACTACCAAGAACGATAAAAGCACGGGCACTCCCTAGCCCTACATGTGGTAAAAAGCTCCCAATATTGATGGTTGAACTAAATACTTTTGGAAAGTCCGCATCCACTCCATATACCGTTGTACGTCTTAAACGACCATTTGCTTCTACTTCAGAGTTACCCCAGATAATAGGTGTTGAGCCGGTAATATGAGTCAATTGTCTGAGAGATTTTGCATCTTCCATCGTTAATAATCGGGCAGTTGAAGGAATGCCAGAAGGCGCTTGGCCGCCAGTTTTAACCTTACCGGGAACCACCACGATAACATTAGTACCAAACTGGGTAAATTCATTTAACACAAAGCGATGTACGCCCTCGCCTATCGAAGTCAACAAAATCACCGCAGCAATACCAACTGCAATTCCAAGCAATGTTAGAAAGCTACGCAAACGGTGTGAAGTAATCGCTTGTAGGGCAAATCTAGTGGAATCAGCTATTAGCATTATTGTTTTAAACCTAACGTTTAGATAATGCTTGTATTGGGTCTAATTGAGCAGCTCTGCGCGCTGGCATCACACCAAACACAAGTCCAGAAACTAGAGCCGTGCCTAAGCCTGCAGCTACGGCCCACAGTGGTGGATATGCCGGAAAACTTGGGTAAAGATGTCTTAATAATCCCGCGCCTAAATAACCAAGCCCTGTTCCTAACAATCCACCCGTCAGCGACAACAGTACAGCCTCTACTATAAACAGTTGGCGTACTGCAGTAGAGGTAGCACCGAGCGCCTTTAATAAGCCAATTTCAGCTGTGCGCTGTGTAACAGATACCAGCATCACATTCATCACCAAAATTCCGGCCACAGCTAAGCTAATTGCTGCAATACCTGATACACCTAGCGTTAACACATTAAGAATTTTATCAAAAGTCTCTAGTACCGCATCTTGTGTAATTACCGTAATATCTTCTTCACCTTCGTGGCGCTGAGTAATCACTTTAAGCACATGTACCTTTACGTTGGCGATTTGCTCTCTGCTTCTAGCTTCAATTAGTACTCGAAATAAAGTATTAGAATTAAGCATCGCTTGTGCTGTTGCTACGGGCACAATCAACAACTCGTCAGTAGTCATGCCCAAGCCTTGCCCACCTTCACTTAGCACACCAACCACTCGTAAACGTCTATCACCAACGCGCACTGTTTTACCCAATGGGTTTTCAGCTCCAAAAATCTCCCGCCGAATTCCCGCACCTAGTACCACTTCTGCTGAGCCGTGCCCTATTTCATCTTTTGAGAGAAATCTCCCCAAACCTAATTTCAATTGGCGTACACGAAAGAAATCATCATTCGTACCTACCATCATCGCTTCACGTAATTTACCTTCAGCGTTAATTTCTGTTGTGCCTATTACAACGGGCGCAATGCGCAGTACACCATCTACCCTAAGTAAAGTATTTGCATCGTCTACTGTTAAATCACGTGGAGTGCTAGTAACAAGGTTAGCGGGGTTAAAGCCTCGCGTTTCTGAACGCCCAGGTAATACTATTACTAAGTTCGTACCGATTGATGAAAATTGACCCACAACAAAACGACGCGCACCATCGCCAAGTGAGATTAGAATCACTACTGCAGCCACGCCTATCGATATTGCTAGCAATAACAAACCTGTCCGTAAAGGCGTACCTGTAGCAGCGTCTCTAGCGTAACGTAAAGTATCTAAAGGTTTCACTCCGCTAGCTTTCTCTATTTTGTACTATGTAATGATAGTGGGCGCATTAGTCACATCACTGATAATGCCTCCGTCTTCCATTCGTATTTGCCGCCTTGCACGTGCACCGAGTACTGGGTCATGGGTCACAGTAATGAGCGTCATTCCTTGCGCATTTAACTCCTCTAACAAGCGAACTACTTCCTCACCTGTAACGCGGTCTAAATTACCTGTTGGTTCATCTGCTAGCAAAACTGCTGGTCGTAGAATTGTAGCGCGTGCAATAGCAACGCGTTGGCGTTGCCCACCAGAAAGTTCATTAGGTCTATGTTGGGCACGGTCTTCTAAACCGTATTCTTTAAGTGCCTGTAAGACTCGTTTGGTGCGCTCCTTTGTAGGCATGCCGGATAAAACCAGTGGTAGCTCAATATTTGCCTCTGCAGTCAAGCGTGGCACTAGATGAAAACTTTGAAAAATAAAACCGATACGTTCACTCCGTATTTTTGCTAATTCATCTTGGCTAAGTGATGTCACATCACGGTTTTCCAATTGATAAATGCCTGTGTCTGGGCGATCTAGTAAACCAAGTAAATTTAACAAGGTTGATTTACCTGAACCAGAAGGCCCCATCACCGCTATATATTCACCACTTACAATATTTAGGTTAACGTCACGTAAAGCATGTACTTGGCTATCGCCAAGCATGAAAGTACGATTAATCGATTGTAGTTGTATCAGACCTCCATTAGGCATTAACACTTACTTAGCCTCAGTGGTTTTTGTGCCAATTTCTGGTGTTGCTTTAACGCCTGCTTTTACACCTTCGCGCTCCAAAGATGCCACAATACGGTCACCTTGTTTTAAGCCGCTCAATACTTCGGTAAATTCCCAATTAGTGATACCTGTCTTGATAGTGCGCTCCTCTAATACTTGTGTACTTGGCAGATAAATAAGCACTTTTCTCCCATCTAACAAGGTGGAAGTTGGTACCCGAAGGACATTTTCATGACTTTCCAGCACAATTTCTACATCTGCACTGTAACCAACTAATAACTGCTTTCCATCCAATGAGTTGTCTAATGAAACTTCGACATCCACGGTACGCGCTTGTTTTTCAACCGCCACCACATAAGGTGCAACCCGCCTCACATGACCCGCTAAAAATTTTCCAGGCAAAGCATCTAAAGAAACTCTCGCCACTTGACCCGTGTGAATTTTAGGCGCGTCAACTTCATCCATTGGAGCTTTAATGTAGAGGCAAGTATCATTAATCAAATCAATGGCTGGCGGCATTGCCACACCCGGTGGAGACGGCGTCGTATATTCGCCCAACTCACCTACGATATCCGCCACAACACCATCAAATGGTGCGACTAAAACAGTTCGGTCTTGCTCAACTTTTGAAACTTTAACTCGAGCTCGCGCCTGCGTAACATCTGCGCGCGCTGCTTCACACGCTGCACGACGCGACTGCGCTTCATAACGAGTTTTTTCTTCGCCACCTTCTGAAATAAAGCCACGCTCACGTAACTTTATTGAACGAGTGGCTTCTCGCTCAGCATTATCAGCTAACGCACAAACTTCAGCGATACGCTTTTGGCTACTAGTAACCTGTGTTTGAGCCAAGCTACTTTGCGCTTGTTGGTCATCATTCCATAAGCGCAACAGCACTTGGCCTTTTTTAACATGGTCACCTTTTTTAACTCCGAGATAAGCAATGCGCCCGCCACTAATTGGTGAAAGCCTAGTGCGCAGACAAGCTTCTACACTGCCAGCTCGTGTATTTGCTACGCTGGCCTCTACTCTACCTCGTCCCACTTCAACCAAAGCAACAACAATAGGCTTAGGACGACTAAACAACCAAAACGCAGTACCTGTACCAGCAAGGAGTAATACGATAATAATGAGACGTCGCATAGGTTTCTCTAATATTGATATATTCAGCGTAACACTTTATTTAAACAGATGAATTGATATAAATCTATTCTAAAGCGTTATTTTTAATAGCGTTACTTTCTATATGGAGCTGCGAGTGAGAAGAGTGTTCTTTTATCACACAACTAAATTAAAGCTTTCATTGCTTCGCCCGTAGCGAAAGATGCTCCGCTAGCCACGTGGTGTATGGTTCGCAGATGATCAAAGCCCTCAAAATGCCAATGACCATCTGAAAACACACGCTCACCTGCCTGCGCCGCAACCACTTCTATAATAAATAAATCATAGGTGTTTTGATTATATGGCTCAGGGGTCAGCTTACACTCCAACCACGCCACGCAACCTTTTAGCAAATATGCATCAATTTCAGTGGCAGAAAAAATCTCTAAACCATATTACGCGATTACGCGAATTTATCGATGTTAATCAAATCACGTCCAAAAGTCGTACCCAATTGACGCAGCATATCACCTGCGCCACACACGGCACGTTAATGGCAAAGGTACCAGCAGCCTCAAGCAACTCGCGGGTGTAAGCACTTTTATCAATCACCACCGTGACTTTAGGTGGATCAAAATCCAACGCACAAGCCCACCTGCGACCATGATATTTTGTTTGCCATTATGGCGTGCGGAAATGAGGACGGTTGGGCCGTGGTTTAGGAGGCGGTGGCTTTACCTTGAGGAGTTAACTCCATTATTTCAATCACTCAGACTCAAGTTCTTTTAGATTCTTATTTGCTTTATTTTTCCATGCTGTCAGACCATTTGCTTGACCACCATGAATTACAGCCGCAGCCGCACTAGGGCTTGAAAACTCTACATCCTGAGTAAACAAAAGATAGTTTTCTTTTGCCATCAAACTTCCCTCTTCCACCAATCTATTTCTCATCGTGATAGACCATGGATATTTTGCTGAAGATTCCCTTGGGGACAACACTGCTTGAGAGTCCTTAAAAACTACAATGCCATTTGGCGTTAAGTTCCCTGTCGCTTTAAGTCCTTTGATATCACAATAAAGTAATTCATTTTCTAAAATGCTAGCTTCTGCTTTTGAGATGGCCGGAACAAAAACTTCCACACCTAGTGCAGGTAATAGCTGTTGTAGCTTTTCAAGAAAAACTTCCATATCTTCTCTATCTGACTCTGGTAGTTTGGAGCCACTAGACTGACTATTTTTGACAACAGCTCTGGCAACATTTTTTGCCATATCAATTAAACGACCTTCGCAGTAGCGGATATGCGCCTTTGTTAAGTTTTCATCCTTACTAATAAAGAATACTATTTGATTCCAATAATCTTTGTCTAAGTGACTTTTAACTCTGTCTCTAATTGACTCTGCTTCACCTATGTACACAGAAGGCTTTCCAGACTCTGGGTCATACCCCGTTAAAAAATATACCCCCGGGTTACTTGATTCTTCTCTAGCTAAGACACTATCAAATTCACTTCTAGGGCCAGCAACTGCCTTGCCTGTCCAATTAGAAAGTTCAGCCGTTCTCAACCTCTTAGGGTCACCATGTGGCAAAAAGATTTTTATTGTTGTACTCGCCATATTTGTCCAGAATGAATTAAATCAAAGTAGTTACTTCTGCCAAGCATCTTTCAAAGTCACGGTTCTATTAAACACCGGCTTGCCTGCCACACTATCTTTTTTATCCGCAACAAAGTAGCCGTGGCGCTCAAATTGAAAGCGGTCTTCTGCTTTAGCGTCTTTTAGGCTTGACTCTAATTGTGCGGTAATCACAGTTACTGAATTAGGGTTCATGTCATTTAAGAAGTCACGGTCACCTTCACCTGGGTGCGCTTCTTTGAATAATCTGTCGTACAAACGCACTTCACATTCGTAAGCGTGTTGTGCTGAAACCCAGTGAATATTGCCTTTTACTTTGACAGAGTCTGAACCCGGCGTGCCTGATTTAGTATCAGGTAAGTATTCGCAATGCACCACAGTCACGTTGCCTTGCGCATCTTTTTCGCAGCCTGTGCATTTCACCACATAGCCGTAACGCAAGCGCACCATGCCTTCTGGTATGAGGCGGAAATAGCCTTTGCTTGGTACTTCCATAAAGTCTTCACGCTCAATCCATAGCTCTTTTGTAAGTGGCACCACACGTTTGCCTAGTTCTGGTTTTAATGGGTGATTTGGCGCAAAGCAATCTTCCACTTGGTTCTCTGGGTAATTGTCGATGACTAACTTAATTGGATCTAACACAGCAATGCGGCGCTCTGCATTAAGGTTAAGCACTTCGCGCATGCAGTCTTCAAAGGTTGAATAATCAATCCATGAATCTGCTTTACTTACGCCGATGCGGTCGGTAAATAGTTTAAAGCCTTCTGCCACATAGCCACGGCGGCGCGCGCCAGCGAGCGTTGGCAGGCGTGGGTCATCCCAGCCGCTTACGTGCTTTTCTTCTACCAATTGAATGAGTTTACGTTTTGATAACACCACGTAAGTGAGGTTTAATCGTGCAAATTCATATTGTTTTGGTAGCGGATGCGCGAGCAAGTCAGCTTCTGCAAGTCGCTCTAATAGCCAATCGTAGAATGGCCGTTGGTCTTCAAACTCTAAAGTGCAGATAGAGTGCGTGATTTGCTCTAAGGCATCTTCAATGGGATGCGCAAAAGTGTACATTGGGTAAATGCACCACTTGTCGCCAGTGTTATGATGATGCGCACGGCGCACGCGGTAAATGGCTGGGTCACGTAAGTTGATGTTAGGCGATGCCATGTCAATTTTAGAACGTAAAATCAAGCTGCCATCCGCATGTTTACCATCGCGCATGTCGCGGAATAGCGCAAGGTTCTCAGCCACTGTACGGTCACGCCACGGTGAGTTTTTACCCGCTTCAGTCAACGTGCCGCGGTTAATGCGCATTTCTTCTGCACTTTGGCTATCAACATACGCATGACCATGCTCAATGAGTGCCTCAGCCGCGCGGTACATAAAGTCAAAATAGTTGCTGGCAAAATACAGATTGCTTTCGCCACTGTTTTCCCAACCAAATCCAAGCCATTTCACGGAGTCGGTGATGCTATCCACGTATTCTTGGCTTTCTTTTTCTGGGTTGGTATCATCGAAACGCATGTGGCACACGCCGTTGTAATCACGCGCCAAACCAAAATTTAAAAAGATACTTTTGGCATGACCAATATGCAAATAGCCATTTGGCTCAGGTGGAAAGCGTGTGCGAATCTTAGCTGGGTCTGGCTGACCTGTCGCTTGATGCGCTGCATCACCAGGGCTACCTGCCCATTTGCGTGATGCGTAAACACCTTGTTCAAGGTCTTTATCAACAATTGCTCGAATAAAATTAGAGCCTAAAGGAATGGGTGTTTTTTCAGGTGACATGTTTTTAACTTAAAGTTTTAACTCGAAATAATTATGCTTATTTTACACTGTTGAAGCGTGGCTTGGCTTAACTTGATATCACTTACTTTAACCCACATTTAATTTAGGATTTAATTTTAACCTTGTGGGTTTAAATTTGTGCTGTGATAAACTTCTTACCGTTATGAACGAACTCACTTTTCCGATTTTACGACTGCTCTCTGACGGCAAATTTCACTCGGGTGAAACCATTGCGCAACAGCTAAAAGTGTCACGCGCCACCGTGTGGAATGCGCTTCAACATGCAGAAAAACTCGGTGTTGAGATTTTTTCAGTGCGCGGGCGTGGATACAAATTACCACAGCCAGTCATATTGTTGGAAAAGCAAGAGGTCGAACAAACCGTATTAAGTGCAATGGGTTCACAAAGCACTTGGCTAAAATTAGAAATTCATGATCATTTAGATTCAACCAACACCTATTTGATGAAAAAACTAAACGCTGGGCAAACGCACGCCAATTGCGTTGCTACCAACTTACAAACCAATGGTCGCGGCAGACGTGGCCGCAGCTGGCAAGCGGGCCTAGGCGCTAGTTTAACTTTTTCCCTACTATGGCGTTTTCAATGTGGCGCGGCTGGGCTGTCTGGTTTGAGTTTAGCGGTAGGTATTGCTTTAATTCGCGCCCTGCGTCACTTTGGCGTAACGCAAGCGCAACTCAAATGGCCAAATGACGTACTGATTGGTCGCGAAAAGTTAGCTGGCATTTTGATTGAATTGCAAGGCGATATGGAAGGCCCGAGCACGGCGGTAATAGGTGTGGGTGTTAACTTAAACTTGCCAAGCAATCTCAAACAGCAGATTGCTCAGCCCGTCACTGATTTAGCCAGCGTGACGCAAACACCTATTAACCCCAACGCGCTGCTTGGCGAATTACTGAAACATCTAATCGATATTCTTAGTACCTTTGAGCCGCGTGGCTTTATTAACCTGCGTGATGAATGGACACGCTATCATGCATATCATCAACAAGCCGTTAGAATGCTACACCCCGATGGTCGCGAAACGACAGGTATTGTCGTTAACGTGGCGGAAGATGGTAATTTATTAGTGAGCACCACAGCTGGTGAACAACGCTTTTCATCGGGCGAGATTAGTTTGCGGGCTTCATAAATGAATTATCTATTAGCTATAGATGCCGGCAATACTCGTGTTAAATGGGGCTTATTTGACACGTATGGTACCTTGCTAGTCAGTGGCGCCTGTCTGAACGCTGAAATAGCGCGTAGTGTTCTACCAGCTTCATCACGCATTATCATCTCAAACGTGGCTGGAGAGTACGTCAAAAAGCAGCTTGAAAGTATATTGCCAAAGCACATCCCTACCCTTTGGATAACGGCAAAAGCCAACGAATGCGGGGTTAACAACCAGTACCATCAACCAGAGAAACTAGGTACTGACCGTTGGGCAGCGCTGGTTTCCGCTTGGCATATTAAACACGCTCCCTGTGTGGTGGTGAATGCTGGCACCGCAATAACTATAGATGCATTGGCAAACAGCTATGAGCAAGGTAAGTTTATTGGCGGAATGATTTTACCCGGTATCGACTTAATGCAGCAAAGTTTAGGCATAGCAACTGCGCAATTACCCAATACTCAAATGGCACTAGCAAAGACTGACATCACTAATCAGTACCAAGATATTTTTGCTAAAAACACAGTCGACGCTATGCGCACAGGTGCAATTAATGCCGCTTGCGGTGCAATCAAGCAAATGTATACTGCGCTTACGGAACTCACTGCAAAAAGTGAACAGCCACTGCCCTATATTTTTATTAGCGGTGGCAATGCTCAACTAATCCTAGATAATCTTTTGGCTGACGTGACAAACTTTGCATTAGTCGTAGATAATTTAGTCTTACGCGGTTTGTACTTGATAGACAATTTTGCGTCTGAGCACCTGACGAAGAGTGAAAAGCAATGAAAAAATTGGTTTGGTTATTAATATTGGTTAACTTAGGTTTATTGGCCTATTTTAATAAAGACGTTATTTTACCCAGTGTCCCAAAGGCTACAAAGCTCACTATACACCCAGAAAAAATCAGCATTCTGACCCAAGAGCAGATTAATGCACTAACTAAAAAAGATGCCGCAGCTAACGTGTCAAACGCAGCAGTAACACCGCCATCCGTTGTAAATGCCACTACCACTGAAGACTCCATTCCTGCCCCTATACCAGTACCTACTAAGGCTGCCTGTTATGAATGGGGGGTGTTTTCAGCCGCTAACTTGGCTAACGCACAAACTGCTCTATCTAAGCTATCAGTACAATCTGTAGTTAAAAAACAATCATCACTTGAAGCTAAACGTTTTTGGGTATATAGAGCACCACTAAAATCTGCGGAAGCCGCACAAGCTAAAGCACTAGAGTTAAAAATGATAGGTATCCAAGATTTGTATATCGTGCAAGATGCTAGGTGGAAAAACGCTATCTCCTTTGGCATTTTTGAGGATGAG
>Ga0208626_1000036_pt1 | contig 85749 bp, 74 predicted proteins | sample LakWasMet10_HOW4_2_FD_183860 | JGI IMG/M metagenome (GOLD analysis project Ga0208626, IMG submission 183860) | Freshwater sediment methanotrophic microbial communities from Lake Washington under simulated oxygen tension - Sediment Metagenome... | ecosystem: Environmental > Aquatic > Freshwater >... | reverse complement strand
ATGAGAGCCGATGAAGATACTACATGTCCCGTCAGTACTATTGCGCAGCGAAACTTTTGCCCAATAACGCTGAAAAGTGAATTTCTCCGAATTCTTGTAACTATGTTTTTCTACAACCACCTCATTACCAACTAGCGTGACCTTTTCAAAATCTCCGTAATGGAGATAGACATGGTGCAGCGCATATGCAAAAGCTAAAACTTCAAATCCGGCAAACGGCAATACAAGCCATGCCCCTGATAATGACACTCCCAGCGCTACAGTCATGGCAATGATTACAATACTGATAAAAAGCCATGCCAGCCCCTTAGGTGTTAGGGAATTGTTTGGCTTTGCTACTATGATGTTGCCGTCAGCACTGAAAACTGTCATACATCACCTGTGAGCTATCGAAGATGACCTGCATACACATTTTTAACGTGCGTCAATTTGACGCATGTCAAAAGCTAACATAAAAACATGCGTGTCTCAAGCGTTTTTGTTACAGATTTGAAACAAAGTCGTAACCTTTTGCAGGGGATTTAAACAATTGAATTACAAATAGGCGTACTAAGAGCCATATCCTGCGAGGCTATTGCGGCAGTTGGTTTGGGAGTGAATTTTTATGAAGGTGAGCCCCAAGCTGGTTGCTACACGGGCTGGAGTGTAAAACAGGAAGGCCTCCTGTTTTACTTTTGCAATACATAAATATTAAAGGCGGGACTTGATGAAATGTTTTGCCGCAATCCATATCGTAGGCAGTGTCGGTATGACGACCAGCGCTAAAGCAACCAGTGAAAAGTTGGCTTTTACCCACGGATGGTTACCGACCAGAAACCCCAGCCCTGTCAGGCCGCACACCCAGAGTATGCCGCCGGTAATATTGTAAAAAGCAAACTTGGGATAAGTCATGTCAGCCACCCCCGCCACAAATGGGGTAAATGTGCGGATGAAAGGCAAGAAGCGGCCAGCAACGATTGTGATCGGGCCGTGCTTTTCATAAAAATCATGTGTTTTATTGAAAGCGTTTTTATTGAACCAGCGTGAATTCTCCCATGCGAAAACTTTCGGGCCGAACCATCTGCCTATGGAGTAATTTGCTGCATCGCCGGCAATTGCCGCAATCGTCAGCAAAACCATCAGTGCCGGCAGGCTCATACCGCCAATCGCCGCGATGGCGCCGGCTACAAACAACAGCGAGTCTCCAGGTAAAAACGGCATGGCAACAACGCCGGTTTCTATAAAAATAATGGCAAACAGAATGGCGTAAATCCAGATGCCATAAGTAGTGGCAACAACCTCCAGATGCTTGTCAAGATGCAGGAATATATCGATGATGCTTGCAAAGTCCATAGTCAGTTTCTTTTATAGTTCTTATTTAGTCATTGATGTGCGGTCTTGTTGTTATTTCATGAATTCGATTGGATAACAGAATTCCGGAATATGGCAGCTGCGTTCAATCGTCATCTTCCAGGATGCGTTTGCCTTCGTCTTCGATGTCTTCAAACTGGCCGCGGTAAACAGCCCACCAGAGACCGGCAAGCACAACAAGTGCCATGATGACTGAGAGTGGTATAAGTACAAATAGGATGTCCATATCAGACCTTTGGGTTGGTGGGCACTTCTATAAATACATTTTTTGGGCGCATTACTGCGTTGCGGTTATATTTGAAATGGACTCGCAACCTCGCTGTATATTGCATACTATCTCGGCTCCTGCGTTCCGTGCGCCTGGTACTGCATCCCAAATTCTGCATTTATAGAAGTGTCCTGGTTTTGCCGGTAGTTAACGCGGCAGTTGAAAACTTGGTCAGACGCAAAGCGTTAACAACCACGATAAGGGAGCTGACGGCCATGCCGAGGCCAGCCAGCCATGCAGACAGTATGCCAAAGAAGGCAAGCGGTATGCTGATTAAATTATACACAATTGCCCATGCGATATTTTCCTTAATGATTTTCATCGTGTGTTTTGCATGGCGGATAAGATAGGGTATCTGGCTGATGTCGCCGTTCAGGAATATATAATCAGCATGGGCAAGGGTGAGCGGCACACCTTTGCCCATGGCAATCGATACATGCGCGCTTGCCAGTATCGGGCCGTCATTCAGGCCATCGCCTACCATAAGTACTTTCTTTCCCTGCTGTTTGAGGGTTTGCAGGCGCAGCAGCTTGTCTTCGGGATTGCATGCGGATTGGTAATGTGAAATGCCTATTTCTTTTGCGGTGTTCTCTACTGCATCGGAGCGGTCGCCGGACAGCAGTTCTACATTGATACCTGCATCCCTCAGCTGCTGTATGGTTTGTGCCGCTTGCTGTTTAATCGCTTCCTGTAATGTAAAGGTCGCCAGCCAGCCATTCGCGTCGGTTAGATGCACTTGCTGCGTATGCCGGTTTTCTTCATTTACGGCACAGAATTTCGCCGAGCCGAGTTTTAGCTGGCCGTTAATCAGGCCTGGCTGCGCAAAAGCCTCATTTGCTGCAAAGTTTTTGATGGAGGCACTGATGCCGGCGCCAATGGTTTCTTCAATAACATCCAGTTCAAGCGCCAGTGGTGATTGCTGCTGTGCCTGATGCGCTGTGAACAGTGCCCGTGAAACCGGGTGGAATGAATGACGTGCCACGGCTGCAGCCAGCGCCAGCGCCGTAGTTTCTGTTAACCCGGCTTTATGTTGAATTGCCTTGATTTCAATATGGTCTTCAGTAAGTGTGCCGGTTTTATCAAAAATAACCGTATCAATATCGGCAATGTTTTCAATCGCCTGCAGGCGCTTGATCAGGATGCCGCGCTTTACGAATGCGCTGGCGCTTGAGAGCATGGCGGCAGGCGTCGCTAGCGATAACGCACAGGGGCAGGTGACAATAAGTACGGCGGCGGCGGTCATCAGCGCCCGTCCGCGGTCAACATCCCACAGCAGAGCAGCGGCAATGGCGGCACTTAAAATTACAAAAATCAGGAAGGGGCGCGCTACGCGGTCTGCAAGCTTCGATAACCTTGGTTTTTCAATGGCAGCCTGGTTGATCAGGTTCACAATCTGGCCGTATTTGGTGGAAGCGCCGATGGCTTCCAGAACAATATTGACAGGCTGGCGCAGGTTGTAGCTGCCGGCAATTACGTCATCGCCCTGAATTTTATGTATCGGCGTTGATTCTCCGGTCAGCAATGATTCATCAACACTGGTGCTGCCGCTGGATAGTTTGCCGTCCCCCGGAAACGCCTCGCCCAGGTTCACGCGCACGATGTCGCCGATTTTAAGCTTGGAATTCAATACGCGCGTGTAACTGCCATCAGCATTCTGGCGTTCGGTGTTTTCGGGTATGCGGCTCACTAATGATTCCAGCGCGCCTAATGTTCTACGATGTAGTTTGACTTCGATCAGGCGTGCCGAGAGCAGGAAGAATACAAACATCGTCAGCGAGTCAAAATAAACGGTGTGTCCCCACCAGCTATTTGGCTCGAAGGTGGCCGCAGAGCTGACAACAAAAGTAATCACGATGCCGATCGCTACTGGCAAGTCCATGCTGATCTGCTTCATTCTCAGGTCGCGCAGGGCGTTGTTGAAGAACGAGCTGCTGGAGAACAGCAGCACCGGCAAGCTCAGCAGCCATGATGCCCAGTTAAGCAGATGCAGGATATCTGCCGAGATCTCGCCGGGAGTGGTGAAATAAGTCGGGCTAGCGTACATCATGACCTGCATCATGCAGAAGCCGGCAACCATCCAGCGCCAGAATGCGGCCCGCTGTTTCTTAATGGCGGCAAGGTCACTTTCATGCTGCGTTGCGGGACTGGCGCTATAGCCTAATGCCTGTACCGTACTTAAAATTCTGGAAGGGCGCGTTTGTGACGGTGACCACACCACGACAGCGCGCCTTTTAGACATGCTGACGCGAGCATTTACTACGCCGGGGGATGACTTCAGTCCTTCTTCGATAATCCCCGAGCAGGCTGCGCAGCGTAAACCATCCAGCAGCAGGTTTGACTGCACCAGTGCTTGATCAGGATTATTGCCAAATGGCTCGCTGAATTCCTGCCATTGATCTTCCGTGTCCAGAATGGTCCACGCCGGGTTAGGTACGGCTACTTCGGCAGTCAAATTAGTTGTAAGCAAGAACTCACTCCGTACGGTATTCAGATAATTGCGAGGGGTAAAATGGTCAGGAATTTACATGACTTTGCATAGTGTCAATTATATATTGAAAAGCAGTTAATCAGCCCCATATGTAGACATAGATTAACTTTATAAATTGGAGTGGCTATGCGCTTTGATAAATTAACAACTAAATTTCAGCAGGCGATCAGTGATGCACAAAGCATTGCGCTGGGAGCCGATAATACGGCGATCGAGCCGCAGCACCTGTTGCTGGCTTTGCTGAATCAGGAAGATGGCGGCACCGCCTCATTGCTGGCACGTGCCGGTGTGCAGCTTAACCAGCTGAAAACCGGCCTGAATGCTGCGATTGCCAATCTGCCGAAGTCGGCGGACGCCAGCGGTGAAATTGCGATCTCACGTGATTTGAATAACTTGCTTAATGTGACCGATAAGCTTTCGCAGAAACGCGGTGATGCGTACATCGCGAGTGAAATGTATCTGCTGGCTTTGGCGGATGATAAAGGCGAGGCGGCGAGATTGCTCAAACAGAATGGTCTGACAAAATCCGCGCTGGAAACTGCGATTCAGGCAGTACGCGGTAACGAGGGTGTGGATAGCCAGGAGGCGGAAGGCCAGCGCGAATCGCTCAAGAAATATACGCTTGATTTAACGGAAAGAGCGCGTCTGGGCAAGCTTGATCCGGTCATCGGCCGTGACGATGAAATTCGCCGCGCGATACAGGTATTGCAGCGCCGCACTAAAAATAACCCGGTACTGATCGGGGAGCCTGGCGTGGGTAAAACCGCGATTGTTGAAGGCCTGGCGCAGCGTATTGTGAACGGCGAAGTGCCTGATTCCCTTAAAAACAAAAAAGTGTTGTCATTGGATATGGCAGCTTTGCTGGCTGGTGCAAAATACCGCGGCGAGTTCGAGGAGCGCCTGAAGTCCGTACTGAAAGAGTTGGCGCATGATGAAGGCCAGACCATTTTGTTCATTGACGAGATTCATACCATGGTCGGTGCCGGCAAAGCAGAAGGCGCGATGGATGCCGGCAATATGCTCAAGCCTGCTTTAGCGCGGGGCGAACTGCACTGCGTGGGCGCGACAACGCTGGATGAATACCGTAAATACATTGAAAAAGATGCGGCCTTGGAGCGCCGCTTCCAGAAGGTGTTGGTAGATGAGCCTAGTGTGGAAGCGACAATCGCAATCCTTCGCGGCTTGCAGGAGAAATACGAGCTGCACCATGGCGTGGAAATTACCGACCCGGCAATTGTGGCCGCCGCCGAGTTAAGCCACCGTTATATTACTGACCGTTTCTTGCCGGATAAGGCGATTGACCTGATTGACGAGGCCGCGAGCCGTATCAAGATGGAAATTGATTCCAAGCCGGAAGTGATGGATAAGCTGGATCGCCGCCTGATTCAGCTCAAGATCGAACGCGAAGCGGTGCGCCGTGAAAAAGATGAAGGCAGTAAAAAACGCTTTGTGCTGATTGAAGAAGAAATCACCAAGCTTGAGAAAGAATACGCAGACCTCGAAGAAATCTGGAAAGCGGAAAAAGCGCAGGTGCAGGGTTCAGCGCACATCAAAGAGGCGATTGATAAAATCAAGTTCGAGATGGAAGAGGCAACGCGTAAAGGCGACTGGCAGAAAGTCTCTGAATTGCAATACGGTAAATTGCCGCAGTTAGAAGCACAGCTGAAACAGGCGTCGAATGCTGAAGCCACAACTACGCAAAGCAAAAACAGAATGCTGCGTACCGAAGTTGGCGCAGATGAAATCGCTGAAGTGGTCAGTCGTGCTACTGGTATTCCTGTGAGCAAGATGATGACAGGCGAGCGTGAAAAATTGCTTACGATGGAAACGAAGCTGCATGAGCGCGTAGTCGGGCAGGATGAGGCTGTCAGATTGGTATCTGACGCGATCCGCCGTTCGCGTTCCGGTTTGGGTGATCCTAACCGTCCGTATGGCAGCTTTTTATTCCTGGGGCCGACCGGTGTAGGTAAAACCGAGCTGTGTAAAGCGCTGGCAGGGTTTCTGTTTGATTCTGAAGACCATCTGATCCGCATCGACATGAGTGAATTCATGGAGAAACACTCGGTGGCACGCATGATTGGCGCACCACCGGGCTATGTAGGTTATGAAGAAGGCGGTACACTGACGGAAGCTGTACGCCGCAAGCCGTATAGTGTGATACTGCTGGACGAGGTTGAAAAGGCACATCCGGATGTATTTAACGTACTGTTGCAGGTGCTGGATGATGGCCGCCTGACAGATGGTCAGGGACGTACCGTAGACTTTAAGAATACTGTGATTATCATGACCAGCAACCTGGGGTCGCAAATGATACAGAGTATGGCTGACCAGGATTACCAGCTGGTGAAACTTGCCGTGATGGGTGAAGTCAAAACACACTTCAGGCCGGAGTTCGTCAACCGTATTGATGAAGTCGTGGTGTTCCATGCGCTGGGTGAAGCACATATTAAATCTATTGCGTCTATCCAGCTGCAATATCTAGCTAAACGCCTGGCGGCAATGGATATGCAGCTGGAATTAACCGATGCCGCAATTACAGAGATTGCGAATGCCGGCTTTGATCCTGTTTATGGCGCGCGCCCACTGAAACGAGCAATCCAGAGCGAGATCGAGAATCCTCTGGCACGTGAGATTCTGGGTGGGAATTTTATTGCTAAAGATACGGTCAAGGTAGATGTTAAAGGCGGTAAATTTGTATTCTCAAAAACAGGCATTTAATCATTTAATGGTTTAAGAAAGGTTGATTTGCTGAAGAAGCCGGTTGTTGATGGGTTGAAACACGCACTGTTCGTCGTGCTGGTAATCACGGCGAACCCTGTTCGTGCAGAATTCAGCCAGCAGGAACTGGAAGTTTTTGATAATGAGCCGCCGGTAGTCGCTGATTTGCTTAAACGTGCGGTATCTGCTGAACGTGATTTAAAAAATGCAGAAGGCGAATGGCAGGCTGCAAAGCTATACTGCGAGGCGTCACGCCATGGCAGTGCTGAGGCGCAGTTTCGGTTAGGCATGCTCTATGCTAGCGGTAAGGGTGTGCCGGCTAACCGTGACCTGGCGGCCTCATTGTTTGTTGCGGCATCTATGCACGGACATTCTGAATCGCAGAAGATGCTCGAAACCCTGGAGCTGGCCGCCGATGATTTGCCGCCTTGCGTACTGGCGGCAGTGGCTCCGGAAAAAGCGCCGGCAAAAGGCGAGATCGATGGTTATATTGCCAATTTACCAGCCAGCAAGCGCTGGATCGTGCGTCTGGTAGATACAATCGCTTCCTGGCATAAAGTTGACCCGAAACTGGTGTTATCTATTATATCGGTAGAGTCCGACTTCTCAGCGTCGGCACAATCCAATAAACAGGCACAGGGACTGATGCAATTGATTCCGGATACTGCCGAGCGTTTCAATGTCAAGAATGCCTACAATGCAAGTCAGAATATCAAGGGCGGCGTTGCTTACCTGCGCTGGCTGCTTGCGTACTTTGAAGGGGATGTGAGCCTTGCCGTTGCAGCCTATAACGCGGGTGAGGGTGCGGTAAACAAATATAAGGGTATTCCGCCTTATGCGGAAACCCGGCAGTATGTACAGAAGGTGCGCGCACGTTATCCGCTGCTGCATCATCCGTTTGATATGAACGTAACAGAGCCTTCACCTTTTTTAAAGCGGCGTGGCTAGATTAAGGAAACATAAAGTGCGAAAAAGTTTACTCTTGATGATTTGCAGTACTTTGCTGTTCGTTTCCGGCTGTGCATCAACTGGCCGTGATGCAGCAAATGCCGAGGCTCCCAAGATTGACAGGATTTCACCTGAAGAGCTGGCGCGCCTGATTCCCCAGCCGGTCGCCAGGCTGACACTGGATGATCTGGTCAGGTTAACAGCTGATGGCAGCAGCCCTGAGCAGATCATTGCACAGATCAAAGCCACAGATTCCATGTACGACCTGACACCTAGCCAGAGCGTAGAGTTAAGTCATAAGGGTGTGGATGCGAAGGTGCTGGACTACATTCATGAGAGCAGGGAAGCTGCGGTGAGGAATCAGCTGGCAGATGAAATTAACCGCCGTGAAAAACAGAAACAGTCGGAAGTGGTCAGGCTTAAAAACCGCCTATGGCAGCAGCAGCGTTATTATGACCCGTTCTGCCGCGGCTATTATGGGTTAACGCCATATGGTTACGGCGGTTACGGCCGGCACTTCGGTTCACATTTTGGCTTGGGGCTAGGCATTGGCCGGCCGCTAGGTTGCTGGTAAGGTTTTAAGGCATTTCTATAAACAAATAGTTTGGGCGCATTGCTGCGTTGTGCAGTACTGCTGGTTTCAAACTATGATTGATAGAATAGCCCTTTAATAATTAAGGTTAAATATAATGCAGCAGAAAACACATCAGATCACGGTTTCCACACATGGACGCAAACTTTATGACATCACGCCAGAAGTGATCAGCTGGGCTAAGTCCAGCGGCATAAAGACCGGCATGATCACTTTGTACATCCAGCACACTTCTGCCAGTTTATTAATCAATGAAAACTATGATCATGATGTACTGGTAGACATGGAAGCGTTTTTTAATCGCCTGGTGCCTGACGGCGACCCGTTGTTTATTCACACTGTCGAAGGCCCTGATGATATGCCTGCGCATGTGCGCACAGCACTTACCCAGACTCACCTGTCCATCCCGTTGCTGGATGGCCATGCTGCGTTAGGGCAGTGGCAAGGCGTATTCTTATATGAACACAGGCATATAGCGGGCAAGCGCAGGGTTCTTTTGCACTTGATCGGCGAATAAGGCCTGGTACACTGCTATTTAAAATAATATTTAATGTTGTTGCACATAACTTTGAATGCGCTAGAATAGCGCGTATAGGTGGAGTTATATAAGTAAGCTATTGAATTAAATCATTGATTGTAGTTCTTAATAAGAAGAGGAAATTATTATGTCATCATTATTGCGTTCTTTATTAGTTTTGGGTGTTGCAGGCTTGTTAGTAGTAGGTTGCGGTAAGAAAGAGGAGGCTGCACCGGCTGAAGCTGCACCAGCACCAGCTGCTGCGGTTGAATCTGCTCCGGCACCAGCTGCTGCAGAGCCAGGTGGTTATGAGCCAACCGCTGAAGAGCGCGTACCAGGCATCACGATTGATCCAGCTGTATTAGCTGCAGAGTCTGCAGCGCCAGCCGCAGAAGCTGCACCAGCTGCTGCTGAGTAATTTCTGGTTTTATAATTTTCATGCTGAAATAGTTAATCATTCCAGCTTGGATTAAAAACGCCTGATGATATTTCATCGGGCGTTTTTTTATTTAAGGCTGCAATATTACCTGGATTGATTTTAGTTCGATGGATTATTGAGCCGATGATCAATCGCTATTCGGGAAAATCAGCCCTAATTGCATGGCTTTAACAATTGCCTGCTGACGCGTGTTGACCTTGAACTTTTTGCGAATATTCTTAAAATGGAAATTGATGGTCGCTTCCGTACATTCGCAGACCACTGCCATATCCCATGATGACTTTCCTTCGGCCGCAAGTTGCAGGCATTGTACCTCCCGCCGCGTGAGCAATGATTTTTCCGATTGGTCATGGCTTTGTAACTGCGTGAATTTCTTCGATGATTCAAAGACATAATCCCGAATCAGTGCCCAATCGGCTATCATTTCGTCCAGCTTTTGCTGTGATGGGGGCTTTGCAGTTTCCTTCATAACCAGGTTCAGTATGGCAAATTCAGCGTGCGCACCGTGTACGGGGAAAGCGATTCCTCTGTGCAAGCCGTAAACCTGCGCTGTTTTATGCAATTGTATTTCCTGACGGGTTTTAAAAGTTTTTTGCCCCCAGATTAATGGCATGTTGCTATTCATGCAGTGCCTGACGATAGGGTCCGTACTCCAAAAAGAATCCTCATATATTTTTAGCCATAATGGTGCGTAGTTGCTATAGATTAATGCCGATGCGAGCGGCGATTGTTTGTTTGCATTGATGCTATAGAAAACCTGTGAAAAACCATAACTTTCGGCGAGCTGAAAAAGTGTGTCAGACCAGATTTCATCACGGTCACACCCCATCAGTTTGAATAATTTATCAAAATTTACCATTCTGTCTTACCCTTTGTGCTGGTATCAGTCATCAGGAGCTATGGTTCTTTCGAGGCGTAGTTGCGGGTAGTTGTGGAGTTTTACTGCCCGTCAGGAACTCTGCGTATGCATAAATATCGCCTTGCAGATAATGTGCAGGGAAGTCAAAAACAGACCAGTAATAATTTTTAGAACCTGCACATAATTGTGCCGGCTGGCAGTATCTCATCCATTTATCTTCTATGCTGCTGTCGTATACACCATCACTATCAGAGAAAAAAGGAACAAGCTGATGCGTTTTTAAAGCTGTGAGAATTTCCCGTGGCGCATGCTGGTGCTGCGCCATTTCATAATGTGCCATCAGGCTCGCCTCGGTTTCTATCACCATTAGCTTGGCTCTGCCATTTATGTCAATGAAAAGTATGCCGGACGGATTAGGGAATAAATAATGCTCTATAAATCCATAGTCCCGATAAATCTGTTCAACCAGTGAGGCAATGGCCGTATCTGCCAGGAATGTGTAGGTGTGCCTCGTCAGCAAATCTTTAAGTGTGCTTGTCTGCTCGGTAAAAAACACTTTTTTTAGCGAGTTTATTGCCTGTTCCAGGCGATTGATTGCGGCAGGGTCATGCTTTTTAATGAACTGGTCAATGAGTTTATTGTTAAATGCATCAACGGCCACTCGTTCGTCGGCTTGCCCTGTGAGCAGTATTTTTTTGCAGGGGATATTTTCCAGAGTCTCGCAAAACTGCACGCCATTCATCTGTGGCATCGCGTAGTCGACTACCAGTACCGCAGGAATCTCAAAGCGATGTTTGTTTAATACCGCGCAGTAAATTTCGTTCAGGTTAATTGCAGCATTGCGTCGTTCAAGGCATGAAGTTTCATCGTCATAACTTACGTGGATAGGGTGTGCCGCATCGGACAGGTAATGCAGATACGCACTTTTGATCCAGTCAATCGCAACCTTGGTATCAGTGAAGGTTTTGCAGGGCAGCCTTGAGTTCAACTGGAATGTAACGCTATCCAGATAGCTCTGGTTGTCATCTATCAGGACTACCAAGACTGGATGCTGATAAATAGGTAAAAGTATGTTCATTAGTCTTGTTCTGCAAAAGTTGGTATTCAATAAAATATTTATTGGTAAATTAAATATTTTGTTACAATGGAAAAAAATCCCACCCATGTGGAAAATATTACCATATTTAACGAGTGTCGTTATGGTAAATAAACTATATAAGGCGTCTGAATTTGTACTCACAATCACAAATTGATCCATTGATCAGCTTTAAAAATACCGTGGGTGAATCTGTGCGCGGCACAATCGTCAAGCTGCAGAGAAAGTCGCTGGTCATGGAGGTCTATAACCCTTATTCCATCGTGCAAATCAGCGAGGTACTGGGAGAACTCACAATCAGGATAGGCAACAAGGTTGCCTATCTAGGCAAAGCCGTGGTAATCAGCCTGGTGAATACCGGCCTGACTGCTGTTGTCTCGGTTACGCTGATTGATGAATGGCAAGACTTGTATGATGTGGTCATTACCCCAGGTGCAGTCGGGGAAGAAGCCAAAGCCTTTGTGCAGGATTGGAGCGAGCGCTTTCAGATTCGGCGCGATTACCAGATTGTGGTGAATGAGTTGCGCGCATATCTTTCTGATGTATCGCGGTGGGTAGAGCAGGTTGACCTTACCGAGTCATTGCCAAGAGTAGATGGACAATTGCGGGAAGATATATTTTATGAACTTGCGACACCACTAATGGAGAAATTAGGGTTTTATCTTGGTAACTTCGAGATAGAGGCTTCTTTGGTTGATGTTGAGTTTTCACCTATACATCGCGCTTATACACAAGCCGCATTGCATCCATTATTGCTTCGCGCGCCCTATGTGTTTCGTTCATTCGTAAAACCGCTAGGCTATGCAGGCGATTATGAAATGGTAAACCAGATACTTGATGACCCACGCAGAGGCCCTAGCACTTATTTCCAAATTATTAACACGAGTTTTTTAAAAACACCTGTTGCATTAGCTCACTGTAATCGTATAGATATTTTGGTGGATTTCTTAATACGTGTTGCGGATTCAGCCAAAAAGGCCGGAAGACCATTTCGTATACTAAATGTAGGTTGCGGCCCTGCAATTGAAATTCAACGCTTCTTGCAGTGTTATCCAAATCCTGAGTTTTTATCTTTTGATCTTGTCGATTTTAGTGAAGAAACTTTAACGAGAACACGCAACATATTGGCAGACATCTCTGAAAAAGTAGGTAAGCCTATCATCATTAATTATATACATGAGTCAGTCCATCAGTTATTGAAGCGTAGTGTAGATAAAAGTGTTCCAGACACCAAAGAGTACGATGCTGCATATTGTGCAGGTTTATTCGACTACTTTTCTGACAAGGTATGTTCGCGGCTAACCACACATTTCGAAACTCGCACACGCAGTGGTGGAAAATTGTTGATTACTAATGTGCACTCTAGTAATACAGTCAGATTTTGTATGGAGCATTTATTGGAATGGTATTTAGTCTATCGCGATGAAGCGCAGATGGAATCTTTGCTACCCGAACACACAACTGAACACAAAATTTACGTAGATGGCACGGGTGTTAATGTGTTCGCAGAAGCTACCGCTAGTTGATGGCTTTGCAATTCCCTGTGGACAACGCCTTATATAATAGTTATACGGACGCTCTGAGTGAGGTTCGATACACAATTAGCCGAAGCGGTGCTTATACCTGTTGTAGCTTGGTATTGCTCGGAATAGGCTTGGATTACTATCTATATCCGTATGAGTTGCTTCGATTTACGATTGCCCGCATTCTTTGTTGCGGTTTCATTCTTAGCTTTGTAGCGATACTAGGCACGAAATGGGGGAGGCCGAAGGTTCAGTGGCTAACACCTGCCTGGCTGTTGTTTCCCCAGATTATGATTTCTTGGATGATTTATGTTACAGATGGTGCCTTTTCTATTTATTATATTGGGTTGACGTTCGCTATATATGCGCTCGGTATAGTAATGGCATTTGGTGTTTGGCAGAATGTTATTTTTGGAATATTGACCTTTTTGCTTTACGTTGCTGCCTGCATTTTTCATCCTGACTGGGTTGGGATGCGCTCTGATTTTATAGCTCACTCACTGTTCTTAGTGATGTCTATTGCAGTCAGTATGTTTTTTTCTTTCTACAATGAACGTGCACGATTTATGCTGTTTCGGCTTAAAGCAGAAGTAGCTGAGAAAAATATCCAATTAGAAACAACCAATAAGAACCTGGCTGAAATCAAAGGCCAGATGCTGCAGCAGGAAAAAATGGCTTCTATCGGTACTCTAGCTGCAGGTTTGCTGCATGAGGTCAATAATCCGGTCAATTACTGCCTGATGGCGGTCGGGGTGGCAATGGAAGACCCCATGGTTAAAACCAATGAGCCGCTTAAAGAGTGTCTGGTTGATGCTCAGCATGGCATGCAGCGTATTCAGCATATTGTTTCCGACCTTAAAATTTTCGCTTATCGTCCCAACGAGTCCGAGCGCAGTGAAGCCGACTTTATGCTGGAGCGCGCGGTTAATTCTTCCCTGCGCTTGGTAGGGCATGAAACCAAAGGCATCGCCATCACGTGCGATATTCCTCAGGATAGTCTGGTGCATGGGGACGAAGCGGCTATTGTAGGCGTGTTAATAAACCTGTTCAGCAACGCAGCGCTTGCATTACGCAAAGTAAACCGCGCACGGCCAGCAATTCATTTGACTGCTGCATGGCATGCAGATCGGTTCCGCGTGACTGTGCAGGATAATGGGCCTGGTATCGCGCCCGAAAATCTATCCCGTGTATTTGAGCCATTTTTCACGACAAGAGCCGTTGGGCAAGGGCTGGGCCTGGGCCTTAGCATCAGTTATGGCGTAATTGCACGGCATGGCGGTACATTACGCGCAGAAAGCGCTTTGGGTGAGTGGACAAAAATGATTTTTGATTTACCGCGAGCAACATAATGAAGGCTTTACCAAACCCTTATGATTTTAGCGCGATTCCTATCCTGTACGTTGATGACGAGGAGATGGCACAAAAATACTTTGTGCGTTCAGTAGGCGGTGAGTTTGATGTGCTGACTGCCTCCGGTGCGGATGAGGCTGTTGAAATGCTGCGCGACAAATCTTTGTGCATAGGCATTCTGGTCACGGATTATCGGATGCCGGGACGTGATGGCGGTGATTTGTTATGTCAGATAGAACGCGAGTTCCCGCATGTTATCCGCATCCTGGTGACAGCCTACGCAGATAGGGAGATGCTACTGCATACGGTTAATTCGGGGGAGGTATTCCGCATACTCGAAAAACCACTGAATGTGGATCAAGTTAAAAATACATTGCGGCAGGCTTATGCGTTATCACGGGAGCGCACGACAAGGCAGCAAAGACTCATTGCAATGAATGAAACACTTAATTTTCTTGCGCATGAATTGAATACGCCACTGGCCTCCATAGTCAATTTTTCGCAGGGTATGCAAAGCCGCATGGCGGATGCAAACCTGTCACAGCCGCCTATTCCGGATATTTGCAAGGCGGCATTGGCCATCAATGATAATGCGCGATACTGCTTATCGTTACTGCTATCTTTTGTAAATTCCATTCATAGCATAAGCCCGCGTATTAATTGCCACAGTGAAATGACAGCGCACGAGATGGTGCTGTCTCTGCTCGATTCTTATCCGTTAACCCCTGAGCAGCACGCAGCGATTCATGTTGATATTCAGGAAGACTTCAAGGTAACGGCCTTACCCAACTGTGTTGCATTGGTATTGTCCAGCATTTTAAGCAATGCCTTGCGTGCGCTTAAAGGACATTTGTCACCGCGGGTCACTTTCAGCATTCTAGTTGATGCCAGTCCGCAGATTCGTATTGGCAATAATGGCCCGTGCATACCGCCAGAAATATTGGCGCATTTAATGGAAACTCCGTTTACAACACATGCCGATTCCGGTGGCAAGGGCTGGGGCATGGTCTTTTGCAGGCGCGTCATGCACTCTTTTGGCGGCAATATCGTCATTTCATCCACGCCCGAATTTGGCACGGTGATTACATTGGAATTTCCTGCTGTCAAAGGCAGGTTAAAGCCATCTGGTTTGATCTAAACAGGCATGTCTGATGCCCTGAAAATGTGAATGGCACTCAAATCAATAAAAATGGAGCAATAAAATGGAGCAAGTAATCAGTAATCAAACTATCACTGCACCGCAGATATTATTCGTTGATGACGAAGCGACTGCCGTAAAGTATTTTCAGAGAGCCATCAACTCGCTTGCCCCAGTGATTACCGGAAGTTCGGTGGAAGATGGCAAGCGCTTGCTTGATGAACATGCACCAACGCTATTGGTTCTGGTGTCAGATCAGCGTATGCCGGGTGGATATGGCAATGAGCTATTGCTTTATGCACGCACAAAGTATCCACACATTGTCCGTATTCTGACTACGGCTTATTCAGAATTGGAGCAAACTGTAGAAGCGGTTAATCAGGGACAGATTCATCGCTATATTCAAAAACCGTGGGAAATATCGGCAATCCGGATGGAGTTAAAGCAGGCCCTGGATCTGGCAAACCTGCGTAAAGATCATGCACAGTTGCTGCGTGAAAAGATGATGGTTTGGAAAAAACTCATTGTTTCAAATCGTATTGGCATCTTATATACAATTTGTGCCAGCCTTGCGTCGTCAGCAGATGTGCTGCCTGTAGATACCTACTTGTCGATAGCGCACAGTGCCGGTATTACTTTGCCTGCCGAGCCTGATTGGCATGCAATGGATTATTCAGACATCGTGAGTGTAGAGTCGATTCGCAGCGGACAGTTTGGCCATGCCGTGCGAAAGCGACTGGCGCAAATTAAACAGGATTACCAGGATGGCTTGGGAACGGACGGGCTCAGGGTGCTTGCAGAGGTGTTAAAGGGTAGGGTGAATATTTCGGATAATGGTGTTGCCGCTTTTAGTGATATGCAGAATTTTTCAGAGTTTCTGGAAGCGCGGTCCGACGCGGAAATTTCTACACAGCATGCGTCATGGCTGGCATTTCTGATCTGGCTGCATGATGCAGGATATGCATTAAGCCTGAAAAATATGGAAACAGGTGTGCAATTTTCACTGGAACCATTCGTGAACGCAAAGGCTCCCGTTAATCTGGCGCAATGGATCGAGCAGCTTTGCAATTAACATCATGATTAATCAAGGCGCTTACGTGAAAAAGTATGACTGTATACCCCTGGTATTGGTGAGTATTTTGCTCATGATTTCCACTAACATACAAGCCGCCGGTTTTGCACTGACGGAAAAAAGTGGCAGCAGTATAGGCAATGCGTTTGCAGGTGCAGGTACGGCTGCTGAAGATGCCAGTATCATGCTTTCCAATCCGGCTGGGCTTACACGAATCCGCGAGACGCAACTGGTGGTGGCAGGGTATGCGATCAAGTCCTCAATTGATTTTCATGCTAATGATTCGAGAACACTCATCGGCGCAGGCGTTGGAGATCCCCTTTTATCTGGCGGTTCTGGCGGAGATGCTGGTGACTTGGCTGTTGTGCCGAATCTGTACTTGGCTGCCGACATCAATGATCATATAAAAATAGGGCTTGGTGTCCACTCTCCGTTTGGCCTTAAAACTGAATATGATCAACGCTGGGTAGGGCGTTATGAGGCAATCAAATCCGATTTGAAAACAATCAATATCAACCCTGCCATTTCTTTGAAGGTGAGTGACAGGCTTTCTTTCGGCTTCGGGTTGGATGCGCAGTATATAGATGCAGAATTGAGCAATGCAGTAGACTTTGGTTCTATTTGTGCTATGGCTGGTGCCGGAACATGTGCTGCTCCACAAACACGAGATGGCAATCTTGCACTTAAAGGCAATGACTGGAGCTGGGGCTACAACTTTGGTGTGTTGTTAGAGCCGGTGCAGGGAACACGGCTTGGGCTTGCTTACCGATCCAGGATAGGACATCACCTGCAGGGCGATGCTGAATTTTCCAATGTGCCAATTGAATTGGCAGGCTTGCCTGATGTGGCTAATGGATCTATTAAGGCCGATATTACATTGCCAGAAACCGCTTTAGTCAGTGTTTTTCATCAGCTTGATGATCGCTGGAGTATTATGGGCGATGTACTCTGGACACGTTGGAGCCAGTTTAAGGAATTGCGGGTTGAACGCAATGATGGGACTCTCATCGGTGCCACTACGGAACACTGGCACAACACCAGGCGTTATGCTTTGGGTGCCACCTATATTTATAGTGATGCCTGGAAACTGCGTTTCGGCGTTGCTTATGATGAGTCCCCGGTATCGGAAGCGTTCCGCACTCCGCGCATTCCAGACCAAAGTCGATGGGTGTTAGGGCTAGGCGCAAACTTTAAAGTCAGTGCCGCAGATAGTCTGGATGTCGGGTATCTGCATATTTTTATTAAAGACGCATCGCTTAACCTCAATAACCCTTTAGTCGCTGCACAGCCAGCCATTACCCGAAGCCTTGCCGGTGGCTATGACAGCGATGTTGATGTGTTAAGCATGCAGTATACGCATGCGTTCTAATCAATGACACCGGGTGAAAATACAGACGCAGCTTCGAATAACTGGTTCCCGGCATTATGATGATATATCAGGCTGAGGGCAGGTTCTGGGTTGCCTGCTTGACGTTCAGTGCTGGTAGCCTGTCAATAAATGCACCATTCCATCATTGGACAAACTTACTACGCCGCTATTGATGCATTCATCCCATAATGCACGTACATGAATATCACGGGTCAATGTCTCGGCAAGTTCGGTAAAAGAAGTTGAATATCCTTTTTGCGGGTGCCGTGGAATCGGTTTGGGTGCGCCATCTTTGCCGACAAGTTCTGGTGTTTCAAGCCATGTTGTAATCATTTTGGTGATTAAACCATGCTGCCGTGAAAGCGTTTTGTTTTGAACCTGACTAAGCAGGCGCCGCACATCTTTACGGTGTACCCCGGTGAGCAGGGAAATACGGCTGTCAGTTTGGGATTTACCTTCAATGGTAAATTCACTTTCCGCGATTGAAACAAGTACTGTTTTGAATATTTCGGATATCTGACGATAGTCTAATCTGGAATTAATGCATTGCCGTGCCATCGGTTTGAGGTAATGCTCAATTTCGATCACAGCTGAAGAGGATATAGTGTCAATATACATGTTGGCAATTTCCTTTCCAAATATTAGGTTTATGAACTTAATGCTATTGTACATAACAAGATCTTTTGTTCTATAAATGGCTCCTCTAGTAAGTGTTGGGAATCTCACTATCAGGAATGATAGGTGAGGTGATGAAGGCCGGGTTTTCCAGCATTTATGGCCGGTTTTTTATATATGCGGCTCCATTGTGGTGTTGAAGATAACCGGACATTTTCTTAAAAGCGTGATGGCGTTCGAGTGAATTCCCCATAAAAAAAGCCAACGCTAGGCTGGCTTTTTTTATGTATCTGATAAACAGAATGACAGGGAAACTAACCGAATTTACCGGTAATGTAATCTTCTGTTTCTTTACGTGCAGGGCGCGTGAAAATCATATCTGTATCGCCGTACTCAATCAGGTCGCCCAAGTACATATAAGCCGTGTAATCAGAGATACGTGCTGCCTGCTGCATGTTATGAGTGACGACCAGAATCGTGAGTTTGTTGCGTAGTTCACTCATCAGTTCTTCAATGTTGGCTGTCGCAATTGGGTCTAATGCCGATGTCGGTTCATCAAACAGCATGATTTCAGGGTCGGTTGCCAGTGCGCGGGCAATACATAAACGCTGCTGCTGGCCGCCGGATAGATTGAATGCCAGGTCCTGCAGGCGGTCTTTCACTTCATTCCACAACGCGGCGCCTTTGAGGGCTTCTTCCACTTTATCATCAAGCAGGCGTTTGTTGCTTTCACCGCGAACGCGCAAGCCGTAGGCGACGTTCTCATAGATGGATTTAGGGAACGGATTTGGTTTCTGAAACACCATGCTGATGCGCATGCGCACTTCAATCGGGTCAACACCTTTTTCCAGGATGTTGGTATTGTCCGGGTGCATGATGATCTGGCCATCGTATTTGTTGCCTGGATATAAGTCATGCATACGGTTAAAGCAGCGCAGAAATGTAGATTTTCCGCAGCCGGAGGGGCCGATCAATGCCGTAATCTTGTTCTCATAGAGCGGCATGTTGATGCCTTTTAAGGCTTGTGTGCCATTGCTGTAATAAAAGTTGAGATCTTTTGATTCAGCTTTAATCGGGGTTATCGCGTTGATCATGTAGTTTCCTAAATTTACGATTTCTGTATGTTCTGTTTAATGTTGGTAACCAAGGCGCCTGATTACCATTTAATGCTTTTACGGATCTTGTAACGCAGCCAGATCGCTGTACCATTCATGAGCAATGTGACGACGATAATAATCGCGCCGGTTGCCGCTGCATTGATATGAAAGGCATGGTCAGGACGCGATAGCCAGTTAAACATCTGAATCGGCAGCACAGTAAAGCTGGAGCTTAACCATTCAAAGTTTATAAAAGGTACTTCGGTTGTAATCGGTGAAGGCGGCAGGAAAGCGATGAAAGTCAGTGCGCCGATAGTGATGATAGGTGCTGTTTCACCCAGCGCGCGTGACATGCCGATGATTACACCGGTCAGGATGCCGCCCTGTGAGTATTTAACGACGTGATCTTTGACGACCTGCCATTTTGTTGCGCCAACCGCATAAGCAGCTTCGCGGATTGCTACAGGAATGCCGCGAATCGCTTCACGGGTAGAAACGATCACGATCGGCAGAATCAGCAAGCCCAGCGTTAAACCCGCGGTAAGAATACTTTGCCCCAAATTGAGGCCGTAAACAAACAAGCCCAGTGCTAGCAAGCCGTAAATAATGGACGGTACACCGGCCAGGTTGGAAACGTTGATTTCAATCAGGTCTGAGAACCAGTTCTTTGGTGCGTATTCTTCGAGATACAGGCCTGCCGCGACGCCGACAGGAACCGCAGTCAGAAACGTGACCAGCATTACCAGCAGTGAACCGACCCAGGCAGAAAGCAAACCTGCGCTGCCGGCACGGCGTGATGGAAAGTCGCTGAAGAACTGAAGGTTAAAGCGCGGGTAGCCATCCATCACGAGATCTACAAATAGCGTGAGCAATGCCAGCAAACCAAACATGATTGCCACTAAGCCGATAGAGGCAAATAGGATGTCATTACGTTTATGGCGCTTGATCATCGCGCGAACAGCATCCAGGTTTTCAATCACGGAGGCTTTTATTTTTGGTGTATTTGAATTCATATCTAATGTCCGTTTAGTGTTTCTGGATTAATACTGCTCACGGTATTTTTTGCGCACAATATGACCGAGGATGTTAAAGCCCAGTGTCATTGCAAATAAAACCAGGCCGGCAGCAAAGATACTTTGATAGCCGATGCTTGCATGCGGTAAATCACCCATTGCAACCTGTACGATATAGGCGGTAATGGTTGCAGCACCCTCTGTCGGATCGAAAGTGAGGTTAGGCTGCTGTCCGGCGGCTACCGCTACTACCATGGTCTCGCCTACGGCGCGTGAAATGCCCAGAATGTATGCGGCGACAATACCGGAAACTGCCGCAGGCGTTACTACGCGTATAGCGGTCTGGAAGCGCGTAGCACCCATCGCATAAGAGCCTTCGCGCATGCTCATCGGTACCGCGCGCATGGCGTCTTCCGCGACTGACGCAATGTAAGGGATAATCATGATCCCCATCACAATGCCGGCACTCAGCATATTGAAGCCCGGCAGTTCCGGGTAGATTTTCTGTAAGATCGGCGTGACAAACAGTAGTGCGAAATAACCGAATACAATGGTTGGAACCCCAACCAGCAATTCCAGAATTGGCTTCACGATTTCACGCGCACGGTGCGAAGCAAATTCTGAAAGGTAAATTGCCGCAATCGTACCGACCGGTATCGCAACCGCAAGCGCCACAGCGGATGTGGTCAGCGTGCCGGCTACCAAAGGCATGATGCCGTAGTGGGCGTCTTCAAACAGCGGAGTCCATTCTTTAGCAGTAAAGAACTCAACAACCGAAACTGTTTTAAAGAAACCTAATGATTCATATAAGAGAATCGCCACAATCGCAAATGTGGTGAATACGGCAGACAGCGCGGCCAGCATCAGAACAAACTCAATAACGCGTTCTTTGAAATGTCGCTGCACATTTTTAGCCAGGCGCGGACTTACCGTAGTCGAACTGGCTGACGTAACACTGTAATTTTTAGGCACTTTGTTTGCTGCACTCATCATAATTTAGACTTTTTATTGTAACGGCTTTATGACACTTTAAAACCGTTGAATAAGAAACAGGAGCAGCAATTGCTGCTCCTTGGCTCTGTTTTGACTTATTTGATTCTATTGATCAAGTCTTTAACTTTAATACCCACTTCATTCTTACCACCAAAACCGGTGCCTGGCTTCATGGTTTTGAAGTGATCTTTAACCGCCACGTAGTCTTCAGATGTCAGCGGTACGTATTTAACTTCTTTTACCAGAGCCGGAGCATGCTCAAGGTAATAGTTCACGAATGCTTTTACTTCCGGTTTGAAAGCAGCTGCGGTTGCGTTCACATAAATAAAGATCGGACGTGATAATGGCTGGTAAGTGCCATCCATTACCGTGGCTGCTGAAGGCAACACGCCTGGGCTGCCTGCTTTTGCGGCAACAGGCACTGCTCTTAATTTGTCTTTGTTTTCTTCGTAATAAGCCAAACCGAAGTACGCCATGCCGCCTGTGTTGCCGCTAACGCCTTGTACTAATACGTTGTCATCTTCTGATGGCGTGTAGTCAGTACGGCTGGCTTTTGATTTGCCATTGATCGCTTCAGTAAAGTAGTCAAAAGTACCTGATGCCGTACCTGGGCCGTATAAACCCATGGCTTTATCTGGATATGCGCTGTTGACCTGTTTCCAGTTTTTTACACTTGAACCCGGTTGCCAGATTTTTTTCAATTCATCTACTGTCAGGCTCTTAACCCAATCATTTTTTGAGTTTACAACTACGGTTAAAGCGTCAAAAGCAATTGGAAGCTCAATGTACTGGATGCCTGCTTCTTTACATGCATCCATTTCTTTTTGTGCGATTGGGCGTGATGCATTCGAGATGTCAGTCTCGCCGCGGCAGAACTTTTTGAAACCGCCGCCGGTCCCGGATTCACCAACGGTTACTTTAACCTTCTGTGCTTTCTGAAACTCTTCAGCTACAGCTTCAGTGATTGGATAAACGGTGCTTGAACCGTCAATTTTGATGATTTTTTCTGCTGCAAATGCTGTATTCGCTACTGACAATGTAGTGCTTAATACGCCTGCAATTGTTAATGCTTTTAATAGAGTAGATCGCATTCCATGCTCCTTGTTGATATTCAGTACGTTATAAAACTGAATGCCATTTTATGAATGGAATATGACAAATTGATGACAAATTCTTATTTAGAAAAAATAAAGGGGCTCATATAGAGCCCCTCGCTTAAATTGATTTTAAAAATAAGGAGTTACTTAAGAAAAGTACTTCCTAAATGGTAAGACATCGCTGCTATCAGGCCTGCGCAAGGAATCGTCAGCACCCATGCCCACACGATGCGTGAGGCTAAACCCCAGCGAACTGCTGAAGCGCGGCGCGATACACCTACGCCAACAATCGCACCCGTAATCGTGTGTGTGGTTGATACCGGAATGCCAAGCGAAGTTGCCAGGAATAACGCAATAGAGCCGGAAGTCTGGGCACAGAATGCGCCGGTTGGGCGCACTTTGGTAATGCCCATGCCCATGGTGCGCACAATACGCCATCCGCCCATCAATGTACCTAAGCCCATAGCCAGCTGGCATGAAATGACGACCCAGAATGGCACGTGGAAATCGCCTTGCAGGTAGCCGTTGGCAAATAGCAGGACAGTAATAATACCCATGGTTTTTTGCGCATCGTTTGCACCGTGCCCTAAACTGAACAGCGAAGATGAAATAAATTGCATTTTATTAAATCGGTTCTCTGTTTTGTAAGGTGATGACCTTTGAAATAGCCACAGTACTATGACGGATAGAATCATCGCGAGCAGCATGCCAAATAAAGGGGAGAGTACAATCGCAACGCCGGTGGTGATTAATTTGCTGCCGATGATGATGCCTTTTGTACCGGCATGTGCGACACCTGCACCAAGTAAGCCGCCGATAAGCGCATGGGATGAAGATGATGGAATACCAAACCACCAGGTAATCACGTTCCAGGCAATAGCACCGCTGAGCGCGCCGAATATCACTGCATTGTTCACAATGTTCGGGTCGATAATGCCTTTGCCCACGGTGTCAGCGACATGCAGGCCAAAGAACAGAAACGCAATGAAGTTGAAAAAAGCGGCCCATGCTACAGCGGCTTGCGGAGTGAGCAGGCGCGTTGAAACCATCAGCGCAATGGAGTTGGCTGCATCGTGAAAGCCGTTCATAAAGTCGAATATGAGGGCGACGATGACAAGCAACGCCATAATTAGAATAGCGTGATCCATGACTTACCCCTTAAATGCGCTCTAATACTACGCCGTGAATGACATCAGCAACGTCTTCACAGCTATCAACAGCCTCTTCAAATAAATCATAAAGCTCTTTTGAACGGATCAAGGTGCGTGCATCTGACTCTTCAGAAAACAGGCGGTGCATGCCTGCGCGCATTACGTGATCTGCTTCACCTTCGATGCCGCTGATTTCGGCACAGGTGCGCAGGATTTTCTCGGAATTTTTCATGTCAGACAGCATGCTCACCGCATCGCGTACTTTTTCTGAGGCACGTAATAAAATCTGGCTAAGTGCAACCATTTCCGGTGTAAATGCAGATTCGCCGTAGATTTTTGCGCTTTGCGGAATATCTTCCATGTAGTCGATGATGTCGTCTAATGCCATGGCCAGTTCGCGGATTTCGCGGCGATCAAACGGGGTGATAAAGGTTTTGTGCAGGGAGAGCAGGATTTCCCGAGTGTATTCGTCAGCTTCAGATTCGATTTTTCTGAGTTCGGCAAAGTGCTCATCAAACTTTGTAGGATCTTTTACTGCTGACATCATGGCCAATACTTTTGAGCCTCTTACAACACAGTCTGCCAGATTGTTGAATAGCACAAAGTAATTGTCATTGCGCGGTGAAATCATTGCCATTAATCGGCCCAGTGTTGCATTTGCCATGATGCGGAATCTCCCTAATTGTTACAGATTTATTGCAAATTAAAATTTTCGTAAGTTTAACCGCCCAAGGGTAAATCTGCGAGTATTTATTGCCTATTAATTGAACTTATTTGCAGTTGTGTTGTTTTTATGAGGTTAAAATCTATGCTGAATTTTGCTATCTAAGGCACGAAAAAAGGACAAACTATGCGCAATATTACGATTTACCATAACCCCGCTTGCGGCACTTCACGCAATACACTGGCAATGATACGTGCCAGCGGCATTGAGCCTGAAGTCATTGAATATCTTAAAAATCCGCCAAGCCGTGAACGATTGCTGGAACTGATCGCGATGATGGGATGCTCGGCACGCGATATCCTGCGTGAAAAAGGTACGCCATATCTGGAGCTTGGCTTAAACGATGCTGGTTTGCCTGATGGTGCGCTGGTCGATGCGATGATGCAGCATCCGGTATTGATCAACCGCCCGATTGTCGTGACAGCCATAGGTGCCAAGCTATGCCGTCCATCGGAGCTGGTGCTGACAATTCTGGAGAACCCTGATATCGGCACTTTTGTTAAAGAGGATGGTGAAGTAGTAAGGCCTTGAAGCCGTAAAGATTCGGCGCTCAGCAAACCAGTTAAGTACTTGTTGTATAATGCTCGTTTTTGGTCATTAAGTTAAGCAGTTATGGAAGCGGAACAACTCAATATTATCGCCAATCGTTTAAGCGACCTGCATGAGCGCAATAATGCCCTTCGGGGGTATCTTTGACTTTGAGAGTAAAAGCCAGCGCCTGGAAGAGGTTAACGGTTTATTAGAAGACCCCAAGGTCTGGGATGACAATGCCAAAAGCCAGAAGCTAGGCAAAGAGAAGCGTGAACTGGAAACAATTGTCAACACTCTGTTAAGTGTTGAAACCGGTCTCAGCGATGCGCAAGAGCTGTTTGAAATGGCACGTGAAGAAAACGATGACGATACTTTATTAAGTGTCGCGGCGGATTCGCAAGCATTGGAAAAACAGATTGCGGAGATGGAGTTCAGGCGCATGTTCTCGGGCGAGTTGGATGCCGCGAATTGTTTTGTTGAGTTTCAATCCGGCAGCGGCGGGACCGAAGCGCAGGATTGGGCCAATATGCTGCTGCGCATGTATTTACGCTATTGTGAACGCAAAGGCTTTAAAGTCGAAGTGCTGGAAGAGTCCGAAGGGGATGTGGCTGGTATCAAAGGCGCATCCATTAAAGTGACCGGTGATTATGCCTACGGTACTTTGCGCACAGAAAACGGCGTGCATCGCCTGGTGCGCAAGTCACCGTTTGATTCCAATGCAAAACGCCATACCAGCTTTGCCAGTGTGCAGATTTTTCCGGAAGTAGATGATTCGATTCAGATTGACATCAATCCTGCTGATCTGCGCATTGATACCTACCGTGCCAGCGGTGCGGGCGGCCAGCATATTAACAAGACCGATTCGGCCGTGCGTATTACGCATATTCCGACCGGCGTTGTCGTGCAGTGCCAGAACGACCGTTCGCAGCATCGTAACAAAGATGAAGCCATGAACATGCTGAAGGGCGCGCTTTATAACCTGGAACTGAACAAGCGTAATCAGGAAAAGCAGGCGCTGGAAGATGCTAAAACCGATATCGGCTGGGGACATCAGATCCGGTCTTATGTGCTGGACCAGTCGCGTATCAAGGATTTGCGTACCGGCGTGGAGATTGGCAATACACAAGGTGTGCTGGATGGCGACCTTGACCCATTTATTACAGAAAGTTTGAAGCAGGGAGTATGAGTGTGAGCAATACAGAAAATAATCAGCAGAACAACGAAGTGGTTCAACAGGACGAAAATCATGTTATTGCCGAACGCCGTGAAAAATTAAAGGTAATACGTGAAACCGCAAAAGTTAATGGCGGCGCTGCATTCCCTAATGATTTCAAGCCAGAGCATAAAGCTTCAGAACTGCATGCCGAATTTGGCGGTTTTGATAACGAGGTGCTGGACCCTAAGGCGGTACGTGTCAGTATTGCCGGTCGTATGATGCTGAAACGCGTGATGGGTAAAGCCAGTTTTGCTACGGTGCAGGATAGCAGCGGCCGCATTCAGCTGTTCATCTCTAAAGATAATCTGGTGTCGGCAGATAGCGAAGCCATTTACGATGCATTCAAGCATTGGGATATGGGTGACATTGTTGCCGCTGAAGGTGTGTTGTTCAAGACCAAAACCGGCGAGCTTTCAGTCAAGGTTTCGGAGTTGCGCCTGCTGACTAAATCATTGCGTCCGTTGCCGGAAAAATTCCATGGCCTGCAGGACCAGGAAGTGAAATACCGCCAGCGCTATGTCGATCTGATCGTATCCGAAGAAACGCGTGCGACTTTTGTAGCGCGCAGCAAGGTGGTGTCTGCGATTCGCAGCTTTATGATCGATAACCAGTTCCTGGAAGTTGAAACCCCGATGTTGCACCCGATCCCAGGCGGCGCTTCAGCTAAACCTTTCATCACGCATCATAATGCGCTGGATATGCAGATGTTCATGCGTATCGCGCCTGAACTGTACTTGAAACGCCTGGTAGTTGGCGGTTTTGACCGTGTGTTTGAAGTCAACCGCAATTTCCGTAACGAAGGTTTAAGCGTGCGCCATAATCCTGAATTCACGATGATGGAATTCTATGCGGCTTATACCGATTACCTATGGCTGATGGATTTTACCGAACGCTGTATCCGTGCAGCAGCGATTGCCGCAACAGGCTCAGCCGTGCTGCAGTATCAGGGACGTGAGCTGGATCTGAGCAAACCGTTTGAGCGTCTGACTATTGTTGGCGCGATTCAGAAATACGCACCGGAATATACGTTGGAACAATTGCATGATGCAGCTTTCCTGCGCGCCGAAATTCTGAAGTTCGGTACCAAGCCGTTTGACCATGCAGGTTTGGGCGCCCTGCAATTGGCGCTGTTTGAAGAAACGGCAGAGTCACAGTTGTGGAACCCGACTTATATTATTGATTATCCGGTTGAGGTTTCGCCTTTGGCGCGTGCTTCTGACGCCAACCCTGAAATCACCGAGCGCTTTGAACTGTTTGTGACAGGCCGTGAAATTGCCAATGGTTTCAGTGAGCTGAATGATGCTGAAGACCAGGCCGCACGTTTCCATGCGCAAATGAAAGCAAAAGAGGCGGGAGACCAGGAGGCGATGTATTACGATGCTGACTTCATACGCGCGCTGGAATACGGCATGCCTCCGACCGGCGGCTGTGGTATTGGTATTGACCGTCTGGTGATGATGATTACCGATAGCCCAAGCATCCGCGATGTGATTCTATTCCCGCATATGCGTGCTGAAGCCTAACGGCGTCGTATTCAATTATTAGACCCAAACTATAAAAAGCCCTCAAGTGAAAACCTGAGGGCTTTGTTGTTGATGCTCTAGTCAATAAGTATGGAATTAATAAACTCTCTGTTCTATGAATAAAGAATTGCCGGCCATTTTCTTTGCCTGTTTCTTTGCAATGGCGGCGGCACTCGAAACTTCGTGCGGTGATTCAAACTGCCCAGGTTGTGCGATGACAGCACCGATTGAAATGCTCATGAGCGGCTGAAACGTGCGGTTGCCTAGACGGTCTTCTACTTCCATGCCGCCACGCTCCCGTTCTTCTGCGTTATAGAACCACTTGGCAACCTCTGCAAAGCGGGCAAGAATAGTTTCACAGCGCGCTTTCCAGTCATGGCTTTGAAACAGCACAATGAAATCATCACCGCCAATGTGACCGATAAAATCAAGCTCCTTGCAGCACTCCTCTTTTAGTAGCGTGCCTATTAACTGGATAACGTCATCGCCTTTTTTATAGCCGTGCATATCATTAAATGGTTTAAAAAAATCCAGGTCAAAATAGCATGCGATGAATGCTATTTTTGAATTCAGAAGCCCTTCAATATGCTCAGTGATAGGTACGTTGCCAGGCAGCAGTGTTAACGGGTTGGCATAACGGGCCGCGCTGATCTGCATCTGCGTGAACAGGCGTAATAAATCATGCCCGCTTCCCATGCCTGCGTATCTGCCGTTTTCTGTAATAATAAAACCTATGGATAGATATTGCGGGTCACTTTGCAGCATGAGGTCGCTCAAGTCATGCAAGCTCACCGATTTTTCTACAATGACAGGCCGGTTATCCATGGCCATTTCGCAGGCGCTTTTGCCATAGAGTTCTCTATAATATTGCTTAGAGAATTGGCTGGTAATGTGATAACGACTGATGATGCCTACAGGCGTGCCATTTTTTACGACAGGAATTGAGTTGAGTTCGGCATGCAGTTCAAACAGGTGAAGCACTGCATCATTGCATAATTCGGGCGCAACGTATGGTGAATGCTTCATCAAACTTCCAACGGTATAGGGTTGGTTTAGTTGTTGCTGCCTGATCACGTATTTTGCCCCCAAAGTTTGTTCAATATGGCCCGGAACAGCGTTAGCTGGATGGCTTTGCGGGCGGGTGATGTGGTAACCTTGACCCAAGGCAATGCCTATGTCCCGAATTGCAATGAGTTCATCTTCGGTTTCTATGCCTTCTGCCACAATGCGCGCACCTGATTTGTTTGCGATTTCCTGGATTGAGCGTACAAATTGCAGTTTTAACGGATCATGATGAATGCCCTGAATGAAGTGCTGGTCTATCTTGACGTAGTCAGGCCGAAGTTCAGACCACATGCGCAAGCTGGAGAAACCTTCGCCCAGATCGTCAATCGCAATCTCGAACCCCATCGCCCGGTAATAGCAAGAGGCCTCACGCAGCAGCTGATAATCAATGCTGGGCGTGTTTTCTGTGAGTTCAATTACAACCTGCTGCGGCGTCAAGCCAATCTCATGTATATATTTAAGCGTTTCTCCACCCCTTGAGTATTTACTCAAAAATACATCGGGGCTGACGTTAAGAAACACTTTTCCTACGCCATTCAGATCATAAAAAGACTGGAGTACTTCGTGCCTAGCCAGGTATTCAAGCTCAGCTATCAAGCCGTAATGACGCGCGGTGTTGAATAGCTTGATCGGTGAGTGTAAAGGGCTATCTGCCGGACCTCTGATCAGGCCTTCATGGCCGATGATTTTGGCAGTTTTGATATCGATGATGGGTTGAAACACTGCACTCAGGCGCTTGTTGTTAATGATGTCATGTAGCTTTTGTTCTATGTCATCGATGATGTTTTCCCGCAGTTTTTTATTATGGAGAAAAGCAATATTAGTACTCATTATCTGGGCCAGGTTTAGATTCTTACCGGCATGATATTTAAATAATGTGACAGTCATGTGACTGCGTACGCTTCAAGATTCGGTTGTTATTACCTGTGCCGTATGCTTAATTTTCTGGATAAATGAGTTTGTTGCATAAATACAACATAAGTGACGTTTTTTTTACCAAATAATGATCTGTCATCAAAGTGTCACACAATCGCCGCAAAATCCACCCTGTTGAAAAAACGCAGTAAACAATTCTTAAACAAGAGGGATTTTAAATGAATTACAAATTACGTAGCTTAGTAGCCGCAGCAGTAGCAGGCTCGTTGATGTTAGGTTTTGGCGCAAATGCAGTAGCTGACTCAACTGATGATATTGTGAATGCATTGATTGCTAAAGGTGTGCTGACCGAAGAAGAAGGCGCGCTTTTGCAAAAAGGTCGCGCAGGTGAAAAAGAAGCTGCCGAGAAGAAAAAAGCAAGTTCAGTTTCTGCTAAATATAAAGATGGCTTAGTGTTTGAAAGCGGCGATGGCTCATTCAAAGCACAAATCAACGGCCGCGTGCATGCTGACTATCGTTTCTATGATTATGATGACGACAAAACCAATGCTGCTTTAGCTGCAGGTAATTCAATTGCAAACTCAAACAGTGTTACCGATACGTTTGATATCCGCCGCGCACGTTTAGGTTTTAAAGCGGCATGGAAAGATTACTACGAGGCTGAGGTGGTCGCTGACCTTTCAAGCGGTGCCAGCAAACTTGACGTTGGCTATTTAAATGTTGCCTGGTGGAAACCTGTTCAGTTCCGCTTCGGTAAATTCAAAATGCCGATGAATCTTGAAGAATTGACGAGCTCAAACAATATTGATTTCATGGAGCGCTCATTTGTGAATCAGCTGGCTCCAGCTAAAGAAACCGGCATTATGGTACACGGTGCGCCATTTACAGGTATCACTTATGCCCTGGCTGCATCTAATGGTGTAAAAGACGGTGGCGCAGAGTCTGATATCCGTGAAGACGGCAAGGATATCTACGGCCGTTTAACCGCCAACTTTGCCGAAATTATGGGCAATAAAGACATGGTGCTGCATGCCGGTGCGTCGTTCTCTGAAGGTGACTCTCCTGAAGGTACGGTAGGTGTCAGCGGTGCTACTGAAGGTAAGGGCGCAACATTCTTCAGAGCGCCAACCTTGGCAAATGCTGCTGCTCAATATAATGGTATCGATCGCAGCCGTGTTGGTCTTGAAGGTGCCGTAGCCTACGGTCCATTCAAAGTGCAAGCTGAATGGATGCAGATGAATAATGAATTCAAAACACCGACTCGCAGCTATGATCTGGATACTGAAAACTGGTATGCAGAAGCAATGTGGACCATTACCGGTGAAAAATATGCAGACAGTTACAAAGGCGGTGTGTTTGGCGGCTTGAAACCTGCAAAAGACTTTGATCCGACAACATTTACAGGCGGCTTGTGGGAACTGGGTCTGCGCTACAGCGAGTTCGACGCTTCCGACTATAACGCTGTAGGCGTAGGTCAAGGCGTAGGTGCAGCTGATGCGCAAGTTACAACCAAGGCTGCCGGCTTTGCGAAAGCTGATGCCTGGTCACTGGGTGTAAAATTCCTGCCAACAGCTAACACACGTTTGATGATGAACTATGTGGCAACTGATTACAGCGATGTCATCGGTGGTGCTACCGGTGGTGTCATTATCAATAATAAACGTGTTGATGATGAAAAAGCACTTATTTTCAGAGCGCAGTGGATGTTCTAGTCTGATTAACTGATTACTACTTGTATCTCCTTTGAGCCCGCTTTCAAGCGGGCTTTTTTCTTGATGTATTTTATACGGAATGTGATTGATAACCATTCATTGGCTGACGGTAAGGTATAATTGCATTCTGAAACTTAATTCAGGAATCCCGCATGTATAAACATCCATTGCTCGACCGCGATAAAATGACGCCGCAAGAGGCGCTTGATATTCTGATTGACGGTAATCACCGCTTTGCCAATAATCTGACTGCTAACAAGGATCTGCATAACCTTGTAATGATGACAAAAGATAGGCAGCATCCTTTTGTTTCCATGCTGAGTTGCAGTGATTCACGTGCGCCAGTGGAGATGGTGTTTGATCAGGCGCTGGGAGATGTGTTCAGTGTGCGTCTGGCAGGTAATATCGCTTCAGATAAAGCCATCGGCAGCCTGGAGTTTGGCTGTAAATACCTGGGCAGTAAACTGATTGTAGTGCTGGGCCACACCGGATGCGGCGCAGTAAAGGCGGCCTGTGATAATTTTAAAGATGGGCATATCGGTGAGATTACCAATCTGATTAAGCCTGCCGTGCGCCTGGAAAAAAGCATACTCGAACAGCGTGACTCGACCAATGCTGAGTTTGTCGCCAAAGTCTGTGAGCTAAGCGTACAGGTGCAGATGGATGAAATCATGCATAGTAGCGAGATACTGCAGGATATGCTGGCAAACCGGCAAATTGCGATCGTGGGCGGTATTTATGATTTAGGCTCAGGTGAAGTGCATTTCATGGACAATGCCATAGGCCTGTAAAAGGGTAGGGAGGCCGCGGCCTCCCTTACTTAGTCGTTCTTTTAGCGATGGCCTTCCTTGGCCATGTTGATGCTGTATTTCGGTATTTCAATTACGATGTCTTCTGTACCGACAACCGCCTGGCATGACAGGCGTGAGTTGGGTTCCAGCCCCCATGCCTTGTCCAGCAAGTCATCTTCCTGATCTGTAGATGGATTCAGTGACTTGAACCCTTCGCGGATAATCACATGGCACGTCGTGCATGCGCACACTTGGTCACATGCATGCTCGATATCTACATCATGATCCAGCAGTGCGTTGCAGATTGATTCGCCGGTATTGACTTCAAAAGCAGTGCCTTCCGGGCATAGTTCCACATGCGGCAGTACGATTATTTGTGGCATTTTATATTTCCAAAGAGTTAATGGCTTTACCGCTGAGAGCATGGCTTACGCTAGCATTCATGCGCGCTGCTGCAAAGGCTTCAGTGGCATGGTTGAGTGCATCAACTGCCTGATTGATTGCCGTTGCGTCATCTGCCGCGGCAATGGTCTGTAAGCGATCGATTTTCGCTTTGATGGCATTCTGTTCAGTTTCGCTGATCAGGTTACCGTCTGCCGCGAGTGCGGCAGTGACTGAACTGATGATCGCACCGGCGCTGACACGGGCTTCTGCCAGCATGCGTGCTTTTTTATCTTCTTCAGCACTGCTGAAAGAAGCTTTCAGCATGCTGGTGATTTCATCTTCGGTCAGCCCGTAAGACGGCTTCACTTCAATGTGTGCTTCGACGCCAGTACTTTGTTCTCGTGCGGAAACTGAAAGCAGGCCATCAGCATCTACCGTAAATGTAACGCGTATGCGCGCGGCGCCGGCTGCCATAGGTGGAATGCCCCGCAGTACAAAACGGGCCAGGGAGCGGCAATCGCTGACCAGTTCACGCTCCCCCTGCACGACATGAATGCTCATGGCAGTCTGCCCATCCTTGTAGGTGGTGAACTCTTGCGCACGTGCTATCGGCAGCGTGCTGTTGCGGTGGATTACTTTTTCAACCAGGCCACCCATGGTTTCCAAGCCGAGTGAAAGCGGCGTGACATCCAGCAGTAGTAAATCATCATCGTTTTTATTGCCAGCCAGCACATTGGCCTGAATGGCAGCGCCGAGTGCAACTACTTTATCCGGGTCCAGATTGGTAAGTGGTTCCTGCTGAAAATATGTTTCAACCGCCTGTCGAATGTGCGGCATGCGTGTTGCGCCGCCTACCATGACCACACCGGTAATATCGCTGATGCTTAGCTCCGCATCACGCATGGCTTTACGTGTTGGCGATAATGTCTTGATGACAAGATGCTGCGTGATTTCTACAAACTGATCAGCTGTCAGCGTGACGTCGACCAGAATGCCATTGCTTAACCGACACAGGACCTGCGCTTCAAAGTTATCAGTCAGCCATTCTTTTGCCTGACGTGCCTTTGTCAGCAGCAGGCGGGTGTCACCTTCTGTCAGTGGCGCAAAATTGGCAGTCACTTCGCGCACTTTATCCAGTACCCAACAGTAGATGCGGTGGTCAAAATCGTCGCCGCCCAGCGCAGAGTCGCCGTTAGTGGCAAGCACCTCGAATACACCTTTAGACAGATGCAGGATAGATACATCGAATGTGCCGCCGCCTAAGTCGTAAATCACGAAGTTGCCTTCAGAGGCGTTATCCAGGCCATAAGCCACCGCAGCTGCGGTAGGCTCGTTAAGCAGGCGCAGTACGTTCAGGCCAGCCAGACGCGCGGCATCTTTAGTAGCCTGGCGTTGTGCATCGTCAAAATAGGCGGGTACGGTGATGACTGCACCGACCAATTCTCCGCCTAAGGATTTCTCGGCGCGGCTTTTGAGTGATTTAAGGATTTCTGCTGAAATTTCTACCGGGCTTTTCAGGCCGGAACGGGTTTCGATCTGCAGTATTTTTGCTGCTTGATCCTCGCTGGCTGACACAAACTTGTAAGGGATATGCGCCCGATCGGTAATGTCGTTGATATTGCGGCCCATAAAGCGCTTAACCGAAACGATGGTGTTGGTCGGGTCAGCGCTTTGCTGTGCCTGAGCTTCATGTCCGACTATCACCGCGCCGTCCGGCGCATAGCGAACGACGGATGGCAGCAGGGCGTGGCCGTGGTCATCCTGCAATACTGTACTCATGGCGCTGCGTACCGTGGCCACCAGGGAGTTGGTTGTGCCGAGATCTATGCCTACCGCCAGTTTGTGCTGGTGGGGTGCGGCACTCATGCCTGGTTCGGAGATTTGGAGTAATGCCATATTGTATCGTTGTTCTATTTTACGTTTTGACGAGCATGATAAACAGTTTAACCCGTTATGCTAGTCTAAATATTCGATTGCCTGCTGTATGTCTGAACATACTTTATCAATAAAAATGAGTTTACGTGTAACTTCGGTTGCTGCTGCGTAATCTTTTTGATGGTCAAATAAGTCCGCAAGTTCGCTTTCCAGTGCGCTGGCTTCCGTACGCAGCGCATTATGCAGCTTATCAAGAGCAGAGATGTCTTTTCCAGTTTTCGCCTCTTCCAATTGCTCCCGCCATTCCATCTGCTGCATTAAAAAGTCCATGGGCAATGCAGTATTGGTATCGGCTACGGCATTGATACCGTGTTTTTCAAGCAGATACTTTGCACGGCGTGCAGTATTTTTTAACGTGTCATACGCTTCATTTGAAAGCGTAGCCAGCTGCATTGAAGCCAGTTTTTCGGCGGCGCTGGCAGTGACAAAACGATCCGGGTGGCTAGTGGACTGTATTTTGCGGAAGTTTGCGTCGAGCAGTTTTGTGTCGATTTTAAATTGTTCGGACAGAGCGAAAAGCTGGAAATAATCGTTTTGGGCGCTGGACATACAGAAATAACTTAAACCGTAAAGCTTTCACCGCAACCGCACTCATCCTTGACGTTAGGGTTGTTGAATTTAAAGCCTTCGTTCAAGCCTTCTTTCGTGAAATCGAGTTCGGTACCATCAATGTAAACCAGACTTTTTGGGTCAACAATTACCTTGATGCCGTGGCTGTCAAAAGCGATATCCTCAGGATGCATGTCATCAACGAACTCAAGCGTATACGCCATGCCGGAACAGCCTGTAGTTTTAACGCCCAGACGCAGGCCTATGCCTTTACCGCGATTGGCGAGGAACTTCTCTACGCGGTTTGCCGCGGTTTCTGTCAGAGTGATTGCCATAATTCGATTCTCGCCTAAGCGCTTTCTTTAGCTGCTTGTTTTGCCCTGATATCGGCAACAGCGGCTTTGATTGCATCTTCTGCCAGCACTGAACAGTGAATTTTTACCGGCGGTAAAGCCAGTTCTTCTGCAATCTCTGAATTTTTGATCGCATAAGCTTCTTCAATAGTTCTGCCTTTGAGCCATTCTGTCACCAGTGAGCTTGAGGCAATCGCTGAACCGCAACCATAGGTCTTGAATTTAGCATCTTCAATAATGCCGCTGTCATTGACCTTGATCATCAGTTTCATCACGTCACCGCATGCCGGTGCGCCGACCATGCCGGTACCAACCTGCGGGTCATTTTTATCCAAGGAACCAACGTTTCTCGGGTTTTCGTAGTGGTCTAAAACTTTGTCTGAATATGCCATTTTACTTCTCCTGTGTGAATTAAAACGCCTCGCAAACTCTGCGTTAGCAAGCCTTGCCGTACTAGTTGTACTGTCTGCGGCTTGCTGCCTTGATTTTGCTTCGCCTTTTAATTCATCTCAATAATCTAACTACTAAAAATAATTCTCGCTACTACTTAAACATTCTAAATAAGAAATTGATGATTTGTTCGTTTGGCTAGGCAGATGGTGGCGACATTTAGTTTTCTAAATGAGCCGCCAGCTAACAACGCCAAACGGATAAAGAACAATTTCTAATGGGCGGCCCATTCGACTTTGGTTAGGTCGATACCGTCTTTGAACATCTCCCATAATGGGGATAGTTCCCTTAATTTGCCAATCTTGCTCTTCATCAGTTCAATCGTGTAATCAACATCTTCTTCAGTTGTGAAGCGACCGATGGAGAAGCGAATGGAACTGTGCGCGAGTTCATCACTGCGGCCTAAGGCACGCAATACATAACTGGGCTCCAGGCTCGCAGAAGTACATGCGGAACCGCTTGATACCGCAATGCCTTTGACTGCCATGATCAATGATTCACCTTCAACATAATTGAAGCTGATATTCAGGTTGTGCGGTACGCGGTGATCCAGGTCGCCGTTTACATAGACTTCCTCAATGTTTTGCAAGCCATGTAATAGTTTGTCACGCAAGAAACGGATACGTTCGTTTTCGGCATTCATTTCTTCACGTGCGATGCGGAATGCTTCGCCCATGCCTACGATCTGATGTGTCGCCAGCGTGCCGGAGCGCATGCCGCGCTCGTGACCGCCGCCGTGCATCTGCGCTTCGATACGGATGCGCGGTTTGCGGCGTACATATAAGGCGCCGATACCTTTCGGGCCATAGGTTTTGTGCGCGCTGAAGCTCATCAGGTCAACCGGCAGTTTTTCCAGGTCGATATGCACTTTGCCGGTAGCCTGTGCGGCATCTACATGGAAAATCACATTGTTCTCGCGGCAGATATTACCGATTGCCGTGATATCTTGAATCACACCGATTTCATTGTTAACCAGCATGACAGACGCCAGTACTGTGTCTGGGCGAATTGCTGCCTTGAATTTTTCAAGATCCAGCAGGCCGTTTGGTTCCGGCTGCAGGTACGTTGCTTCAAAACCTTGGCGTTCAAGTTCGCGTACAGTATCGATTACCGCTTTGTGTTCGGTCGCAACCGTAATGATGTGCTTGCCTTTTGCTGAATAAAAGTTTGCAGCGCCTTTGATTGCCAGGTTGTTTGATTCGGTCGCACCTGATGTCCAAACGATTTCGCGTGGATCAGCGCCTACCAGCTTGGCCACTTCTTCACGAGCGTTCTCGACTGCTTTTTCAGCGGTCCAGCCGTAAGGATGGCTGCGTGATGCCGGGTTGCCGAATTCTTCGGTTAAATACGGAATCATTTTTGCGGCAACGCGCGGGTCTATCGGCGTAGTCGCTGAGTAATCCAAATAGATTGGGTGAGCGTCGTCGTGCTTTTTCAAAACTGGTAATTCTACTGATGCTGACATCGTGTTCATAATCCTTGCAATTTAATTGTATCTTTAAGTAATTGTATATTTAGCTGACCGGCATTATGCAGCAATACCAGTGAGTTGCTTTAATCTTAAAATTTCACTTTTTAATGCATCCAGCAAATCGGACACGTGCTGCGCAGTGCTGTGCCTGCCGAAACTCACACGCACCGCACCTCGCGCCAGGTCATGGCTTACGCCCATGGCCAACAGTACATGGCTTGGCTCAGTACTGTCGCTGGAACATGCCGAGCCGCTCGCAACAGCAAAGCCTTTACGGTCCAGCGCCGTGACTAATGTTTCACCTTCAATGCCACTCACCGCAAAAAAACTGGTGTTAGGTATGCGCGCCACATTATGGCTGAATATCGATGCACCCAGTGACTGCAGCCCTTGTTCAAACTCATCGCGCAATGTCTTGGTGTGGCTGGCAAAGCTGCTCTGATTGGCAGCAGCCAGTTCACATGCCATGCCAAACCCTACAATCGCTGCAACGTTTTCCGTGCCGCTACGCAAACCTCTTTCCTGGCCGCCGCCGTACAGCAGCGGCTGGATGTCTACACGCTTATCCAGGATCAGTGCCGCAGCACCTTGAGGGCCGTGTATTTTATGGCTTGAAACCGTCATTGCATGTACATTCAGGTCGGAAAAACTGAGCGCTAATTTCCCCAGGCCCTGCACTGCATCGGTATGCATAAAACTACCGCTGCGCTTGACTTGCTCTGCAATCTGTGGGATATCCTGTATTACTCCGGTTTCATTATTAGCCAGCATCACTGATACCAGGTTAGTCGGTTCTTTCAGCAATAAAGCCAGATGTTCCGTATCTAGTTTGCCTTGCCCGTTTACTGCAATCGACTGGCTTTGAAAGCCATGTTGCCTTAATGCGGCGGCAGGGCGGCTAACGCATGGATGTTCAATCGCACTGTATAAAACCTGTGCTGCATCCTGGTTTGCCGCAATACCCCTTACGGCGAAATTATTGGCCTCGGTGCCGCTGGCTGTAAATACTACTTGCGAGGTATAAGCGCCGCAAGCCTCGGCCACCTGCGTTCTGGCATGCTCAATCGCAGTACGCGCTGTGCGGCCAAATACATGGCGGCTAGTCGGGTTTCCGGTCTGCTCTTTCATCCATGGCAACATCGCTTCCAGCACGCGGCTGTCCAGGGATGTTGTGGCATTGTGATCCAAATATACGCTGCTCATAATATCGTGAAGCTGCGTTTACCTTATGCGGCAACCTCATTTTTGCAGGCGGTGGCACTTGTCAGGGCGCCGCTACGCGGTGTGATGGTGATTTTCTGGCCATCTTTCTGCGAAGCAACCATATCTGCCAGCGTGACACCAGCCAGATATTCTAAAATTTTAGTATTTAATGCAGTCCACAGGTCGTGCGTCATGCAGCGGCCTTCATCTTTGCAGTTTTCATTGCCGCCGCATTGGGTGGCATCAATCTGCTCATCTACTGCATTGATAATTTCAGATACTGAAATATCTGCGTAGGGTTTAGCCAGATTATAGCCGCCGCCTGGGCCGCGCACGCTTTTTACAAGGCCTTGGCGACGCAATTTGCTGAACAGCTGCTCAAGGTAAGAAAGTGAAATATCCTGTCGCTCGCTAATGGCTGCAAGCGTAACCGGCTTGTTATCCAATGTATCCTGAGTTTCGTTTATTGCCAGATCCAGCATTGCGGTGACGGCAAATCGACCTTTGGTAGTTAAGCGCATAATCTTCGACTTTATAAAATATCAAATGATGAAACTGGATTGTAAAATACCTTACAATTTTAGTCAACTATTCTGCGTGCCGGTTCATCGCCAGTTGATATTTTTCACTCCTTATTGGGAGCTGCTCTTTTTTTTGCTGTTTGCATTTTGAATGCTTCACCCACTTCGGTGTCGGTTTCAACATCCATGTTCAGCCGATCCAGTTGTGCCTGTAAATTCTGCAGTGCGGCATCCTGCTTGGTCGCATGGTCTAACAGCGAGTGAATGGCCTTGATCATCGGGTCGTTCTCGTCGTTGCCGACTGCATAGGCAGCAAAGCCTATTTTTTGTGCAGTCGCTTCACGCTGCTTGGATTTTTCTTCTTCCAGAATCCGTGCCGGAATGCCGACAGCGGTTGCGTTTGCAGGCACGTCTTTAACTACAACGGCATTGGAGCCGATCTTTGCACCTTCACCTATCGTAATCGGGCCGAGTATTTTTGCGCCTGCGCCAATTACAACACCTGATTCCAGTGTCGGGTGGCGTTTGCCTTTGTTCCAAGAGGTGCCGCCTAAAGTGACACCGTGATAAAGCGTGCAGTCATCGCCGATTACTGCGGTTTCACCAATTACAACACCCATACCGTGGTCAATGAACACGCGGCGGCCTATGGTTGCGCCCGGGTGGATTTCAATGCCGGTCAGCCATCTGCCCAGGTGTGAAAAGAAACGGCCGAACCAGAAGAGGTCTTTCTTCCATAGCCAATGGCTGAATCGGTGCATCAACAAGGCGTGTACGCCAGGATACGTGGTTAAAATCTCCCAGTGCGTGCGTGCCGCAGGGTCGCGTTCGAACACAATGGAGATATCTTCTTTAATATGGTTAAACATATTGATATTATGCCATAAATCTAAAGTTGACTAAAACACTAGGTTTAATAAATGCCAGGTTTAATATTTAGTATGTTTTTTTGGGGTTACCGATAAAGTTAAAATACCCCTCAGCAGGTTTACTTCTTCTTTTTCCAGTTTTGCGCGTGAGTATATGCGGCGTATGCGTTCACTCAGTTTTTTCGGCGCAGTTGGATTCAGGTAGCCGATTTTAACCAGCGTATCTTCCAGGTGGGTATAGAACCCTTCTAAAGCCTCATTGGTGGCAAGTTCGGTAGTCGCCGCATCAACTTCCAGCGTGCCGTCGGTAATCGCCATGCGGATTTCATAGCTCATGACCTGTACCGCAGCGGCCAAGTTGAGTGATGAATATTCCGGGTTGGCAGGAATCATCGCCAGCAGCTGGCAGCAATCAAGCTCGGCGTTGGAAAGGCCACTCATTTCGGTGCCGAACACCAGTGCGACTGGCTGGCTGGCCGCAATCTGGACGGCGCGCGCAGCGCCTTCGCGCACGTTGACCAGTTCATGCGAGATTTGCCTCTTACGCGCACTCATGCCTATCGCAAACGCACAGCCGGTTAACGCTTCGGATAAGCTGCTGCATACGGTAGCGCTTCCCAGTAAATCGGCAGCGCCGGTTGCCAGCGAAGTTGCCTGCGGATCAGGAAAATGCAGGGGGTTCACCAGATACAGATGCTGTAAACCCATGGTTTTCATCGCGCGCGCAGCGGAGCCGATATTGCCGGGATGGCTGGTTTGGCATAATACGACGCGGATGTTGCTGAAAATGTTTTGTTTATCCAATTGAATGCCTGACGCAGTAGATGATTCTTAACACTTGATTTGGTGTTAAGGTCAATAAAAGTTAAAATAGCATTTTATCAGTTCTTTAAGAAAATCTAGTCATGCATCCAATGCTAATCATTGCAGTTAAAGCCGCCCGTGAAGCAGGCCGTATTATCAACCGTGCATCCCAGGATGTTGGGTCACTCAAGGTTCAGTCTAAAACCTATAACGATTTTGTCAGTGATGTGGATCGCGCAGCTGAGCAGGCAATTATCGATATCCTCAAGGATGCCTACCCTGACCATGGCTTTTTAGGTGAAGAGAGCGGTGAAAGCAATCAGGATGCTGAAAACATCTGGATTATTGATCCGCTGGATGGCACGACTAATTTCCTGCACAGTTTCCCGCAATACTGTATTTCAATCGCATTGCAGCAAAAAGGCGTGCTGACCCAGGCCGTGATTTACGACCCGGTGCGTAACGATCTGTTTACCGCAACTAAAGGCCGCGGCGCGTTTCTGAATGACAAGCGTATCCGTGTCACCAGCCGCAGTAAACTGCAGGATTCGCTGATTTCTACTGGTTTCCCGTTCCGTGATTTTACGCATCTGGATACTTATCTTGATATGCTGAAAGATATGATCAAGAAAACCACTGGCATTCGCCGTCCAGGCTCTGCTGCGCTCGATCTGGCTTATGTGGCTGCCGGCTGGGTAGACGGATTTTTTGAAATCAATCTGTCAACGTGGGATGTTGCTGCCGGCGGTTTGCTGGTGCAGGAAGCCGGCGGTATCGTCGGTGACTTCGAGGGTAATGAGAGCTGGTTGAAAACTGGCAATATCGTGGCGGGCAACCCCAAGGTGTTCGCGCAGATGCTGCAAACGCTTGATCCGCATTTGACTGACAGTCTTAAAACTCCTAAGTAATTAAGTACAAACTTAAATATCGTCATTGCCGCACTTCGCTCGCAATGACGGCTTTACGAAAATTTTAGTGTTTTCCTCGTAAGTAATTGATTCAACAAAACTTTAAGCTATATTCAAATCAGCATCTGCCCTTCAGTGGCAGATGCTACTTCTACCCGTTAAACTTGCTGTATTACTGATAATTCTGGTTTTTATGGCATTGCGTTAAACTTTCTTTCTTCTTTGATCATCTGATTGAATCAGATTTAATAAAAAATTTGATCAGGTATCACCATCAGCCAGCAATAGACTTTGGAACCATAAAAAATATGAAAAAAAATGTGAGCCAGAATTTGAATGGTATGGAGCAGGTGTTTGAGCAGTACGCCACGCAACATCATTATGCGCCACAGTTAATTACCGAACTTATCGCTGAAATCCGGCCAGCCAAGCCAGACCAGACCGAACTTGCGCTAAAGGCCATACAGGCGCTTTGCTATTTGCTCACTACCGATCTGCAGAAAGCCCAACTGCTGCGCGAGGCCGTGCTGCAACTGCTGAGTGAGCGTAAGCCGATTTCCCTGTTTCTGATTTCACGCCATTCTGTATTTACGGGTTTTTTTTCCGAGATGCGCAGGCGCATTTCGCATAAGCTGCTGCCGGACGCGATTAACAGTGACTATCTGATTGATCTGTTCGCTTTGTTTTTCAGTAAAACCACTGATGAGCAGTGGGTGAGTGCCGTGCCTGACAGTGTGTGGGTGCAGCTGATCCAGGCCATGCGTTTTGATTTGGCCGATAAAGCCCTGGCTACGGCCTGCCAGCAAAATTTATTCGCCGCTTCGCAAGTGCTATCTTACCGAATTGCCGCGCTTGGCCTGGAGCCGGAGCTGCTGCGCAATTACCCGGAGCTTGAGCAGCACAGCTCACCTTTTGTGATGCAGCAAGCTGAACTGGCAGATGTCCTGAGCGTCCAGGCCGATCATGCCGGGCAGATCGATATCAAGCACATTCTGGTCATGCTTGACCAATGCCGGGCTATTGTTACAAAAATCAGGCGTAACAGTGCGCAGACCGGTACCAGTATCAATCTGACACAGCTTTTGCAGCGCATGCTGCAGCAGGTGTCGCGCCTGGAGGAACTGTTGAATATCCTGCATCATTTCCAGCATGGGCAATCTGCCGATACTGAAATCGTCGGGCTATTCAAGGCGCTGGTATATAGCGAGTGCCATAAAAATGACCTGCACGAACACTGGCGTGAAAACATGGAAGTGATGGCGGTGCGCGTGACCGAGAATGCAAGCCGTACCGGCGAACACTATATCACCGAGAATCGCAGCGAATATTATGCGCTGATGCGTTCAGCAATGGGTGCTGGCGTGATCATTGCGTTCATGGCGACACTGAAGCTCTTTTTTGCCAAGCACCACCTGGCGCCGCTGACTGAAGCTATCGTATTCAGCTTGAATTATGGGCTCGGGTTTATCCTGATCCATATCCTGCACTTTACCGTTGCCACCAAGCAGCCGGCAATGACGGCCGCAGCGATTGCGGCGACGATAGATAATGCCTCTGACAGTAAATCCAAAGAGATGGATAACCTTGTAGCGATGATTGCCAACACCATGCGCAGCCAGATGATTGCGATTTTCGGCAATGTGGTAATCGTTATCCCGGTTGCGATGCTGCTGGCGTGGGGTGTACTCTATTACACTGGTGAGCATTTTATTACCCCGGATAAAGCACATCAGTTACTGGCGAGTATTGACCCGGTTCACAGCGGTTCGTTGACTTATGCTGCAGTTGCCGGTGTTTGCCTGTTTCTATCAGGTTTAATCGCGGGTTATCATGATAACCTGGCTGTTTATAACAGGATCCCACAGCGCTTGCGTGCGGTATCCTGGCTGCAGAAGCTGCTGGGCGTTCCGCGTCTGGAACGCGTTGCGCAATACATCGAAAATAACCTGGGGGCATTGGCTGGTAATTTCTACTTTGGCTGCCTGCTGGGCGGTATGAGCGGACTCGGTATATTGTTAGGCTTACCGATTGATATACGGCATATTACATTTTCTTCTGCGTTTGTCGGTTTTGCCAGCTTCAGCCTTGATTTTATGCTGAGCTGGCAGGCTGCGGCCTATGCCGCACTTGGCCTGGTGCTGATAGGTTTGGTGAATCTGGCCGTAAGTTTCAGCCTGGCACTGTATGTGGCGATGAAATCAAGAAAAGTACGGTTCAAGCAGTGGCGGCTTTTGCTCAAGAGTTTGGCTACGCGTATCAATCAGCACCCGGGTGAATTTATTTTGCCGCCCAGGAATGTCGGAAATGCGGATTAATGCCTTATTACCTTTTGTGCTATTAAAATAACCAACAGTTATTGTTTGAAGTAAACTGGTTTTGTTAGAGTATTGTTTTTTGCTTAATCTGAAAACTTTGCTGATTAAGCACTTGCAGAATTCAAAGGAATATCCATGTCTAACTGGTTTGAAGATAACGCTCAATCGATCGGCAATACGCCGTTAATTAAACTGAATCGCATCACTGATGGCGCAGCGGCAACTGTGCTGGCGAAGATTGAAGGCCGCAACCCGGCTTATTCGGTTAAATGCCGCATTGGCGCCGCTATGATATGGGACGCAGAGCAGCGAGGCTTGCTAGGCCCGGGCAAGGAAATCATCGAGCCTACCAGCGGTAACACCGGCATTGCGCTGGCCTTTGTGGCTGCCGCACGCGGTATTCCTCTCACATTGACCATGCCGGAAACCATGAGTATCGAGCGCCGTAAGCTGCTGGTGGCTTATGGTGCCAAGCTAGTGCTGACTGAAGGCGCCAAAGGCATGAGCGGCGCGATTGCAAAAGCCGAGGAGATTGCAGCCTCTGATCCGGATCGTTATGTGCTGCTGCAGCAGTTTAAAAACCCGGCCAACCCGGCGATTCATGAAAAAACCACCGGCCCGGAAATCTGGGATGCGACCGATGGCAATGTCGATGTCTTTGTTGCCGGTGTCGGTACTGGCGGTACGATTACCGGGGTTGCGCGTTATTTCAAGAATACCAAAGGCAAGCAAGTATTCACGGTGGCGGTTGAGCCTGCCGCCAGCCCGGTGCTAAGCCAGAGGCGTGCGGGCGAAGCGCTTAAGCCTGCCCCGCATAAAATTCAGGGGATTGGTGCCGGTTTTGTGCCGGACATCCTGGATTTGTCGCTGGTCGACGAGATTGAGCAGGTTTCGAATGAAGAAGCTATTCTCTATGCACAGCGCCTGACACGCGAAGAAGGCATACTCTCCGGCATCTCCTGTGGTGCGGCGGCGGCTGTTGCGGTACGCTATGCCAAGCGTGCGGAAAATGCCGGTAAAACCATCGTGGTGGTTCTGCCTGATTCAGGCGAGCGTTATCTGAGTTCTATTTTGTTTGAGGGTTTGTTTGACGCACAGGGTATTGCAGTCTAGGGTGGTTTTACGCATGCGGTTCTTGCCATGAGGCTGTTCCTGCCTGGCAGTTTTGGTAGTTTTGATTAGCGTACGGCTTTAAAAGACAGCGAGTTTAGTGAGTAAAAATATTGCAGCGCAGCCTATGAAAAGGTTGCGCTGCAATGTTTTAGAGAGGTGGCTTGTGAGCATAGAACTGGTTCTGATATTTATCGTGCTGGGCATATTTGTCGGCTTTATGGCGGGTTTGCTGGGCATTGGCGGTGGAGGCATACTGGTGCCGGTGCTTACGACTATTTTTATCCATCAGGGTTTTCCTATGGATAATGTGGTGCATATTGCACTGGGCACCTCCATGGCTTGTATCATGGTCACTTCATTTTCGAGCCTGCGTGCGCATCATGCAAACGGAGCTGTCATCTGGCGTTTGGTTAAGGCAATGTGGCCGGCTATCGTAGCTGGTACTTTTCTGGCAACTTTCATTGCGGCACAAATCAGCTCTAAAGGCCTGGCTATATTCTTTTCTGTATTTATGGCTTATGTAGCAGCACAGATGTTTCGCAGTAAAAAAATACAGGCATCCGGCAGCGATGCGGGCAAGGCCGAGTTGGGCCTGGTTGCGTTTGGCATCGGTGCGATATCAGCTCTGGTGTCTATAGGTGGCGGCTCGCTTACCGTGCCTTATCTGAACTGGCGCAATATCGATATTCGTAAAGCGATTGGTACTTCTGCGGCACTTGGTTTCCCGATTGCCATTACCGGCACGCTCGGTTACCTGATTAACGGCATAGTTGCTGGTGGCAGCAGCCCGCAATACACGCTGGGCTTTGTTTATTTACCGGCTGTGCTGTTCGTGACTATTCCCAGCTTTTTTACTGCGCCGATTGGCGCAAGGCTGACACAGAGTTTACCGGTGCAGACCTTGAAGAAGATCTTTGGCGTATTGCTTCTGGTATTAAGTATCAAGATGCTTGTTTCTTTGCTGTAACAGCGTGCATCCGTAGTGATGCTTTTTTTATATTTATATCTTAAAAACCTTAGAGATTTAAACCTTAGAGATTTATACGTAAAGAACTCACACGGTATTATCGTGAATTATGGGCGCTTAAAAGATGTATGATTTGAATTAAAAGAAGTGAAGCAGTCGGTATCGTCGGGCGTCTTGACTTCATAAATACAACAAGCTATCGGAATGATATAGAGTTGTTTGGCTTTGTACGTGAATCAGCGAGTTTTGGAAAAGGCGGAGGTTACATTACATCGGCGCGATTACATGATAAATTCAATAGGTCTTAGTGTGAGTGATTGGTGGTGAGATGGTTAAGTTTACAATTATTTGTCTTAACAAACGCCAACATGATCAGTCCGCAGCAGCAAAATGCTCAGCATCATTAGGTACAAACTTTAGGTTTTGACATGAAGTAATTAGGAACAAACATGAGTGAGTTAAAGTATCAATCCATCATTGATTTGTCTGTTAAAAATAATTCTCATACTATGGCATTTGAGTATGTTGATAGATTTTCTAATGGTCAGCTATTGCAAGTATTAGAAGTTGGATGCTCATCAGGTTATTTTGGTAGCGCTTTAAGGTCTGCTGGTCATACTGTATGGGGTATTGAGCCTAATAAAGACTCGGCAACCATCGCTAGTGAGAGATTGGATTTTGTTTTTGTTGGGATGGTGGAAGATTTTATGACTGCTTTTCCTGATAAAAAGTTTGATGTGATTTGTTTTGGAGATGTGTTAGAGCATATTGCTTGCCCAAATGACGTGTTAAAACAATGCCATAGTATGCTAGTTGAAGGAGGCGCGATTGTAGCTTCCGTGCCTAATGTAGCGCATATTTCTGTACGAGCAATGCTTTTAGAAGGCCGATGGGAGTACAGTGAGTTAGGCATCTTAGATAAAACTCATTTAAGGTTTTTTACACGCACGACTATTGAGGAGTTGTTTGTTGATTCTGGGTACATAGTTGTTGATATCGATGCGGTGAAGTTATCTGCAGAAAGCGCGGCAAATGTTAGCAATACATCATTTAATCAATTTTCAGTTGATTATGTGGAAAGTTTTGTACGAGATGACTCAAAATATGATTTTCAATATGTGCTTCTTGCTGTTCCGGTGAATTCAAAGAAGGGTCGCAGCAGCCAATTACTAACTGAAAGATCAAAAATCAAAGTATTGGCACTTTCACTGAACATACACCAATCCCACTTTAATGTACGCTTGGGGGAGCCTTTGCGAGCATGGGCTGAGATTTATGGTGGAGATTTGGTGTGTAAAACTTTTATAGACTGTGATCTGCAAAGTATTGCTTGGGCAGATGTCGTAGTGATACAGCGGCACTTAGATATACATGTGATGAGGCTAATATCTACTGCTGCAGATTTGGGCAAAAAAGTGGTTTTTGAAATTGATGATTTGATGATTGATTTGCCTGAGTTTCTTTCACATCACAAAGTGGCGTTGGCAGGGTATACCGCTGCTTTAGGCAATATATTGCGACAAGTTAATTGCGTTACAGTAACGACTAAGCGTTTAAAGCGGCAACTAGAGCGGTTTTCAAGGCCTATCATTGAAATACAAAACTGTGTTTCTGCTGGCGAGTTGCAACCAATAGATCAAATGAAATGGGAAAGAAATGTAGCTACGATAGTTGTGGCATCTTCTGATACTGTATTAGTAGATTTTATCTTGCCTGCTATTTCACAATTGGTGCAACGTAAAGACATTTCGGTAAAAGTGCTTGTTATTGGCCCGCTGGGAGACGCATTTGACAGGGCAGGGATTAAATGCGAACGTGTACATAACTTACCATATAATGAATTTAAGAAATTCATTCGTACTATCGAAAATCCTATTGGTGTAATTCCGCTGGATGATTCTGTGTTTAGCTCATGTAAAAGCCCCGTGAAGTATTTTGATTACAGCTTGGCCGGTATCCCCGTGATTTGTTCAGATGTTTCACCATATGCAGATGTTATTAAAAATGGGGTTACTGGGTTTTTAGTCGCTAACAATACAACTGAAAACTGGGTCAATGCGATTGACGAGCTTGTGCAGTCAGTAACAAAGAGACGATTCATTACAACTCAGGCGATTGCTATTGTAGAAAAAGAGTACAGTATTGCCAACGCAGCAAAGCATTGGCACATGTTACTAAATAAATTAAATAATGGTGGCTTTGACTTTAACCCTGCCGTTGTACCTGGTAAGTTCGAGAAGAAAATTTGGCAATTAAGATTTTTGCTCGCCTATCTTGTACGACCTGCCTCATACAAGGCGGTATTCAAACTATTGAAACGAGATGGGTTAAAGAGTGTGATGAGTAGAATATTTTCAACCTCTATGTAAATTGCAAGTAAAAATAAACTTGGATTTCAAGTGGCTGGATTTTATTAAACTTTATTGATGATAGTAGCTAACCATAGATTAAGTGTACCTCGCCAAGTTTGACGATAAAGTCCACACACCTCGAACAGGCGTACCCTGTCTTTTAAGTTCGCGCCTCGGAATTTTCCGTAAATATCTAAAATATCCTGGCTATCTTTAGTTAATAAATGACTAATGTTGCAAAGAGCAGAGTAGTTAATGTCGTTCCAATTTTTAAAGCGCCCATTTACTACATATAACATTCGCTCAATTTTCCCCTTAAGTGATTTGTTGCCACCAATAGTTGTCCTTGCATGCTGCCGGTATAATAATGATGGCTTCGGGTCGTAATGAAAAACGCCGCCGGCACCTTTCACAATCTGGTATAGCCACCAGTCGTGCGACACAACTTTTTGCGGCCCTGCTTTTTCCAGCAGGGTTTTTGCGGCTTGATTAAATACCTGGGTATTGCCGCCTGCAATGCTTTGCACAAGTGCATTGCGGAATGATCTTGGCAGCGTGAATTCAGGTGAAAATCCCAGCGGGTTCAATGCTTCATCTACGATCTGTGTGCGGCTGCCATAGGCTCTGGGCAGTTGTGATTCATTGCTGACATTAAAATAGGTGACCGCTCTCTCGAGTTTATCTGCCATCCAAACATCGTCCTGGTCTGAAAAGGCATAATAGTCAGCATGTATAGCTGTATCGCAGGCCATGGATAAGAAGTTCTGGCAAAACCCCTGATTGGGTCCTTGGCGTATTTCGAGGCGGTCAGCTTCCCATTTTTGCTGAAACTCTCTAGCAATTGCTAATGTGTTGTCACTGGAGCCATCATCGCTGATGATTACACGCCAATTTTTGTGGGTTTGATCCGCAATTGATTGCAGTTGCTCGCTTAAAAACCTCTCGCCATTGCAAGTAGCCATGAGTATACAAACATGCGCTGCTAAGTCTTGTGGATTCATAGTTTTGTTTTTTTAGTCTTAATTTATTTTGTGTATTGTGTAGCTGAATGGTAAAAAAATTAATTGTATATCGGTATTGAATTATAGAGTGAATGTATTGATAAATGGATGCTTTTCCCGTTTTAATTTTTAGTATGATATTTTGGCTGCGCATCGTTTTCATCGGTAGAATATGCCCTTAGTTAAATAATCAGGATGCAGCCGAATGATGTATTTAATTCAGTTAAGAATATATCGGTGATATAAATGCTGCGGGTTGCTGGTTGACATGGGTTCTGGTGGGTTTGAATGCACTTAACTTGAGCCCATATTTGTGAATGTGCTAATGAAAAAATTAATAAAAGACAATGAGATAGCTAATAATAACAGTGATTACGATAATCACACGCCCATGATGCGGCAGTATCTGGGGTTAAAGGCACAGCACCCGGATATGCTGCTGTTTTATCGCATGGGCGATTTTTATGAGCTGTTTTTTGAAGATGCTGAAAAAGCTTCTAAGTTACTCGGCATTACCCTCACGCAGCGCGGCAGCAGCAATGGCCAGCCTATTAAAATGGCCGGTGTGCCGTATCATGCGGCAGAACAGTATCTGGCAAAACTGGCCAAGCTGGGCGAAGCCGTTGCAATCTGCGAGCAGGTAGGTGACCCCGCCACCAGTAAAGGCCCGGTGGCGCGCGAGGTTGCAAGAATTTTAACGCCAGGCACGCTGACTGATACGGCTTTGCTGGATGAGTCGCGCGATAGTCAATTGCTCAGTATTTTTCAGTCGGATGGCGTGCTGGGTCTGGCGCGGCTGAATCTGGCCTCAGGCAGTTTCATTTTAAGTGAAATAGCCGTTGGATTACTCGCGCAGGAGATTGAGCGCATTGCACCTAGTGAAATATTGTTTGCTGATGATTTCCAGCATGCTGCCGTCAGTTCAACTAAAGCTGCCAGAAAACGTTTAAGTCCGTGGCAGTTTGATTTCGACAGCGCGTTCAGCACACTTACCAGGCAGTTCAATACATATGACCTGAATGGCTTCGGCTGTGCAGATTTAAAGCCGGCGATCTGTGCCGCAGGCGCGCTGCTTGATTATGTAAAGCATACGCAGCGTACGACCTTGCCGCATATCAATGCGATCAGCGTAGAAACCACCAGTGCTTATATCCAGCTGGATGCTGCCACGCGCCGTAACCTTGAGATTGACGTTACACTGCGCGGTGAAGTTTCTCCTACGCTGTATTCACTGCTGAATACTACGCAAACAGCTATGGGCGCGCGCCTGCTCCGGCAGTGGCTGCATCATCCCCTGCGAGATAGAAACCTGAGCATGAAGCGTCACGAGGCGATTGCTGATTTGATACAGAGCGGGCGTTATACTGAATTAAGGCAGGCGCTCAGGCCGGTCGGCGATATAGAACGCATTACGGCGCGCGTTGCTTTAAAAACAGCGCGGCCGCGTGACTTGTCGGGCCTCGCGGCAAGCTTGCAGCAACTGCCATTGTTGCAAATGTTGCTGCAGAACCAGGCATCCAGTCTGTTGCAAACTTTGGGTGAGCATTTATCCGCGCCGCAAGCGGTCGTAAACTTGCTGACCACTGCGATCAAGGCAGAGCCAAGTGTCGTGTTGCGTGAAGGTGGGGTGATTGCCGATGGCTTTGATGCTGAACTGGATGAGTTGCGTGCGATTCAGACCGATCACGGTGATTTTTTGCTGAAATTTGAGGCAGCGGAAAAAGAGCGTACCGGTATAGCCAACCTGAAAGTCGAATACAATAGTGTGCATGGCTTTTATATCGAAATGAGCCGCGCACAGGCCGAAAGCGCGCCTGCAGAGTACCGCCGCCGTCAGACGCTGAAAAACGTGGAGCGTTTCATTACTCCTGAACTTAAAACGTTTGAGGATAAAGTGCTGAGTGCGAATGATCGTGCCCTGGCAAGAGAGAAAATGCTGTATGAGCAGGTGCTGGTGGAGCTTGGCCAATATATTGCTGCGCTGCAAACGAATGCGGGCGCAGTGGCAAGCATGGATGTGCTGTGCTGTTTTGCCGAGCGTGCAGGCAGCCTGAATTATGTCGCGCCGCAGTTTACTACAGAGGCCGGTATTGAAATCATCAATGGCCGTCACCCGGTTGTTGAGCAGATTTCGGTGCAATCTTCCGGCCAGCCATTTATTGCCAATGATGTAACACTGAATCCTTACCGCCAGCTGCTATTGATTACCGGGCCGAATATGGGCGGTAAGTCTACCTTTATGCGGCAAACGGCGCTGATCGTTCTGCTGGCGAACTGCGGCTGCTACGTGCCGGCCACGTCGGCAAAAATAGGTGAAATTGACCGTATCATGACGCGCATCGGCGCGTCTGATGATTTGGCGGGCGGCCGCTCTACATTTATGGTGGAGATGACGGAAACCGCGAATATCCTGCATAACGCGACGGATAAAACGCTGGTGCTGTTGGATGAAATCGGTCGCGGCACGTCTACGTTTGACGGTTTGAGCCTGGCTTGGGCAGTGGCTAAACAGCTGCTTGAAAAGAACAGGTCATATACCCTGTTTGCAACACATTATTTTGAGCTGACGCGCATCGTGGATGAGTTCAAATTTGCGGCGAATGTGCATCTGGATGCGGTAGAGCATGGCAGCAATATTGTATTCATGCACAAGGTCGAGGAGGGGGCGGCCAACCAGAGTTATGGCCTGCAGGTTGCCCAGCTAGCCGGAATCCCCAGAAGCGTGGTGAATGCCGCAAAGCGAAAATTAACGCAGTTGGAGAGTAACCAGGTTGCGGCGAGTTCAGTGCAGCCGGATATGTTTATTGAGAATGCGCTGCCACAAGAGGTTGCAGTGCATCCGGTAGTTTCTGAACTGGACGTTATTCAGCCGGATGATTTAACGCCAAGAGAGGCGCTAGAAGTTTTATATCGCCTGAAAGAGATTTCGGTGAAATAAATCGTGGGTGTGTAGGAGCGGTCCATGACCGCGAATTGCTTGGGTGGATTTTCACCGAATTTATTCGGGGCTAAATGCCCCTCCTACAATACGTTGGTCAAGGCTATTGACCGGGGTTTTCTTTAGTGGTGGTGGCCGCCTGCGCCATGTACGTGCTGATGGGCCACTTCTTCTTTGTTTGCATCACGCACATCGGTGATCGTTGCTGTGAAAATTACACGTTCGCCAGCCCAGGGATGATTGCCGTCAACCACTACTTTACCATCAGCAATTTCTGAAACTGTGTACAAAATCACTTCGCCAGTTTCGTCTTCACCTTCAAATTGCATGCCTACTTTCAACTCGGCTGCCGGGAAAGCGCTTGCTGGTTCAATTTGCACTAATTCTTCGTCATATTCACCGAAAGCATCAGCTGGCTGCAAGTCCACAATCACAACATCGCCCACATTTTTACCGTGCATGGCTTCTTCAACTTTAGGGAAAATATTGTCATAGCCACCGTGCAGGTAAGCCACTGGGTCGCTGCTTGATTCAAGCACGTTGCCATCGGCATCTTTTAATTCATAAGTCATTGATACTACGGTGTTCATTGCGATTTGCATGGTAGGTTCCTTAAGCCGGGCTTTTGAATGAAAGCCCGCGTAAAATTAAACGGTAAAATAACGCTGTGTAAAAAAATTAAGTGTAAGATTTTAAACTATATTTTGAATATTCTTAAATTAAATATTCCGGTTTAAGCAGGTATTCAGGTTTTGTGGTGTTTTGTAATCAGGCGGTCAAGCGTCGCCGCAAAGGCCTGTCGGTCGCCCTGGTTAAAGCTGGCAGGGCCGCTGATGTCTACGCCGTTGCTGCGTAACTCTTCCATCAGGTTGCGCATGGCCAGGCGCTCTTTAATATTGGCAATCGTATAAAGCTCACCGCGTGGATTCAGTGCCACGCCGCCTTTTTCCACTACTTGTGCAGCCAGCGGAATATCGGCAGTAATGACCAGGTCGCCGGATTCCATCTCTAGCACGATACGGTTGTCGGCTACATCAAACCCGCTTGGTACTTGCATGGTTTTGATAAAGGACGATGGCGGTGTGCGTAAGAACTGGTTGGCGACCAAGGTGGTCGTGATCTGAGCCCTGATTGCCGCCCTGAACAAGATCTCTTTAATTACAACCGGACAGGCGTCGGCATCAACCCAGATTTTCATGATTTATAAAAAAAATAAATTTCAGCTGAAACTGCGCGAAGTTAATTAGCCATCGCGCATCTCTTTCTAGCGGCCTCTGCCACCGCTTCTGTGCTGGCTTCCCGGGCTGCCTGATGGCCTGTTCGCACCGCCTTTAAAGCCGCCGCCATTTGGCCTGCCTGCATTCGCGCCTGTATTGCTGCGCGGCCTGTTGCCGTGATTCGGTACTGTTGGTGAAAACAGTGCAGGTTGCGGCATGGCCTGGTGCCTGGCGGCTTCTGACATTGGTTTGCTTTGCGCCGCCGGTTTGTTTTGTGATGTTGGCTTGCCCTGTGGCTTAGGCGCGCTATTCGCAGCTTGGCTGTTATTCTGCGGTTTACGTTTCTGGCCGTGCTGCGGGCGCGGTGCGCGTGGCGCTTCCGGTTCCGGGTTAGCATTTGGCGTAAAGCCTTCAACCTGCACTCTTGGAATTTCGCGCTTGATCAGTTTCTCAATATCCTTGAGCAGTTTGAGTTCTTCGCGATCTACCAGAGATACTGCGGCGCCGCTGCTGCCGGCGCGGCCGGTACGGCCAATGCGGTGTACATAGTCTTCCGGAACGTTTGGTAATTCAAAATTTACAACTTGCGGCAGTTGGTCAATATCCAAGCCACGAGCGGCAATGTCAGTCGCTACCAGTACGCGTACGCTGCCATCTTTAAACTGAGCGAGTGCTTTGGTCCGCGCGCCCTGGCTTTTGTTGCCATGAATTGCCGCGGCTTCGATGTCATCTTTAACCAGCTTTTCTGCCAGGCGGTTGGCGCCGTGTTTGGTGCGCGTAAATATCAGCACCTGTTTCCAGTCATTTGCTTTAACCAGATGGCTTACCAGGTCACGTTTATGTGCCTGCGGCACCATGTGTACAGTTTGCTCGACCAGTTCAGATGCCGTGTTACGGCGTGCTACCTCAACAAAGCCCGGGTTGCGCAGCAAGCCGTCGGCCAGGGTTTTGATTTCATCCGAGAACGTCGCTGAAAACAGCAGGTTCTGGCGCTGTTTAGGCAGCATGGCCAGGATTTTCTTAATATCGCGGATAAAACCCATATCCAGCATGCGGTCGGCTTCATCCAGTACCAGAATTTCCACCCCAGATAAATCAATGGTTTTCTGGCTGGCGTGATCCAGCAGTCGACCCGGTGTGGCAACCAGTATATCCAGCGGTTTTTTCAGGCGGCTGATCTGCGGGTTGATATTGACGCCGCCGAAGATTACGGTGGAAGTGAGCGGTAAATGTTTGCCGTAGACTTTTGCAGATTCTTCAATCTGAGCAGCTAATTCGCGTGTTGGGGTCAGCATCAGGCAGCGCGGGCGGCCTTTGGCAATGTCTGCAAGCGGTTTCTGGCTTAACAGGTGCAGAATAGGCAAAGTGAAGCCTGCGGTTTTTCCGGTACCGGTTTGTGCGCCTGCCAGCAGGTCGCCGCCGTTCAGTACCAGCGGGATAGCTTTCGCCTGGATCGGTGTCGGGTTGGTGTAGCCGGTATCAGTGATGGCGCGCAGGATCGGTTCGCATAAGCCTAATTCATTAAAGCTGAGTGTGCTTTTTTCAATAGTAAGATCCGCTTTGATGGCTTCAGGCTGAAACCCATCGATAGGCGAGTTTATTTCATTTGTATTTGTTGTTTGTGCTGTCAAGGCAGTACTCCAGTTTAGGTATTAGGCCGACCTATTACTTTAATGAAGCAACACCAATCGAGGTCTAGGCATGTATGGTTATATTCGGTATTTGGATACGGAAGATAATCAGGGTAAGAGACCGCTACGCTGATTGGTTGGCGTAGGGTAAATGAATTGCAGAGGATTATACGTAAGATTGCGATTAAAGCCAGTAATACTTTTTAATTAAATGCTTTAGCCAGGGCATTTTTCGGGTCTGATGTAATGGGTTATCTGGCAGTTGGATATGCATTCTGGTGCAAACGTCGCCAGACCCAAGGCGGTAAAGGTTTGTCCGCGCCCCAGAGGCCGATATGCATTTTGCGTGCAGTTGCAGCAGCATTTCTTACGGCCTTATTGTCGGAGTATTTTTCGTTATGCCAAGCATAGCCATGCTCGGCCATGTATAAGCTGGCATCGGTCCGGTTGCACTCAAGTTTACCCAGGTGGCGGTTATATTTGTCTTTGCCCGCCAGTTCGACGCTGATGACGCTGCCTTTGCATAGTTTGATTAATGCACGGCGCGCTTTCTGGCCGAACTCCTGGTTGCGTTCCGGGGCGTCAATGTCGGACAGGCGCAGCTTCAGCTTGTCACCGCTGTTACTTTTTAATTCAACCGTATCGCCATCGTAAACATTGCTGACAGTGTAAGTAATGCCGGCGTGGCCTGGTGCGGATGATAAAAGCAGCAGGCATGCAAAAAGGAAACGCAGCAATGACATTTTCAAGCGCTTTGTTATATTCTAGTGGCTGTGTTCATGGTTATGACCATGTTCGCGGTCAAGCAGGCTGTAGTAATTGGAAGGTTCCAGCACTGTGGGGATAGGGTCTGCATCCGTGTTGGGGTGATCTTTACTGTAATGCAGGCCGCGGCTTTCTTTACGTTCCATTGCGCTTCTTACAATCAGCTCTGCTACCTGCAGTAAATTACGCAGTTCAATCAGGTCGTTGCTGATTTTAAAGTTGCTGTAGAACTCATGGACTTCATCACGCAGCATATGAATACGGTGCAAGGCGCGGCTCAGGCGCTTATCCGTGCGTACGATACCGACATAGTTCCACATGGAGCGGCGCAGCTCATCCCAGGTATGGGTGATCAGAACCTCTTCATCCGCATCGGTTACGCGGCTTTCATCCCAGTAAGGCAATATTGGCACAGGTTTTTCCGGCTGTTTCAGGATGTCTTCCGCGGCAGACTGGCCGAATACCAGGCATTCGAGCAGCGAGTTGCTTGCAAGGCGATTGGCGCCGTGCAAGCCGGTGCATGCAGTTTCGCCAATGGCGTAAAGGTTCTTGATGTCGGTGCGGCCTATATCGTCTGTCATGATGCCGCCGCACATGAAGTGTACGGCCGGCACTACCGGAATCGGCGTTTTGCTGATATCAATACCCAGTTCCAGGCAGCGGCGGTAAATGTTAGGAAAGTGATCCTGGATAAATTCCAGCGATTTATGCGAAATATCGACATATACGCAATTCAGGCCGCGTTTTTTCATTTCAAAGTCAATCGCGCGTGCTACGACATCGCGTGGTGCCAGTTCAGCCCTGGGGTCGTGGTTCGGCATGAAGCGGGTGCCATCTGGCAGCTTTAATATGCCACCTTCACCGCGGACGATTTCTGAAATCAGGAAGGATTTGGCCTGCGGGTGATAAAGACAGGTAGGGTGAAATTGGATAAATTCCATGTTGGCAACACGGCAGCCTGCACGCCATGCCATTGCTATGCCATCGCCGGTACTGACATCCGGGTTTGTGGTGTACAGATACACTTTGCCTGCGCCACCCGAAGCTAACACTGTGTTCTGTGCGCCGATAGTGATGACTTTGCCGGTGGTGTTGTTCAGCACGTAGGCGCCCAGGCAAGCGTTGCTATTGATAAGTTCCGGGTCTTTTACTTTCTGAGTGGTGATCAGATCAACCGCAATATGATTTTCAAGCAGGGTAATATTGGGGTGCTGGCGGACTTTTTGTGCAAGTGTTGCCTGTACCGCATGGCCGGTTGCATCAGCGGCGTGAATAACGCGGCGATGGCTATGTCCGCCTTCGCGGGTCAAGTGGTAGCCGCTGTCATCGTGTTCGCGCGTAAAGCTTACGCCTTGCTCGATCAGCCATTCAATGGTTTCTTTGCCGTGTTCGACTACTTTCCTGGTCACCGCAGCGTCGCATAAGCCGGCCCCGGCTGTCAGGGTGTCCTGAATATGCGCTTCTACTGAGTCATCATCATTTAATACAGCTGCAATGCCGCCTTGCGCCCAGTTGCTTGCCGAGTCGTCAATGGTGCGCTTGCTGATCAGGCATATTTTCTTGTGTTCTGCTGTACGCAGTGCCAGAGATAAACCGGCGAGGCCGCTGCCAATAATTAAAACATCAAATTGCTGCATAGGTTTTTAATCTGTAGGGGTGAGGTAAATTGAACTCAGAGGAACTAACGAGAGTGTATCGCGGTCACTGTAAAAGGCAATAGCAATAGTGTAGCAGGGATAAATTAAGTAAGTGCTTAAAGTTATTAATGAGTAAAGGGCGTTTTTGTTAATTAAAGTTGCTAATTTTAATGAATGGAAATACCCTAATGACAGTGAGGGAATAACTAATGATACAGCCCGGTAAAATACAGGAATTTACGCAATTAAATTTTATGCAACCTTCGTCGCAAGGGTATACTAGCGAGGTCGGCAGGCGTGATAATAAAATTGAACAAAATAAGACTGAGACTACAGGAAATCTTAAAGTAGTGGCTATTACTCCAACTCCAGGTAATCGTGAGATAGATCATGAGCTTGTATTGCGCGCGCAGCGCGGAGATAAGCGTGCTTTTGGTCTGCTGGTGGATAAATACCAGCGCAAGCTGGCGCGCCTGTTGTCCCGTATGATCCGTGATCAGTCTGAAATTGAAGATGTGGTGCAGGAATCATTCATTAAAGCCTATCGTGCTTTACCTAATTTCCGCGGCGACAGTGCTTTTTATACATGGCTGTACCGTATCGGTATCAACACCGCCAAAAATTATCTGGTTTCAGTAGGCCGCAGGCCTACCGTTAGCACTGATATCGAAATCGAAGATGCTGAGAACTTTGATAGCGGCGACGAGTTGCGAACAACTGAAACGCCTGAATCAAGTTTGATGACCAAGCAGATTGCACAGACCGTAAATGATACAGTCGAGAGTCTGCCTGATGAACTGCGTACGGCGATTACATTGCGCGAGATTGAAGGCCTCAGTTATGAGGAAATCGCCAATATCATGGGGTGCCCGATAGGCACCGTGCGTTCACGTATTTTCAGGGCGCGCGAAACCATTGCGTTAAAATTAAGGCCGTTGCTGGACACGCCTGAAAACAAGCGTTGGTAAAAATAGAATATGTGGGAGCTTAGTTTAGTGTTAGGAGCAAATAATGAGTGAGCAAATATCCGCTTTGATGGATGGCGAGATTGCAGTCGAAGATGCTGAGCATCTGATGTCATCATTACAATCCAGCAGGCAGTCTGCAGAGGCCTGGAGCCAATACCATCTGATTGGCGACGCTATGCGCGGAAACCGGGTTCTCAGTAAAGATTTCAAACAGAATCTGATGTACAAGATCGATATGGAGCCTACGGTGTTGGCGCCAAAGTCAGCCCAGATCAGCGCTGAGAGAACGGCCGAGGTTAAAGATCGCCTGCCTGCGAAGTGGGCGATGGCAGCTTCTTTTGCAGCCGTGATGGCAGTCGGTTGGATGGCAATGCAGCAAGTGCAGCACGGCAGCGAAGTGCCTGCGATTGAAATGGCGAAGGCTGATGTGGTAGAGCAGGCTATCCCAAATGAATACATGGCAGCGCATCAGTCATCAGCGCCATCGGCAAGTTCATACTACATTCAATCAGTGAGCTATACGGAGTGATGCCAATGAAGCATTTTGTTCTGGCCAGAAGTCTTGCCAGTGCATCACTGATTGCTGTTTTACTCTCAAGTTTTAATGTATATGCGTCTGAAGAGGATTCATGGCAGGTTTTGCAGAAGGCGGCTGTTGCGGCACACGCCTTAAGTTACAAAGGTGTTTTTGTCTGCCAGACTGCGAAGCAGGTGAGATCGGTAGAGATTACGCATTTATTCGATGGTCAAAATGAGTTTGCGCGTAATGTGGTTCTGGATGGATCTCCGCGTGAAGTCCTCAATCAGAGCGGTAATGTTGTGATCTATAACCCGCGTGACGGGAAAATCTTTATTGAAAAACGCCGCGCCCAGAATATGTTCCCGGCAATTTTGCCGACAGACCTCGAGTCTGTCCGTGCCAGTTATTCATTGCGCAGCGGTGAGGTTGAGCGTGTAGCAGGGCGTTCCGCACAACTGCTGGTGCTGGAGCCCAAAGACGGTTTGCGTTACAGCTACCGGTTCTGGGTTGATACCGAGTATGGATTGCTTCTGAAATCAGTCATGTTCAATAACCGCAATGAAACTCTGGAAAGCATAGGTTTTAATCAGGTTGCCTTAATGAAGACCGTGGAACTGGATTGGTTCAAGCCTAAAATTGATCACAACAAAAATTATGTGATGGAGCGGGAACAGGAACTGGTTGCTGACCCCGGGTCGCCGATTGACTGGGAAGTCAAAGTGCTGCCTCCTGGCTATCGCAAGGTCGATCAGATGATCCGTAAGGTTCAAGGTAAACCTGCACCTGTCATTCACGTTATATTTTCCGATGGCCTCGCCTTTGTTTCGCTGTTCATCGAGCATGTGGCCAAGCCTACCAAAGAAAAGCCGTCGCCAAAGAATGTGCTGACGACGACCGGCAATACAAGTTTTTATGCAAATGTGAACAATGGGCATCTGGTGACGGTGATAGGGGAGGTGCCTGAAGCTACGGTCGTTCAGATCGCCAATGCCGTTGTATTTAAAAAATAATTGATAGTGTAGTTTCGCCGCCATGATTGAAGAATTTGCAGTAGTTACCAAGCGTTTCGATGACCATGTCATGCTTGAAATCGAAAGACGCACCGCCTGTGGCCTTTGTGGTCAGAAACGCGGCTGCGGCAATGCCACCTGGGGTAAGCTGCTGGGTCATGACAGCCATGAATTTCCGGCTGATAACGCAATCAATGCCAATGTCGGTGATAGTGTAGTGGTCGGCATAGACGAACGCATTGTACTCAGTTCCGCTTTTTATCTTTATGTTGTACCGCTTTTCACCATGCTGGTGGCTGCTGTGCTGGTCGAGACCCTGTTTGATAATGAGTTCTATGTCATGCTGGCTGCCGCCCTGGGCTTGTTGCTAGGGTTTGCCTGGGTAAAGGGGCATCTGGTAGGTTTTGGCCGAGTCAAAAAGCCATACGGTAAAAAATTCCGCGCTGTTGTCCTGCGTCATGCGGATGATGCGGATTCCTGTAAAACTTTAAATCAAAGCGTCACTGGCAACGATTAATGCAAGTGATGGCTTTAATTTGTGTAATTTCAAACTAAACGAGGTGAATAGATGAAGAAAAGTTGGATTGCCGCAGTTATTTTCAGTTTGATTGCTGTGGTTCAGTCATATGCGTATGCAAAAGATTTGCCTGATTTTACCGTGCTGGCCGAGACGCAAGGGCCTGCCGTAGTCAATATCAGCATTACGCAAAATATGAAGGCGGAAAACGCAGTGCCATTTCCGGGGATGCCTGGCGATGAGCAGATGCAGGAGTTTTTCCGGCGTTTTGGCATTCCTATGCCAGGGCAGGTGCCAGGTCAGAATGGAGCGCCACAGCAGGAATATAAATCACAGTCTCTGGGTTCCGGTTTTATTATCAGCAGTGACGGTTACATTTTAACCAATGCACATGTGGTAGCCGAAGCGGATGAGGTCATTGTCAAGCTGTCGGATAAGCGCGAATTCAAAGCCAAGATCATCGGTGCCGACAAGCGTACTGATGTCGCTCTGGTGAAAATCGAAGCTGGCGGTTTGCCAAAAGTAACCATCGGTGACCCTAATAAGCTGAAGGTAGGTGAATGGGTTGCTGCAATCGGTTCACCTTTTGGCCTGGAAAATACCATGACAGCCGGTATTGTCAGTGCAAAAGGCCGCGCATTGCCGCAAGAGAACTTTGTACCATTCATTCAGACAGATGTAGCGATTAACCCGGGTAACTCAGGCGGTCCGTTATTCAACCTGGCTGGTGAGGTGGTGGGGATCAACTCACAGATCTATAGCCGTAGCGGCGGATCTATGGGGCTTTCTTTCAGTATTCCGATCGATGTGGCGCTGGATGTGTCAAATCAGCTCAAAGCGAGCGGTAAGGTTAACCGTGGCTGGCTCGGTATCGTCATTCAGGAGCTGAGTAAGGAGCTGGCTGAATCCTTCGGCATGAAGAACACCAATGGTGCCCTGGTTGCTGCGGTTGAAAAAAATGGACCTGCCGATAAGGGTGGCCTGGAAGCCGGTGATGTGATTACCAGGTTTGATGGCAAGCCAATCGCGGTGTCTTCCGATTTGCCGCGTGCGGTTGCTGCAGTAAAGCCCGGCAGGACTGTGGCGGTTGAAGTGCTGCGTAAGGGTAGCCAGAAAACACTGAATATTTCGGTCGGTGAAATGCCGACAGAGGGCGCGGAAGTCGCGCAGACAGCCAAACCTTCAGCCAAGCCGGAAGTTAACCGCATTGGCCTGGTACTCAAAGAGGCAACTGCCCAGCAGCGTAAAAAACTGAATGGCAAGAACGGCCTGGTAGTCATGGATGCACAGGGGGCTGTTGCCCAGGCGGGTGTGCGCCGCGGCGATGTGATTCTCGGGCTGAATAACTCTGAGGTGCAGAGTCTGGAACAGTTTAATAAGCAGTTGGCGGGTTTTGCTGCAGGTAAATCTGTCGCGCTGCTGGTGTTGCGCGGCGAAAATACCTTGTATGTGCCAGTGAAAATTCCGGCAGGTAAATAGGCATTGCACAATGCCTGTGGTAATCAGTAGATGTTAATACTTTGAATTTGCTGTAAAATCCGAGCTGTTCGGTTTAACAACAAGGGCGCCTAGAGCGCCCTTGTTGTTAAACCGGTAAGTTGGACGGGAATCGAGCTTGTCATATACCAGCAGGGCTAAGTTGTAAACTTTTAGCCAGTTATTGAAATAGTCACATTTAAAAATACACCATGAAAAATATTCGTAATTTCTCCATCATTGCCCACATTGACCACGGTAAGTCTACGCTGGCTGACCGCATTATTCATATGTGTGGCGGTCTGGCTGACCGTGAGATGGAGGCGCAGGTGCTTGATTCGATGGATATTGAGCGTGAGCGCGGCATTACGATCAAGGCGCAGACGGCTGCTTTGCAGTACAAAGCGGATGATGGCCAGATCTATCAGCTGAATCTGATTGATACACCGGGACACGTTGATTTCAGCTATGAAGTGTCACGGTCACTCTCTGCCTGTGAAGGTGCTTTGCTGGTGGTGGATGCCAGTCAGGGCGTGGAAGCGCAAAGTGTAGCTAACTGCTATACAGCGCTTGATCTGGGTGTTGAAGTGACGGCGGTGCTGAATAAAATTGATTTGCCTTCGGCTGATCCTGAGCGTGTGATCCAGGAAATTGAAGATGTGATCGGTGTTGACGCGAGTGATGCGGTGCGCTGCTCGGCTAAAACCGGTGAAGGTGTGCATGATGTGCTGGAAGCGGTCATTGCAAAAGTGCCACCGCCTACAGGGGATGTTACTAAGCCATTAAAAGCGCTGGTGATTGATGCATGGTTTGATAATTACGTCGGTGTTGTGATGCTGGTGCGCGTGATGGATGGCGTATTGAAGCCGAAAGAAAAAATCCGTTTGATGGCGACAGGTGCCGAATATCTGTGTGAGCAGGTCGGTGTGTTTACGCCTAAGTCATTGCAAAAGACTTCTCTCTCAGCGGGTGAGGTCGGTTTTGTGATTGCCGGTATTAAAGAGCTGGCAGCTGCAAAAGTCGGTGATACTGTGACCTTGGCTGGAAAGCCTGCGGCTGAAGCGCTGCCCGGTTTTAAAGAAGTGAAGCCACAGGTGTTTGCCGGCCTGTATCCGGTCGAATCCAACCAGTTTGAAGCCTTGCGCACAGCCCTTGAAAAGCTGAGCCTGAATGATGCCAGCCTGTTGTTCGAGCCGGAAAACTCCACGGCACTGGGTTTCGGCTTCCGCTGTGGCTTTCTGGGCTTGCTGCACATGGAAATCGTGCAGGAACGCCTGGAGCGCGAATATGACATGGACCTGATCACGACAGCGCCGACTGTTGTGTATGAATTGCTGCTTAAAAATGGCGAAGTGGTTCAGATCGAGAATCCATCACGCCTACCAGAAATTTCACGTATAGAAGAAACGCGTGAGCCGATGATTACCGTAAACCTGCTGATGCCGCAGGATTATGTTGGCCCCGTGATGACGCTATGTAATAACAAACGCGGCATACAGAAAAATATGCAGTATATGGGCCGTCAGGTCATGCTCAGCTATGAAATGCCGCTGAATGAAGTGGTGCTGGATTTCTTTGATAAACTGAAATCCGTATCACGCGGCTATGCAAGTATGGACTATGAGTTCCTGGAGTTCCGTGCCGCAGACCTCGTTAAACTCGATATTATGGTCAACGGAGAACGTGTGGACGCACTGAGCATGATTGTTCACCGCTCAACCAGCGTTCACCGTGGGCGTGAAGTGGCTGCAAAAATGCGTGAATTGATCCCGCGCCAGATGTTCGATGTAGCGATTCAGGCATCAATCGGCGCGAATATCATTGCGCGTGAAACAGTGAAAGCTATGCGTAAAAACGTGATTGCCAAGTGTTATGGCGGTGACGTGTCGCGTAAGCGCAAGTTGTTGGATAAGCAAAAAGAAGGTAAAAAACGCATGAAGCAGGTGGGTAACGTCGAGATCCCGCAGGAAGCGTTTTTAGCTATTTTACGAGTTGAAGATAAGTAGTCTTACAAGATAAGAGTTAGGGTAAAACGCCATGATGTTCGCATTGTTCATGATAGTCATATTGATAGTAACCGGCTTCATATGGCTGTTAGATATTTTTGTCTTGAGAAAAAAGCGTGCGGCGGGCGTAGATGAGCCCATCCTGGTCGAGTATGCCAAAAGTTTTTTCCCGGTAATTCTGATCGTGTTTTTTGTACGCTCGTTTATCGTAGAGCCTTTTAAAATTCCGTCAGGCTCCATGATGCCGACCTTACTGGCTGGTGATTTTATTCTTGTGAATAAATTCACTTATGGCCTGCGTGTGCCTATACTGAACAATACTTTTCTTGAGGTTAGTCAACCTAAACGTGGCGATGTAGTGGTGTTCCATTATCCGCCGGCACCGTCAGTGGATTACATCAAGCGTGTAATTGGCCTGCCTGGCGACAGAATCAGGTATCAGGATAAGAAGCTGACGATCAACGGCGAGCCTATGCAGCTTAAATTTACCGGTGATTATGAATACGTAATGGCGGGGCTCAATGTCATCGCGGCAAAGCAGTATCGTGAGCAGTTGGGCAGCGTGCAGCACGATATCCTGATTCACGATGTGGTTGGCAACTATGATGAAGACAGCCTAGGCGGAAAATTTTTAAAGGATGAAGAGATTATTGTGCCGCCCGGTCATTATCTGGCGATGGGCGATAATCGGGATAACAGTTCTGATAGCCGGGTTTGGGGGTTTGTGCCTGAAAGAAATCTGGTAGGTAAGGCATTTTTTATCTGGATGAATTTTGATCAGGGTTCTAGAATAGGCAATTCGATTCGTTAGTATTTTTTGCAGAATAGTTTTGTGCAAAAAGCTTTATTTAAATTAGCATCTCAATCTCAATCAATTACGGGGAAGAACATGACAAATCACTTAAAGAATTATCGCGCTGACCATAAAACACAAAGCGGTGTTACGTTGATAGGCTTGATTGTAGTATCTGTTTTACTGGTTATTGTTGCGCTGGTTGGTATGAAAGTTGTGCCTGCATACATGGAATTTTTATCAGTTAAAAAAGTGCTGAGTGCTATGAAGCAGGAGCCTTTGGATACGATGAGTGCAAGTGATATCAAAAAATCTTTCGATAAACGGGCCAATATTGCCTATATTTCAGTTGTTAAGGGCTCAGACTTAATCATTGAAAAAACCAGTTCCGGTACAGACATCAACGTGGAGTATCAGGTGATTAAACCGATTGCCGGCAATATCAGCGTGTTAATTGATTTTTCTACACAGGGTAATGCAAAATAAGTCTATGCATTTTAAAAGTAAATAATGATTCAGCAGGAATTAGCCAGGCGCCTGTCGCACACTTTTACTAACGTTAATTTGCTAACGCAGGCACTGACGCACCGTAGCTACGGCCCTCATAATAATGAGCGTCTGGAGTTCCTGGGCGATGGCGCGCTGAACTTTATTATAGCCAACCAGCTTTACCAGCGATTCCCCAAATTGGCGGAGGGTGATTTAAGCCGTTTACGGGCACAGCTTGTGAAAGAGGCAACGCTGAGCGAGTTGGCTGCATCTCTCGGCCTGGGTGATGCACTTAAACTAGGCGAAGGTGAACTCAAAAGCGCAGGCTGGCGCAGGCCTTCCATTCTGGCTGATGCGCTGGAAGCAATTATCGGTGCGATCTATCTCGATGGCGGCTTTGTCGCCGCAGAAACGTTTGTGCTTGGACTTTACGCGGCCAAGCTGGATACAATCGATCCGAAAGTGATTGATAAAGACCCCAAGTCATTGCTGCAGGAACTGCTGCAAAGCAGAAAGATTGCAGTGCCGGAATATACTGTTACGCTCACTAGCGGTGAAGCACATGCCCAGAAGTTTGTAGTGGAGTGTTTTATTGAAAAGCATGACATTCGCACCGTAGGTGAAGGCAGCAGCCGTCGGCTTGCTGAGCAGCAGGCAGCTCAGCTTGCTTTGCTAGAGTTTAAAAAAATATACATTGGAAAAATTAAAAAATGACAGATCACGATTCCGAAGCAGATATTGGTGGACCATCAGTCTTTAAATGCGGAACGGTGGCGATCGTCGGCCGCCCTAACGTGGGTAAGTCTACGCTGTTAAACCACATATTGGGTACGAAGTTAGCAATTACTTCACGCAAGGCGCAAACCACCAGGCATCGTCTGTTGGGTATTCATACCACGGATGATACACAGTATCTGTTTGTGGATACGCCGGGCTTTCAGCAGAAACACCTTAATGCCCTGAATAAAGGCTTGAATAAAACCGTGACGCAGGTGCTGACAGAAGTCGATGTGGTGCTGTTCGTGATTGAACCGATGAAGCTCGGTGATGCTGACCGTATGGTACTCAAGCTGCTGTCAGAAAGAACACCGACTATTTTAGTGGTGAATAAGCTGGACCTGATGGGTGATAAAGGTAATCTATTGCCGCTGATTCAAGATTTTGATCTTGAGTTTCCGTTTGCAGATATCGTGCCGGTAAGTGCTAAAAAAACCCTCAATATTGAAGAGCTGTTGAAGACTATTCGTAAGTATTTGCCAGAACAGCCTGCGATTTATTCTGAAGATGAACTGACTGACAAAAATGAGCGTTTTCTTGCGGCGGAACTGGTACGCGAGAAAGTATTCAGGTTCTCAGGGGATGAAATTCCGTATTCAGTGGCTGTTGAAATCGAAAAGTTTGAACAGGTTGGCAAATTACGTCGTATTTTCTGCGCAGTAATCGTCGATAAGGAAAGCCAGAAGCCAATGCTGATCGGCAAGGGTGGCGAGAAGCTCAAGCAGATATCAACCGAAGCACGGCTGGATATGGAAAAACTGTTCGGCGGTAAAGTGTATCTTGAAGTCTGGGTGAAAGTAAAAGGCGGCTGGGCAGATGACGAGCGAGCTTTAAAGAGTCTAGGGTATTGATTATTAACTGCCGATGCATGCCGATTTTAGATCACTGAAAAAGTAAACCAGTGGCTTTATCATTAGTTGGTCAGTGTAAGGTTTTACTGAGCTGGAAATGATAATGATGTGTATAGCAGCGGCATCCAGAGAAGCATCACTCATGGGTTTTATCTGCGTTTATCCGAGCATCGACGGTTTAAATTAAAGTTGTTATGGCTATAGTCACTACGCACCGGCAGGATAATCAGGCAGTTTACGTACTGCATACCTATCCGTTTAAAGAAACCAGTCTGGTGGTAGAGCTGTTTTCGCGCAATTGCGGGCGTGTTGCGACGACTGCCAAGGGTGCAAGACGCCCGCGCTCAGCGATGCGCGGCTTGCTGCAGGCGTTTCAGCCGATGTCGGCAACCTGGTCGGGCAAGCAGGAGCTGAAAACATTGCACAGCCTGGATTGGAACGGCAGCTTGCTGCTGCTGCAGGGTGAGGCGCTCATGTGCGGCTTTTACCTCAATGAGCTATTGCTGCGATTGCTGCCGCGTGAAGATCCGCACGAAGCCCTGTTTGAATATTATGCCGATACGTTAAAGACGCTGGCTGGCAGGCAGGACCTGGCTACGACATTGCGCAGGTTTGAACTCAAGTTTCTACAGGAGCTTGGTTACGCAATCCCGCTGGAGTTCGATGTAAATGCTGAACCTGTGCTGGAATTACAGAACTACCGTTATGAAGCCGAGCATGGCGCATTCAAACTCCAGGGTTCGTTGGGCCGTCATGATAATGGCGTACAATTGTCAGGCAAAACCTTGATTGATATGGCGAATGATGATTACAGCCATGCGCAGACCAAGCAGCAGAGTAAGCAGTTGATGCGCTATCTATTGGCACATTACCTGGGTGATAAGCCGTTGTATACGAGGCAATTGCTTATAGATTTGCAGGATTTATAATTTTCGCGGATAACCAAAAGCAGGGTTTAGGTAACGCAGATATGCACAGATGAAACAAAACCAGACTCCGCCATTGCGAACCCGATAGGGTGTGGCAATCCAGAGGTTTAAATATGAATAGTAGCTATGCAGCTTTTTTTAGTTTAGCTGGACTGCCACGTCGTTATACTCCTCGCAGTGACGGTGCAGGAATTTATTGGTGTTCCTTAGAGGCGCCTACTTTTGGTTATCGGCGGTTAAATCAAGTGTTTAGAAAGTAAAAGAAATGATTAAATTAGGTGTCAATATCGACCACGTTGCGACTATCCGTCAGGCACGAGGCACAAAATACCCGAGCGTAGTGCAAGCGGCTTTGCGCGCTGAGCAGTCCGGTGCGGACAGCATCACCTTGCACCTGCGTGAAGACCGCCGCCATATGCAGGATGCCGATATATTCGCGCTGCGCCCTTTATTGCAGACCAAGATGAATCTTGAGTGCGCGGTTACGGATGAAATGATCGATATCGCTTTGCAGGTTGCACCGCAGGATGTGTGCCTGGTGCCGGAGCGTCGTGAAGAGCGTACGACAGAGGGCGGCCTGGATGTTGCGGGCAATTTCAGCAATGTGCAGAAAGCCGTCAAAAGACTCAGCGATGCCGGTATCCGTGTTTCACTGTTCATCGGCCCGGATATTGCGCAAATTGATGCGGCAAAGAAAACCGGCGCACCGGTGATAGAACTGCATACCGGCACCTTTGCCGATGCCGAGCATGAAACGGCAAAAGCTGCTGAACTGGAACGGATCAAAGCAGCGGTAATGCATGCGCTGGATCTGGGGCTGGTAGTGAATGCAGGGCATGGCCTGCATTACCACAATGTACATGAAATCGCAGCGATCCACGGTCTGGAAGAGCTGAACATCGGCCATGCCATTGTGGCGCACGCGCTGTTTGTGGGCTGGGATAATGCAGTGCGCGAAATGAAGGCGCTGATCAAAGAGTTCGCACCTCAATAAGTCGCGGCAAACACTGCGTATGATATTCGGTATAGGCACAGACATCGTTGAAGTTGCGCGCATCAAGGCATCACTGGAAGAGTTTGGCGATGCATTTGCGCAGCGTATTCTGGCTGAGAGCGAGTTGGCCAGTTATCTGGCATCTGGTATCAAGCCACGCTTCCTGGCTAAGCGTTTTGCTGCAAAAGAGGCCTTTTCCAAAGCTCTGGGTACCGGCCTGCGCGCGCCGGCAACTTTGCAGAATATCGCAGTTTCTCATGATGAACTAGGCAAGCCGGTGCTGATTCTGGCGCCGGAGTTGCAGCAATTTCTGCAAAGCAAGAATATCAGCCAAACGCATATCAGTATCAGTGATGAAAAAAACCTGGCTGCGGCATTCGTGGTGCTGGAAACATGACTGTAGGTCATTCAACCGTTCCCGATGATGATGTCGATGTCGCCCGGCGATTCGGCGGTGTGTCTCGACTTTATGGCGCGGAGGGCTTGGCTAAGTTGCAGTCAGCGCATATCTGCGTGATCGGCATTGGTGGCGTCGGCAGCTGGGCAGCAGAGGCGCTGGCGCGCAACGCGGTTGGCACGATTACGCTGATCGACCTGGATAATATTGCCGAATCCAATGTGAATCGCCAGTTGCATGCAGTAGACGGTGCTTTTGGCAAAGCCAAGGTAACTGCGATGCGGGAACGTATCCACAGCATTAATCCACTGGCAACCGTGCATGAAATTGAGGATTTCGTAACGCTGGAAAATGTGCATGCTATGTTGAGCCGCAATTACGATGGCATCGTTGATTGTATTGATGATGCCAAGGCCAAAATGGCAATTGTGGCTTTCTGTAAATTCAATAATATCCCGATGGTGACTACCGGCGGTGCAGGTGGCCGTCTCGACCCTACCAGGATCAGGCAGGCAGACTTATCTCTCGTGACCGGGGATCGCCTGCTGGCAAAGGTCAGGAATGGCCTGCGACGTGATCATGCCTTCCCTAAAGGCGACGATTCAAAAAACAAAACCTCCCAGCGCAAAGCCTCGCTATTTGGTGTCACTGCTATTTATTCTGATGAAAATGTCATTCAGCCGAACCATACCTGTGAGACTGATGCCGAAGCTGCCGTAACCGGGTTGAATTGCGCCGGTTACGGCTCCAGCGTCTGTGTAACTGCGCCATTTGGTTTTGCTGCCGCTGCGGCACTGTTATCAAAAATTCTTGCTGCGTAAACTTGATTGATTTGTGAACGCCCCGATTTTTGTTGGGTCTTTCATGAATATATCCAGCGCAACGTTCCAACTTTGCAACATAATCAGGCTGTAATCTGATTGCTGCATGTGTTACGCTATATTTCATATTCATCGTAACTTCATTAAATTGTCATAATTGGCGCATAGTATGTTTGAAACTATATTATTGTTAATAACATGCGGACGATTAATTCCCCAATAAAGCTTCTGAATCGCGATATCAGCATTCTTGCGTTTAATGAACGTGTCATGAGCCTTGCGCAGAATGCAGAGTATCCGCTGCTTGAGCGTTTACGTTTCCTGTCGATTGTTTCATCAAACCTGGACGAGTTCTTTGAGGTGCGGGCGGCGCCCCACGTAGATGCCATGCGCGATGGCGAGCAGCAAAGCGATGTAAATGTTGAGAGTTATCAGGCTATTTCAAAAGTAGCGCATGCGCTGGTCGATAAGCAATATGAGATTTTTAACAATGAGCTGTTGCCCGCCCTTGAGGCGCAAGGTATCCGCCTGGTGTCGCATGGTGAGCGAACGGCAGAGCAGAAACGCTGGGTTTCGCGTTATTTTGATTCGAATGTACGTCCCTTGCTGGTGCCGGTAGCGCTGGATCCTTCCCACCCTTTTCCGCAGGTGGCCAATAAATCACTGAATTTTATTGTTTCTTTAGGCGGCACGGACGCTTTTGGCCGGCAGAATAATATTGCGATTGTGCGCGTACCCAGAGCTTTGCCCAGGATGGTTAAGCTGCCAAAAAACCTGGGCGGCAAGCAGCAGCTGTTTGTTTCGCTGTCCAGCATGATACGCACGCATCTGGAGAGCCTGTTTTCGGGACGTGAAATGCTGAGTTTCTCGCAGTTCCGCGTTACACGCCATTCAGACCTTGCGGTCGATGAGGAAGACGTGAAGAACTTGCGCACCGCATTGCGCCAGGGCCTGGTACAGAGAAACTTTGGCGATGCGGTACGCCTGGAAGTTTCCCATAGCTGCGACGAAAAACTGGCTAAATTCTTATTGAAGCAGTTTGACCTGCCTAAAGAGTCACTGTATCGCGTGCATGGTCCCGTCAATCTTGCACGTTTGATGATGTGGGCAAACCTTGCTGAGGGCAGCCATCTTAACTTCAAGCCGTTTGAACCTAAAGTCAGCCCACTGCTGCTGCCTAACCAGTCATTTTTTACACAGCTGAAACAGCAGGATATTCTGATTCACCAGCCGTACGAAAGCTTTGAATCCGTCATCGATTTTCTACGCGAAGCAGTCAATGATCCTGATGTACTGTCTATCCAGCAGACGATATACCGTACCGGCTCTGATCCACGTATGCTTAAACTGCTGCAGGAAGCCGTCAGGCGCGGCAAAGAGGTGATGGCCGTAGTCGAGCTGAAAGCCAGGTTTGATGAAGAAGCCAACATCAACTGGGCAGAGGACCTGGAGTCGGTCGGCGCACAAGTGGTTTATGGTATTGTCGGCCTGAAGACCCACGCGAAAATGCTGCTTGTGATGCGGCGTGAGGGTGCCGGGCTGAAATATTACGGGCATGTTTCTACCGGTAATTACAACCCTAAAACCGCGCGCCTTTATACCGATGTCAGCATGCTGACTGCTGACCCGCACATTACGCGCGATATGGAACACCTGTTCAGGCATATCGCCAGTCAGGTTAAGCTGCCGCGCATGCAGAAGCTGCTGGTAGCGCCCTTTAATCTGCATAAACAGATGCTGGCCAAGATCAGGGCTGCCGAATTTGCTGCCAAGGCGGGCAAGCCTGCCCGTATTATCCTGAAAATGAATGCCTTGACTGATGAAATGCTGGTGCGGGCGCTGGTCAGGGCAGGGCGTGCCGGGGTGGAAATCGACCTGATACTGCGCGGTGCGTGTATCTTGCCGGTCAATGCAAAAGGCCTGGATGGCCGCATCCGTGTACGTTCGGTGATTGGCCGCCTGCTGGAACATTCGCGCGTGTTCTATTTTAAGATCGATGCCACTGAATGCATGTGGCTTTCAAGTGCGGACTGGATGAACCGCAACATGATGCGGCGTGTAGAAATTGCGTGGCCAATTACCGATGCCAAAAACCGCGCCAGGATACTGCAGGAGTGCTGCCAGGTCTATCTGGACGATAACCACGATGCCTGGCTGCTGCAGGATGATGGCAGCTATAAGTTAAGTGCAAATATGCCAGCGGTTGCCAAGCTGCCTATTTTCAGTGCGCAGCAGTATTTAATACAGAAATATGCTGATTAAACGGGTGGAATATATATGGCAGACTTGATATTCTGGCGGCATGCAGAAGCTGAAGACGTGAGCGCCAGCGGCAAAGATACAGACCGTGCCTTGACCAAACGCGGACGCAAAGATGCAACCAGAATGGCAAAGTGGCTCAGTGAACATCTGCCTGCTGTCACTGTGGTGTTATGCAGCCCCGCACAACGCTGTCAGGAAACGGCTGCGGCACTGTCAGCATTGAATCAGGCACCGGTTAAAGTCGAAGATTTTTTAAGTGTAGACAGTAGTGCAGAGCGCATCGCCAAAGAGCTGGCCTCTAAATATAGCGCGAAAACGGTATTGGTTGTCGGGCATCAGCCTAGTCTTGGATTGCTGATTGTTAAATTGCTGGGTATGCACCAGAGTGCAGGAGTCGTTAAGAAGGGCTCGGTCTGGTGGTTGCGGCAACGTGTCGCCGGTAATGATGCCACGTATTATGTGCATGCTGTTAAGCAGCCAGATAGTTAAAACACCCGGTTTATTCTATACCAACTTTCAAAGTGTAAAGTTTGTTAAGTGATGTGTATGCATAATTGTATATCTGTGCTATTTTTGATGTTCGTGGTATGCATTAGATTGTCTTAACAAATGGTGTTTTCTAAGAAGCGCTTTCCGCTTAGCGAATAGTTTTAAGGCCGGTTTGTAATTAAATTCTTATGGATATTGAGAAGTTTTAATTAATTAAAGGAGTACTTATCATGATTCTTGTTAAACGTTTTTTCAGTGCATTTCTCGCAGCTTCAATATTATTTACAGGTTCGATTCAAACCGTTCAGGCTGCAATGATCAGCACAGAGCAAGTTGCCGAGAGTTCAGTGACTAATGAAGGCAACCAGAACCGTACGCTTATCGTTGCCGCACTGTCACGCGAAGATGTGCAGGCTGCACTGATTGCACGTGGTATTGACCCGGCACAGGCTAAGGACCGGGTAGCTGCGTTATCTGACGAAGAAGCAAGCATGGTCGCTTCGCAGCTGGACACCGCACCGGCTGGCGGCATTATCGGTGCAATTGTGCTGGTATTCTTCGTATTGCTGCTGACTGACATCCTCGGGTTCACCAAGATTTTCCCTTTCACAAGGTCTGTCCGTTAGTCTCAAGCCATTGTAATTGACAGCGTTTCACACAAGACCAGCCAGTATGCTGCTTAAAGGTTTCATACTGGCTTTTGCATTTTTGCTCAGTGCCTGTGCGGCAACAGGGGTGCGTGAAGTCACGCATGATTCGCAGCTGCCCCGGCATGCAGAACTGACCGGAACCCCGTTTTTTCCGCAGGAGCTATATCATTGCGGCCCTGCCGCACTTGCAACTGCACTCAATGCCGTCAATATCGGTGTCAGTCCGGATCAGCTTGTTCCCGAAGTGTATATTCCCAGCCGTAAAGGCAGCTTGCAGGTTGAAATGCTTGTTGCCGCACGCAGGCATGGTGCGCTGGCTGTAAAGATTGAACCGGAACTTGGTGCGGTATTAAAAGAGATTGCGGCCGGGAATGTTGTGGTCGTGATGCAGAACCTGGGTCTATCCTGGGCTCCCTCCTGGCATTATGCGGTTGTTGTCGGCTATGATCTGGATAAAGAGTTGGTCTGGCTGCGCTCCGGCACTTTTAAGCGTTTCGAAATGACACTCAGCACTTTTCAGCGCACGTGGGCACGCAGCCAATATTGGGCGTTCGTTGCATTAAAGCCGGGCAGCTTGCCTGCCAGTGCCAAAGCTGAGGCCGTGGCTTCCGCACTCATCAGTTTTGAAAAGGCGGCAGGTGCGGTTGATCTTAAAGTGTCTTATGCCGCCGCGGCCAAACGATGGCCAGGCAATCTTGTAATACTGACCGGGCTGGGCAATAGCGCTTATGCTGCCGGTGATTTGGATGGCGCCGCAACAGCATTTCGCGATACGATTTCAGCACACCCTGATTCCGCTGCCGCATACAATAACCTGGCGAATGTACTGCTCGCACAAGGCAATGTGCCTGCTGCAAAAAGTGCTGCAGAAAAAGCGCTTGAATTAGCCGGGAAAGATCAGAAGTTACAATCCCAGGTTCAGAAAACGCTGGGCGAAATTAACGCATCTGTAATTAAATAATCAGAATTGAATAATCTGTCAGGCTAAAGTCCGGTTCAGCCTGACATGATTTTAATATTATTTCTTTTTAGGCCTGCCGGTCTTAATGGCCGGCACTTTCGCTAAAGCTGCCTTCAACGCTGCATCTGTCATCGCGCTGAGCTGCATGATACCCGCACGCAATAATTCACTTTTCTTTGCCGGCTGGCCTAATTTATTCAGGCGTTCTTTTAATACATGAAACTGCGCATACTCAGTTTTCGGCATGGTGAAGCTGTCACGCTCCATTTTAAGTTTTGGCATTTTTTCTTTGGCGATTTTTTCAGCCTTTTTAGGTGCCGCAGTTTTTAATCCCTCACCGGTTGAAGCAGGTTTTACGGCCGCCTTTGCTACAGGTTTGGCCGCAACAGTTTTTACTGCCGGTGCTTTTGCAGTGGCTGTTTTAGCTGCTGCGGTCTTTACCGGAGCAGGTTTTTTTTCAGCTACGGTTTTTTCAACCGGGTCTTTCAATGCGGCAGCTTGTACAGGATTGATTTTTGACATAAAGACACCTCTTTAAATAAACGATATAAACAGTTTATATCGTTTATTTTTTATTGCAAATGAATTTTTTATGACAGGATTATCAGTCAGCAAGCAGCTCCAGGCGCCAGTTTGTTTTCTGCCAGGCCAGGGTTTCTTCATCCAGCAGGTAGTAAGATTGCGGATATTTTTCAGGCCAGTAGCCAGGCAGCGACAGCGTGACTTTACTCTCGCCAGATCGCAGCTGTACGCCGCGCAGGTTAGGTTTTTTGCGCGCATGGCACATGATGACGGCAAGGCGTAAGCATAATAGCTGCATGGAAAATATGCGGTTTGACAGGTCTGCCTCCAGGCGCTTTATCTTGCCTCGATGCCCAAGTATCAGCAGGCTCAGGCAGTGCAGCTCGCTTTGTGCAAACCCCTGCGGTTCCGTGTGTTCCAGAATGTAGGCACCGTGAACATGCGCATCGACCGGAGAAATCATGCTGCCGATTTCATGCAGTTGTGCCGCCCAGCGCAGTTTCCGCGTGTGAGTCTGCTGTTCGCCTGTGGCGAAGTTGATGTCTTCCGTTACTTTTTCAAACAGTTTTACGGCCACATTCGCCACAGTATTGGCATGGTTCTGGTCCACGTCGAACTTTTTAGCCAAGCGGCGCAATGATGCGTTTCTTAAATCCAGCATATCGTTTTCGCGCGCCAGCATGTCGTAAAGCAGCCCATGCCTCAAGGCGCCTTTTGCTACATTCAATGATTCGATCTGAAGGAACTCGAATGCTGCGATCAGTACAGACAGGCCGCCGGCAATCACCGGCTTACGGTCTTCACGCAGGCCGTTCAGGCGCACCTTTTCCGCATTGCGCGCACGCAGCAGTTCCTCACGCAGCCAATACAGCCCTTCCTTGGTGACCACATCCAGAGGCCTGCCGTACTGCAGCAGCACGTCTGCAACAGCGCCTATAGTGCCGGAGGCGCCATAGGCTACATTCCAGTGTTTGTTGCTGTAGTTTTCGCCTAGCGTTTCAAAAATAGATTCAGCTGCAATCTCTGCACGCGAGAAGGCTTTCTCGGTGAATTCTCCGGAGGGGAAGTGCTTGATCGACCATGCCACGGAACCCACATGCAATGAGGCCGTGTGGTGAGACTTGAAGCCCTGGCCTAGGATAAACTCGGTAGAGCGGCCGCCAATGTCGATCACCAGTCTTTTTTCATCCGATTGCGGCAGAAAGCGGTTGACGCCCTGGTAGATCAGCCGCGCCTCTTCCACACCGGAAATCACTTCTACATCAAAGCCCAGCGTTTTTTTTGCCAATTTCAGGAACACATCGCGGTTATTGGCCTCACGTAGTGTCTGTGTGGCGACCGCCCGTACATGCGATGCATCAAACCCATGCAGGCGTTCGGCGAATCTTGCCAGGCAGCGCAAGCCGCGATCGATCGCTTCCGGGGTGAGGTTGCGGTCTTCATCCAGGTCACCGCCCTGGCGTACCGGCTCTTTAATATATTCAACGCGCTGTATCTGCCCGCCGTCCAGGCGGCCGATTTCCAGCCGGAAACTGTTGGAGCCGAGATCTATCGCGGCCAATAGCGCTTTGTCAGCAGGGGTCGGAGTATTGTTGTTTTCCATAATTATTTGCCGGTGGGATTGCGCCAGATGCTTTGTATTCTAGTCTTGTAAAACAATATTATTGTTTATTTTTAGAGTTTTTGTTTGAAACTTTGATGACAAATTAAAAATTCAGCAGAAATTTAAGGAAGCGCTGATTTAATCATTAAGCTGTCATTGCGAGGAGTGAAACGACGGGCAATCCAGAATCTCTATTTCTGGGAAGAATACTGGATTGCCGCGCTTCGCTCGCAATGACAATCTAAATTTGTGTTTTCTAAAGAATGTGCATGATGCCATGCTTGAAATTTAACTGGATTATCCCCACATACTCAACATTGTTTTATATTTCCAACATCAGGAGCTTAATCTTATGTCCACTGAGGCAGCACAAAAAAACAGTCACCAGAAACAATCAATGGCATTTCAGGCCGAGGTTAAACAACTCTTACAGTTAATGATCCACTCCTTGTACAGCAACAAGGAAATCGTATTGCGCGAACTGATCTCCAACGCATCTGACGCGGCGGACAAATTACGTTTTGAAGCGCTGGCAAATGGCGCACTTTATGAAAATGACAGCGAACTGAAAATCCGCATTGCCTTCGACCGTGATGCGCGTACTTTAACTATATCCGATAACGGGATCGGCATGAGCCGTGATGAAGTTATTGCGAATATCGGCACGATTGCCAAATCAGGTACCAAGGAGTTTTTCAATGCGCTCACCGGCGATCAGGCAAAAGATGCCAACCTGATCGGCCAGTTTGGTGTGGGCTTTTATTCAGCGTTTATTCTTGCGGATAAAGTGACCCTTACTACACGCCGTGCCGGTACATCTGAGGCGGTGCGCTGGGAGTCAGCCGGTGAAGGTGAGTTTACGCTCGAAGACGCAGACAAAGCCAGCCGCGGTACCGATATTGTGCTGCACCTGCGTGAAGGCGAAGATGAGTTCTTAAGTGACTGGAAACTCAAGTCGATTATTCGCAAGTATTCAGATCACATCATATTGCCTATCGTGATGAAGAAAACGGAATGGAAAGACGGCGCTGAAATCGCAACAGATGAAGATGAAACCGTCAACAAGGCATCAGCTTTGTGGGCGCGCAGCAAAAACGATATTACTGAAGAAGAGTATCAGGAATTCTACAAACACGTTTCACATGATTTTGAAAATCCGCTGGCCTATACCCATAGCCGTGTAGAAGGTAAGCAGGAGTATATTTCCTTGCTTTACATTCCGGGCAAGGCGCCGTTTGATCTGTACGACCGCGAGCGCAGCCACGGCATCAAGCTCTATGTAAAACGTGTGTTCATCATGGAAGATGCTGAAAAGCTCATGCCGCAATATCTGCGTTTTGTACGCGGTGTGATTGATACTTCTGACCTGCCGCTCAATGTTTCACGCGAGATTCTTCAATCCAGCCGTGATGTGGAAGCGATTAAAGCCGGCTCAGTGAAAAAAGTGCTGGGTCTGCTGGAAGATATGGCCGAGAACAAACCGGAAGATTACGCAAAATTCTATAAAGAGTTCGGCCGTGTACTCAAAGAAGGGCCGGGTGAAGACTTTGCCAATAAAGACAAGATCGCCGGCTTGCTGAGATTTGCGTCAACCAAGGCAGATAGCGATGTGCAGGATGTGTCTCTCAAAGACTATATTTCACGCATGCAGCCGGAGCAGGATGTGATCTATTACATCACTGCCGATAGTTTTGCCGCCGCCCAGCACAGCCCGCACTTGGAGATTTTCCGCAAAAAAGGCATTGAAGTCTTGCTGATGAGTGACCGCGTGGACGAATGGCTGCTGGGTAGCCTGACGGAGTTTGAAGGTAAGAAACTGCAGTCTATTGCCAAAGGCGACCTGGATTTAGGCAAGCTGGAGTCTGATACTGAAAAAGAAATCCAGAAGAAAATCGAAGAAGAGGCTAAAACGCTGGTTGAGAAAATCAAGCAGACTCTGGGTGAGCAGGTTAAAGATGTGCGTGTGACGCATCGATTGACAGATTCGCCGGCCTGCCTCGTCAGCGATGAGAATGATCTGTCAGGAAATCTTGCGCGTATCCTGAAGTCCGCAGGGCAAAAGGCGCCAGAAGCGAGACCGATTCTGGAAATTAACCCGGCGCATAAACTGGTTAAGCGCATTGAGGCAGAAAGTGCCGATGATGTATTTGCAAACCTGGCGCATGTGCTGTTTGACCAGGCGCTGCTCGCAGAAGGCGGCACATTGGAAGATCCGGCCAGTTTTGTAAAACGCATGAACAGTTTAATCAGCTAGATCCATCCATGACACAAAAAACCGCCGAGCGTAAGCTGGGCGGTTTTTTTATGTCTGCCGAATATATGATACAGCCATGTAAGAATTGTAACTTTCCATTAACTGCCGTTTAGTTGGCTTAATTTTTGCTAAAATGTTTAATATATCCAATAAAAGACTGCCAAAATGAAAACGCCAAACGAAAGTCCAAAGACCTCCAAACGGAATCCCAAAAACAAAGTCACGGCCGATATCAAGCTGCCTCCGGTCAAGCAGGGTTTGCAGCAGCATTTGATTTTCTCTACATTCAAGACCAGTGATGCCGCAACGCCGCGTGACTGGTATGAGGCCGCAAGTTATACCGTGCGTGATCACGTAGTCGAGCGCTGGGTCAAAACGGCTGAGTCTTACTACAAGGATGACCCTAAGCGCGTTTATTATTTATCGTTAGAGTTCTTAATCGGGCGCATGTTGAGCAATACTGCACTAAATCTGGGCTTGAATGATGAGTTGAAGGAAGGTTTGGTCGCTTTAGGCCGTGACTTGGAAACGACCGTGGAGATCGAAAATGATGCGGCGCTCGGTAACGGTGGCCTGGGCAGGCTTGCAGCGTGTTTTCTGGATTCGATGGCAACCATGGATATTCCTGCGGCGGGTTATGGTATCCGTTATGAATATGGCATGTTCAGGCAAAGTATCGAGAATGGTCAGCAGGTTGAAAATCCTGATAACTGGCTGCGTTATGGCAATATCTGGGAGTTTCAGCGCCCTGAGGCGCACTACAACATCAGGTTCTATGGCCATGTGGTGACGTACCCGGAAGATGGCTGCCAGGCCCAGCGCTGGGTAGATGCAGAGCATGTCGTCGCAATGGCATATGATGTTCCGGTGCCCGGTTACGGAACCGAGACGGTTAATAATTTAAGGTTATGGGCGGCTAAGGCTGCGCGCGAATTTGATTTGCGCCATTTTAACGACGGTAATTACGAGCGCGCCGTTCAGGAGCGAAATGCGACGGAAAGCATTTCCAAAATCCTGTACCCGAACGATGTCTGTGAGCTGGGTAAAGAATTACGCCTGAAACAGCAATATTTCTTTGTTTCGGCTTCTATCCAGGATATTCTGCGCCGCTTTCTGACCTCGCGTGAAATTAAATCGCAGGACGACTGGAAAATCCTGCCGGAAAAAATCGCCATCCAGCTTAACGACACCCATCCCTCAATCGGCGTTGCCGAAATGATGTACCAATTGGTTGATGAGCATCACCTGCCTTGGGATTTTGCCTGGAGCCTTGTCGTCAAGATATTCGCTTACACCAACCATACGCTGATGCCGGAAGCGCTCGAGACATGGTCTGTTGACCTGTTCGGCCGTTTATTGCCGCGCCACCTCGAAATCATCTATAAGATCAATCACGAGTTCCTGCACATGGTGAACCACCATTTCCCGGGTGATGTGGAGCTGCTGAAACGCGTGTCTATCATTGATGAAACGCATGGCCGCCGTGTACGCATGGCACACCTTGCCGTAGTCGGCAGCCATACCGTGAATGGCGTGGCCGCATTGCACAGCGAGCTGCTGAAAAGCACCTTGTTCGCCGATTTTGACAGAATCTATCCGGGCAAGATGACGAACGTGACCAATGGCATTACGCCGCGCCGCTGGCTGAATCAGGCTAACCCAGGTTTAACGGGGTTGATCGAGAAAGCGATAGGGCCGGACTTTAAAAAAGATCTGACCCATATTAAAAAAATCACCCCATTAGCAGATGATGCCGATTTCAGGAAAGCTTTTGCACAGGTAAAGCAGGCTAACAAGGTCAGGCTGGCAGAGAAAATCGGCAAGGTGACGGGTGTTGTGCTTAACCCCGACAGCTTGTTTGACGTGCAGATCAAACGTATTCATGAATACAAGCGCCAGTTATTAAACGTGCTGCATGTGGTTACCTTGTATAACCGCATCCGTAGCGGTGAACAGGGGATTACGCCGCGTACGGTGATTTTTGGCGGCAAAGCGGCGCCTGGCTATGCAATGGCCAAGCAGATTATTCGCCTGATCAACGATGTTGCTGCAATTGTGAATGAAGACGTGGTGGTGGGCGACCGCCTGAAGGTGGTGTTCTATCCGAACTATGAGGTTTCAGCTGCGGAAATCCTGTTCCCCGGCAGTGATCTGTCTGAGCAGATTTCAACCGCGGGTACGGAGGCAAGCGGCACCGGTAATATGAAAATGGCCTTGAACGGCGCGCTGACTATCGGAACCCTGGATGGTGCAAACGTTGAAATCAAAGAGGAAGTTGGCGATGAAAATATCTTTATTTTCGGCCTGACTACCCCGCAGGTGGCAGAGCTGAAAGCAAATGGTTATAACCCGCGTGATTACTACAACAGCAATGCCGAGTTGAAGCAGGTGCTGGATATGATCGCTACGGGTTATTTTTCGGTAGAGGAGCCCGGCCGTTACCAGAATATAGTAGATAACCTGCTGAATAATGACCAGTATTTACTGCTGGCGGATTACGCAAGCTATATCAAGACTCAGGACGAGGTAGGCAAGCTGTACCAGAACCGAGATGCGTGGATACGCATGGCAGTATTGAATGTGGCTAATATGGCCAAGTTCTCAAGTGACCGCGCGATTGGCGATTATGCTAAAAATATCTGGCATGTAACACCCGGCGGCATGTAATGCGCGTGCTGTGAGGCAAAGTCCGGTAAAGTAAATGCCGCAAGGAACTGTGCAGGTTGTACTGGTCGCTTGGCGTAAATATCTGTTGTTAGTGTTGCATTAACCATTATTTGCGCTAAGCTATAACTATTTGCAGTCCCTTAAAAGTAACCGGAGAAAGTCATGCTACGTCTATTATCTGCAGTTTTAACTTTTACATTATTTGCTGGGCATGCCAACGCGCTAGGCGTTGCTGATCTAACCAATGCCGAAGCAAGCAGCGGTCTTAAAACCGCTTTGATCCAGGGGGCGGGCAAAGCAGTGGGTGAGTTGAGTAAAGCAGATGGCTTTCTGGGTAACAAGGAAGTCAAGATTCCGCTGCCGGACGCGCTGAAAAAAACCGAGAAAGCGATGCGCATGCTGGGAATGGGGGCGCAGGCAGATGAGCTTGTGCTGAAGATGAACCGTGCGGCAGAAGCCGCGGTGCCGGAAGCCAAAGCCTTGCTGGTGGATTCAGCGAAAAAAATGACGGTCGCCGATGCAAAAACGATTCTGACCGGTGGTGGTGATGCTGCAACACAGTACTTTAAAAAAACCACCTCAAAGCAAATGGCCGAAAAATTTCTGCCTATCGTGAAAAAAGCGACTGAAAATGTACAGCTTGCCCAGCAATATAATAAATATGCCGAAATGGGCAACCAGTTTGGCCTGGTGAAAAAAGAGCAGGTGAATCTTGAGCAGTATGTAACGCAGAAAACGCTCGATGGCGTTTATCTGATGATGGCCAAGGAAGAAGCCGCCATTCGCAAAGACCCGATTGGCCAGGGCAGTGCCATACTTAAAAAAGTGTTCGGTGCGTTGAGCAACTAGATTGCGCCCGGTACCATTTTCATGAAGCGGCTGCTATGTGCCCGCGTTAAAACAACTGTTGTTTGAATTCTATAATGGCGATATAAACCCGATTTATGTCGCCATTTAAGCGGCCGAATCGCCGCTAATCTGTTAAAATTCTGCTTTATTCAAATCATTGATATTTAGCTGAGTTTTAATGAGCCAATCCAATCCTACCTCCCAAATGATTAGCCTGCGCGGCAGTGCTGCCTTGTCACCGTTCCGTATTGAAAAAATCCAGAAAAAGCTGGATGAAAGTTGCCCGAACATCGGCCATGTTTATGCTGAATTCTGGCATTTTGCCTGGGTGGAAAGCGCGCTTTCCGCTGAGCAGGAAAATACGCTTAATCAGATTCTGACCTATGGGCCAAGCATGCAGGCTGAGGATGCTCAAGGTGAGCTGATCCTGGTGCTGCCGCGTGTGGGTACGATTTCGCCTTGGGCTTCGCGCGCAACTGACATTGTGCAGCACTGTGGCTTGCCTGAAATTCAGCGTGTGGAACGCGGTATTGCGTACTACGTTAAAACTAAAAACGGTCAGGCACTGAGCGCGACAGAGCGCCAGCTGCTGTTGCCGTTGATTCATGACCGCATGACTGAGTCAGTGTTTGCGGCATTGGATGATGCACAGAAGCTTTACCACACCGATAGCCCGGCGCCATTGTGTACGGTTGATATCCTGCAGGGCGGCAAGGCAGCGCTTAATGAAGCCAATAGCGATATGGGCCTGGCGCTGTCACCGGATGAAGTGGATTACCTGTTTGACAATTTCAGCAGAATGCAGCGTAACCCGACTGATGTTGAACTCATGATGTTTGCGCAGGCAAATTCCGAGCATTGCCGCCATAAAATCTTCAATGCAGACTGGGTGATCGATGGCGAACAGCAGGAAATATCGCTATTCGGCATGATACGCAATACGCACAAGCTGAACCCGGGCAAGACTGTAGTGGCTTATTCTGATAACGCATCTATCGTGGCAGGCCAGAAAGACGGCGAGCCGACTAAACGTTTCTATCCTACCAAGGATGGCGCGTACAGCGTAGTTGAAGAAGACATGCACTACCTGATGAAGGTGGAAACGCATAACCACCCGACTGCCATCTCGCCATTTGCGGGTGCGGCAACCGGCGCAGGCGGCGAAATCCGTGACGAAGGCGCTACCGGCAGCGGTTCAAAACCTAAAGCTGGTTTGACCGGTTTTTCAGTGTCCAATTTGAATATCCCTGATTTTACCCAGCCCTGGGAGTCTGCTGCTTACGGCAAGCCAGGGCGTATAGCCTCACCATTGCAGATCATGATTGATGGTCCTTTGGGCGGTGCGGCTTATAACAACGAATTTGGCCGTCCTAACATTACCGGCTATTTCCGTACACTGGAGCTGGAAGCGCCAGGTGCCAATGGGCAAGCTGAAGTACGCGGCTATCATAAGCCCATCATGCTGGCCGGCGGTATCGGCAGCATTTCTGCCCAGCACTCGAAAAAGAACCCGATTCCACCCGGCGCTGCATTGATTCAGCTGGGTGGCCCGGCAATGCTGATCGGCCTGGGTGGTGGCGCTGCGTCGAGCATGGATACCGGCAGCAACGTTGAGAACCTAGACTTTGATTCCGTGCAGCGCGGCAACCCTGAACTTGAGCGACGCGCGCAGGAGGTGATTGACCGTTGCTGGCAATTGGGTGCGGACAATCCAATCCTGAGCATTCACGACGTGGGTGCAGGCGGCATTTCGAATGCATTTCCTGAGCTGGTGAACGATGCCGGCGTTGGCGCAGTTTTCCAGTTGCGTGATGTCCATAATGAAGAACCCGGCATGTCACCACGTGAACTGTGGAGCAATGAGGCGCAGGAGCGCTATGTCATGGCGATTGCAAAAGAAGATTTGCCACGCTTTAAAGCAATCTGTGAGCGTGAGCGCTGCCCGTTTGCAGTGGTAGGTTACGCCACTGAAGAGCGTCACCTGACTGTTGCCGACAGCCATTTTGATAATAAACCGGTAGATATGGATTTATCCGTATTGCTGGGTAAACCGCCAAAAATGACACGCGACGTGAAAAGTACAGCCAAGCAGTTGCGTGCTTTTGATACCGCCAATATCGATTTGAAAGAAGCCGCTGCCCGTGTTCTGAGATTGCCAGGCGTGGCTGACAAGACATTCCTGATCACGATCGGTGACCGTTCCGTGACCGGCCTTGTGGCACGCGAGCAGATGGTTGGCCCATGGCAGGTGCCGGTGGCTGATGTGGGTGTGACTGTAGCCGGTTACGAAACTTACCGGGGCGAAGCATTTGCAATCGGTGAAAAAGCGCCGCTGGCGTTGATCAATGCCCCGGCTTCTGGCCGCATGGCAATCGGCGAGTCTATTACCAATATTGCTGCCAGCCTGATTGACGATATCAGTGATCTGAAACTTTCTGCCAACTGGATGGCGCCTGCAGGGCACGCCGGTGAAGATGCCGCGCTGTTTGCAACCGTGAAAGCAGTAGGCATGGAGTTGTGTCCGCAGCTGGGTGTCAGCATTCCGGTAGGTAAAGACTCAATGAGCATGAAAACCGTGTGGAATGATAACGGCGAGAATAAAGCCGTGACTTCACCAATTTCACTGGTGGTGACCGCTTTTTCCGCCACACCGGATGCGCGTAAAACTCTGACGCCGCAACTGCAAACCGATGTGGCATCTAAATTGATTCTGATTGACCTGGGAGCGGGCAAAAACCGCATGGGCGGCTCCAGCCTGGCGCAAGTGTACGGTGAAGTAGGTGATGTGGCGCCGGATGTTGATGATGCGAACCAGCTTAAACATTTCTTTAATGCCATTCAGCAGTTGAACAAAGCCGGAAAAATCATGGCCTACCACGACCGCTCAGATGGCGGCTTGTTCACAACCCTGGTTGAAATGGCGTTTGCCGGCCACTGTGGTATCAATGCGGATGTTTCAGCTTTGCCGGGCGATATTGTCAGCGCGCTTTACAATGAAGAGCTGGGTGCGGTAATTCAGGTTGCGGCGCAGGATGCACAGTCGATTGCAGCACAGTTTAATGGCCTTGCACACGTCATCGGAGATGTGAGCCGTGATAACGAGGTTGAAATTACGCAGCACGGTAAAGTCGTATTCAGTGATACACGTGTGAACTTGCATCGTACTTGGTCAGAAACCACTTACCGCATGCAAAGCCTGCGTGATAATCCTGTGAGTGCGCAGCAGGAATATGATCGCCTGCTCAATGCCGATGACCGTGGTTTATTTGTCGAGCTGGCCTATAACCAGGCTGAAAACGTTGCGGCACCATACATCGCAACCGGGGCGCGCCCTAAAATGGCGATCCTGCGCGAGCAGGGTGTCAATGGCCACGTGGAAATGGCGGCGTCATTCGACCGTGCCGGCTTTGCGGCTTTTGACGTACACATGA
>Ga0208626_1000035_pt1 | contig 87865 bp, 77 predicted proteins | sample LakWasMet10_HOW4_2_FD_183860 | JGI IMG/M metagenome (GOLD analysis project Ga0208626, IMG submission 183860) | Freshwater sediment methanotrophic microbial communities from Lake Washington under simulated oxygen tension - Sediment Metagenome... | ecosystem: Environmental > Aquatic > Freshwater >... | reverse complement strand
ACAGATTGCGTGAGCAATTTGATTTTAATGGCGTTCCGATTCAGTTGTTTATGAGAAAGAAATAATAATTTATTTATAATTAAAAATCCCCTTACCAATTTTGGTAAGGGGATTTTTAATTATAAACCTTTTATCGATTAGTCTACGTTATCGTGTAAGAAAGAATTGTTTGGTTTAATCTCTACTTTTTTATCATCACCTTCTGATAAAGTATAACGTGATACTTGTGATTCAGAAGAATGAGGAGTAGAATCCAATGCTACATTTCTACGTTTGTAAGCTGGTTCATTTTCTAATTCAGATAAACCATTTGGCGATTTTAATTTAAAACTCAATTGTTTTAATTTTTCAATACGCTCTTGTGATTTTCTTAATTGTTCATCTTGTTGAACTTCTGCAATTGTTTTGCTTTCGTCTTTGCTTTCGATTACAAAATCACTTTCCATTGTTGGCTCTTCGTTCACTTTTGAAACAATGAATGGCTCTTCGTAAGAAACTACATTGCTATTGTTGTTAGTGATTTCGAATTCAAATGTAATTTGATTTTCTTCTTCTATTTCAGCAACAGGAGTTTCTTCAACTACTTCGTTTCTGATGAACATGAATGGTTCTTCAGCAACAATTTCTTCACTTACTTCAGAAACTTCGTTAACAACTGGTGTTACTTCAGCTACTGGAGTTACTACTTCATTTACTGGAGCAACAACTTCGTCTTTAAAGAAAGAAGTCATTTCTTCAATATTTGGAGTAGAAGTAACTGGAGGAGCAATGTTTTCTACTTTAGGAAGTTCGTCAACCAATGAGAATACTTTTTTCTCAGGAGCTTTTTCAATTTTAATTCCTAAATCTGCATTTGAATTAAATCCAGTTGCGATAATCGTAACACTTACTTTATCTCCTAATGATGAATCAACACCATAACCTTTGATTACTTCAGCAGTCATGCCTGCAGCATCTTGGATATAATCAGTGATTTCTCCTAATTCATCCATTGTAATTTCATCGTCACCACAAGTGACATTTACCAATACATAACGTGCACCACGAATGTTGCTATCGTTTAATAATGGAGATGACATTGCTTGTTCAACCGAACGAATTGCACGGTGCTCACCACTTGCTTGAGCAGATCCCATGATTGCAACACCACTGTTTTTCATTACTGTCTTAACGTCATTGATATCCGTATTGATTTGTAATGTAGTAGTGATAATATCAGCAATACCTTTAGCAGCAGTTGTTAAAATATCATCTGCATGACCAAATGCTTCAGTCACTTTAAGATTACCATAAATTTCACGCAATTTATCATTGCTGATAACTAATAAAGTATCAACATTTTCTTTTAATTGCTCTAAACCTAAATCAGCTTGTGCTTTACGTTTTTTACCTTCAAAACCAAATGGGATGGTAACAATACCTACTGTTAAAATTCCCATTTCTTTTGCAGCTTGAGCAATTACTGGTGCAGCACCCGTACCTGTACCACCACCTAAACCAGCAGTGATAAATACCATTTCGGTATTGTTTCCTAAAATTGCTTTTACTTCTTCGATATTTTCGATAGCAGCATTTCTACCAACTTCTGGTAATGAACCTGCACCGCGTCCTTTTGTTAAGCTAGAACCCAAAACAATTTTTAAAGGCACTGGACTGATGTCTAATGCTTGTTGATCGGTATTACAAACAATAAAGTCAACACCTTTAATGCCTTGTTTGTACATGTGGTTTACAGCGTTGCTTCCGCCACCACCAACTCCAATTACTTTAATAATTGAAGAGTTGTCTTGAGGTAAATCAAATTTCATCATATTGATTGTGTTTTAAACATTTGATATTATTGGCACTTAGCCGACAATACATTTTTTAACGTTATAAAATTCCTATATTTTTTAATGTGTAATTAACATACCGTCTGTTAGTTACTAACTATTGAATGTTAATTACCGAGTCATTTTTACTGTTGTACCGAGTCTTCGTCAAAAAACTTTTTGATTTTTTCGAACCATCCGCCCGAGCGTTCCTTGTCTTTTGAATGGCTTGTAATCGTAGTTTTTGTGGTTGCACTGTTTTGATTTTGTTTATCGATACGTTGCAATTCTTTCATCACCAAACCCACTGATGTAGCGAACAATGGACTTGTTACATCTTCTGTTCCTTTTGCTAAATGTTCGTTAGGATAGCCAATACGAGTATCCATTCCAGTAATGTATTCAATCAATTGAGAGATGTGTTTTAATTGAGCTCCACCACCTGTAACCACAATTCCTGCAATCAGTTTTTTCTCGTAACCAGAATGTTTAATTTCATAATAAACATGCTCAATTATTTCTTCCATTCGCGCTTGAATGATGCTCGATAAGTTTTTTACAGAAATTTCTTTGTGCGCTCTTCCTCTTAAACCAGGAATTGAAACGATTTCGTTTTCTTGATTTTCGCTAGCCAATGCCGAACCGAATTTTATTTTTAATAATTCAGCCTGACTTTTAATAATGGTGCACCCTTCTTTAATGTCTTCTGTAATTACATTACCACCAAATGGAATAACGGCTGTATGACGAATGATGCCTTCATGGAAAATAGCAACATCCGTTGTTCCACCACCAATATCTACCAATACAACACCAGCTTCTTTTTCTTCATTGCTTAAAACAGCATCAGCAGATGCAAGTGGCTCTAAGGTTAATGCAGAAACTTCTAAACCTGATTTTTGAACACATTTGTAGATATTACGAGCTGCTGCAATTTGTCCAGTAATGATATGGAAGTTTGCTTCTAAGCGAATACCCGACATCCCAATTGGATTTTTGATACCACTTTCGTTATCGATAATATACTCTTGCGGAAGAACATGGATAATCTCTTCGCCTGGAGCCATCGCTAAACGATACATGTCATCAATTAATGAATCAATGTCTTTTTGAGAAATTTCTTCCTCAATGCTTGAACGGGTTTTGATACCGCGGTGTTGGTTACTCTTGATATGCTGACCAGCAATACCCACATTTACAATTTTTATGTCTACACCTGATTTGTTTTCTGCATCGGCAACAGCTGTACGTATCGATTGAACCGTTTGGTCAATGTTCTGAACCACACCACGCGCAACACCGTATGATTCTGATTTTCCCATTCCTAGGATTTCAATTTTTCCGAATTCATTTCTGCGACCAACAATCGCTACAATTTTTGTTGTTCCAATATCTAAGCCTACTACAATTTCTGATGGTTCCATGTTCATTTATTTTTTTGTGCAAACAATTTGATTTTTAAATTTTAAATTTATGGTGGAGTATTTATCCCACCAACCAGTGGTATTTAAGCCTTGTTGGTAGAAAGTAAATAGCTTGTTAAATTTTTCTTCCATATTGGTTGTATCACCAAAAATGATTTTTTGATTTCCAGCTAAAGGAACAATCTCCATGTCTTTCTCTGCATTGATATAGATTTGCTGTACTTGTGCTTTCCAGAATTCATTTTTAGTAATAAAATCTCCCATTGCATACAATTCATCCAACATGCTGCTTGCTGCCAAAGCGCTATCTTTTGCAATGTCAAATACAGAATATCTGTAACGTGTAATGTAGGGCTCTGTTATTGCACCACTAGCAATTACTACGTTTGCAGTGTATTTATCCGATAATGGCATTGGTTTCCCTTCTTCATCAATGTAATAACTTTCGCCATCAGTATTGATTACTCTTAATACTGGTTTGCGTTGTTTTACATCAATTTTTAGTACACCATCTATGCTAAGCGATACTTCGGCATTGGAAATAGCAGCATGACTGTTTAGCATGTGTTCTATGTCCGCAACATCAATTGTTCGTTTTGGTTGATTTTTAATGCTATCGCCTCTGTCGTTAATCAAGCGAGCAACATCAATGTTGTCCAAGAAGAATAAATCTCCTTCTTGGTTTACATGAATTACCATTTCTTTACAAAGTAGTGCGTCTTGTTCTTTATTAATAAAGCCCAAGCTTACTACCAGTCCAGTAACCAGTAATACCCAAAGAGTGATGTATGCTATTTTTTTAAATTTTTTCAAGACTTCTTTAATAAACTATTTTTAATTGGTTCAACAAACGTATCGATATCGCCAGCCCCCATCGTTAATAATACTTCAATTTTTCGTTTGCCTATTTCATTCACTAATTCACTTTTTTGACAAATGGATTTGTTGCTTGATTTCATCAAATCCAGCAATAATTGTGAGTCAACTCCGTCAATCGGTAATTCACGTGCTGGATAAATTTCCATCAATATGCATTCGTCTAATAAATCCAAACTAGTAGCAAAATCAGCTGCAAAATCTCTTGTTCTGCTAAACAAATGGGGTTGAAATATTCCTGTTATTTTTTTATTTGGAAACATTTCTTTTGCAGAGTTGATTGTTGCTTTTAACTCCTCAGGATGATGTGCATAATCATCAATGAAAATTAGTTCAGCCGATTTTATTTGATAATCAAATCTGCGTCTTACCCCTTTGAAGCTGCTTAATGCTGCTTGTATGTCTTTTTCAGGAATACCTAATTCGCAAGCAATGGCTGTTGCTGCAATTGAATTTTCTACATTGTGTTTTCCAGGTAAACCCAAGGTCATGTTTTTGAATGTGCCTTTTGGAGTTACAATATCATAATGGTACTGGCCATCTTTGATAACAATATTACTTGCAAAATAATTGGCAGAGGTGTCACTAACGGAATAGGTGATTAGGACCTTGTTTGTTTTGATTTTATCTTCTATGCTTTTCTTAACAATCAAGGTTGATTCTACTTGATTTGCAAACATGCAAAAGGATTCCTCAACATAGGAAACATCTCCGTAAATATCCAAGTGATCAGCATCAACAGAAGTAATGACTGCAATTTTTGGATGCAATGTTAAGAAGGAGCGATCGTATTCATCTGCTTCAACCACTACATAGTTATTAGAGTTGTTTGTGTTGATTGATGAACTAATTAATAAGTTGGTATTGTAGTTTTGAGTGATACCTCCTAAAAAAGCAGAAGGATTTAAGTTTGCAGTTTTTAAAATATGTGCTACTAATGATGATGTAGTAGTTTTGCCATGTGTTCCTGCAACTGCAATGGTTGTTGTTGCTTTAGTAATTAAACCTAATACTTCTGCGCGTTTTTTTATGTCAAAACCATTGTCTTTTAAATAATTAAATTCAGTATGGTTAGATGGAACAGCAGGTGTGTAAACAATCAGCGTTTTTGATTTATCGATTAATACATTAGCGCCAATCAATTTTACATCATCCTCGAAATGAATACTAACTCCTTCGGCAATTAATTCGTTTGTAAGTTTGGTTGGTGTTTTGTCATAACCACTTACTTGTTTACCCATTGCATTAAAATAACGTGCAAGAGCGCTCATTCCAATGCCGCCAATGCCAATAAAGTATACGTTATTTATGCTGTTAAAATTCATTTCTTTTTAGTGTTAATCAAACTTAAAATTTCGTTTGCTATTACAGTTGCTGAGTCTTTGAATGCTAATCGACCAATATTTTCTGATAATTTAATGCATTGAGTTTCATCCTTCATTAAATTCAATACTGCTTCTTTTAATTTTTCTTTAGCTTCTATGTCTTTTATTAATAGTGCCGCATTGTAAGTAACCAATGCCATCGCATTCTTCGTTTGATGATCTTCTGCAACGTTTGGAGAAGGAATTAAAATACACGGTTTTTTAACCAAACATAATTCAGAAATAGAACTAGCGCCAGCTCTAGATATTACCACATCTGCAACAGCATAGGCATAATCCATTTTTTGAATAAAATCGAATGCTTTAATTCCCTTTTCGTTAAAGGATGCAGTTGCTACTTTTGCAGTTTCGAAATAACCTTTTCCTGTTTGCCAGATTAGTTGAATGTTTGCATCGGCAAATGATTGAATGCAAGTTGCGATGCTTTCATTTATTGTTCTCGCTCCCAAACTTCCACCAATAACCAATATTGTTTTTTTGTTTGAATCAAGTCCGAAAAATTCTATTCCTCTTTCACGTTTTCCGTCTAAACTTAATATGTCTTGTCGAACAGGGTTGCCTGTTAAAATGATTTTTTCTTTCGGAAAATATTTTTCCATCCCGTTGTAAGCAACACAAATTTTATCCACTTTTTTAGATAAAATTTTATTGGTGATTCCAGGATAAGAATTTTGTTCTTGTATTAATGTTACGATTCCTTTATTTGCTGCTACTTGCAACATTGGCCCGCTAGCAAAACCTCCAGTGCCAATTGCAGCATCTGCATCAAATGTTTTTAGAAGTTTTTTTGCTTTACGCAAACTGCTTATTAATTTAAATGGAAAGGCAAGGTTAGATAAGGTGAGTTTTCGTTGAAATCCACTGATCCATAATCCTTCTATTTTGTAGCCAGCAGCTGGAACTTTTTCCATTTCCATTTTTCCTTCAGCACCAACAAATAAAAATTCAGTATCAGGGCGTAATGCTTTAATTGCATTAGCAATAGCTATTGCAGGAAAGATGTGTCCACCTGTTCCTCCACCACTAACAATAATTTTAAGCGGTTTCATTTTCTTCTCCTTTCTCTTCGTTATCTGATTCTCTACTCACACTTAATATCATTCCCAATGCAATACTTGTAAACCAAATGCTTGTTCCGCCCATACTAATTAAGGGTAGTGGCTGACCTGTTACTGGAAATAAGTTTACCGCTACTGCCATGTTAATCATTGCTTGAAAAACAAGACTAAATGTTAATCCAACAGCGAGTAAACTGCCGAATGTTTTTTCACTTTTGTTGGCAATGCGAATTCCTCGAAAGAGTAATACGATGTATAGGAATACAATAATGATTGCCGAAATTAAGCCCCACTCTTCAATTACAATGGCATAAATAAAATCAGAAGATGCTTGTGGTAAAAAGTTCCGTTGAATGCTGTTTCCCGGTCCTTTGCCAATGATTCCTCCTGTTGCAATTGCAATTTTAGCTTGTTCTGACTGAAAATTACTTTCACTGTCTCCTTTCGAAAAATTTTCGATACGTGCTTTCCATGTTCTACCACGTGGTATCGCATCAGGAAAATTCCAGATGATTAATAGTACTAATCCGAGCATTATTATTCCCGAACCAATCAGTATCCATAAATGCTTTGCATTCATACGGCCAATAAACATCAGTATAAAGCAGTTCAAGAATAACATGGCTGCTGTAGAAAAGTTGGCTGGAAAAATCAATACACAAATAATTCCTATTGGAAGAATGATAGGTATAAATGCTTGTTTGAAATCTTTGATAACATCTTGTTTGATAGATAGCATCCTTGCTACATAAGTAATCAATGCGAGCTTTGCAAAATCGGATGTTTGGAATGTTAAGGAAGTTCCAGGAATAGCTAACCATCTGCTTGCATCACCAGCACTTACTCCTTTTAATAAGGTGTAGAGTAGGAGTGGTGCAGCCAAAAAAATTGCAATTTGTGATATTCTTGAAAAGTAGGAATATTTAACTTTATGTATTAAATACATCAAGAATAAGCCAGACCCCATAATAAATACATGTTTGATTAAATACGATGCCGTGTCTCCCTCTTTATAGCGATAAGCTAATGCAACAACGGCACTGTATACAACCAAAATTGATAAAAGGGAAAGTAGTAATACTACTGTCCAAATTACTTTGTCTCCTTTTATGTATTTAAATAAATTCAATCAATTAATTTTTAGGAAAGCTGCTTAATTGCCGCTTTAAATTCATTCCCTCTTTTTTTGTAATTATCAAATTCTTTATAGGCTTCGCAAGCAGGAGAAAACAACACAACATCTCCCGACTTTGCATAGGCACTACTTATTTGAATGGCTTCCTTTATGCTATTAGCTTTTGCAAATAACATATAGTGTTTTGAATAGTGTTGCAAAATTGCATTGGAATATTTTCCTAAGTACACTATTGCAATTACTTTTTCTTTTATTTGTCGAGCAAGAACGGAATAATCATTGTCTGCATCATTTCCGCCAATTATTAATACTACCGATGTTTCGATTGATTCCAATGAATTACGTGTTGCTGAAAGTCGGATCGACTTCGAATCATTGACATATGCAATGCCATTGATTTCATCAACAAATTCCATTTGATGGTCATCTTCTGATGCGCGAACACGTTCGCGGGATAAAGAAGAAGTATCCAGTTTCGAATGATAGTTTTTTAATTTAGAATTTTCTTGCATCGATTTTAGTTTTAAATCCCTATCAATAATAATTTTATAAAGCTCTTACTGCTTGTTTAAACTGAGTTCCGCGATCCTCATAATTTTCAAACATGTCAAAACTTGCACACGCAGGTGATAAAAGAACAGTATCTCCTTTTTTACCAATTTTGTAAGCTTGAGCTACAGCTTCAGTAGCTGAGTTAGCTTCTAAAATAGTATCTACCATTTTGTCAAATGCTTTGATGATTTTTTTGTTGTCAGCACCCAAACAAATGATTGCTTTAACTTTTTGTTTTACCAATTCATTTAACATTGAATAATCATTTCCTTTGTCTACACCACCAAGGATTAAAATAACAGGATTATTCATGCTTTCTAAGGCATACCATGTAGAGTTTACATTCGTAGCTTTTGAATCATTGATAAATTCAATTCCATGAACATTACCTACCACCTCTAAACGGTGATCGATGTTGTGGAAATCAGAAAGACTTTCGCGAATGGTCTCTTTTCTGATTCCAACCAATTTACCTGTTACACCTGCAGCCATAGAGTTGTAGATGTTGTGTTTGCCTTGTAGGGCTAGTTCTTGAATTGTCATAAATAAGGGATTTGTGTTGTTTGTATTTATTATTAATTGATTGTTTTCTAAGTGTGCTCCCGTTTCAACTGTTTGCTTAATTGAAATAGGATATTGTTTTGCTTTTACTTGTTTGTTTTTTATTGTTTGCATTGTTACTTCATCATCCACACAAAAAATAAATGCATCTTCTTCTGTTTGGTTTTGTATGATTCTAAATTTTGAATCAGCGTAGTTTTCCAACTTATATTCGTAGCGATCTAAGTGATCGGGTGTAATGTTTAATAGTACTGCTATATCTGCTTTAAACTCATACATCCCATCCAATTGAAAGCTGCTTAATTCCAATACATAGTAATCGAAATTGTTTTCTGCTACTTGCATTGCAAAGCTTTTACCCACGTTTCCGCCAAGTCCAACATTTAATCCTGCTTTTTGTAGCATATGGTAAGTCAACAGTGTTGTTGTTGTTTTTCCATTGCTTCCTGTTATGCATATTTTTTTTGCATTGGTATATCGTCCAGCAAATTCAATTTCCGATATAACAGGAATTCCTTTTTCTTTAAGTTTTTTAATGAGCTCAACTTTATCAGGAATACCAGGGCTTTTTACAACTTCAGTAGCATTTAATATCAATGCCTCTGTATGTTGTTCTTCTTCCCATTTAATCTCATATTTTGAAAGAACGTCTTTGTACTTATCTTTTAATTTTCCTTTGTCGGATAAAAAAACTTCGTATCCTTTTTGTTGTGCTAAAACAGCTGTTCCAACACCACTTTCGCCACCGCCAAGTATTACTAAGCGTTTCATCTTATCGTAATTTTAATGTTACGATTGTTAATACAGCCAGCATGATTCCAATAATCCAAAAGCGCGAAACAATTTTTGATTCGTGGAATCCTAATTTTTGATAGTGATGATGCAATGGAGCCATTTTAAATAATCGGTTTGCTCTTGCGAATTCAATTCCATGCTTTTTCTTCATGCGTTTGAAATACGCTACTTGCATCATTACTGATAAATTTTCTACTAGAAATACACCACATAAAATTGGAATCAATAATTCTTTACGAATAGCAATTGCAAATACAGCAATGATTCCACCCAATGCTAAACTTCCAGTATCACCCATGAATACTTGAGCAGGGAAGGAGTTGTACCATAAAAATCCTACGCAACCTCCGACAAATGCTGCAATAAAAATTACGAGCTCACCCGAGTTAGGGATGTACATAATGTTTAAGTAATCAGCGAAAACGGTATTACCCGAAACGTATGCTAATATTCCAAGTGTAACACCTATGATTGCGGATGTACCGGTGGCTAGTCCATCTATACCATCCGTAATATTTGCTCCATTGGATACTGCAGTTACAATGAGGATTACAAACGGAATGAAAATTAACCAAGCCCATTTTTCGTAACCATCACCTAAAAATGAAAGCAATGATGAATAATCAAATTCATTGTTTTTTACAAATGGAATGGTCGTCTTCATTGATTTGGTTTCCTGTTTTGCATATACTGGCATTTGAGGAGTACTTCCTGAATCATTCATTACGTCATTTGAATAGGCGCTTTGACCACTTGTGAATATTTTTTCTTTTACAACTACACCATCATTGAAATAAAGTGTGATACCTACGATAAGTCCAATTCCAACTTGTCCCAATACTTTAAACTTTCCTGCTAATCCTTCTTTGTTCTTTTTAAATACTTTGATGTAATCATCTAGAAATCCGATTGCACCCAACCATACCGTAGAAATAAGCATTAATAGGATGTATACATTGTGAAGCTTTGCAAATAATAATGTTGGTACAACAATGGCTGCAAGAATGATTAATCCACCCATGGTAGGTGTTCCTTTTTTCTCTAATTGTCCTTGCAATCCTAAATCACGAACTGTTTCACCAACTTGTTTTTTATGTAGAAGATTAATGATACGTTTTCCAAAAACCAATGAAATCAATAACGAAACGATTAAAGCCATAGCCGCTCTAAACGAGATGTATTGAAATACTCCAGCTCCTGGAAAATCGAATTGTTTGTCTAAAAAATCAAATAAGTAGTAAAACATGTGTTCGTTCGTTTTTTATTTTTCAAATAATTTTAAATTCTCTTGTAATACTTCCATGTCATCAAATGGATGTTTTACTCCTTTTATTTCTTGGTATTTTTCATGTCCTTTTCCAGCGATAAGAATTATGTCGCCATCGTTTGCAATGGAACACGCCATCTTTATTGCTTCACTTCTGTCGGTAATGGAAATGGTTTTCTTAAAGTTCACAGCATCAACACCCGCTTGCATTTCTTTTAAGATTGCTTCTGGTTCTTCGCTTCTAGGATTGTCGGAAGTAAGAATCACTTTAGTGCTTAAGTCGCCAGCTATTTTTGCCATGATAGGTCGTTTAGCTGCATCTCTGTCGCCACCACAACCTACAACTGTAATTACTTGTTCATTTCCAGTTCGTATATCTGCAATTGTTTTTAATACATTTTGCAAAGCATCAGGAGTATGAGCATAATCAACTATTCCTACCACGCCATTGTTATTTCGGATGTATTGGAATCTTCCTTCTACCGAACTAAGAGTACTCAATGTTGTAAGTACATTTGTTTTGTCTTCTTTTAATAAAATAGCTGTTGCGTATACTGCTAATAAATTATAGGCATTGAAGCTTCCAATTAATTTGCTCCATACTTCTTGGTTGTCGATGTTCAGTAACAATCCACTAAATTGATTTTCGACTACTTTGCATTTGAAGTCGGCCATTGAGCGAAGTGAGTAGCTACGTTTCAACGCTTTTGTGTTTTGCAACATGATTTGTCCATTTACATCATCTTTGTTTGTTAATGCAAATGCATCGCTACCTAAACCATCAAAAAATTTCTTTTTTGCTTTGATGTATTCATCAAATGTTTTGTGGTAGTCTAAATGATCATGTGTAATGTTTGTGAACACTGCTCCTGAAAAATGAATACCTGCAATTCTATTTTGGACTACAGCATGGGAACTCACTTCCATAAAGCAATGTGTACAACCTTTCTCAATCATTTGACGCAATAATGCATTTAATTGAATTGAATCAGGTGTTGTATGTGTTGCAGGAATAATCTCATTGTTAATTTGATTTTTAACGGTTGATAATAAACCTACTTTGTATCCTAATTTTTTGAATAAACTAAATAGAAGTGTTACAGTAGTTGTTTTTCCATTTGTTCCTGTTATGCCAACTAGTTTTATTTTTTCAGATGGATTATCATAAAAATTACCCGCTATAATTCCCAATGCAGCACTCGTATCTTTTACTTTTATATAAGTAACTTTATCATTAATTGCTTCTGGAAGTTCTTCGCATAAAATTGCAATAGCGCCTTTAGAGATGGTATCGTCAATGTATTTGTGCCCATCACTCAATGTCCCTTTTATTGCAATAAACAAACTGTCCTTTTCTATTTTGCGTGAATCAAAACTCAATGCAGTGATTGCAATATTGGTAGACCCAATTACTTCAATAATTCCAGCTTTATATAATATGTCTTTTAATAATTTCATATTCTTAAATCAATTCAAGTGTTATTAATGTTCCTTTACTAAACATTGCTCCTGCCTGAAGCGATTGTTTAGATACACTTCCACTGCCAACTAATTTTACTCGTATCCCATTATTTTCTAATAAGTACAATGCATCTTTTGCCGACATGCCAATTACATTAGGTACCAATCCTCTTTTTAATGAATCATCTGGATCCTTCGCACTTAGGCTAATACTTGTTGAATCGCTTGTCGAAGCACTTACCCATTCTGCTTTTGAATTATTACTGTAGTTTTTAACTTTTAATGTTTTTAAAACCATTGCAACATCATCCTGATTGCCATTTTTTGTTGTAGGTGATTTTTTAGCAAATTGAGGTTGATACGAATTAATTTCTTTGTGTATCTCTAAGCTTGTAGAATAGACTTTATCTGCAACATCTTTAAATACGGGTCCCGCTACAGCACCACCATAATAAGCATCTCCGCTTGGTGCACTGATTACTACAATGCAAGAATATTTAGGATTGTCGGCAGGAAAGTAACCCACAAAAGATGCTTGATACGTCATTTTTCCTTTTACCATACCCATTTGAGCAGTTCCTGTTTTACCCGCAATTTGATAGTCGGCAGCCTTTAAGCTTTTTGCAGTACCATTCGTTACCACACCTTCCATCATTTGTTTCGCTTTTTTAATGGTAGCTGGCGAACAAATGGCTGGGTTGATTATTTCTGGTTCAAATGTTTTTGTTGTTTTTCCACGTTTACGAACCTCTTTTACAAACATTGGTCGCATCATTTTTCCATCATTTGCAATTGCACTGTAGAAGGTTAAAATTTGCAATGGTGTAATTCTACTTTCATAACCATAGCTAATCCATGGTAACGAAATCTTCGACCATGTTTTATCTTTGGTGTTTTTGATATAAGGTTCAGCTTCTCCTGGTAGACTTATTCCTAAAGGTTTTCCCAAATTCATTTTATACAAGCGATCAATGTATTTTTGAGGATCTTTTGCATAATAGCGCGTGATGATTTTTGTAACACCAACATTTGATGATTCTTCAAATACACGTTGAACTGTTATTCTACTTTCTTTTGGAGGATGAGAATCTCTCACCTTTTTACCATAGTATTCACACTCGCCATTTCCGATATCTATAATTTCATTTAGACTTACATTGTAGTCTTCCATCACAGCAACAAGTGATGCTAGTTTAAATGTTGAACCTGGTACGGTAGCTTGTCCGACCGCATAATTCAAGCTTTCTAAATAAACAGATGTGTCTTTGTTGCTTCTTTTTAAATTCGCAATGGCTTTAATTTCGCCAGTTTTAATTTCCATTAAAATCAACGAGCCATGGTCAGCACCATGTTGTCTCAAGCATTTTAACAATGAATTTTCAGCCACATCTTGTACATTGATATCTATTGTAGAAACTACATCAGAGCCATCTTGTGGTTCAATTTCATTTTCATCATTAATTGGTCGCCATACCCCACCTGCAATTTTTTGCATCAAGCGTTGTCCACGGATACCTTCTAGATATTCATTGTATGCTACTTCTAATCCATACGATTTTCCTGTTCCTTCTTCATTGTATTTTCCAATGGTACGAGCAGCTAAAAATTGGAAAGGACGTTCACGCTTGTTGGTTTGCAGATAAGTAAATCCTCCTCTGTTTCTTCCTTTTCGGATGATAGGTAACTTTTTTACTTTTTGTAATTCTGTATACGATACTCCACGTTGCAGAACGACATAACGGTCACCCGATTTGCGAGCACGCGTAAGAAGTTTCTTGTATTCCTTTTTTGATTTGTCGCCAAATAATTCAGAAAGTTGAAATGCTAAAGAATCAACATTGTCATAAAAAATTTCATCTGTGATTGCGGATGTGTTTACATCCATTGCTATCTCATAGTAAGGTAAAGAGGTAGCTAACAAACTACCATTTGCATCATAAATGTTTCCTCGAACAGCTTCTATGTCAAATAGCTTGGTTGAAAGGCTTTGAGCTTTCGCTCTCCACTCATCTCCTTCAGAAAATTGGATGATAAATACTTTGGAAATAATAGCGACACCAAAGAGGCATATAAAAAAATATATGAGATATACACGCCACAGTATGTCTTTTTTAACTTCCAATTACTTAATCTTTTTTTGAGGTTGGTTTAACTGTTTTTACTATTATTTTTTTAGGGGGAACAACGCTTTCCTTTATCCCTGAGCTTTTTGAAGCCAATGCTTTTGCAACTTCAGTTTGTTTGCTCTTAATTACTAATGAATCTTTTACAACTATATATTGTGTTCTTAATTCTTTTATCTCGTTCGACAATTTGTTTACTTTTCTAATCTGATCATCTGCATAATATCCATTTGCGATGTAGCAGATTGCTAAAAAGGATAGGAAGAAAATGAATGGTAAATTTTTAAGTGTTACTTCTTTTGAAAGGAAGCTTCCACTTACAACATTTGCCACAGAACGCACCACCTTATTTTCCTTAATAGGCTTCTCCACCTTTTTAGGCTCTTCTGGTTTTGCTGGTTCTTTAAATTTGTTTCCCATTTTATCCTTATACAATCGGTAGTTTATATTAACTGGCAACTACTTTTTTTCTGCTACTCTTAATTTTGCACTTCTTGATCGTGTATTTAATCCTAATTCTTCTTCTGTTGGAACAATTGGTTTTCGTGTAATTTGTTTAAAGGGTGTTAATTGATTTCCGAAAAAATCTTTTTCCACTTCCCCTTCAAATTTCCCACTACGCATAAAGTTTTTCACCAATCGGTCTTCCAATGAATGATATGACATTACTACCAATCGTCCATTCGGCTTCAATACTTCTAAACTTTGTGTTAAAAGTTCCTCTAATACTTCTAGCTCTTTATTAACCTCTATCCTTAATGCTTGAAATACTTGTGCGTAATACTGGTTTTCTTTTCCACGCTTTACACATTTCGTAATGGTTACTTTTAAATCGTTAACCGTTTCAATCGCCTTTGTTTTTCTTGAATGAAAAATGATAGAAGCTAAATAGCCAGCATTATCAACTTCACCATATATTCTAAATATGCGTTTCAAATCTTCTTCACTATAAGTATTTAAAACATCAGCGGCTGTAACCTTTCCATTTTGATCCATACGCATGTCCAACTTAGCATCAAAGCGGATAGAGAATCCTCGTTCTGCTTCATCAAACTGATGAGAGGATACACCTAAGTCGGCAAGTAATCCATCAATTGGCAAAGCATTGTAGAGCTTTAAAAAATTTTTGAGATAACGAAAGTTTTGTTTTATCAAAACAAATCGAGGGTCATCAATTTTATTTTTTACTGCATCATCATCTTGATCAAATGCATATAGCTTACCTGTGGTTAAGTGTTTCAAAATTTCTCTTGAATGTCCACCACCTCCAAAAGTCACATCTACATAGATTCCTTCTGGATTGATGTTTAAGCCATCAATACACTCTTTTAAAAGAACGGGGTTGTGGTATTCCATTACTCGCTTGGTGTTGGATTAATTCCACCCATTACATCTTCAGCAAGTTTTTCAAAATCAACAGTGCCTTCGTTGATGAATTTCTCATAGGCATTTTTATCCCATATTTCAATTCGATCTCCAGCTGCTGCCATCACCACATTTTTATTTATTCCAGCAAACGACATTAAATCTTTAGAGATTAATAATCGTCCTGTACTGTCTAATTCCACTGGTACTACACCGTAGTTGAACATTCGAATGAACTCTACATTTTTCTTCACAAACTTGTTAAGCTTGTTTACCTCCTTCACCATTTCATTCCATGTTGCCATTGGATACAGCTCCAGCGATTTGCTGAAAATGCTTCGCTTCATCACAAATCCACCTTCCAGTGTATTGGTGAGCTGCTTTTTGAATGCAACAGGAAGCATCACGCGACCTTTCGCATCAGCATTGCATTCATATACTCCAAACAGGCTGTTCATATTGATTTTCCTTATAAGCCGTAAAAATAACGAAATTTTTACCACTTTTTACCACTTTCTACCACTTTTGTTGAAAACTTTTGGTTTTGAACACCTTTTTTAGTCAGTTTTAAAAAATAGTGTTTGTTCTGAATGGTCAATAAATAGTATTATTTTACCGTTTTTTGCCTCCTAAAAAATGGTGGTGGGAGGTATGCCCAATCTTAACAAGTTTGCTTAACGGGCTAAAAATTCAATTTTCAGTCATTTGAAATAGAAAACTATCTTTGTGCATGCTTCAAAAAACAATTATTTCATACCAACAAGAAGGGTTCAATCTCAACATAGAAGCATTAAGCGAGGCAGATGAAACTATATGTGTTTTCGATTCGAATAAAAAATTCAATAGCTCCCAACAGATACGTTATTCGCAATTGATTGCTATTGGTGCGGTTCGAGAGCTCGTTGTATTGGAAGCAGGAAACGCATTGACGGAATTACAGCTATTTATTAATCAAAAAGCAAGTTGGTTGTTTGGCTATTTGAGCTATGATTTAAAAAATGAAATAGAAAATTTAACGTCCCAAAATAATGATGGATTATACATGCCAGTCCTTCACTTTTTTGAACCAAAGTTTGTGTTGGAAGTGAATGAAAATGAGATTGTAATTCATTACGATGATGCATCTGTTACTGAGAAGGATTTAACGAAATTGAAATCAGAAATATTCCTTCCTGTTGCTCGTGAAGAAAAGGAATCAGCAACTTTTGAAATCAAACCTCGTATAGAAAAAAGCAGTTACTTAAATTTAGTTAAGGAATTAAAAAATCATATTCAACTAGGTGATATTTATGAAGTAAATTTTTGTCAGGAGTTCTTTACAGAAAAAGCGAAGATTGATCCTGTTTTGATTTACAAAAAATTAAATAGTATTTCAGCTGCACCTTTTGCTTCTTTTTGTAAATTCAATAAGCATTATTTAATTTCTGCAAGTCCAGAACGCTATATTAAAAAAGCAGGAAATCAGTTAGTTTCTCAACCCATAAAAGGAACTGCAAAACGTTCGAATGATGCAACGGAAGATGAACAAATAAAAAACGAGTTGCACAATAATCCCAAGGAACAAAATGAGAATGTGATGATTGTTGATTTGGTTCGTAACGATTTGTCGAAACTTGCAACACGTGGTTCTGTGAAAGTGGATGAATTGTTTGGGGTGTATTCCTTCAAGCAAGTGCATCAACTTATTTCTACTGTTAGCTGTGAATTAAAAAAAGACACTTCGTTTACTGATATAATTAGGGCAACCTTTCCAATGGGTTCCATGACTGGTGCTCCAAAAGTAAGTGCAATGAAGTTGGTTGAAAAGTTTGAATCAACAAAGCGAGGTTTGTATTCTGGCTCCGTAGGTTATATTCAGCCAGATGGCGATTTTGATTTTAACGTTGTTATACGCAGTATCATTTATGATGCAAAAACCTCATTTTTGTCCTTTATGGTAGGTAGTGCAATTACTGCAAAAGCAGATCCCGAAATGGAATACGATGAATGCATGCTTAAAGCAAAAGCAATGTTTGAAGTTCTGCAAACAAATAAAATGAAGTAATACTAGTTATTTATAATTTTATCATATGATTATATCATTTCAATCTTTTTTAAAGAAAGAAAAACTCATCAAAGCATCCGATACAGTTTTATTAACTGTTAGTGGTGGGATTGATTCCGTGGTGTTGTGTGAGCTGTTTCATCAGTCTAAAATTAAATTTGCAATAGCTCATTGTAATTTTCAACTAAGGGGTAAGGAAAGCGATAAGGATGAATTGTTTGTTGAAGCCTTGGCTGAAAAATATAACGTGCCTTTTCATACGATTGCTTTTGAAACTTACAGCTATGCAAAAAAACATAAATTATCAATACAAGTTGCAGCACGTGATTTAAGATATGCATGGTTCGAAGAAATTCGTCAGCAATATAATTATGCTCGAATTGCCACTGCACATCATCAAGATGATTCCATTGAAACGTTTTTTATCAATCTAATTAGAGGTACAGGGATCAAAGGATTGCATGGTATATTACCTATGCAGGGAAATCTTATTCGTCCATTGCTTTTTGCGAATAAAAAAGAAATTATTGCTTTTGCAAAAAAGAACAAATTGAAACATCGTGAAGATAGTTCGAATGCAAGTGATAAATATGTTCGGAATAAAATCCGTCATTCCCTGATTCCATTATTGAATGAGATAAACAAAAGTGCAAGTGCTAATATAATTACTACCATTGAAAATCTAAAATCGGTGGAAGCTGTTTACCAAAAACGTATTGATAAAAAAAGAACATCGCTTGTAATGGAGGAGCGTGGCATTGTTGAAATTTCAATATCAAAATTGAAGAAATTAAAGCCGATTGAGCCTTACCTGTTTGAATTCCTTTACCCTTTGGGTTTTAGTTCAATAGTTGTGGATGAAATAATTGCATCATTAAGTAGTGAGAGTGGAAAACAGTTCTTTTCAGAAACACATCGTTTGGTGAAGGATCGTGATTTTTTATTAATAGAAGAAACCGCTACTAAAAACGAGGTATTGGATACTCGCTTTAAAATTCTTAAAAACTCCAAAGAATTACCTTATGGGAATCAAACACTGGTTTTAAAAGCGATGAAGCGTTCAAATAAACTTAAATTAGTAAATCCTGCTACGATTGCACAGTTTGATTTTGAAAAATTAGTTTTCCCCTTAACGCTTCGTAAATGGGAAAAGGGCGATACTTTTTATCCGATTGGAATGAAAGGGAAGAAAAAATTAAGCGATTATTTTATTGATAAAAAATTGTCACTGCTCGAAAAAGAGAATAGTTGGGTTTTAGAGTCGAATGGTCAAATTATATGGGTAGTTGGACAACGAATGGATGAGCGGTATAAAATAAGTCCTCAGACAAAAAAAATATATTTTGCAGAGTTGATGAAGTAGATTAACTTTGTAGGAACTACATAAATAAAGGCATTTAATGCAAAACGACTTACTTTTTGATGAGAAACAATATATAGGCTATAACAAATGGTCGATACTTTGGCGTACGGTTTTAGGGCTGTTTTGTTTTACCTTGTATTATTGGAGTGAAAACCCCAAAGCAGTTGATGTTTCTGTAATTGAAATTCCATCATCACCAGTTGATGAAGATTCTGGTCAATTGTTCTTTTTAATGGGTGTTATATTAATGTTGTTATCATTGATTCTGATTTTTGTACTTCATCTACACACAAAAATTCAAGGTGAAAATTTAATTTTGGACGGACTTTGGACTTCCAGAAAAGTAAAGATTGATCTATCCAATATTGTATCGGCTAAGAAAGTAAAATACAGTAAATATTTGTTGAACAGACCTGTTTACAACCTTCATTTTAAAAACAAAATCCGTTTTTTTACGCAAGGAAACGATGCTGTTGAGCTTACTGATAAAGAAGGATTGGTTTATCGTATTGGTACTCAAAAAGCCACTGAGTTGGTAGAAATTATTCAGTCGATTATTAAAAAATAACCAGCACCAAAATAATTTTGTAAAAATGTAACGCAATTTCATTTTGTGCGTACAAGATACCCTACTCTCTAAATTAATGTTTAACCCAAAATATTGAAAATTATGACAAATGCTACGAAACCTGTGAAAGTGGAAAAGGAAACAATCAGCGAATTGAAATTTCCTGAAAATGAAGTGTTGAATTCAGCAGATGCTCTTAAAATTCGTACCGCTAGCCTTGAAAGGGCTATGAAGTTGGGGAATCTAGAGCACAATAAAATTAAAATTATTTTTGAAGATTCAGAAGGCGTAAAACAGGTAGAAACAACCGTTTGGGGTGTTACCGATAAGCGCGTTATTCTTAAGCAAGGGGTGGTTATTCCGATTAACCGCATCCATGAAGTGATTTAACAACTATTAACACCGATTGCTAATAATATAGTAAAAATAGCCCCGAGTTTTCGGGGCTATTTTTTTAACTTTACCACAATCAAATTATAATTCAGTAAAAACACGTTTTGATTATGAAGAAATTTTGGAGTCTGTTATTGGTATCTATTATGTTTTCCAGTTTTGTTGTTGGACAAGATAATCCTGTGAAATGGAAACTATCCACTAAGAAAATAAGTGACTGTGAATACGAATTGGTATTTAATGGAACAATCGAAGAGCATTGGCATGTGTATTCATTGAATAAGTTATCCGAAGACGGACCAATGCCCGCAAATATCATGGTTGATAAAGGTGCTGGATTTGAATTGGTGGGTAAGCCAACTGAAAGTAAACCGATAAAAGCATTCGACAAAGTATTTGAGGTGGATGTGATGTATTTCGAAAAATCAGTTGTTTTCAAGCAAAAAATAAAGCTAAAATCAGATAAGGAAGTTGTTATAAAAGGTAAGTATGAATACCAAGCTTGTACAGAAGAAAAATGTATTTTCCCACCTGCAACTCCATTTGAATTTAAATTAACTGGAGATTGTGGAACAAAAGAACTATCATCAGTAGCTACGGAAACAGTTGCTCCAATTGATTCCTCAATTGCAGCAGTAATCGATTCATCTGTATCAAAAGAAGATACTGTTAAAGCAGCGGTAGTAGCAGCTTCATCAAATGCCGATACGGACGATGAATCATCCATTGAAGGAAAAGTGTGGTGGGTGATTTTCTTAACAGGTTTTGTTTGGGGGTTTGCGGCATTGTTTACGCCATGTGTTTTCCCTTTGATTCCAATGAACGTTAGCTTTTTCTTAAAACGCAGTCAGAATAAAGCCAAAGGTAAATTAAATGCCATTTTATACGCTTTATCCATTATCATCATTTTTGTTTCGCTTGGTTTAGGAATATCCGCTATTTGGGGCGGGGGGGCATTGCACAGTTTTTCAACAAGTGCAGGTTTTAATATTGTCATCTTTATCATGCTATTGATTTTTGCAGCCTCCTTTCTGGGTGCATTTGAAATCACCTTGCCATCGGGTTTTGTAAATAAAATTGATAAACAAAGTGATAGAGGAGGATACATTGGTATTTTCTTTATGGCCTTGGCCTTGGTTGTAATTTCGTTTTCATGTACCGGACCAATGATTGGGAATGCTTTGGTAGCTGCTTCAACTTCAGGAAATACATCTGGCGCATTTTGGGCCATGTTTGGATTCTCTTCAGGATTGGCATTGCCATTTGGGTTATTTGCATTTTTTCCATCCATGCTTAATTCAATGCCAAAGAGTGGCGGTTGGTTAAATACCGTTAAAGTGGTTCTTGGATTTTTAGAATTAGCATTGGCATTAAAATTTGCTTCGAATGTCGATTTGGTTTATCAGTTAGGGATATTAACTCGTGAAGTATTTATTACGCTATGGGTGGTGATTTTTGCTTTGATGACCATCTATTTAATGGGTGGATTCAAAACATCGCACGACAGCGATGTAAAATACCTATCTGTAACACGCTTGTTTTTTATTATCATTTCTTTTTCTATAACGGTGTATTTAATTCCAGGATTATGGGGTGCTCCTTTAAAATTGTTTAGTGGTGTATTGCCTCCTGCTGAATATTCCGAATCGCCAAAAGGTTTTGGTGGTAGTAGTGGAGCTGAGTCTGCTCATACATCTGTTTCATTGGATCCTGAATTTGGACAGTACATGGAAGTAAACAAGCATGGTGTTCCTTATTTTAAAAATGATTATGCACATGCATTAGCCTATGCTAAAAAAGTTGGAAAGCCATTGATGGTAGATTTTACTGGACACGCTTGTGCGAATTGCCGTAAAACAGAAGATTTTATTTGGCCAGATGCAGGCGTTGCTAAAATATTAACCGATGATGTGGTATTGGTGAGTTTGTATGTAGATGATAAACGTGAGTTGGATAAAAAGGAATTCATGAAAGTCTTTTGGTACGGACAAGAGCGAGAAATTACAACCATCGGTGATAAGTTTAAATACATGGAAGAAACATTATACAAACAAAGTACACAGCCTTTGTATGTGTTGCTTGATCATGAAGAAAAAACATTGACTGCACCACGTGGTTATAAATCAGGTATACCTGAATACATCAACTGGTTGAATGAAGGTGTAAATGAATTTAAAAAGCGTAGCACTAAATAATTAACTTTGCTACTCGAAACTAAAAAACTACAAAATAAAATGGCATTAGAAGAAAAAATAAACGCAGACATTAAAGCTGCAATGTTGGCAAAAGAGGCTGCAAAATTAGAAGCATTAAGAGCTGTAAAATCAGCAATTCTTTTATTGAAAACTTCTCCTGAAGGTTATACAGATGAAACAGAAATTAAGGCTTTGCAAAAAATGGTAAAGCAACGTAAAGAAACTGCCGATGTGTATAACGGTCAAGGTAGAGCTGATTTAGCGGAAGTTGAATTGTCGCAAGCAGCAATTATCGAAGTGTATTTGCCAAAACAAATGAGTGAAGCAGAAGTGAAAGTTGAATTAGAAAAAATTATTGCATCAGTAGGTGCAAGTTCTCCTGCCGATATGGGTAAAGTGATGGGTGCAGCAACAAAAGCACTATCGGGTAAAGCAGATGGTAAAGTAATTTCTACTTTGGTAAAAGAATTATTGAGTAAGTAATACTATTCAAAAATACAAAAGGCGCAATTGAAAATTCTATTGCGCCTTTTTTTATTCTCAGATTTGATTATTCAAATATAATTTTCTTTGTGATACGTTTATTATCAATTAGGATTGTAATAAAATAAATTCCATTCGATAAATTTTCTTTTTGAATGGTAACTAGTGAATCTGTTGTGTAAAACGAACGCAATTCTCTCCCTGTAACATCATAAAGTGTTATTCCTACTTGTCGGCCAGAAGTATTTCCCAAGTTAATAGTAGTATAATCACTAGCAGGATTAGGGTAAATGATTACAGTGTTTGTAGAACTAATTTCAGATACACTTAAAGTTGAGCAATTCATTGGGAAAGTATATGCACAAGTAGTATCATAGATAGCGTCTGTTACATAAACAGTTCCTGTAAAGTTAGCTGGTAATGAATCCAAGGTAGTAGGTAAATCATGTGTAACTGTATCACCACCTAATTGAGCAAATAAATAAAATAAAGCACCAATATTTGCAATGGTATCACCAGCAGTATCAACCACCACAACTACTGGGTAGTTTATTTGAATAGAATCGGCATTGATGATAGTTACATCTAATTCGTTGTTAGTTGTATCCATTACAATATTTTGAACACATAACGAACTGCAGCTAACAACTTGTGCATTTGATTCAGAAGCTGTAATTACAAGTAGAATTAAAAATGCTATTATTTTTTTTATCATGATTTATATTTTTTTCAAAGGTAATGAAACAAATTACATTAAATGGTCCAAGTATTTTTACCTCTTATTAATGCATCTAAATTTCCTTTTCCTTTTTGTTTGATTGCTTCTTCTATTTGTGCATTCATAGCATCTTCATAGCAAAAACGATCTTCTTTGTAGAATACACCAAATGGTCGTGGTAAAGCATTTTCATTTGCAGGATTATCGAAGAAACGTACCAAAATACTTGCTTTCACAGGATCTGTCTCATCGTGTATCCATAAATCATTTGCCGAAGCATCTGCAATATTTACAATTACCGGTTTGAATCCATCTAATTTAATTCCTTTGTCGGCTTGCTCCCCAAAGATTAATGGTTTGCCATTTTCAACCATTAACGTATTTAATTTTTTTGTTCCTTTTTCGGTAAATACTTCAAAAGCACCATCATTAAATACATTACAATTTTGGTAAATTTCTACTAGTGATGTTCCCTTGTGTGCATTTGCTCTTTTTAATATTTCACGCATGTGAATTGGATCTCTATCCATGGTGCGTGCAATGAAGGTTCCATCGGCACCTAAACTCAATGCGAGTGGATTAAAAGGATGATCAACCGATCCCATTGGAGTTGATTTTGCAACTTTACCCAATGGTGATGTTGGTGAATATTGTCCTTTTGTTAAACCATAAATTTCATTGTTAAACAACAACACATTTACATCAAAATTTCTTCTTAATAAATGTATAAAATGATTTCCTCCAATAGAAAGTGCATCTCCATCGCCCGTAACTATCCATACGCTAAGTTCTGGACGTGTTGCTTTAAGTCCGCTAGCAATAGCAGTAGCACGACCATGAATACTGTGCATACCAAATGTTTCCATGTAGTATGGAAAGCGTGAAGAGCATCCAATTCCAGATACAAACACAATTTCTTCCTTTGGAATTCCTAATTCAGGCATTACTGTTTGTACTTGCTTTAATATTGAATAGTCGCCACAACCAGGGCACCAACGTACTTCCTGGTCGGTTACAAAATCTTTTGCGGTTAATTTTAATTCAGCTGTTTCCATGTATAGTGTGCTTTCGAATAGCTATTCGTTATTTTAACATTTCTGCAATTTTTTCTTTTATTTCAATTGAAGTAAAAGGCATTCCTTTTATTTTATTTAATCCTTGCGCATCAATTAAATATTTATCACGTATGATTTTAATTAATTGACCATTGTTGATTTCAGGGATAAGTACTTTGTCGTAGTTTTTTAAAACTTCTCCTAAATTTTTAGGGAAAGGGTTTAAGTAACGAACGTGTGCATGCGACACATCGTACCCTTCTGCAATGGCCTCTTTTACTGCAGTTTTGATAGAACCATAAGTTGAGCCCCAGCCAAGAATTAACAACTTGCCTTTTTCTTTTCCATTGTCAATTGTTTGAAGTGGAATATAATTCGCAATGTTGTCAACTTTCTCTTGACGTGTTTTTACCATGAACTCATGGTTGTCTGGATCATATGAAATGTTTCCAGTTTCATTTTCTTTTTCAATTCCACCTACACGATGCTCTAATCCTTTTGTGCCAGGAATAGCCCAAGGTCGTGCCAATTTTTCATTGCGCTTGTAGGGTAAAAATTTCTCTCCTTCTTTTAATTCATTTTTTGCAAAGGATACTTTGAACTCTGGCAAATCGCATGCTGCAGGGAATTTCCAAGGTTCGGCACCATTCGCAATATAACCATCACTTAAAAAGAAAACTGGTGTCATAAATTCAATTGCTAAACGGCATGCTTCAAAAGCCATATCGAAACAATCGCTTGGTGTGCATGCTGCAATTACTGGAACAGGTGCTTCACCATTTCGTCCATAAATTGCTTGCATTAAATCGGCTTGTTCTGTTTTTGTAGGTAAGCCAGTGCTTGGACCACCACGTTGAATATTTACAATCACTAATGGTAATTCAAGCATTAGAGCCAGTCCAATTGCTTCGCCTTTTAATGCAATACCTGGTCCGGATGAACCAGTTACACCCAAAGCTCCACCAAAAGCAGCACCTATGGTTGAGGTGATTGCAGCAATTTCATCTTCTGCTTGAAATGTTTTTACACCAAAATTTTTGTGTTTTGATAATTCATGTAAAATATCGGAAGCAGGAGTGATAGGGTAAGTTCCATAAAACAATGTCAATCCTGCTTTTTCAGCGGCAGCAATTAATCCTAGAGCAGCAGCTTGGTTACCCATAATGCTGCGGTAGGTTCCTTTTGATACAGGTGCTGGTTTTACTTCGAAGCGATTCATAGGAGCTTCTACAGTATCACCATAATTAAATCCTGCTTTTAATACTTTTACGTTTGCATCAATCAATTCAGGACGTTTTTTAAACTGCTCTTTAATAAACTCAATGGTATTGTCTAAAGAACGATTATACATCCAATAGATATATCCTAAAACGAACATGTTTTTGGAACGATCCATTTCTTTTGTTCCTAATCCAGAATCGGCTAATGCAGAACGTGTAATTTTTGTAACGTCAATTACATGAACTTTGTATTTGTCTAATGAGCCATCCGTTAAAGGATTTACACCATCAAGAAATTTAGCAAGTTTTAAATTTTTAGCATCAAATCCATCGCTATTTGCAATAATGATTCCGCCTGGTTTTAATTGCTTTAAATTCGCTTTTAAAGCAGCAGCATTCATCACTACTAATACATCCGAAGCGTCTCCGGCTGTGTATACTTCAACACTACCAAAGTGTAATTGAAATCCGGATACACCAGCAATGGTGCCTTGTGGGGCACGAATTTCAGCTGGAAAATTTGGAAAGGTACTTATGTCGTTTCCATACAAGGCGGCAGTAGTTGAAAACTGAGTACCTGTTAATTGAATACCATCTCCGGAATCCCCAGCAAAAAGTATTACTACATCTGTTTTTATTTCTGTTTGTGCACTCATTTTACTTTTCATTTTTATTCCCGATAATAAATCGGAATAAATTTCGTGGATACAAAGGTATAGTTAAACAAAAAAGGTTTTTCCTGTTTGGGAAAAACCTTTCAAATATTAAGTGTTAATATATATTAAAAGCAAATCCCGCAAGTATTCAACTTACAACACATTGCCATCATTTTTGTTCTATTTACTGCGGTTTTAATCATTGTTCATTGATTTCGGCAACAAAGGTAGATAAAAATTTGATTTGTGTAAATAAATTGGCTTATTTTGTTCTTATGAAGAAACTACTACTGTCAATCACATTGTTTTTATTCGCTACGTCTGCTGTATTGGCGGGCGGTTTTCAAATAAATCTACAAGGACAAAAGCAAACAGGAATGGGACATGCCGGTACTGGCTTATGTATGGACAATGCCACCATTTTGTTCAATCCAGGCGCAATGTCGTTTTTAGACTCTTTGCGTGGAATCACTATTGGGGCTAGTTTTATCATGCCTCGAACAACTTATTTAGAACCATTTCCTGGTACTTATACGGCACACATTGAAAAAAATACAGGAACTCCAATTACCTTATATGCCGTTTATAAATTCAAAAAAACTGCTAAATGGAATGTAGGTTTAGGTATTTATAATCCTTTTGGAAGTAAAGTTCAATGGGCAGATGATTGGAAGGGTCAGTTTCTTATTCGTGAAATCGATTTAAAAACATTTTTTATTCAGCCAACTGCTTCTTATAAATTGAATGATAAAATTGGTATTGGTGTCGGATTTATTTATGCTACTGGATCATTTGCTTTGCGAAAAGGAGTTCCACTTCAAGATACTTTAAGTAATTATGGAGAAGGAAGCTTAGAAGGCAAAGCAAGTGGATATGGATTTAATGCAGGAATTTATTTTAAAGCTAATGAGAAATTGTCAATTGGCTTTGATTACCGCTCACAAGTAAATGTAAAGGTGGATGGTGGTACTGCTGATTTTACAGTTCCATCGTCCGTGGTGCAGTATTTTCCATCAACAACGTTTTCAACAGGTTTAAATTTACCACAAGTAGCAACACTTGGTATAGGCTATAAAGTAAATTCAAAAATGACATTAGCATTGGATGTTAATTTTGTTGGTTGGAAATCATATGATTCATTAATTATTGATTTTGCTGATAATACAGATAAATTAAAGGATATTCATTCGGCTCGTGAATATCAGAATTCGTATATTTTCCGATTAGGTGGACAATATGACTTAACCGAAAAGTGGACAGCTCGATTAGGCGCATATTATGATATGAGTCCAGTAAAAGCAGGCTATTTAACTCCGGAAACACCAGATGCAGATAAATTGGGTATAACGGCTGGTGCTACCTATAAAGTAACTAAGAAAATCTTTGTAGATGTTTCATTTTTATACATTGAAGGGATGAAACGAACCGATACGAATATCGAAACTCAATTCGGTGGAACCTATAAATCGAAGGCGGTTGTTCCAGGATTCGCCTTGTCCTATATGTTTTAGGCATATTTGGCTCATGTCTGATTTAAAATAATTACGAGTATTTTTTTATTCGGAATCATTTACTACTTTTAACGTAACCCTAACAATTAAAATACATGAAAAAAATTTACTTAGCCTTAGCAACAATTGTTTCTCTTGTTGCAACAACAAAATCGAATGCACAGTGTGCAGGTAATCGTTACCATGATTTTGTATTTCCTTCAAATCCTACTGTAACTTCAAATGTTCAATACGGAAGCAATTTGAAGTTTGATGGAACAAATCAAAATCTGTTATTAGATATTTATGAGCCAACAGGAGATATCTCTACTAGTAGGGCCCTTATTATTATGGCACATGGCGGAAGTTTCATTGGTGGCAGTAAAACTGGTACAGATGTAGTGCCATTGTGTAAAGATTTAGCGAAATTAGGTTATGTTGTTGCTTCTATTGAATACCGCGTTGGTATGACTGGATTCCCTTTCCCTGGACCTGATTCGAGTGATGCAACAGAAGCAGTAATGCGTGCTGTTCAAGATGGTAGAGCAGCAGTTCGTTATTTTAAAAAGAATGTTGCTGTAGGTGGAAATACATATAAAATTGATTTAAACAATATTTACTTTGCAGGTGTTTCTGCAGGTGGTTTTGTAGCATTACAATTAGCTTATTTGGATGAAATTTCAGAATTCCCTAATTACATTGATACCGTTGGACAACAAGGTATTGGTGGGGGAATAGAAGGATTGAGTGGTAATGCCGGTTATTCTTCAGATGTAAAAGCTATTGTGAATATTTGTGGAGCAATTGGTGATACAGCTTGGATGAAAGCAGGTGATGAGCCAGTAATGAATTTTCATGGTACTTTAGATGGTACCGTTCCTTATGGTTCTGATATCATCACCTTAGCAGGTATTTTCCCAATTATGCCAGTTGATGGTAGTTTTTCTGTAAATGCAAAAGCCGATGAAGTAGGTATTGTTAATTGTTTTGAAATCCACGAAGGTCAAGATCATGTTCCTCATACTACCAGTGCATTGTATTATGATACAACCTTAACAATTACTCGTAATTTCTTAGAACATTTTACATGTGGTGTTCCACTTAATTGCAGCTACACAACTGCTCCAGCTGTTGGTGTTGATGAATTGAATGTAAGCGCTGCTGATATTGATTTATATCCAAATCCAGCAAACACAAATTTTACAATTGATTTAGTTGCTTTTGCAAATAATTCGGTTTCGATTGAATTGTTTGATGTATTAGGAAAAAGAGTTGCGAATTATGGTAGCATTAAAACCAACCAGTTTAGTGTAAATAGAAACAACCTACCTGCTGGTGTTTATTTTGTAAAAATAACTTCAGGACAAACTGCCGTTACTAAAAAAATAATTTTAGAATAATTTTCTAAAGCATGAATAAAAAAAGCTCCGAAATTATTTCGGAGCTTTTTTTATTTAAAAAATTCATTCAGCATTTTTTCTCTGTATTCAAAAATTCCCTTCACTTTTTTTTCAATGAACAAAGCATTGATTAACGGTTCAAGTATCCAACCTGGCGATTTAAACTTTACAACATCTTTCATATAAGTTTTGCCATCGCGCTCTTCAAAAGTATGTTCGTGAATCCAGGTATTGTAAGGTCCTCTTAATTGTTCATCCACAAATCGTAAAGGTGGCTCCCAGGTGCTTATTAGTGTTTTCCATTTAAATGGAATGCCATTTACTTTTATTTTATAGTCGATTAAAGTGCCCTTCTGAATGTTGATTGGCAATGGCGTTAATATCCGAAATTGCATGTCGGGTGGTGTAATCTTATTTAAATTTTCGGCTTTACTAAAAAAATCAAAAACTTCATTCAATGGTCGGTTAATTACTGTTTCTTTTACGAGGATGTGCATTAGGTGTGTTTTTAACTAATAAACCAATGAATTGCAATTTTGTTCTAATTTTGTGGTCTAAAATTATCAATCATGAAGATTACAATTGTAGGTTGCGGTAATATGGGATTAATTTATGCCCGTGCTTTTTTGAAATACAATATTGTTTCGAAAGAAAATTTATTGCTTGCAGAAAAAAGTGAAGCTCGAAAACAAGAATTGTTAAAGCTCAATATTGGCGAAGTATGTGTTGTGAATGATGCGCGCATATCTGATAGTGATATTATTATTTTAGCAGTGAAACCTCAGGATTTTAATGAATTAAGCATCGAGTTAAAGCAAGTACTGAAACCAAATAATATTTTAATCTCAATTATGGCTGGGATGAAGTTGGAACGAATTGAATCGGTGCTTGAACAAAAAAATATTATACGCGCAATGCCTAATTCACCAGCTGAGCTAGGAATGGGAATGACCGCTTTTACGGCAAATAAAAATTTGACTATGGAGCAAATTCGTAAAGCTGAGAATTTACTAGGGACTACCGGACGTACCGTGTTTTTTGAAAACGAAGATTTATTAGATGCTGTTACTGCATTGAGTGGTAGCGGACCGGCTTACTTTTTCTATATTCTAAAAAATATGATTGATGCTGGAAAAGAAATGGGGTTTGATGAAGCAACTTCAGCAATGCTTGTTAAGCAAACCATGTTGGGAAGTTTTCACTTATTGAACACAGCCAATAAATCATTGGATGAACTAATCAAAGCAGTTGCTTCAAAAGGCGGAACCACCGAAGCTGCGCTTACATCATTCGAAGCGAATAACGTAGGAAAAGGATTGCAAGAAGGAATTGTAAAAGCAAGAGATAGGGCAAGTGAGCTTTCAAAATAAGTTTTACAAATGCTCTTGAAGTCTAGCAAGTACTTTTAGTTCTTCTAAATCTTTTTTTCGAATTACATAAGTATCTGTCCATAGGTCATGCCATCCTCTGTCGCTAAAGCAAGAGAAAGGTTCAAATGGAACAATTCTTGAAAATGAACGTGAAACTATTTGTTGAAAGGTAGGCTTCTCTCCATATTCATTTACAACAACTCTACCTAATACCAATTTCCCTAAACTCGATTGTGCTGTGCTTTCAAATAAAATATAGTAGGATGGATAAAGAAAAATATAAAACATAATATTTAATAATGTTTCATTAGTGCTTGTAAGCCAATCGGCCCAGCCCAATAATGCGAGAATGATGCCTAAGGTTACTCCGAATGCAACTTCAAACAGCATATAAAAAAGTCTATCCAAAAGGAAATGACCGAATCTTGCCCATCCTGTCACAACTCTAACTTCTTTGTATTTAAAAAAAGTTTTTTCTACTTCAACAAACTCTCCAGCCGAATTTTTTTCTTTACGCTTAACAGTATAATACTCTTTTATCTCTGTTATTTTCACTTTTGTTTTTTGAGTTTCTTCCATAAATTTAAGGTATCGTAAAATCAATCGTTGAGCTTACCGTTTGTGTTCCTTGATTTGTTAACGTAAATGTGTTTGTTAAGTTGGAGCTCATCCAATCACCAGTTGAGAAGGTGCCATCACCATTTGAATCATAAAGTGCATACAAGTAATAGCTACCTGGATGCATCGATTTAAATGTAAATGAGTTATCGCTTGCATCTAAAAACACATAACGAGATCGGTATTTTAATTGGGTAGCATTAAAAGTAAATCCACTGAAAAGTGGTTGCGTAGTAATCATCAAAAACACTTTTTTGCTTGGGTTCGGTGTATATCCTACCGCATAATTAATATTAACAGTAGTTTGTCCAAGATAAGGTTGTGAAGCTGTGCTATACGGATCATTTGCTAAATCGGTTAATGAATAATATACAGCTTCTGGTCGCGAAGAAAACGTACTTGAAAAGTCTTTCACCATTTGTTTTTGAGGAAAACTGAAATTAGTTATTGCAGATTGAGCAGAGGTGCTGTCTTGCATTTTCGCTTTCCATAAAAAATGTGTTTGTGCAGCTGGTAGCGTGTTGTATACATTCGTATACGTATGCATAATTAAACTATCATCTTTAAATAAAACATCTACATACACTCTGTTTCTTCCAGCTTTAAAATCCGAAAAACGATAAAAATAATTGTTTGTTGTTTCAGATACACTGTCGATTACAGCATAAGAAATACGTTGGTTTCCTGCAAACCCTCCTCCGTTTCTAAAAGCCATTTTATATGCATTATCATGTTTTACAATAAAAAAGCTCATTAGAATATCATTAATAGAATCCAATTCATTTTTTGCAGACACTTGAGCTGCAGAAATTGGTCTAAAATCAACAATCCATTCTGGGAAACTTCCCAAGGCTGTTGCAGACACAACTGGTCCGTTCCAAATTTTTGGTAAACGATTTAAGATATTATAGCCCATTACAGTGCTATTGGAATTAATTGGCCCAATATCAGTTGTTCCTGGTGTGGTATCATCCGAATCGGCAGAATCTCGTTTGCAAGAAGTCGCAAATAACGCAATGCATAATAATGAAGGTAGAATGTAATTTTTCATAATAGAATTAGTAGTAGTTTTATAAATTAAAGATAAATAAAATAATACTTTTAATAGCGTTTTTCTTTTGCTAATTTTGAAGGAACCTAATCCATATACCATGGCAACTATCACTACCCTCGAACAATACCATTTAGAATACAAAAAAAGTATTGAAAATCCAGAACAGTTTTGGTCAGATAAAGCGGAACAATTTACGTGGAGTAAAAAATGGGATACGGTTTTAAACTGGAATTTTTCTGAGCCTAAAATAGAATGGTTTGTTGGAGGAAAATTAAATATTACAGAAAATTGTTTGGACAGGCATTTAGCTACCCGTGGGAATCAAGTTGCTTATTACTGGGAACCGAATAATCCAAATCAAAAAGCAGTAAGTTTAACTTACAAACAATTGCATGAGCAGGTATGTAAGTTTGCGAATGTGCTTAAAAATAATGGAGCAAAAAAAGGAGATAGAATTTGTATTTATATGCCAATGGTTGCTGAATTAGCAATTGCAGTGTTGGCCTGTGCAAGGATAGGTGCAGTTCATTCAGTTGTGTTCGGTGGCTTTTCTGCTTCTGCATTGTCGGGTAGAATTCAGGATAGCGATTGTAAGCTTGTTGTGTGTACCGATGGAGCTTACCGTGGTGCAAAAGATATTCCAATGAAAGATACAGTGGATGAAGCACTAGAAGTTTGTCCTTCTGTTGAAAAAGTAATTGTGTTGGAACATACACAATCCAATATTCGTGTGATAGAAGGAAGAGATGTGATGTGGAAAAACGAAATGGAAAAAGTGAATTCCGATTGTCCTGCCGAACCGATGGACGCAGAAGATATGTTATTCATTTTGTATACTTCAGGTTCAACTGGAAAACCGAAAGGAGTAGTACATACTTGCGGTGGGTACATGGTATACACACACTATACATTTGAAAATGTATTTCAATACAAAGAAAACGATGTGTACTGGTGTACAGCAGATATTGGTTGGATAACCGGACATTCTTATATTGTATATGCACCATTATTGGCTGGTGCCACATCTGTTATGTTTGAAGGAGTTCCTACTTACCCCGATGCTGGGCGTTTTTGGCAAGTGATTGATAAATACAAAGTAAGTATATTTTATACGGCTCCAACAGCAATTCGTGCTTTGGAAGCTGCGGGTTTGGATTTTGTGAAACCTTATAAACTAGATTCTTTGCGTGTATTAGGTAGTGTTGGAGAGCCCATCAATGAAGAAGCGTGGAACTGGTACAATGTTAATATTGGAAAAGGGAAATGTCCGATTGTAGATACCTGGTGGCAAACCGAAACAGGTGGTATGTTGATTTCACCAATTGCTGGTGTAACCAAAACAAAACCAGGTTTTGCAACATTACCTTTGCCAGGTGTACAACCTGTTTTAGTCGATGATAAAGGAAATGAAATTTTAGGAAATGGAGTGGAAGGAAATTTATGTATAAAATTTCCATGGCCATCAATAGTTAGAACCACCTATGGTGACCATGAACGTTGCCGAGTAAATTATTTTGCTACATACCCTAATTTATATTTCACAGGCGATGGTTGCAAACGTGATGAGGATGGTTACTACCGTATTACTGGACGTGTAGACGATGTAATGAATGTAAGCGGACACCGAATAGGAACTGCTGAAGTGGAAAGTGCCATCAATATGCATGCTGATATTGTAGAAAGTGCTGTTGTTGGTTTTCCTCATGATATAAAAGGACAAGGGATTTATGCCTACGTCATTTGCACAAATCACAATAAGGACGTGGATGCTTTGCGAAAAGAAATTTTAGCAGAGGTAACCAAAGTTATTGGACCAATAGCGAAGCCCGATAAAATTCAAATTGTAAGTGGTTTACCTAAAACAAGAAGTGGGAAAATTATGCGTAGGATTTTAAGGAAAGTGGCTGAAGGTGATGTGAGTAATTTAGGTGATACCTCTACTTTGCTCGATCCTTCTGTAGTAGACGAAATTAAGGCTGGAGCGCTATAATATTTCTGATTTCCGAAATTTTGTTAAAACTTTTATTGTTCCTGAATTTACGCTATCTTCGTAGGGCAAAAAAACACCTGTGTCAGATAGTATAGTAATCATACCAACCTATAACGAAAAGGAAAATGTGGAGCGAATGATTCGCAAAGTATTTTCATTGCCTTTTGCATTCCACTTATTAATCATTGATGATGGTTCACCTGATGGAACGGCTACTATCGTAAAATCATTGATGCAAGAGTTTTCTGGACGATTATTTATTGAAGAACGTAAAGGAAAATTAGGGTTGGGTACAGCATATATTCATGGATTTAGATGGGCGCTTGCTCGTGACTATGAATATGTATTTGAAATGGATTGCGATTTTTCACACAATCCCGATGATTTAATTCGTTTGCGTGAAGCATGTGTTAATGGAGGTGATGTTGCGATAGGTTCACGTTATACAAAAGGAGGTAAGGTAATCAACTGGCCAGTTGGTCGTGTTTTGATGTCTTATTTTGCTTCCATTTATGTTCGTATTATTTTGTGGGTGCCATTTAAGGATACTACTGCAGGATTTAAGTGTTATCGTAAAAAAGTTTTAGCTCGTATTGATTTTGATAGCATAAAATTTATTGGTTATGCATTTCAAATTGAAATGAAATACATTGCCTATAAATTAGGATTTAAAGTAGTAGAGGTGCCCATCACTTTTACAGATAGAACCGAAGGTGTTTCAAAAATGAACAAAGGAATTTTCAAAGAAGCCATTCTAGGGGTTTTGAAAATGCGTTTCATGAAAATAAAGTAGTAGCACTTGAATGAGGTTTTTTCTTTTTCTTCTCTGTATTCTTTTATCAATAACAGTTTCTGCTCAACAAATTAATGTAGCGAAACTAAAAACGCATGTCAATTATCTTTCCAATAAAAAATTAAAAGGCAGATTAACTGGTTCACAACAAGAATTGACTGCTGCCAATTACATTGCAAAAAATTTAAAAAGTTTCGGTCTCATTCCCAAAGGAAATATTTCAAGTTATTATTATTCTTATAAATTCAAACAGGCTCGATTCGGGGGTGATACCGTTGGAGGTAAATTAGTTTCAGGTATTAATGTGGTTGCTTATCTAGACAATCATTGCGATAGCACAGTTATTATTTCTGCAAACTACGATCATCTTGGTTTAACTGCTGATCAAACTGCTTATTATCCTGGTGCAAACGATAATGCATCAGGTGTGGCTGCCCTAATTGAATTGGCAAGGTATTTCTCGTTTAATAAACGAAAAGAAAAATTTAATATTCTGTTTGTTTGTTTTTCTGGGCACGAACAAAGTTTTGTGGGTTCAAAAAGCTTTTGTGAAAAACCCACTATTGATTTTTCTACTGTTAAATTTCATATCAATTTAGATAAATTGGGTTTATTGAACCATTCAACTAATAATTTGTTTTTTGAAGGATTAGAAAAAATTTCTGAGGCTAAAAATGTCTTGAATGAAACGGATTTTAATATGAACGATTTGCCAAATGTACTCTCTGATGCTAGTGCTTTTAAAAGGTTCTTTTTCCCTACAATCCGGATTTCAACAGTAAATAATGTGGAGGATAATCCTTTAAAAGATGAGGTTAAAATGCTTAACTTTGAGGGTGAAAAAAAAGTGATTCTTTTCATCACGAAACTAATTGAAAAACAGGAAGCAATTTCCTGTTGTACATGTCAAAAAAAATAGCGAATGAAAACAATTATCAAAAATGCCTTTGTGGTAAATGAAGGTAAAGTTGTAAAATCAAATGTGTTGATTGTCGATAATTTAATTGCCGAAATAACACAAAATGAAATCACAGAAAAAGTAGATAAAGTAATTGATGCTGAAGGTTGCTATTTATTTCCAGGATTAATTGATGATCAAGTGCATTTTCGTGAACCAGGTTTAACTCATAAAGGAGAAATTTATACTGAAGCAAAATCAGCAGTAGCAGGTGGTATTACTTCCTATATGGAAATGCCAAATACAGTTCCCAATGTTTTTACGCATCAATTGTTAGAAGATAAATACAAAAGAGCATCGGAAGTATCTTTAGCAAATTATTCCTTTTTTATGGGTGCTTCTAATGATAATTTAGAGGAAGTGTTAAAAACAAATCCGAATAATGTATGCGGGATAAAAGTATTTATGGGCTCATCCACAGGTAACATGTTGGTAGATAAACGCGAAACTTTGGAAGGATTATTTTCTAAATGTAAAATGTTAATTGCAACACATTGCGAAGATGAACATACCATAAAACATAATATGGAAGTGTATCGTGAGAAATATGGTGAAGATGTTCCAATGGCTTGTCATCCCGAAATAAGAAGTGAAGAAGCATGTTATAAATCATCATCGCTTGCGGTTGAATTAGCAAAAAAATACAATACACGTTTACATATTCTTCACATATCTACGGCAAAAGAATTAGAGTTGTTTGATAATACAAAACCATTAAAAGAAAAACGAATAACTGCCGAAGCATGTATTCATCATTTGTGGTTTAGTGATGAGGATTACAAAACAAAAGGAGCATTCATTAAATGGAATCCTGCTGTGAAAAAAGCAAGTGATAGGGATGCAATTATGGCTGGTGTTTTAAATAATAAAATTGATGTAATTGCAACGGATCATGCACCACATACCATCGAAGAGAAAAATCAAAGCTATTTTAAATCTCCTTCTGGCGGACCATTAGTTCAACATTCATTAAATGCATTGTTGGAGTTTTATAAACAAGGTAAAATGACCTTGGAGCAAATTGCAGAAAAATCGGCTCACGCTGTTGCCGATTGTTTTCAAATTGAAAAGCGTGGTTATATCCGCAAAGGATATTTTGCCGATTTAGTTTTAGTTGATTTAAATCAATCATACACTGTTGACAAATCGAATATCCTTTATAAATGTGGTTGGAGTCCTTTTGAGGGCTTTACATTTCATTCAAAAATTACACATACTTTTGTAAGCGGACATTTGGTGTTCGAAAATGGAAAATTTGATGAGTCAGTAAAAGGACAACGTATTACATTTGAACGATAATTAAAAATATAAATAGAGCTGTTGTGTTATACTGGATTTTAAAACCACTTCAAAATATATTTCTTAGAGTATTTTACAAAATTGATTATAAAGGAATCGAGAATGTTCCTCGTAATCAGCCCGTTGTTATTGCTACCAACCATGTAAATGCCTTTGTGGATCCTTGTATTGTTGCAATGCTGCCTATGCAAAAGGTTCGCTTTTTTGCGCGTGGCGATGTATTTAAAGGAAAACTGGTTAAACGCATCTTAAATAATTTAAACATCAGTCCGATGTATCGTTTGCAAGAAGGATATGGTGAAATAAAGAAAAATGATAAAACATTTGAAGAGTGTCGTGAACTATTAGCCAACGACAAAGTTCTATTATTATATCCAGAAGCAATTTGTATTCTTGAACGAAGATTACGTCCACTAAAAAAAGGATTATCCCGCATCGTTTTTCAGTCGGCAGAAGCAATGGACTTTAAAAAAGATATTCTGATTGTACCTGCTGGTGTAAATTACACAGCCGCTAATAAATTTAGAAGTAAAGTATTCATTGAATTTGGAAAGCCTATCTCCCTAAAAGAATATGAAGCACGTTATAGAGAAGATAAGGTAAGGGCTATCAATGAATTTACAAAAGTGTTGGAGGCGAAGATGACCGAGCATTTGGTGATCATAAAAAATTCGGACAATGATAAACTAGTTGAAGTGGTGGAGGAAGTATTCCTTTTCGATTTTTTAAAACGAAAAAACGTTAATCCCAAAAGTTTAGAAGAGCAATATAAAGGAAGTAAAGAATTGGCCGCTATTATTAATTATATAGACGAGCATAACTCTTCAATGCTAATCTCTCTGAAAGAAAAGGCTTTGGATTACAATCGCAGGGTAAAAGCAAATGAGTTGCGCGATCATCTTTTGCATGTCGATCATATTAATAAATTGAACATGGTTCGATTTATAATGGATGCGTTTTTATTATGGCTAGGATTACCCATTTATGCTTTTGGTATGCTTGTAAATTCAATACCTTATTTATTGGCAAAAAATTTGGCCGACCAAAAAGTAAGGCATGTAGAATTTTACGCATCCTTTTATGCAAATCTTGGGATGATTTTTTGGTTGCTGTTTTATCCAATTCAACTAATTGGTGTCGGACTTTTATTCAAAAGTTGGCCATTTTTAGGAGTGTATGCCTTACTCGTTCCGCTTACTGGTTATTTTACATTAATATATGCGCCCATTCTCAAAAAAATCATGGGTAGACTTCGTTTGTTACGCATGGTTCGAAAAGATCGTAAAATTATTGAAACATTGATAGGAGATAGAAACGAAGTGATGGCCGAAATAGAGGAAATGTTAGCTTATTATTCTGCCTCTAAAAAATCATAGTAGTCCTTCCTTTTTGAAAATGGATGTGTTTTTTGTCGAAAAAAGCATAATTTTCATCGAAAAAATGCAAAAAAGAGTGCTTTTTTTGTAATTTTTGGCAATAAAGCCGTATTTTCGCAACGCAATTTTAGCCCCCAAACAAAAAAAAGTTCAAGAGCCTTTGCAATGTTCTTAATTTTTATACCTTTGCGGGCTCTCAAAAAAATTGATAAAATGCAAGCAGGGAAAGATTTTGTTATTCAATTTGTTGGATTAGGTGTTGGAGAGCACGAGTATGAGTTCAATGTAACCGATAAGTTCTTTGAGAGCCTTGATTATTCTGAAATAAAACAAGGCAATATAATAGTGAAATTAGTATTGTTAAAGCAATCAACCATGATGGTATTGCATTTCAATATTAGTGGAACAGTAAACGTAAATTGTGATCGTTGTTTTGGTGAATTTGATTTACCGATTAGCGGAGATTACAAATTAATTGTCAAAATGGGTGGTTATGAAGTGGGCGATGAAGATGATGATATCATTAGCATTGCAGCAAACGAACACGAATTAAACATTAGTCAATTTGTTTACGAATACATAATGCTTTCATTACCATTAAAGCGTGTTCATCCAGATGATAAAGATGGAAACAGCACCTGTGATAAAGAAGTGTTAGATAAATTAAACGATTACATTGTAGAAGAGGAAGAAGAGGATTCAAAAGATCCACGTTGGGACGGATTAAAAGACATAGAATTAAATTAGTAAATATTAACCATTAAATAAATAATAAAATGCCACATCCTAAGCGAAAATTATCGAGATCAAGAAGAGATAGCCGTAGAGGTCATGATAAAGCTACTGCTTCAACTTTAGCTATTTGCCCTACTACTGGTCAACCTCATTTATATCATAGAGCGCATTGGTTCGAAGGAAAACTTTACTACAAAGGAAAAGTAGTAATGGAAAAAGCAACTGCATAAGCAGTAGTATAGCCTTTTACGAATAATAGTAACCAATCAAATTTTATGAAGATAGGTATAGATATTATGGGCGGAGATTTTGCACCTGATGCAACACTATCAGGAGCAATCTTAGCTTATAATGAGTTACCAAAAGATGTTCGTTTAGTTTTAATTGGCGACAATGAACAAATTTTGGCAGGTCTTGCAAAACACAATGTGGATGCATCGTGTTTTGATATTGTTCATGCTCCCGATGTTATCGGAATGGGTGAACATCCTACTAAAGCTTTTGCACAAAAACCCAATTCTAGTATTAGTTTTGGGTTTCATCTTTTAAAAGAGGGTAAGTTAGATGCATTTGCAAGTAACGGAAACACAGGTGCAATGCTTGTTGGATCAATGTTTACTGTAAAAGCAATTCCTGGTGTTATTCGCCCTTGTATCACTTCCGTGATGCCGAAACCCAATGGTGGCGTAGGTTTAATCCTTGACGTTGGAACCAATGCCGATTGTAAACCAGATGTATTGTATCAGTTTGCAGTACTTGGTTCATTGTATGCAGAGCATGTATACAACATTAAAAATCCAAAAGTTGGTTTGTTAAATATTGGAGAAGAACCTGAAAAAGGAAATCTTGTTACACAAGCTGCACACTTATTAATGAAAGATAGTAAAGACTTTAATTTCATTGGTAATGTGGAAGGTCGTGACTTATTTAATGAATCGGTTGATGTAATTGTGTGTGATGGATTTACTGGAAACGTTGTATTAAAAGAAGCGGAAGCATTTTATACAATGATTAGAAAAAGAAAAATAAAAGACGAATTTTTTGACCGTTTCAATTATGAAAATTATGGTGGAACACCAATATTAGGTGTTAATTCAACTGTTATGATTGGTCATGGAATTTCAAATGATATTGCAGTGAAGAATATGTTATTACTTACAAAAGATGTAGTAGAAGCAAATCTTCCTGAAAAAATTAAACACGTATTTAACTAATGACAAAAATAACTGCTGCTATAACTGCTGTTGCTGGATATGTTCCCGACTATGTACTTTCCAATACGGAATTAGAAAAACTAGTTCCTACTACAAGTGATTGGATTGAAACAAGAACAGGAATCAAAGAGCGTAGAATTTTAAAAGGCGAAGGTTTAGGTACTTCAGATATGTGTGTAAAAGCCATTAATGATTTACTTAAAAAACGTGGTATTTCAGCATTGGATATTGATATGATTATTGTTGGTACAGTTACACCGGATTATGTGTTTCCTTCCACTTCAAATGTTATTTGTGATAAAGTAGGTGCTACCAATGCTTGGGGATATGATGTGAATGCAGCTTGTTCTGGATTTGTATATTCATTGGTAACAGGTGCTCAGTTTATTGAAACTGGAAAATATAAAAAAGTAATTGTAGTTGGTGCTGATAAAATGTCGGCAATCTTAGATTATACAGATCGTTCAACATGTATCATTTTTGGTGATGGTGCTGGTTGTGTATTGTTAGAACCAACAACTGATGGATTAGGAATTCAAGATTCAATTCTTAAAGCAGATGGCTCTGGTCGTCAGTACTTACATCAAAAAGCTGGTGGATCAGTAAAACCACCTACGCATGAAACAGTTGATGCTCGTGAGCATTATGTTTATCAAGACGGACAACCTGTATTTAAGCGTGCTGTAGTAGGTATGGCTGATGTATCTGCCGAAATCATGCAACGCAATCATTTAACTTCCAACGATGTTGCTTGGTTAGTTCCTCATCAAGCAAACAAACGCATTATTGATGCAACAGCAGAACGTATGGGTTTGTCGTCAGAGAAAGTTATGTTGAATATTCAAAAGTATGGTAACACTACTGCAGGAACAATTCCATTGTGTTTATGGGATTATGAAAAACAAATGAAAAAAGGAGATAACATTATCATCTCTACATTTGGTGCAGGTTTTACTTGGGGAAGTATTTATTTGAAGTGGGCATACGATACGAAATAAGATTATTAAATAGATAAATCAGAATATTAATTAAAAAAATCATAGCAGATGAAACTGAATGAAATCCAAGATTTAATCAAATTTGTTTCAAAGTCTGGCGTAAGCGAGGTTGAATTAGAGACAAAAGATGTTAAAATTGTTATTAAAACTCCTGCTGGAAAAAGCAGAGATCAAGTAGTTGTACAAACTGTTGCTGCTCCAGTAGCTCAGCCAGTAGTTCAAGCTGCTCCAGTAGTTCAAGCTGCTCCAGTAGCTGAAACAAAAGCTCCTGTTGCAAACAACAATGGTGGTGCTGATGAATCAAAATACATCACTATCAAATCGCCAATGATTGGAACGTTCTACCGTTCTTCATCTCCTGATAAACCACCGTTTGTAAATGTTGGTGACGAAATTTCAGCTGGTAAAGCAGTTTGTATTATCGAAGCGATGAAATTGTTCAATGAAATTGAATCAGATATCAAAGGTAAAATTGTAAAAGTATTGGCAAGTGATGCTACTCCTGTTGAGTACGATCAACCATTATTTTTAGTAGATCCTAGCTAATTTGAAAATTTGGAAATTTCTTAATTTGGAAATGGTTAAACCCATTTCGAATTAATGTGTATTTCCTTTTCAAATTTTCAAATTGTTTAATTTTCAAATTGAAACCATGTTTAAAAAAATATTAATTGCAAATAGGGGAGAGATTGCATTACGCATTATCCGTACCTGTAAAGAGATGGGAATAAAAACAGTAGCTGTTTATTCAACTGCTGATAAAGATTCCTTGCATGTTCGATTTGCTGATGAGGCTGTTTGTATTGGCCCTCCTCCAAGTAAAGATTCTTATTTAAATATTCCGAATATTATTTCTGCAGCTGAAATTACAAATGCAGATGCCATCCATCCTGGATATGGTTTCCTTTCGGAGAATGCAAAATTTTCAAAAATCTGTCAAGAACATAATATCAAATTTATTGGTGCTACACCGGAAATGATTAACTCCATGGGAGATAAATCATCTGCTAAAGCAACAATGATTGCTGCTGGTGTTCCTTGTGTTCCAGGTTCTGAAGGATTATTAGAAAGTGCTGAACAAGCAGTAGCACTTGCTCCAAAAGTTGGTTACCCTGTTATCATCAAAGCAACAGCTGGTGGTGGTGGACGAGGAATGCGTATCATCTGGAAAGAAGAAGACATGGTTCCAAACTATGAATCTGCTAGTAAAGAAGCAGAAGCTGCATTTGGGAATGGAGCAATGTATATGGAAAAATACATTGAAGAGCCACGTCATATCGAAATTCAAGTAGTGGGTGATCAATACGGAAAAGCATGTCATTTGTCAGAACGTGATTGTTCAATTCAAAGACGTCATCAAAAATTGGTAGAGGAAACACCTTCACCATTTATGACAGATGAATTACGTGAACGTATGGGTGATGCTGCTGTTAAAGCTGCTTTGGCTGTTAAATACGAAGGTGTAGGTACTGTTGAGTTTTTGGTCGACAAACACCGCAATTTCTATTTCATGGAAATGAATACACGTATCCAAGTAGAACATCCAATTACAGAGGAAGTAATTGATTACGATTTAATTCGTGAGCAAATACTTGTAGCAGCAGGAGTTCCTATCTCAGGTAAAAATTATTATCCTCAATTGCATGCGATTGAATGTCGTATCAATGCAGAGGATCCATTTAATAGCTTCCGTCCTTCACCAGGTAAGATTACTAATTTACATACTCCGGGTGGTCATGGTATTCGTGTAGATTCTCATATCTATGCTGGTTATACCATTCCTCCAAATTATGATAGTATGGTTGCTAAGCTAATTACTGTTGCACAAACACGTGAAGAGGCGATTGCTAAAATGCACCGTGCATTAAGTGAATATGTAATTGAAGGAGTAAAAACGACTATTCCTTTTCACTTACGTTTAATGAAAGATGAACGTTTTATTAAAGGTGATTATACAACAAAATTCCTTGAAGATTTCGATCTTTCTGAATAAGAGAATGACTATCAAAAACGCCACACAAATTTGTGTGGCGTTTTTGTTTAATAGCAATCGTTAGATGACTAAAAATTCAAAAAAAATCAGTAGGTTTGTTATACCAACAATTTTAAAAATGAAAACATTGAAGCTATTTAAAATCACTGCATTTGCAGTATGTATTACCTCTTCTCTATTAGCACAAACAAAGCAGTTAGAGAAAGTTACTCGTAAAGGAAGTGAATTGGTTATTTCATACGAAAAATACCAATTAACAAACGGATTAACGGTATTGGTTCATGAAGATCATTCCGACCCAATTGTGTATGTGGATGTGACGTATCATGTTGGTTCGGCTCGTGAACAAGAAGGGCGTTCTGGATTTGCTCACTTTTTTGAGCACATGATGTTTCAAGGTTCTGAACATGTTGCCGATGAGCAACATTTTAAAATTGTAACGGAAGCTGGTGGTACTTTGAATGGAACTACTAATCGTGATAGAACAAACTATTTTGAAGTATTGCCTTCTAATCAATTAGAAACTGCTTTCTGGCTGGAGAGTGATCGTATGGGTTATTTGTTGGATTCAGTAACTCAAAAGAAATTTGAAGTTCAACGTGCTACTGTAAAAAATGAACGTGGTCAAAATTATGATAACAAACCTTATGGAATTGTGTATGAGAAAATTGGTGCTGCATTGTACCCACCAACTCATCCGTATTCATGGTTAACAATTGGATACATCGAAGATTTGAATCGTGTAGATGTAAATGATTTAAAGAAATTCTTTTTACGTTGGTATGGTCCTAATAACGCAACATTAACCGTTGCTGGTGATGTTAGTCCGGCCGATGTTGTAAAATTAGCTGAGAAATATTTTGGGTCTATTCCTGTTGGACCAGAAGTAAAACCACAAGTTGTTGCTGATGTTTTATTGGATAAAGATAGATACATCTCTTACGAAGATAACATTCGTGCTCCGCAAATTAATTTTACATTTCCAAGTGTTCCTGCTCGTCATGCCGATGAAGCAGCATTGGATGTGTTGGCTGATATTTTAGGTGGTAACAAATCTTCTATATTCTATCAAAACTTTGTGAAAACACAATTGGCTCAACAAGCAAACGTGTTTAATTCTACTGATGAATTAGCGGGTATTTTTGCTATTCAAGTGCGTTCATTTCCTGATAAATCATTAGCACAAATGGATTCATTGATACGTGCTTCATTAGCAGCATTTGAAAAACGTGGTGTTACAGATGATGATTTAGCAAAATTTAAAGCTGGATTAGAAGCTCAAATGGTTAATTCATTATCAAGTGTTCAAGGGAAGGGCTCTATGTTGGCTGCTTACCAAACCTATACTGGTAATGCAAATTATTTAGTTAAAGAATTAGAGAGCTATAATAAAGTAACAAAAGAAGATGTTATTCGTGTTTACAACAAGTATGTAAAAAATAAATTTGCAGTAGTGTTAAGCGTTGTTCCAAAAGGAAAAACCAACTTGATTGCAAAAGCTGATAATTATACCTTTCCAACAAGAAATGTAAATGCAGCAGAAGCAGCCGAATACAAAACGTTGAAATACAACAAAGCAGCTGATACATTTGATCGTAATAAGAAACCAGTTGCATCAGCAGCTCCTTCGGTGAAAGCACCCGACTATTGGAAACAAAATTTTGATAATGGAATGAAATTAATTGGTGCTAAAACGGATGAGGTGCCAAGTGTTACGATTCAATTAACAATTGAAGCAGGGCATCGTTACGAAGCAATTGAAAAATCGGGTATTTCTCAATTGTTAACAAGTGTCATGAATGAGTCGACACAAAAAAGCACTGCCGAAGAAATTGCTGAAAAACTGGAACGTTTGGGAAGTAGTGTAAGTGTAAATAATAACGGACAAGATATTGTTGTTTATATTTCTTCATTGACAAAAAACATTGATGCTACATTAGCTATTGCTGAAGAGATATTGTTTCAACCAAAATTTGATGCAAAAGAATTTGAACGTATCAAAAAACAACGTATTGAAGCAATTGCAAATCAATCCACACAAGCAACCACAATCGCAAATAATGTATTTGCTAAATTGTTGTATGGAAGTAAGCATATTATGAGCGTTTCTTCTTTGGGAACAAAAGAAACAGTAAGCGCAATTACATTGGATGATGTCAAAAAGTATTATACTGATAATTTTTCTCCAAGTGTAGCATCTGCTGTTGTGGTGGGTGATATTTCTCAAGAAGCTGCTATAGGAAAACTTACGTTCTTGAAAAACTGGAAAGGTGCAAGCGTTGTAAAACCTACAGAGCCTAAAACTCCTGCTATTGAAAAAACAAAAATCTATTTTGTAAATAAGGATAAAGCTCCACAATCAGAAATAAGAATTGGTTATATGTCGCAAGCATACGATGCAACAGGAGATTATTATAAATCTGTAATTATGAACTATCCATTGGGTGGAGCATTTAACAGCCGCATTAACTTAAATTTACGTGAATTACATGGCTTTACATACGGTGCTCGTGCTGGTTTTAGTGGTAATCAGTTTAGTGGTCCGTTTACCGCTAGCGCAGGTGTTAGAGCAAATGCTACTGATAGCTCAGTAGTTGAGTTTATGAAAGAGATAAAAAAATATGCGGAAAGTGGTATTACGAATGATGAATTATCTTTCACAAAAAATTCAATGGGACAAAGTGAAGCATTGAAGTACGAAACAGCAATGCAAAAAGCTGGTTTTATCAAACGTATTTTAGATTATAATCTTGAAAAAGATTTTACGGATAAACAAAATCAAATTTTAAAATCAATTACCAAACAGGAGATTGATGCACTCGCAAAAAAACAATTGCCTTATACAAAAATGAATGTTTTAGTTGTTGGGGATAAAGCTACTGTTTGGGATGGCTTGATGAAGTTGGGTTATGAAGTGATTGAATTGGATGTGGATGGAAACGTTATCTCAACTGATAAAAAGGTTGAGAAAGGAACAGAAGAAGCTCCTCCTGCGAATGGAAAAACACCTTATAAGAAAGAGGTAAGAAATATAAAAGAGAAATAAAACGAAAGCGGTGATTAAGAAATTAATCACCGCTTTTTTTGAAAAAATGTTTTTAGTAATTCAGAGCATTCATCTGCAATGATGCCGGATATTAATTCCGTTTTTGGATGCAGAATTTTATTTCCTACCAAATTAAAACCTCGTTTGGTATCACTTGCTCCATACACTATTTTCCCTATTTGCGACCAAGAAAGCGCACCTGCACACATTACACAAGGTTCAAGTGTAATGTACATGGTACACTCATTTAAATATTTTCCATTTAAAAAATTTGCTGCGGAGGTGATGGCTTGCATTTCGGCATGAGCAGTAACATCATTTAATCGCTCGGTTAAATTATGGGCGCGAGCTATAATTCGGTTGTTACAAACTACAATTGCTCCAACTGGAATTTCATCTGCATCAAAGGCTTTTTTAGCCTCTTTTAGCGCTTCGCGCATAAAGTATTCGTCCGACAGAATTGTACCTTCCATTTACAACCAACCTTTTTCTAAAATATCTTTTGTATGGTAGGTAATAATTAAGTTTGCACCAGCTCTAGCAAATGCATACATGTTTTCCATTACAATTTTTTGTTCGTCAATCCAACCTTTTGCTGCTGCTGCTTTAACCATTGAATATTCACCTGATACATTGTAGCAAGCAATTGGCAATAAGGTATTCTGACGAAGATTAAAGATCACATCCATATATGCCAAAGCTGGTTTAACCATTAAAATATCTGCTCCTTCCGCTTCGTCCAATAATCCTTCTGTCATGGATTCATTTCCGTTTCTATAATCCATTTGATAAGATTTACGATCTCCTTTTTGAGGAGCAGAATCGGCTGCCTCACGGAATGGACCATAATACGCAGAAGCATATTTAATAGAATACGACATGATTGCAGTATTCTCAAATCCATTTTTATCTAATAACTCACGCATTGCTCCAATTCGTCCATCCATCATGTCGCTTGGCGCCACCATGTCGGCACCCGCTTGTGCATGCGCTAAGGCCATTTTAGCTAATACTTCAACCGATGAATCGTTGTGAACATAATCATCGTGTATGATTCCACAATGCCCGTGTGTGGTATAAGCACACACACATACATCTGTAATTACATAAAGTGAATCACCGAATTTATCTTTTAAAGCTTTAACTGCTTTTACAATAATTGAATTGTTGCTGAACGATGAACTAGCATCTTCCGTCTTTTGTTCGCCAACACCAAATAATAAAATTTTATTGATTCCAACTTTTAATCCTTTCTCTACATCTTTTAATAATTCATCAATTGAAAAGTGACTAACACCAGGCATCGAATCAATTGGATGAATCACATTCGTTCCATCAACTACAAAATAAGGATAGATGAACATGTCTTTTGAAAGACGAGTTTCTGCAACCATCTCTCTTGAAATAGCTGTTTTTCTTAATCTACGTGGTCTGTGAATCATTTTCTAAAGTTATATTCCGAAAACAGCCTCTGCTAAACCCACTTCATCAAATGATGCTGGGAGGATGATGTTTTCAATTTTATATTCGTTTAATTTTTTCTCAGTTGATTTTCCAATTGCAACTACTTGTTGTTTGTCAGAAATTTTTGCTTTAGTGAAAAATGAATCAACATTTGAAGGGCTAGTAAATACAACTATTTCAGCAGTAGGAATTGTTGTGTTCTCTTTTTTGCCAGTTTCATACACAACCAAATCAGTCAGTTTTGATTGTTCTTCAAATTGTTGTTGAATCGTTCTTAATCCACCTTTTGCTTGTGGAAATAGAACAGTTTCACCAGCTACCGTTTTTGCGAATTTTTTTCCAACTACTTTTGTATCATTGATGCTACCAACAAATGCGGCATTTCTATTGTGTTTTTTTAAAGTAGCTTCGGTTGATTTTCCAATTACTCCAAATTTTACTTTTGATTTTAATTCAGGATTTTGTTGAAAGAAAAAATCGATGGCATTGCTGCTTGCAAAAAACACCCAATCTGTTTGTGGACAAGTGGAGTATTTTACTTCTTTTGTTTCAATGAAAGATATCCCGTTTACAGTATATCCATTTCCTTCCAATGTTTTTTTGAAGAACGAATCAGACTCTAAATCGCGAGTAATCAAAACTTTTTTAGGTGCAATTGAATTTAGAGATGCTACAATTTTTTGGGCAAATCCTTCATCTGTAAATGATTCTTTATAGATGCGTTTAGGCATAGCATCCCAATTGTCGGATTTAGATGCCCATACTTTAAATTTATTGTCTTCTTTAATGCAATAAACACCAAGAGGTAATTGACAACCACCATCAAATAAGTTTAGCACTTTTCGTTCGATGCCGATAATGTCTTGTACTTTTTCTGAATTTAATTTATTGATGTATTGAAATAATTCATGATCATCTTCACGTATTTGAAGTCCTAATACCCCTTGTGCAGGCGCAGGAATAAATTCCTTTGGATCTAAACGTAATACTTTGAATTCGCTCAAATCAATCTTTAAACGTTCAACACCTGCTGCAGCAAGCATAATCGCATCGTATTTTTTATCGCGTAATTTTTGAATACGTGTTGGAACATTTCCTCTTAAATCTTCAATTTTAATATCACCTCTAAAAGCAAGTAGTTGTGATTTTCTGCGAGCAGAAGAAGTACCTACAATTGCATTTTGTTTGAATGCAAATTTTTGTGTTTTGTCAGTGCTTTCTTTACGGATTAAAATAAGTTCTGCCGGATCTTCACGTTCAGAAACGGCTGCAATTTTTAATCCTTCAGGAGATGTGGTTGGTAAATCTTTGTGCGAATGAACGGCTAAATCAATTTCTTTGTTTAATAGTGCTTCTTCAATTTCTTTTGTAAAAAAACCTTTGCCTTCCAATTTGTCAAAACTCAAATGTTGAATTTGATCGCCTTGTGTTTTTATGATTTTGATTTCAGCAGTTAAGCCCAGTTTTTGCACTTTTCGTAATACATGATTAGCTTGCCAAAGCGCTAATTCGCTACCTCTACTTCCGATAATAATTTTTCTGTCCATTGATATGATTGAAGATGCTGATGAATATGATAATTAAAATTTGCTCAGCGAAAATGGGGAAAATCTTTGAATTCTGAACGTTATTTCTGATTGGTCAAAATGTCTTTTGCCATTTTCATTGGAACACTGATGTACTTTTTTTCCATGTATTGAAGTATTTTGTCTAATACTTCTTTTGATTCAGCATCCATTGAAGAAAGTTCTTTTGCAAAAACTTCGTTCATCGCTGTCTCACGAATTTCTTTTACTTTTTTAGGAACTTCACTCATTGCTAACTCTACTTTTCGAGCTTTAATGATTTGTTTAAATTCCTCAATGTTTTTATCAATAATTGTTTTGCAAGCTTCTAATTCTTTTTCGCGTGCTTGTAAATTTTCTTTTGCAACTTCTTGTAAGTTATTTACAGCAATTAAATTTACATCGTAGTTGTTTAAAATCTCTGCATCCAAATCGTTTGGAATAGCTAAATCAATAACTACTTTTTTAGATTTATCATCGCCCACCAATTTTTTGTAAATAGTAGGAGTGATAACACTTTCAGCAGCACCAGTACAAGTAACAATAATATCGAATCCTTCTGAATAGTTTTCTAAATCGCTTAATGGATAAGCTTTACCATTTAGTTCCGCTGCTAATTTTTCGGCATTGGTAATTGTTCTATTAAAAATGGTAAAGTTTGCAAACTTGTGTTTTTTCAAGTATTGCGCCATGTTTGTGTTTGTAACACCTGAACCGATAATTAAAAAACGAGCATCTAATTTTACATTTAATGCACGTAGTTTACGGTATGCTAATGATACAACAGAAACCGGATTGCGAGCAATGTTGGTATGAGTATATACTTCTTTTCCAACTTCGATGGTGCGTTTAATAGCCAAGCGAATCAAATCGCCAGTCAATCCCAATTCATTGCATTTTTCGTATGCATTACGAACTTGTGTGATTATTTCACGTTCACCCACTACTAATGAATCAATAGAAGATGCAACGCTGAACAAATGGCGCAATGCATGTTCGCCTTCGAATACTTGTGAGTTTTCAATTGACCAATTGATTTCAGTATCTGTCCAATTGGTATCAAAGGCATTAAAGAATTTTTTTAGGAAGAACGTATCAATCGTTTCGTTGATTGATAGCATAAACTCTACGCGGTTACAGGTAGATAAATAAAGAAGCTCCTCAGCACCAATCGATCTTTTAAGAAATTCTAAGCGTGATTTTAAATCACTTTCATCCATGTGAAACTTGCCGATATCATTTATATCAGTAGTTTTGTGCGTGAATGCTATGATTTTAAATCTTTCCACTTTTAGGTCTCTTTTTTATTACAGCACAAATTTGCAAAGCCAATAGACCCTAATTGTCATGAATTTGTCATGTATTTAGTTTGGAATCTGTCTAAATAACTAAATATCATTTAAAATACTGATTTTGAGTAGGTTGCGATGAATCTAACTAAAACTGATAGATATCATGTGTGGGAGCTAGCCTTCCTTTGCTTCGATAGGAAAAGAAAATGCTCCTTAAACTAGGCTTTGATATTAGTTTTCAACAATTTATTTGTGAATTATTTTGCAGAAAATAAAAATGTGCTTATCTTCGCGTCCCATTTTAAAGAAAAAGTGGAAATTTTAGTATAAAAAAATAATACATAAAACAGTGGAAGCAATTAGTTACAAAACAGTTTCAGCAAGCAAGGAAACTGTAAACAAAGGATGGGTTTTAATTGATGCAGAAAACGAAACATTGGGTCGTTTAGCTTCAAAAGTTGCCTTTATTATTAGAGGTAAAAACAAAACTAACTTTACTCCTCACGTTGATACAGGTGATAATGTAATCATCATCAATGCAGAAAAAGTAAAATTAACAGGTAAAAAATTAACGGATAAAGAATACGTTCGTCACACTGGTTACCCAGGAGGACAACGTTTTGCTACACCAAAAATGTTATTAGCTTCAAAACCAACTGAAGTTATTCGCATGGCGGTTAGTGGTATGTTGCCTAAAAATATTTTGGGTGATGCTTTAAGACGTAATGTTTATATCTATGCAGGTTCTGAGCATCCTCATGCAGCACAACAACCAAAAGAAATCAAATTAAACTCAATTAAATAATAAAGATGGAAGTAGTAAATACTCTTGGTAGAAGAAAAACCGCTGTAGCACGTGCATACGTGCAAAAAGGAAGTGGCAACGTAGTAATCAATGGAAAAGATTACAAAAGCTACTTTACAACAACCACTTTACAATACAAAGTAAATCAAGCTTTTGCTGTTACAAAAACAGTAGGAGAAATTGATGTAAATGTAAATGTAAAAGGGGGCGGGGTAACAGGTCAGGCAGAAGCTGTACGTTTAGCAATTGCCCGCGCATTAGTAGAAATGGATGCAAATCACAAACCGGCTTTAAAAGCAGAAGGTTTAATGACACGTAATCCTAAAATGGTTGAACGTAAGAAACCGGGTCAGAAGAAAGCCCGTAAACGTTTCCAATTTAGTAAACGTTAATATTATTTGGTTTTGCAAATCAATTCTAAAATTGATTTGCAATTCCTTATTAAAGAAAATCATCTATCTAAAAAAGTATTAAAACATAAAGACAAATGTCAAGAACAAATTTTAACGAATTATTAGAAGCCGGATCTCATTTCGGTCACTTAAAAAGAAAATGGAATCCAGCAATGGCTCCATATATTTTTACAGAAAAAAATGGTATTCATATCATTGATTTAAATAAAACTGTAGTAAAAATTGATGAAGCAGCAGAAGCATTAAAACAAATTGCTAAATCTGGTAAAAAAGTTTTATTTGTTGCTACAAAAAAACAAGCAAAAGATATCGTTGCTGAAAAAGTGAAAGCAGTAAACATGCCTTACGTAACTGAGCGTTGGCCAGGTGGAATGTTAACAAACTTTGCTACTATCCGTAAAGCTGTTAAGAAAATGGCTACTATCGATAAAATGGCTACTGATGGAACATTTGATAATATTTCTAAAAAAGAAAAATTACAAATTTCTCGTGAGCGTGCTAAATTAGAAACTCAATTAGGAAGTATTGCTGACTTAACTCGTTTACCTGCAGCATTATTTATCGTTGATATTTCTAAAGAACATATCGCAGTTGCTGAAGCAAAACGTTTAAACATCCCAACATTTGCAATCGTTGATACTAACTCTGATCCAAATGTGGTTGATTTTGCAATCCCTGCAAATGACGATGCTTCAACTTCTATTTCATTAATCACTGGAATCATTGCAAAAGCAATCGAAGAAGGTTTAGCTGAACGTAAAGTTGATAAAGAAACTGCAGCAGAAGAGAAAGAAGGCGGAAAAGCATCTTCTCGTGATGAAGCTTCTAAATTAGTTGCTGGAACAAAATTCAATTCTTCTGAAGAAGGTGATGTTGCAGTAGGTAAAAAAACAGCGGTTAAAAAACCAAGAAAAAAATAAGCACACGCTTTTAAGTAAGCACAATACGGGCTTTAATAAACATATATTAATTATATAGATGTCCCGACTCTTTTGGTCGGGACATTTTTTAATAACAAAACAAAAATGACTACAATGGCAATAACAGCAGCAGATGTAAATAAATTACGTCAAATGACAGGTGCAGGTATGATGGACTGCAAAAAAGCGTTAACTGAAGCTAACGGAGATTTTGAAAAAGCAATTGATGAATTGCGTAAAAAAGGACAAAAAGTGGCTGCTAACCGTAGCGACCGTGATGCAAAAGAAGGTTTGGTTGTTGCAAAAACTACTGCTGATAACAAACGTGGTGTTGTATTAGTTGTTAACTGCGAAACAGATTTCGTTGCTAAAAATGAAGATTTCGGAAAATTTGTAAACAACATCCTTGAAGTTGCTGTTGCTAAAAATCCTAAAAATGTTGATGAATTAAAAACATTAGCATACGATAACAATATCACAATTGCGGATAAATTAATTGAGCAAACTGGTATTATCGGAGAAAAAATTGATTTGTCGAAATACGAAACAGTTGAGGCTGCTTTTGTAATCGCTTACAATCACCCAGGAAACAAATTAGCAAACATTGTTGGTTTTAACAAAGATGCTGTAAATGCAGATGTTGCTAAAGATGTTGCAATGCAAGTTGCTGCAATGGCACCAGTAGCTTTGGATAAAGATGGTGTTGATGCTGATACATTACAACGTGAAATCGAAATTGGTAAAGAACAAGCTCGTGCTGAAGGTAAGCCAGAAGATATGCTAGAAAAAATTGCTTTAGGTAAATTAAATAAATTCTACAAAGAATCTACTTTATTGAACCAAGAGTTTATCAAAGACAACAAAAAAACAATTGCTCAATACTTGAACGATGCAGATAAAGGTTTAACTGCAACAGGTTTCAAACGTATTGCTTTAGGTTAATCAGTTATTATTTAAAAAAATCCCGATATTTATCGGGATTTTTTTTGGACTTATGTTTCGATTGAATACGATCGAAACCAAGTGCTTGAAAGAAGTATTACAAATTAGAACAATATAACAACTATGAAATATAAACGTATCCTCCTTAAACTAAGCGGTGAATCGCTAATGGGTAACAAACAATTTGGAATTGATAATGAACGTATTGCTCAATATGCAAAACAAATTAAAGAAGTTGCAGATATGGGTGTTCAAGTAGCAATTGTAATTGGTGGAGGAAACATTTTTAGAGGTATTCAAGCTGAAGAAGGTGGAATGGATCGTGTACATGGTGATTATATGGGAATGCTTGCAACTGTTATTAATTCAATGGCATTACAATCGGCTTTGGAAAAAGCGGGGATGGAAACTCGATTACAGTCTGCAATTAAAATGGAGCAAATTTGTGAGCCATTTATTCGTAGAAAAGCCGTTCGTCATTTGGAAAAAGGACGCGTTGTTATTTTTGGAGCAGGTACTGGAAACCCTTATTTTACAACAGATACAGCAGGTACATTACGTGCCATCGAAATTGAAGCAGATGTAGTTTTAAAAGGTACTCGTGTTGATGGAATTTATACTGCTGATCCTGAAAAAGACAAATCGGCTACTAAATACGATGTAATCACATTCGATGAAGTATATGCAAAAGGATTAGAAGTAATGGATATGACAGCATTTACATTGTGCAAAGAGAACAAATTGCCAATTATTGTGTTCGATATGAATAAAGTAGGTAATTTAAAACGTTTAATTGAAGGCGAAAAAGTTGGAACACTTGTAGATTTATAATTTTTAAAAAATTAAATTTGTAAACTAATTATTCAATACATACAGATATGAACGAAGAGATACAATTTGTGCTTGATGACGCAAAAGAGCAGATGGAGAAAGCCGTAAACCACTTAGAAGCTGAGTTGGTTAAAGTAAGAGCTGGTAAAGCAAGTCCAACAATGTTAGAAGGTATTATGGTGGATTATTATGGAAATAGAACACCTTTAAACCAAGTTGCGAATGTGAATACAGCCGATGCTCGCACATTGGTTGTTCAGCCTTGGGAAAAGGCAATGTTAACGCCTATCGAAAAAGCGATTCAAGTTGCTAACTTAGGTTTAAATCCACAAAATGATGGTGTAATCATTCGTATTCTTGTTCCTGCATTAACAGAGGAGCGTAGAAAAGATTTGGTAAAAAAGGCGAAATCGGAAGCTGAAAATGCAAAAGTAAGTTTACGCACACTTCGTAAAGAAGCAAACGAAGCGTTGAAAAAATTACAAAAGGATGGTACGCCCGAAGATGAAGTAAAAGAAGGAGAAGCAAAGGTTCAAGTTCTTACTGATACTTACGTTGCCAAATGTGATAAGCATTTAGAAGTAAAAGAAAAAGAAATCATGACTGTTTAACAGTTAGTAAATTCAATAACAAGCCCCTTCAATTTTTGAAGGGGCTTTTTTATTAAAAAAGCAGCCCCGATTTTACTCAAGGCTGCTACCACATTAATCATTCGTATTCAATTACATGAATTTTGAACACTACAAATTACTTTTATTTTATCCTGCTTTCAAAGTCGAAAAACTCATAAAACTTACTAAATTTGAATACCATTAATTATCATTCAGTTGAGTCAGTTACACGCATTAGTCCAAACACTAAGTGATGCAGAGTTATCTGCATTGCATTCGTATCGACTTATTGGAAAGGAAAAAAACGTTTTTGATTTTGTTCTAAAACACAAAGACACAGAAATGCCAGCAAGCGAAGTGGTGCTGACAAATTTAGCGATTAGCGATTCACATTATTATAAAATAAATTCTGTTTTATTACGTAAATCGTATCAATTACTCGTTCCTACGGAAGGTTTGGATTTATTGATTTTTCTAAGACAAAAAAATCTGTTTACCTTATTGCGACATGAAATTTTAACCCAGGAAAAAAAGTTAGATAAAACTTCAAATAAAGAAGAATTTTATTTGAAGTGTTTCCATTTTTTTATCGATTTTCCGTATAAGTTTTATGATAAAAAATTAACGAATTCATTTGGCGAAAAATATTTAAAAGCAAAGAAAAATAGCACCGAATCGGATAAATTATATGTAAAATTCCACATATTGTTTTCTGAAATGAATAGAACGGCCGCTCGGAAAAATCCAATAAAAGCGCTCGGCTTTGGCATCAATGATTTATTAAAACAAGAGTCAAAATTAGCAGCCTCAGAGCATTCTTTAGCAACGTATTATTTGTATCGTTGTATCTGTAGCTATTACACGTATTACGAAAAGGATACAAAAAAAATCATTGAATATTTAAAGAAAGCAATTTCTTTGAAAGAGAAAATAGCATTCTTCTTCCCAATCAATATTGGTTTGTTTTTAGAACTACTCTATGCCGATGCTTTGTTGAGTGATAATCAAATAGAGCAAGCTTGCTCTATCTATTCTTCTGTATTTGAAAAGGGGATTGATTCTAGCATGTATGGTTATTATTTTCATTGTGAACAGTATATTCTTGTGTTGATTATTCAAAAACAATTTGAAAAAGCGCAGCAATTGTTGGATTATGTGTTTGAACCGTGTATTAAAAACAAAATTGATATTTATGCCACTCGTGGTGCTATGGCATATGTGAAATTATATTTGAGTAATGGTGATTTAAAATCGGCTCTTAAATACTTAAACATTGCTAAAGTGATTAATGAAAAAACCTTCTATTTACCTTTTGATGTACAGTTAAGAGTATTAGAAAATGTCTATTTCTTCCTTAAAAAGGATTTTGATTTTGCCTATCAATTAGCGGCTCGGAATATTAAATTTATTCGTTCTCAAGAACAAAATCCTGTTTTACAAGAATATGTATTGATCTGGAAAATGATTACAAGCCTTATAAATGCTGTTTTAAAGGAAGAGAAAATATCGGAAGTAATTATTAAAGAGAATACAAAATTAAATCAGCAATATTCAAACTTATACTGTAATCTTATTCAAATTCTTTTGGAGAGAGCTACAGCCTAAGCCCATACTTTTGTTCCTTCTGTACAGTTTTTGCAAATATCAATTTCTGAGCGGGAACGCAATACGGAAGCTCTAAATTTAGTATAGGCTTCGGATTGCCATAATTCAGAAAAAGAAGTATTTTTCAAATCACCCAATTGATGTTTTGCATCTTTATCAAAACAGCATGGAACAACCAAGCCATCCCAAGTAATAACCGTTGATTGCCATAAGCGCCAGCAATGATTTAGCATTTCATTTTTAATGGTATAACTGCCATCATTTTGCTTTTTATAGCGCGAAAATTTATCGATAGTTGGGATTAAGCGATTTCCTTTTTCGTAGTCATAAATTTGTGCTGTTTTAAAACGAACTTCATCTACGCCCAATTCGTTTGCCAATTTTTTTACATCCTCAAGCTGGTGCTCATTGGGTTGAACTACTAAAAATTGAAAAATGACATGAGGAGTAGCTGATTTTAATTCCTTTTTCCATTTTAAAATGTTTTTTGTGCCTTCAATTACCTTATTTAAATCACCACCAATTCTATATTGTTCATAGGTGTTTTGGGTTGTACCATCAATCGATATAGTTAATCTATCCAAGCCGCTTTCAACAGTTTTTTTTGCATTTGCATCGTTCAAATAATGCGCATTTGTTGAAGTAGAAGTATATATTTTTTTTCGTGAAGCATAATTTACCATCTCCAAAAACTTAGGATTCAAAAAAGGTTCACCTTGAAAATAAAAATTGAGGTAGAGTATACGATTTGCGATTTCATCAATGGTGCTTTTGAAAAAATCAGTTTGCAGCATTCCTGTAGGGCGAGTAAATTCTCTTTTTCCACTTGGGCATTCTGGGCAACGTAAATTACAAGACGTTGTTGGTTCAATGGTTATGCTGATTGGTAAGCCCCATTGAATTGGTCTCTTTGTCCATTTCGAAACGTAAAAGCTTGAAACAACTTTTAATGCATTAAGTATTCTTCTAAATTTTAGTTTAGAAAAAAAGTTAAGGCCATCTTTAAGTTTAGGATTCAAATGTCTTTATTTCTTGTAAAGATACTAAACCTTTGGTAAACAAAAGAGCCCTTCCAAAATGGAAGGGCTCTTTATTTAGAATTAATGTATTATTTGGAGATTTCAAATTTACCTCTTCCAATAATTATTTTTTGTTCGTTATATAAATTATAAATATAGATTCCAGGAGCTAAGTTATTCGTTTGAATAGTTAGTTGATTGTCATTCATTTGATACGAGTCGATTATTCTTCCTGTAATATCAATAATTTCGATTCTTTCTGCTGCTACATCACTTTTAAAAGAAACGGATGTATTAGCAGGGTTAGGGTAAATACTAACTTTATTGGAAATTCCATCAATATCATTCGTTCCAATTACTAATCCACTCCATTGAAGGGCATCTACAAAAATAGCGCTACCCATTTTTGCTCCTGGGTGTAAGTATACACTTGATGAAATATAAACACGTTGTGTATCAGGATTTACAAATGCGAAAGCAGGATTATAAACCATTGATATGTTATTGCTAGAATATACTGTTGCATTTGCTCCAGTAGAATAGATGCCTCTTGCAATAGTATCGCGGTGATTTACATTCCATTTTGTTAAAAAAGCAACTACAAATCCAGAGTCATTTCCTGCAGGTTGATACATACTTGCAAAAGATAAATTTGCAGAACGAGTTGTGTATGGATAACCAAAAAGAACAGGTGCAGTGGTTGATAGTTGTGTTTTTCCAACAACCAATAATCCTACGGTATCTAAATTTTCTGTTGTGTTAAATGGATTTTCAATTAATACTGAGGCTGGTAACTTTCCAGTAACAACCTTTACAGAGGTGGTTCCTGCAAATGGTGATGGAGTTGTAGTATCTTTAAAAACGGATTGGGGCATTCCAGATATCCCTAATACATTAAAACTTGCCCATCCAACTGGATCTTGAACGGTTGTGCTAAAAGGAACATTTGCCCATGTTTCAAAACCGAAGTCAGGCGCTTGTGAAAATCCACTCAACGAAATAAGCGTGCTCGTAAGAATGGATAAAATTATTTTTTTCATGATTTTAAAGATTGATATACATTCAAATGTATCTATTTATTTTATTTTTTCAAAATAGCTTGTTTTTTATACGATAAAAAAAACGCTCCTGCCATTTTTTGGAGGAGCGCTTGAATCGTATATTATACTATTATTTTGCTACAGTAAATTTACCTCTGTTTGCAATCGATTTGTCTTTTGCAATGATTGAATAACTGTAAATTCCATTTGCTAAATCAGCAATATCTAAAGCTGAAATATCGTTTGTAACCGACATTGATTTAACTAACTTGCCAGTCATGTCAAAAATTTGAACTGAATTAACTTTATCAGCTTTCGTTGCGATATAAATTACATTTTGTGCTGGGTTAGGATAGATATTCGCATCTAATGAATTTGTATATTCATTGATTCCTGCTGCAGGAGAAACTTTTAACCAAGTTGCTGTTGTAGGAATATCAGTAACAAAATCTACTGTTACTTCTGCTAAAGGGAAACCAATTCCGTTTGCCCACCATGTGTAAGTTTTAGAGGAGTCAGCAGTAGCTTGGAAATTAGTCCAATCACCTAAGAAAGCGATATAACCATCTAATGTGTCTACTTGGTGTTTGATTGTTTCAATACGTAATGCAGTAAATGTTCCTAGTGGAGTTGTAACAGATCCCCATCCATCAACAGTTGCTGTTTTAGTAATAACAGATTTTAATCGGATTGAATCAACAGTAACTCCGATACCTGGATCTTGTCCAAAATAGAATTTAGCAAATTGAGTATAGTTATTATTATATGATGACAAATAAGTAGTTGGGAAATTTGCCAATTTTTCACCTGGAGTGTTAAACTGTGTAACATTTATTGGTGTTCCATTGAAATCAATAGTAGCATTTGTTCCTAAAAATGACATACTGCTTACATTGTTATCAGCAAAAATAAATGCATCACCACCTTGTTGTTTTGTTTTGATAGCTAAGTTGGCTGTTGGAAATAATGCCGCAGCTGCTGCTGGAGCATAATTTACAGGTAAAAATTGCAACGTGTCTTCAGTGTGCGTATTTAATCCTGTTAAATTCCAAGTTTGGTTTGTCCCAGAATTGCCTTGTGATACCGATGTCATCGTATCATTTGCTTGACGAATTGTTGTAAATGGAGCTGCGATATCAGCAGTAGTGATTGTGATTTGTGCATTTGATGCAAATGCCAATAACAATCCTGAAGAAATTAATAGTAGTTGTTTTTTCATTTTATTGATTTTAAGGGTTTTAGTGTTTCAAATATAGTAAAAAATAACGAGTATAAAAAAGGCTGATTCGTGACCCAAAATCATTTATTTGCTATACAAATGATTGCATTTCATGCAATTTTTGGTAGGTTCCATTTGCATTGATAAGAGCCGAATGGTTACCTCGTTCAATTATTTCACCTTTTTGCATTACAATAATTTCATCGGCATGTTGAATGGTAGAAAGGCGATGTGCAATTACTATCGATGTGCGGTTTTGCATCAATTTATTTAAGGCATCCTGCACTAAACGTTCGCTTTCAGTATCTAAAGCAGAAGTCGCTTCATCTAATATTAGAATTGGAGGGTTTTTTAATACAGCACGTGCAATGCTCATACGTTGGCGCTGTCCGCCCGACATTTTGTTTCCTCTGTCTCCAATATTGGTTTGATAACCATTTGGCATTTGCATAATAAAGTCATGTGCATTGGCAATTTTAGCTGCTGCAATTACATCCGCTTCGGTTGCATTGTCGATTCCAAATGCAATGTTGTTGAATACTGTATCATTAAATAAAATGGATTCTTGCGTAACAATCCCCATCAAACTTCTGATGTCTTTAATCGCTGCATCTTTCAATGAAATTCCATCAATCAAAATGTCCCCATTGGTAGTATCATAAAAGCGTGGAAGCATATCAGCCAAGGTGGTTTTTCCCGAACCCGATTGGCCAACCAATGCAATTGTTTTTCCTTTTGTAATGGTTAGGTTTATATCGTTCAATACCCAGCCAACTTCTCCTTTTCTATAAGCAAAGGATACATTTTTAAATTCGATGTTCTTTTCAAATGTTTTAATGTGAGTAGGGTTTGTTTTATCACTTATACTTACTTCTGCATTTAAGATCTTGTCAATTCTTTCGGCCGATGCCAATCCCTTTTGGATACTTGAATATGCACTAGCAAATGCTTTTGCAGGGGTTAAAAGCTGAGAAAACATTGCTAAATAGGTAATAAATACGGCTCCATCCATCGATTGATCTTCGATAACCATTTTTCCACCAATGAATAACAATACTACCAATACACTCACACCCAACGTTTCGCTTAAAGGTGATGCTAAATCGACTTTACGACCCACTTTAATACCTAGTTTGGTAAAGGATTCATTCTCAGCTTCAAATTTCTCAGCTACTTTACGTTCTGCATTAAATCCTTTTATAATTCTTAAGCCTCCCAAGGTTTCATCCATCATGGATAAAAGTGTTCCCATTCGCTCTTTTGATTCGCTCGAAGAACGTCTTAAGCTGCGACCTAATTTGCCTATTAACAAAACCGTAATAGGTAATAAAATAAATGCAATAAGTGTTAGTTTAGCGCTCATTGCCACCATCAATACCAAAAAGATAACAATGTTTATGGGTTCTCTGAAAATCATTTCGAGCGATTGCATGATGTTCCATTCAATTTCTTGAACATCGGTAGTCATACGGCTAATAATATCACCTTTTCGCTCTTCGGAATAATAAGACAATGGTAATTCAAGTGTTTTTTTGAAAATTCTGTTTCGTATATCTTTTACAACACCATTGCGGATAGGTGCTAAACTATACATAGCCAAATAGCGAAACAAATTTTTGAATACAAAGGTGGTAATGATAAAAATACAGATCAATGAAAGTACATGACCTTTGCCATGATCAAGTGTGTTTTGAGCCAACGCATAATTAATATTATCTAAAATGGCATTGGTTGAAAAGCTGAATGCAGGCTTGCCTTTAGCAATTAGTTCGGTTAGTTTGGAATTGTCGTTCGAGAACAATACTTGTAAAAATGGGAACAATAAAGCGATAGAAAAAACGGAAAACAGAACCGACAGCACATTAAAGACAATATTCCAAATGGCATATTTCCAATATCCTTTTACATACGGTAAAATTCCGAATATATTTTTCATGGGGCAAATATACTGTTTGTAGCGTTATAATTGCTATTTTTGAGTTCTTAAAATAAGTTAAATATGGACTCTACACGACAATTAAAAGTATCGAGATTAATTCAAAAAGAGTTAGGCGAAATTTTTCAACGCGAAACTCGAATGTTATTCGGTGCTGCATTAATAACAGTTACTCAAGTGCGAGTTAGTCCCGATTTAAGTGTTGCAAAAGTATACGTTAGTTTATTCAATGTTCCTGACACGAAAGTTTTATTAAAACAGATTCAGGAAAACACAAAAGAAATTCGAATGAAACTTTCGGAGCGAATCAAAAAACAAGTACGCATTATTCCTAATTTGGTGTTTTTTCAAGACGATTCATTGGATTATGCAATGCGTATTGATGAGTTGCTAAAAAAATAAACGAATCGAGTAGAGTAGGAGCCAATTTTTTTTGATTGCTTGCTGTTTAATTTATTTAATGGTCTATTGATTTGAATTTACCTTTTTTCATAGCAAAGCGTTATTTGATTTCCAAAAAATCTCACAATGCGATTAATATTATTTCCGGAATTTCGATTGCTGGAATATGTATTGGTACCATGGCATTGGTGATTGTACTTTCTGCTTTTAATGGTTTATCAGATCTTGTTCAAACGCTATTCCAATCCTTTGATGCCGATATACAAATTACTGCTCAACAAGGAAAAACATTCGACCCAAACACTTCTCAATTTCAAGAACTAAAAAAAGTGAAGGGGCTAGCCTTCTATACCGAAATAGTAGAAGGAAACGCCTTGTTAAAGCTAAACGAAAAACAAACAATTGCAACTATAAAAGGAGTAAGCAACGACTTTGTGAAAATGAATCGTTTTGACACCTTGGTGTTTGACGGGAACTATTCCGTTGATAAAAATAATATTGTTCTTGGGCGAGGCTTAAGTTATATTTTAGATGCAAACGTGAATAGTTTGATTGCTCCTATTTCGGTTTATGCTCCTAAGCGTGGCGATGTAAATTCGATAAACCCAGAAGATGGATTGAATGAGCTAAAAGTGTATCCTTCAGGCTTGTTTGCTATCAACGATGAGTTTGATAATAAATACGTGCTCATGAACATAGAAAATGCACGTGCCCTTTTTGATTATACAACCGAAGTAACGGCAATAGAGTTAAGCATCGATAAAACAGCTGACAAAGTAGAAGTGCAAAAAAACATTCAATCAATTTTAGGTAATACATTTAATGTGAAAAATAGAGAGCAACAAAATGCATTGCTTTATAAAACCTTAAAATCCGAAAAAGTATGGACCTTTATTATCTTAGCTTTTATTCTAATTATTGCTACCTTAAATGTTATTGGTTCTCTTACAATGTTAGTCATTGAAAAGAAAAAAGACATTGCTACGCTTCACAAAATGGGAGCAGATACGAGTTTGATTCGTAAAATATTTTTAATGGAAGGTGTTTTAATTACACTTGTAGGATTGGTATTAGGATTAGTGCTTGGTATTGTAGTTTGTTGGCTGCAAACAAATTTTTCTATTCTAGAGTTTAGCGAAGGGTATGTGGTGAGCGCTTATCCAATTCAAATTCGTTTTTTAGATATTCTTTCGATTTCAGCAGTGGTGATGTTAATTGGTTTTGTGGCGACTTGGTATCCCGTTCGATTGTTTACGAATAAGTACATGATTCAATGATAAGAAAAGTATACATATCATTTTTATTATTGCTATGCAATCTTGCTGTATTCGCTCTGGATGCAGAAAAAAAACTCTTGATTGATATTTATTTTTCGGAAGCAAGTATCAATCAGAAATTAAGCTCAATTAATGAGTTGACGCGTTCTGGAAATTATGAAGCTGCAAAAACAGAAATTTCAGGATTAAAAAAATCAAATCCCAACAATTTACTCATTGCTGCTTTAAATTGTTACGAAGCAAACATTCTTTACAATCAAAGCGATTATAAAAAGAGTATTGAGCTATGCGATAATGCTATTCAATTATTAAATACAGATTATAAAAATGGCTATGTAATAAAAGCCATGAATCTAAAAGCAAAGTCATTAGCTTCTATCGATGATTTGCCTAAAGCATTTGCATTATTGAATGACACAAAGCAACGATGCAAAGAGCATAAAAATGCCTACGGATTAAGTGTGTCATACTATTTATTAGGTTCTGTATTGGCCGATAATGGAAGATACCCGGAAAGTTTAGTGCAATTCGATTCGAGTTTAGTCATTAAAAAAGAATTGGAAGATGAACTGGGCGAGGCTGCTTGTTATTCATTTATTGGTTTGGATCATTCGTTTCTTGGTAACTATTCCTTGGCCATTAGCTATATTCAAAAAAGCATTACTATTCGTGAGCGCATTGGCGATAAAAGAGGATTGGCAAATTCGTATTTGAATTTGTACAAAATTTATTATGGAATGGGAGAGCTGGATAAAGCACTTCAATCCGAATTTAAAAGTTTGGAAATTTGCTCTGAAATAAAAGATTTGCAATGTGTTTCGGGCAGGTATACCAATATTGGGCAGTTGTATCAAAATAAAGGAGATTATGAAAAAGCGAAGGAATATCATTTTAAAGCCCTCGAAATAAGCAAACGTATTAACTTAAAAAACCGTACTGCCTTAATTCACGAAAACATAGCACGTGTTTACCTCAAACAAAATCAGTTAGAAATTGCGTTAGCACATTTAGATACCAGTTATTCTATACGAACAACATTAAATGAACACGAAGGAATGGCAAGTACACAACTAGCCTATGCAATTTATTATCAGCAAAAAGGATTAATCGATAAAGCAATCGATTATGCAAAACAATCACTTAATGGAGCAAAGCAATTAAAGTTAGCGATGTTAACCAAAGATGCGCATGAATTGTTGAGTGATTTGTATTTGAAAAAAAGTAATAATGCCGATGCACTTTATCATTACAAAGAATTTATTGCATTACGTGATAGTATCTATAACATTGAAAAAACGAAAGAAATTACACGTAAAGAATTGGAATTTGATTTTGCTAAGAAAGAACAAGTTCAAAAAATTGAACAGGAAAAACAGTTGTCAATAGCCGATCAAGAAAATCAAACAAACCGCTATATTCGAAACAGTTCAATTTTGTTTTTAGTAATTGTTGTTGTGTTTTTAATTATTGCTATTCGTGCAAATAGAACACGTCAAAAAGCTCAAAAGGAATTGGAGTTTGCCAATAAGTTATTGCTTACTACGAATAATGAAATGAAGGAAAATTATAAAACAATTGAACTTCAGAAACACACCATCGAGTATAAGAATAACGAAATTACTGCTAGTATAAAATACGCATATAACATTCAGTCAGCATTGATGCCGCGAGAAGATGAGGTAGCCAATTATTTTAACGAAGCATTTGTATTGTTTAAACCCAAAGATATTATTAGTGGCGATTTTTATTGGATAGGAGAGGTGGATAATAAAATTGTGTATGCAACAGGCGATTGTACAGGACATGGTGTGCCAGGTGGTTTTATGAGTATGTTAGGAATCTCCTTGTTAAACGAAGTAGTGAATGAGCATGAGCTTACAGATCCAGCTATGATATTAAGTCGCTTACGTAAAAAAGTAATCAAAGCATTGCGTCAAAAAGGCTTGAGTGGTGAGCATCAGGATGGAATGGACATGGTATTGTGTGTAATTGATAAGAGTAAAAATGAGTTGGTATATGCTGCTGCCAATCGTCCATTGTATATTGTTTCGAAGAGTGAAAACGGCTATTCATTAAAAGAATACAAAGGTGATAGTCAGCCTGTAGGTATTTATGGACGAGAGTTAAAACCATTTAAACAATATACCGTTGCATTAAATGAAGGCGATGTAATTTATACTTTCTCCGATGGTTTTGCCGATCAGTTTGGTGGACCAGATGGTAAAAAGTTTAAGTACAAGCAAATGCAAGAGCTGTTTTTAGCTGTAGCTGGTAAACCCTTGTTGGAGCAAAAAAATAGTATTGAATCAGCCTTTCATGCTTGGCAAGGAAACATCGAACAGATTGATGATGTATGTATGATTGGAGTGAGGATTTAAGAGAGTTGGATTTCACTTGACAAAACATTACTTTTATTGTATGAGATTTTCATTTTTAGTCGTATTTCTTTCTTCATTTTTTATTTCATGTGAACATGATGAGGATTTACATGCCCCACAAATGCCTCCTGCTCCAGATACTATTGTATATACAGATATCCCTGATTTTTCTTTACATACAGGCTACAATTCAAATTCCCCAGGGCAAACATGGGTTGCACAAACAATGAATGATACGTCCATCTCAGATTCTATTGATGTTGATTTAGATGGGATGTTTGATATAAAATTTGTTTTAAATAATTGGTATAACCAATTGAGTGTATCAAGCCCTTCTTCAAATTATGGTTGTTCGATTGGTGTTGGGTGTATTCAATCAACGGATACTATCGCATTTTATGGAACTCATTATTGGTGGATAGCAGATTTGTATTTGAATGATGTAGTTAACAGTACATTACATTATGATTATTTCTCAATAAGCAGTACTGGTAGGTTTATTAGCTACCAATTTGGAATTGGTCCTTCAGGTATTCACAACTTTACAGGTGAAAAATATTTAGGGTTTAAAATGTTCCGTAATAATAAGACCATGTTTGGGTGGGTACGTATTGAAAGTGTTGGATACAATGGTGTTATCGTAAAAGATTTTGCTGTAAATAAAACAGATGGCAATGATATTTTTTGTGGCCAACTTAATTAACCTACCTCTATTTCTGAATAATTGTTTTGAACTTCTTCCAGAATAGTCATAATATCCTCGTATGAATTGGAGGTAACCAAGCGCATACGGTAATCTTTAAAATGTGGTAATCCTTTAAAATAATTTGCATAATGCCTGCGCATTTCTAATATTCCCAATACTGGATTTTTCCACTCAATCGATTTTTGTAAATGTATTTTACAAACAGCAATGCGATCATTGATGGTAGGTTTCGCTAAATGTGTTCCTGTTTTTAAAAAATGTTTAATCTCGTTAAATACCCAAGGATAACCAATACTCGCTCGTCCAATCATAATTCCATCTACACCATAACGTTCTTTCATTTCTCTTGCTTTTTCCGGACTATCAATATCACCATTACCAAAAATGGGAATTTTAATGCGTGGATTTTTTTTGATTTCACCAATCAATGTCCAGTCGGCCTCACCCTTATACATTTGTGAACGAGTGCGTCCGTGAATACTCAATGCTTGTATTCCTATATCTTGTAAACGTTCTGCAACTTCTTCTACATTTTTTGTTTTATCATCCCAACCCAAACGTGTTTTTACGGTAACTGGACGGTCGGCAATTTTTACAATTTCCGATGTCATTTGTACCATTTTAGGAATATCTTGTAGTAATGCGGCACCAGCACCTTTGCAGGCTACTTGTTTTACCGGACAGCCATAATTAATATCAATTAAATCGGGTTTTGCTGCATTGGCAATAATGCCTGCTTCGCGCATGGAATCAATATCAGAACCAAAAAGTTGAATGCCAATCGGACGTTCATATTCAAAAATATCAAGTTTCTGAACGCTTTTTGCAGCATCGCGAATCAATCCTTCCGATGAAATAAATTCGGTATACATGAGGTCGGCACCATTTTGTTTGCACACATAACGGAATGGTGGATCACTTACATCCTCCATGGGAGCAAGTAATAGAGGGAAATCACCAAGTTCTATGTTACCTATTTTAGCCATTTTCTTTTTTTGCGACTGGATATTTTTGTAATTCGTATCTTCGTATCCATTCGTAATTTATAGTTTACAAAGTTACCAAAAAATAAGATACCGATGCAAACAATAGAACAGGAGCGTCATTCATGGCTTAAGTTATTCTTGATCTTCTTATACATTTTAGCCTATGGCTTTTTAAATGTAGTAGGTGGAGAAGGCGAGATGAACCTTAATTTGGACAATGAAGGCATGTTGGTGATGTTAAAAATACTACAAGCAGTGAGTGTTGTTTTGGTATTTATTTTACCAGCAATTTTATTTGCTGCATTCTGGACAAAACAAAAGGTAAGTTATATTGGAATGTCGAAACGACCTATTTTTTTGTCGTTGTTGATTGCAGCAATTGGTATGGTGATGGCGATGCCAATGATTAATTGGTTGTCGGAAATGAATCAGCACATGCAACTGCCTGAAGCATTTGCAGGAATTGAAGCCTGGATGAAGAATAGTGAAGCAAAAGCGGCTGTGCTTACCGATGCTTTTACAAGAGGGACTTCTGCGGGCACACTGGCGTTAAATTTATTTGTAGTAGCATTTATGGCAGCTGTGAGCGAAGAGATTTTTTTTAGAGGCATGCTGCAAAAAGTATTGATAGAATGTTTTAAAAATAAACATGTTGCTGTTTGGGTTGGCGCTGCTTTGTTCAGTGCATTTCACATGCAGTTTTATGGTTTTATTCCTCGAATGTTGATGGGAGCCTATTTAGGTTATTTGTTTTTATGGACAGGAACATTGTATGCAAGTATAGTTGCCCATTTTGTAAACAATGGCTTGGCTGTGTTATTGGTTTGGTTGGCAAATAGAGGCGCAATTTCGATGGATGTAGAGAAGGTAGGAATGGAACAAGGTCAGTTTGTAATAGTGTTGCTGAGTGTTGTTTTGGTTACGGGTAGCTTGTTTTTGATACATCGAATCGAAGAAAAGCGAAAACGAACACAATTAACCGAATAAAAATTCTAAATTTGCGTCCCTTAATAATCGGAGAGTTGTCAGAGTGGTCGAATGAGCAAGCCTGGAAAGTTTGTATACGGGAAACTGTATCGAGAGTTCGAATCTCTCACTCTCCGCAGATGAATGAAAAAGCGCCTTTTGGGCGCTTTTTTGTTTTCCGAAAGCCATGAAAGCTTTGCTTTCAAATGGCTGTAGGAAAACAAAAACGAGAATGCGTAGCGTTTGCTTTTTCATTATCAAAATAGGAGACAAGAGATCATGAACGGAGTGAATAATCTCCGAAAGTCCTAAAAGCTTCGCTTTCAAATTGCTTTCGGAAAACAAAAAAGAGAATGCGTAGCGTTCGTTTTTTTATTATCAAAATGGGAGCTCTTTTATTGTAAATTTGTAATGAACAAGTATGTTATGATGAACAATTACACGATAATAAAGGTTACGCTACAAGAGATCAATCAGCTACAAGAAATAGGCCGGCAGACGTTTTTTGAAACCTTTGCTGCAGGGAATACCGAAGAGAATATGAAAAATTATTTGGAGGAAGGTTTTTCAATTCAGAAACTTACAATAGAGTTGGAGGACAAGAATTCGGAATTTTATTTTGCTGAATTTGATAAGCAAGTGATTGGCTACTTGAAACTCAATAGTGGTGCATCACAAACAGAATTGAAAGATACGGCATCGCTCGAAATAGAACGGATTTATGTTTTGAAGGCCTATCATGGAAAAGCTGTAGGTCAGTTACTTTACGATAAGGCAATTAGTATTGCTAAAGAGAAAAATGTAAACTATGTGTGGTTGGGGGTATGGGAAGAAAATCCTAGAGCTATTCATTTTTACAAAAAGAATGGTTTTGTAGAGTTTGATAAACATGTTTTTCGTTTGGGAAATGATGAACAAACAGATATAATGATGAAACTCGAAATGAAAAATGTGAAGTAATTGAGTGTTCAGCGATTTTTATTTCAATTCATTTATGGCAATCCAAGCCATTAAGCCAGCTCCAATCTCAAGAGCTGCTTCATCAATATCAAATGTGGATGTGTGCACACCACTCGTTATTCCTTTTGATTTATTTCCAGTCCCTAATCTGTAAAAGCACGATGGTACTTGTTGTGAGAAAAATGAAAAATCTTCCGCTGTCATTCGTAGCGGAAGCTCCTCTACATTTTCTTTTCCTAAATAGTCGATTGCTGCATTGCGAGCAGTATTGGTAGTTGTATCATCATTTACTAAAAATGGATATCCTTTTTCAACTCTAAATTCACAAACGCCTTTCATTTGCAACGCAACATCCTCTGCAATTTTTTTCATTTTCGAATGTGCTTCTGCTCTCCAGTTTTCATCCATTGTTCGGAAGGTCCCTTCAATTTTTACTTCATCGGGAATTACATTCGTTGCGCCATTCCCAATTATTTTCCCGAAGGCAAGAACCGTTGGAGGCTTTGGTTTATTGTCGGCCTCAAGTGTTGAATAAGCGGGTGGCATTTCCATAAATGCTTTATTCAACTCTAGTAGTATTTTAGATGCAATCAACAATGGGTTGTTGTAATCGTTTGGCATCGCAGCATGTCCGCCTTTTCCTTTAACGGTCATATAAAGTTCATCTGTACTTGCCATGTACATCCCATTTCTAAAACCAACTTTTCCAACTTCCATGCTTGGAAACACATGTTGTCCGAACATTGCTGTAGGCTTCGGATTTTCAAGTACACCTTCTTTAATCATTAAAGAAGCACCGCCAGGCAATTTTTCTTCACCAGGTTGAAATATTAATTTGATGGTACCTTCGAATTCATTTTTTAATTCATTCAAAATTTTTGCTGTACCTAAAACAGATGCTGTATGTACATCATGTCCACACGCATGCATAATTCCTGTATTTTTAGAAATGTATTCAAATGTGTTGGTTTCATTGATAGGCAATGCATCCATGTCGGCACGCAAAGCGATTACTTTTTTTGTAGGATTTTTTCCTTCAATCAACGCTACAATTCCTGTTTTTACAATGCCTTGTGTAAAAGGGATGTTATATTCCTTTAGTTTGGAGGCAATGTAATTGGAAGTATTGTATTCTTCAAACGATAATTCAGGATGTGCATGCAAATGCCTTCTGATTTCAATTGTTTCAGATAGGTTTTGTTGCGATAATGATTTTATTTTTTGAAGCAGTTGATTCATACTTATGGCAATTTCAATTTTACTGGATGAACCGTTCCACTACTACCTCTACTTAAAAAGAAAAATTCTTTTTCAGATACAGGAGTAAAAATTGATGGATATAAGTAAACCTTGCCTGTTTTTCCACCTACATTGGAATCAATCATGGCAAAAGTTTTTCCTTTGCTACCATCCGAGCCAAAGAATTGAATGACAGGAATTTTTATGCTAGCTAAACCTGGACCAACAACTTTATGTTCCAATCCATCATAATTGTATTGATAACCATTGTACACAAGCATTAATTGTTCGCCAACAACAGATACTGCTACCGAATTGCCAAAACCACCATCTTCAATAGATCTATTTTCTTTTTTTAGAATAGCACTGTTTAGTTGAACTCCTTTTCCATCAAATATATTTACATAAACATCTTTTGTCATAAACTCTCTATTGTAAACTGGAAATCCTTTTGAATCTTTTTGTTCTGTAGCCAAGTTGTTTTCTACTTTATCATCTCCTACTAAAAAGATATTTCCTTTTATCATTTGTAAACTCACAGGAATTAAGTTGCTTCTGGTTTTATCAAATGCTGTAGTAGTTTTTGCTATTACAGCATTGGTTGTTCCTGAAACACGTGTAACAAATGTGCCTTTAAATCCAGTCCCACCCAATACAACTTTTCCATCTTCGGTATAATAACCTGCAATGATAAAATCGTTATTCGATTCATCAATGATGGTACTGTAGTTTACAATTTTTTTAGGAGCTTCCATTTCTACCGTGTTTTCAGTCACTTTAGCTCCTTTGTCCGTGATTTGATAGGTAGTATAAAAGTCTGCGTTTTTAGGGCCTTCTACTTTTTTTACAACATAAACAATTCCTGCGTTACTAATTGATGGGTTATTTGTCGGTCCTCTTCTTGCGTCATGTTGTAACTCAATTTCTTTTGTCCAAAGTTGATTTAGATTGTTATCAAATACGGTTACAGCAAATTTTTCTTTTGTTTCTTTAACGAAAGGAAATTCAGATAATACAACAAAACTTTTCCCATCTTGCGATGCCGTGATGATAAAATTTCCTGAATTCATAGCTTTTTCGGCAGGAATAAAAGCAATTTCCTTCCCTTCAGATGACGTGATTGCTTTTTCACTTACTTCATGTGCATATAAAACACATTTTTTTTCATCCTTTTTAAATACCGATTTAAATACGAACATTTTATTGCTCAATGCAACAAATCCTTCATAAATCGCAATTTCGTTTACAGCATGTGGGATAGGAATAATATCGGAACAAAGGTATCCGAAGTTCGGATCAGCATAACCTTCTAGTTGTAGTTGCATGCCTTCCGACATGCTGAATTTTTTATAAAGTACATAGCTTTTGTTTTCTATTCTGAAAGCGATGGCTTCAGGATTGTTATGTGATGTCATGGTTCTTTCTGAACCAATTGTAAAGCTAGGTGTTTGTGCGATTCCTATAAATGGTGAAATAACAGCTAGAAGTAAAAGTAATTTTTTCATGTTTTTTGTTTTAAAATTACTTTCCGAAAATCATTTTAAGAGAAAGCAACAAGATGATTACACCAAAAACTTTTTTCAGTGTTGTTTGATCTATTGCAATAGAAATTTTGGAACCGAAATAGCTACCAATTAAAAAGGTGCTGGCAATAATAAAAGCTGTTTTCCATTCAATATGTCCAGCTTGATAATAATTATAAACGCCCAAGATTCCAATTGGTAATAAGAACATAAATAAAACAGTTCCTTGTGCTTGATGTTGCGAGTAGCCTAAAAAGTATACAAGTGCAGGAACTATAATAATTCCACCACCAATACCAACCATGCCGCTAAGCAAACCTGCAATTACGCCAAGGCATAGCAGAATGATGATTGTATTCATATTTAATTGTGATTTTTTCAATTTAAAAATCTAAGCTCAGTGATAAGTGCCAAATTGGTTTTAATACAATTCCATCTTGCACAGCCCAAGCTCTGTCTAAGCGAATAAAGTAACCGAATAATCTACTTCTTAATCCAAATCCATAACCAGCAATTAGTGGGTCATGTTGTGTTTTAAGAATAATCAATAACGGTGTTTGGTTAGTACCTACATAGGTTGTATTTAATGCATTTTTATCGGAGTAAGGGTCTGGGCCTGTCCATGCTGTTCCTACATCACCAAATGTTATGATTTGGAAGTTTTGAATAAAGTCGGAACGAATAGGTCGTTTGTATAAGTATTTGAAAATTGGGAAACGAATTTCGCTATTGATTACAGCGAATGAATTTCCGTTTCTAGCATTTTGATAAAAGCCACGCATATTTGTTACCAATGTTTGGTATGCGTAATTTTGATCACGTGCAATGTTTGTGCTGTTATCAAATTTTGGAATAAACCAATTGTCGACACCACCCAAATAATAAATCATTTTTTGATTGCCGAATGATGTACCAGCAGAGATTCTATTTGCCCAAATTAAATCGCGGTGCAATTTTTTGTAATAACGCCAATCGGCACCTACTACAAAAAAATCGGATTTTTGTTTGTCAACTTGACGGTAGTATTCACCATAAAACTTACCACGAACACCATTGTATAAATTCAATCCTTTTTTAATCGTATTATCGAATACGTATTCCAATTTTACTGTTCCCCAGTTTTCGTATGTATTTGCTTTCTTTAGATTGTTATAGTCGGTAGAGGTATAAATAGTTCTATCATTTCTATATGCTAAACTAGCTCTAAAACTAGCTACTTCATTTAAAGGAAACTTTAATACATAGCGTATGTCATGTGTATGCACTTTAATAAGGGAATAACTGTCGGAAATGTTTAATAAGGATTGGCGATGTAGGATTAATTGTTTGTCAACATTTTTCATTCGGTCTTCATAACTCAAAAAGTATTCATTCGAATTTAAATCGCCCGAAAAGCGCATTCCTCCAACTATTCTATAGTTTTCAAACAAATCACTCATTCCTATTTTTATAAATGCGTTAATTCCGGGATTAAGATAAATTGGACTTCCTCCTCCAGTAAATTTTTGATAGGTCGCATTTAAAAATGAATTATCTAATTGAGATACAACATAATCAACAGAGTAATTTGTATTGTAATTGCGTTGTTGTGCTAAAACAAAATCGGATGGAATAGCAATGCTTGTAGAGTCGTTTGGATTAATCGGCTCTTTGTTTGTTTTTTTGTTGTCAGCATTTTTCTTTTGTTCATTCGAGAATGTATAGTTATTAATATCTACATCCGAAGTATCTTTTTTTGTTTTGTCAGAAATACTAATTACTGTTTTTACATTTTCTGCTTTAGGTGTATCGTAAAGCGCTTTGTTTTTGGCATCTGTTTCAAGTTGTTCTTTAAAGTCAATACGGTTTCTATAATCACGGAATGAAGTGTTTTTTAATTCGGCTGGTGTAATTGATTTTGCATCAGCAAGCGGTTGAACAAACATTTTATATTTTCCATTTTCATAAATTACTTCAGTAAATCGTTTTGCTTTTGCATTTACATCTTGCTCAATAATATTACGAGAGTAGTTGGTAATTGGAAATGAGCTTGCCACAGTTTTGTAATGAGCTGAGGTGTCAACAAACGCAATAACACTGTCGAAGCGTGCTAGGTAACGATTTCTGATTCCGTTTTTATCACTTAAATATGTGATGTGTTCGTTGTCATAATCCGATGGGAATGATTCATTAATGTTTGGTGTGTTTGTTACACGAACCAATAACTTTGATTTTGTAACATTATCAAAAGCAAATATGTCTTTGTATTTCTGTGCTTCAAAACTTTTTCGTTTTACATCAAAAGATAATGTGTCAGTTGGGCGGTTGGATGCAAAAACAATTTTGCTGGATCCATTCGCAAAACGAGGATTTAAATCGTCATAAATATCTTTTGTTATTTGATCGTAGCCATTTGAAGCAGCTGTAAAAACAAAAATATCACTTTGGCCTTTTTGTACGGCCGACATTACAAAACGTTTTCCATCTTCATTATAGGAGTAATCCAATATTTTTTCAAATCCAAAAATATTGCGTTCTGTTTTATCCTTCGTTTCTAGCTCGTAAGTAGCCATCACAAAATATTCTTTCCGTTCAATAATGTAGGAGAACAATTGTCCGCTTGGATGCCATGCCAATAAGGGGAAAGAATAGTCGTTGATGCGATCAATTTTATTTCCTGATTTTAAAATACGTTTTGTTTTGTTTTTTTGAAAGTCGTACAACCATATTTTGTATTGCCCCATTTCATTGGTTGTGTAAATGGCATAATTTCCATCGGGACTTACTTTCACTTGACTGTATACACGCGTTGATTTTATTTTTGAAAGAATTACTTTTTCGGTTGGATTGTGCTGAGTGGTATCTTTTATAACATATTTCGATTTGTAGGAATCAACACATTCGGCCCATAAATTTTTAATGGAAATACCCATTACAAAAAGGGTGGAGTTGTCGATGTTACGACTTACTTTCGTCATGTATAAAATGTTGGAGATAACGGTTTCTCCATAATTATCGGCAATGTGTTTCCATAGCGCATGACCAGCAATTACCGCGTCATTTCCTTCTAATCGATTGATGTTTTTATATTTGCCAGATAAAATTCCATCCTTCACTTTATTGTCAATGTCCGAATTCCAATCGCTGGAAACATAATCAATCAAGCCTTTTGTGTACCATTCAGGAATATTAAGCAAGGTGTTGTTTTTTACCATTTCACGCACACTTCCTCCATACATCATTTGCTCAATTAATACTTGAGCAACACCACTTCTTATTTGTGCATCTAGTTTTGCATGATCGCCTTCAAAATATAAAATAACTTTCGATCCAGCGATTCGGGTAACTCCACCAGTATTGTATTGCTCATCGGTTGATAAACCAATATTACTTTGTTTGTAATCCGATTGTTTGTTGAAAACGATGAATTGAATTTTTCCATCAATGGAATAGTCGAATAATTTTTCTACATCGGTAATTTGTTGTTTGGCAGCTTTCGAAACATAATTCGCAATTTCTTTTCCTTGTTCATAGAAATAAACGTCATAACGTTCGTATCCATAAAACGTCCAAAAGAAGGTTTTGTATTTCACACGATTTTTTCCAAAATCGGTTTGAGAGCCACTATAAAATTGTGCCTTTGAACTTAAAATCGTCAAAAGAAAAATTAGTGAAAGGGTAAATCGAATGTTATATGTTTTGAAAAATAATTTCATAATGTAATTCAAGATGCTAAAATACAAATTAATGCTAGCAATTACAAGCCATTTATCAATCTTTATCTTGTTCAATTAAATAGTTGTCAATCAAGCGTGGAACAGCATATTTCCCAATTTCTGATTTGTTGATGGTTAAATAATTTTTATCCTCTATTACAATCAGTGAATTTTTGCAATTTATTTCCCAGAAACGAGCCATTATTTTTTGATGACTCAGAATATGTTTGTGCTGTTTTGAAACGGATTTGACAGTGTATTTAGTATTGCCAATGAATTTTTTCCATTCTTTCGATTCTAAAATAGCTGTTTCGCTTAGGTCCGAAGCCGTTTCTATCAAAGGGAAATCATGTAAGTTGGTCCAAATGTCTTTTTCGGTTCGTTTGCGAATGATTGTTTTGTTTTTATAATTAACTACTATATAGTTAAAGTAACGTGTACGAACTTTTGTCTTTTTCTCTTTTATTGGAAGTTCGCCTACTTTTTTCTTTTCATAAGCATAGCACATGGTTTGAAGTGGACAGTCGGTACAGTTCGGATTTACAGGTTTGCATTGCATGGCTCCAAACTCCATAATGGCCTGGTTGTGCAAGGCTGGTTGTTTTTTATCCAATAATTGGTTCGCCAATTCATTGAATGCTTTTTTACCGGCTGTGCTATCAATTGGTGTTTCGATTCCAAACACACGCGACAAAACCCTGTAAACATTTCCGTCAACTACTGCATGCGCTTTGTTAAATGCAAAAGAGGCAATGGCTGAGGCGGTGTATTCGCCAATACCTTTTAATGAAAGGATGTTTTCGTAGTTATCAGGAAATAGTCCTTTATAGTCTTTTGTAATAATTTGAGCAGTAGCATGTAAATTTCGGGCTCTTGAGTAGTAGCCTAGACCTTGCCACAGCTTCATTACTTTATCGTTCTCTGCTTTTGCCAAGTGTTTTACAGTAGGGAACTCGCTAGTGAATTTTAGGTAATAGCTCATCCCTTGATCAACGCGTGTTTGTTGTAAAATTATTTCCGAAAGCCAAATAAAATAAGGGTCTTTGGTATTACGCCATGGTAAGTCCCTTTTATTTTGCTTGTACCAAGTGATTATTTTGGTCGAAAATGCTTTCATAGATGGGCTTTTGGATTTTTTTTTGGTTTGGAAAGCCAAAATTACGATTAAAATTTTTGTTTGACGATTTTAATACTATCTTTGCAGCCCTAAATTAAGTTTTATTGAACTAATTATTTGATTTTAAATAGATTATAGAAGTATGACAAAGGCAGACATCATCAACGAAATCGCAGAAAAAACAGGAATTGAAAAAGTAGCAGTTCAGGCTACTGTGGAAGCTTTCATGAAATCAGTAAGAAATTCAATGGTAGCTGGAGAGAATGTATATTTAAGAGGTTTCGGTAGTTTTATCGTGAAAAAACGTGCTGAAAAAACAGGACGTAATATTTCAAAAAATACAACAATTATAATTCCTGCTCATTATATCCCGGCATTTAAACCGGCTAAAACGTTTTCTGAAAAAGTGAAGAAAAACGTTAAAAAAGAAGTAGCAGCATAATTTAAATCGGATTTCGAATTTTGATTTCAGTTGAATTCTGTTCAGCTTTATAAAAATTAGAATCTAACATATAAAGATGAAGTCTGTAAACAAAATACAAATTGCTGTAATTGCAGGCTCAATCCTATTAGTCGTTCTTTTATTATTTGCAAATACCAAGTTACCTTTAAAAGAGGAAGCGGCAACAACTGATCAACACGATCATGCAAATGAAGGAATAAGCATCCTTGATTTTGTTGGAACCGTAAAAGCGAATTTACCTGAAGGTGAAAAGCAAGAAGTGAAAAAATTAGAAGCAGCAATTTCAACTGCTACTGATAAAAAAGGAGCTTACGAAGCCATTATCAATTTTTATGACAATGCTCGTCAGCCAATTCTTGCAGCCTATTATATGGAACAAGCAGCAATTGCTTCTCCAATAGATAGTAACTGGACCTATGCTGGAGCTCGTTATTATTCGGCTATTCAGTTTAGTAAGCCTACAGAACATCCAATGCTTTATAAAAAAGCAATTGAATGTTTTGAAAAAACACTTAGCATCAATCCTAAAAACTTAGATGCAAGAATTAGTTTAGCGGCTTGTTATGTAGAAGGTTCGGCTGATCCAATGAAAGGAATTGGAATGTTACGCGAAATTGAAAAGACAGATTCAAACAATGTTAATTTACAATTGAATTTTGCTTTTTTCTCGGAACGTTCAGGACAATGGGATAAAGCAATTGCTCGTTTCGAAAAAGTGTTGAAAATAAAACCTGATTTTATTGAAGCATTTTTACACATTGCAGATGCTTACGAACAAAAAGGGGATAAGAAAAAAGCAATAGAGTATTTAGAAAAATATAAAGCTGCTGTAGATGATGTTACCATCAAAACAGAAGTACAGAATTATATAAATAAATTAGCCCAGTAGGGCCAAGAACAATAAAATAAAGTATTAAACAATTTAAAACCAATTAGCTATGCCAAGCGGTAAAAAAAGAAAAAGACATAAAATGGCTACTCACAAACGTAAAAAACGTTTGAGAAAAAACAGACATAAGAAAAAATAGTCCGATTTAGTTCGGAGTATTTTAAACTTACGTTGTACAGCTTTTTATGCAGAATAGAATGTAAATTCTATTCTGCTAAATAATGCACGTCTGTTTGTATTCTTTTCGGTGCCATCCGAATACACCTTACTATAAAAAAACGTATCCGCAGATTCCGTTTATACGGAGTACTGGGATACTTGTATTTATTTAAAAAACTGAACGATTGAATAACGAATTAATTATAGATTCAACACCATCGGAAGTAGTTATTGCATTGCTAAACGATAAGCGCCTTGTGGAGCTTAACCGTGAACGTAGTAATAATAATTTTTCGGTGGGCGATATCTACCTGGGTCGCGTGAAAAAGGTGATGCCAGGTCTAAATGCCGCCTTTGTTGATGTGGGGTACGAAAAAGATGCGTTCTTACATTATCTCGATTTAGGTCCTCAAGCAAATTCATTTTGCAAATACACTAAGCTTGTTCAAACTGGAAAACAAACCACTTCCAACTTGATGTATTTTAAAAATGAACCAGATATTGAAAAGGACGGAAAAATTGGAAATGTTTTAAATGCCAATCAACAAATCCTTATTCAAATAGCAAAGGAGCCTATCTCAACAAAAGGACCACGTATTACTACCGAAATTTCATTAGCTGGTAGATATTTAGTACTGATTCCATTTGCGGAAAAAATTTCTGTTTCTCAAAAAATTAAAACTACGGATGAAAAAAATCGTTTGAAACGATTGATTCAAAGTATTAAACCAAAAAACTTTGGTGTAATTATTCGTACAGTTGCTGAAGGAAAAAGTGTTGCTGATTTAGATGCAGATTTAAATGATTTGGTAAACAAATGGAATGTTTGTTACGAGGCATTAAAAACAGCTCAACCTCCTCACAAAGTATTAGGTGAAATTGACCGTACGTCTGCTATGTTGCGCGATTTGTTAAACGAAAGTTTTAACAGCATTCACGTGAACGATCAAGCAATGTACGATGAGATAAAAACATATCTTAGAACAATTGCTCCTGACAAAGAAAAAATTGCAAAGCTTTACAAAGGTCCTGTTCCGATATTCGATAATTTTGGTGTTGATCGCCAAATAAAAGCATTGTTCGGTAAAACAGTAACCATGAAAAGTGGTGGCTACTTAATTGTAGAACATACCGAAGCATTGCATGTAATTGATGTAAATAGTGGAAACAGAGCCAAGTCGGACAACAATCAAGAAACAAATGCCTTAGAAGTAAATTTGGAAGCAGCAGTAGAAGTTGCACGTCAGTTGCGTTTGCGCGATATGGGTGGAATTATTGTTGTTGATTTTATTGATTTGCACAGTGCCGATAATCGAAAACTTTTATTCGATAGAATGAAAGATGAAATGTCGAAAGACCGTGCAAAACACAATATTTTACCTCCAAGTAAATTTGGTTTGATTCAAATTACGCGTCAGCGTGTTCGCCCGGAGATGAATGTGGTGACCGTTGAAAAATGTCCTACATGTGGTGGAAGTGGTGAAATTCAAGCTAGTATTTTGTTGGTTGATCAAATCGAAAATAATTTACGTTACATCTTAAAAGAACAAAACGAAGCAGGTGTTACACTTTGTGTTCATCCATATTTGGAAGCGTATCTAACTAAAGGGAATTTCTTTACATCTATCAGACGTAAATGGAATAAAAAGTTTGGTAAGTCTATCCAAATCCGATCCGTATCATCTTACAATTTCTTAGAATATCGTTTTCTAAATAAAAGTGATGATGAAATTAAAATGTAATAAAAAAGCCCAATCAATTGATTGGGCTTTTTTATTATTAGTTTAAACTGCTGTTTTTATCTGTTATCTTCAGACTTGTTTTTTTTCCGAGCACTACTGCCAGATTTCTATCAATGTGTCCACACGGAAAATTAAAACAAACTGGATACCTGTATTCTTTTACTGCATCTAAAATAATTTCTTCCGCAGTTTTTCCAAATGGAATGGCATTGTCTTTCATATCACTCATGCCACCAACTACTAAACCTGCTAGTTTGCTTAGTTTCCCAGAGCGTCTAAGATTAATCATCATTCGATCCACATGGTATAAATATTCATCTAAATCTTCGATGAATAAAATTTTATTACTTGTATCAATATCTGAGGAGCTACCACACAAAGCATATATTAATGATAAATTACCGCCCACTAAAATTCCTTCTGCATTTCCTGTTCTGTTTAATGAATGTGATTCGAATGTGTAATTAATTGTTTCACCAAACAAAAGCTTGTGAAGTGTTTCTGTAGCTTCCTCATGTTTTGTAAAATTGATGGGCATTGTTGCATGCAGTGTTTGAATGCCCATGTTGTGTATATGTGAATGCAACACAGTTATATCGCTATAACCAATTATCCATTTCGGCTGTTGTTTGAATTTCGTGAAATCAATTGCATCAATAATTCGAACAGTTCCATATCCACCTCTTGCACTTATAATTGCTTTTATGGATGTATCATCAAGCATTTCTTGTAAATCGGCTGCACGTTCAGCATCTGTTCCCGAAAATTGGTGCTCGGCATTAAAAAGATTTTTTCCGAATACAACTTCTAATCCCCAGTTTTTAAAAATAGTAACTGCTGGCTCAAGTTCTTCTTTGCTTATTTTTCGAGCGCTTGCAATAATCGCAATCTTATCGCCTTTTTTTAAATGGGGAGGTTGAATTAAATTCATAGTCAATTTGTGTGTGTTGTCATTATAGCTTGTCGTGAAAGTGCTAAGAAAACCTATATTAATTTACAATCATCTAAATTAATCGGATATTTGTAAAAAAATACCATGTCTAAAACCGATATACTTTCACCAGCCGATGTAACAAAGCTAATCAAAACTTTTTATGATAAGTTATTGGTGAGTCCAATAAAACATCATTTTGAAAAGTTGAATTTAGAGGAACATTTACCACGTGTCGACAGCTTTTGGAATGCAACCCTTTTTCCTGAATATGCTTATGCTCAAAATTTGATGGAAAAACACATGCATTTGCCCTTTCAAAAAGAAGATTTTAAGGTTTGGTTAACATTGTTTTGGGAGAGTGTAGATGAGCTGTACAGCGGACCAAACGCAGAAACCACCAAAAATAGAGCTTCTAGCATTTCTTATATAATGAAGAAGAAGCTACTCAAGGATTAATGATTATATTTGTATATCAATTTAATATTTAAAAAGCCCTTTTCTCCATTAAGAAAAAGGTTTAAAAACATGTATGAGTTATAAAAGACATTTAGTTACAGCAGCACTTCCTTATGCCAATGGTCCCGTTCATATTGGACATTTGGCAGGTTGTTATTTGCCTGCGGATATTTACGTGCGTTATTTGCGTTCGAAAGGGGAGGATGTGAAATTTATTTGTGGATCGGACGAGCACGGTGTACCCATTACTATTAAAGCAAAAAAAGAAGGCATTACTCCTCAACAAGTGGTAGATAAGTATCACAAAATTATGGGTGATGCATTCAATGGTTTTGGTATTTCATTCGATATTTATTCTCGTACTTCATCACCAACGCATCATGCAACTGCTTCTGAATTTTTCAGAACATTGTACGATAAAGGTGTTTTTCAGGAAGAAGTAACGGAGCAGTATTTTGATGAAAAAGCAAATCAGTTTTTAGCAGATCGTTACATTATTGGTACTTGCCCAAAATGTGGAAACGATAATGCATACGGTGATCAATGCGAAAAGTGTGGCACCTCATTAAATGCTACCGATTTAATAAATCCAAAGTCAACATTGAGTGGCGAAAAACCTGTTTTGAAAAAAACAAAGAATTGGTTTTTGCCTTTGGATAAAATGCAGCCACAAATTGAAGCATTTATTGAATCGCATAAAGATTGGAAAACAAATGTATACGGACAATGTAAAAGCTGGTTAAATGCAGGTTTGCAGCCTCGTGCTATGACACGTGATTTGGATTGGGGCGTTAAAGTTCCTGTAGATGGAGCCGATGGAAAAGTATTGTACGTTTGGTTTGATGCACCAATTGGTTATATTTCTGCCACAAAAGATTTAACTCCTGATTGGACGAAATATTGGAAGCCTGCCCGCCATGCAGATGGCTCTTTGGTGGCAGGCGGGGATAAAGAAACGAAGCTTGTTCATTTCATTGGAAAAGACAACATTGTTTTCCATTGCATCATTTTCCCTGCTATGTTGATGGCTGAGGGTTCTTATATTTTACCTGAGAATGTTCCTGCGAATGAATTTTTAAATCTAGAAGGGGATAAAATTTCAACCTCTCGTAATTGGGCGGTGTGGTTGCACGAATATTTATTGGAGTTTACTGATAAGCAAGATGTGTTGCGTTACACGCTTTGTGCAAATGCTCCAGAAACCAAGGATAATGATTTTACTTGGAAAGATTTTCAAGCAAAAAACAACAATGAGCTAGTTGCTATCCTTGGAAATTTTGTAAATCGGACACTTGTTCTTACGCATAAATATTACGAAGGAAAAGTTCCTGATGCAGCTGAATATACCAAAACAGATGTGTTGTTATTGGAAGAGATGAGTAAGTACCCAGCTAAAATAGCAGCAAGTATTGAACAATACCGTTTCCGTGAAGCATTGGGCGAATTAATGAATTTAGCACGTTTAGGAAATAAATATTTAGCAGATAATGAACCTTGGAATTTGTACAAAACAGATCCAAAGCGTGTTCAAACAATCATGAATCTTTCGCTGCAAATTTGTGCAAACTTAGCGGTTGTAATGGAGCCATTTTTGCCATTCACTTCAAAAAAATTAAGTGGAATGTTGAATTTGAATGCAGGTTTAAAATGGAACGATGCTACGCGTACCGATTTACTTTTAACGGGTCATCAAATTAATACAGCAGCATTGTTGTTCGATAAAATTGAAGATGCTGCAATTGATGCACAAGTTCAAAAGTTAGCAGATTCAAAAAAGATGAATGAAACGCAAAACAAAACCTTAGAGCCTGCAAAAGCTGAAACATCATTCGATGATTTTAGCAAAATGGACATTCGTGTTGGAACCATTTTAGAAGCAGAGCGCGTTCCTAAAACTGAAAAGCTGTTGAAGTTGTTGATTGATACAGGTATTGATAAACGTACCGTGGTGAGTGGTATTGCAGAATATTATAAACCAGAAGATATTGTTGGACAACGCGTTTCGATATTAGTGAATTTAGCTCCACGCAAAATAAAAGGAATAGAAAGTCAAGGAATGATTTTAATGGCAGAGAATACTGCTGGTGAATTAAGTTTTGTTGCTCCAACAAAAGACACTATGAATGATGGTGGAGCTATAAAGTAGCTTTTGAATAATAAAACACATGAAAGTCTGCAAGTTAAAATGTTTTTTTGCAGACTTTTTTTATGATTAATTTTTATACAAGATGAAAAAAATAATTTTATTTTTAGTAGCAATTACACAAGTTGCAATAGCACAAACCAAATTGTTAACCATGGAAGAAGCCGTTGTTTTGCAACGTACTTCTTTAGCTCCTGCAAAATTGAAGCAGTTGATGTGGATGAAAAATTCCAATAATTATTCATTCATCGATAAAAAGAACAATGAAGATGTATTGGTTATTGGAGCTGCAGAATCTGCTAAACAAACGGATGCATTAACATTAACACAGTTTAATGCTGCTTTGAGTGCCGTTTCATTGAGCGCTGTAAAAGGATTTCCTCTAATGGTATGGACAGCTGATAAACAGTTTACATTTGAATTGGATAAAAAATATGTTACCTGTGATATCGATTCTAAAAAAATTACTGCTAATCGTGATTTAGGCGAAGATGCTGCTAATAAAGACATTGCCGACAAAACAAATTATGTGGCCTATACCATTAAAAACAATTTGTTTGTTTACGATGGTAAAGAAAAGTTGATTGTTACGAACGATGCCGATGTAAATATTGTAAACGGTCAATCGGTTCATCGCGATGAATTCGGAATCAAAAAAGGAACATTTTGGTCGCCAAAAGGTACTTTGTTAGCATTTTACAGAATGGACCAAACCATGGTAACCGATTATCCGGTAATTGATTGGACCACTCGTCCAGCACAAAATTTAAACATTAAATATCCAATGGCTGGTGATAAAAGTCATGAAGTTACTGTAGGTGTATATAATGTTGCTACAGGTAAAACCGTATTTTTAAAAACGGGTGAACCAAAAGAACAATACCTTACCAATATTGCATGGAGCAACGATGAACAATATGTTTACATCGCAGTTTTAAATCGTGAACAAAATCATCTCAAATTAAATAAATACAATGCAACAACAGGTTTGTTAGAAAAAACATTGTTCGAAGAAAAGCATGAAAAATATGTTCAACCAAAACATCCATTAGTGTTTTTGCCAAATGGAAAACAATTTATATGGCAGAGTGAACGTGATGGGTTCAATCACTTGTATTTATATAATGAGGATGGAACGCTAGTAAAACAATTAACAAAAGGCAACTGGGTTGTAACCGATTTTGCTGGCTTTGATGCTAAAGGCACAAAAGCGTTTTATACCTCCACCACAGAAAGTGGAATCACTCGTAATTTTTATGCCACTGAAATCAAATCAGGAAAAACAATTCGTGTAACCAATGGAAATGGTACACATACTGCTTTGTTGAGTAGCAATGGAAATTATATCCTAGATAATTTCCAAAGCACCAGCATTCCTCGAAATATTAGTGTTTGTTCAACCAATGGTAAATCAACACGACCAATTTTTGAAGCCCCAAATCCTTTAAAAGACTATAAGTTAGGCGCTATGAGCATTTTTACATTAAAAAGTGAAAGTGGTGATGATTTGTATTGTCGTTTATTTAAACCTGTTGACTTTGATTCAACTAAAAAGTATCCAACCATTGTTTATTTGTACAACGGACCAAGTGCTCAAATGATTAACAATACTTGGAATGGTGGTGGCGACTTATGGTTTCAATACATGGCTGAACGCGGTTATGTAGTTTTTACTATTGATGGTAGAGGTAGTGCAAACAGAGGTTTAGCATTTGAACAAGCCATCTTCCGACATGTAGGTGTAAACGAAATGAAAGATCAAATGGTGGGTGTTGATTATTTGAAAAAGCAAAATTATGTGGATGCAAATCGCATGGGAATTTTTGGTTGGAGTTATGGTGGATTTATGACCACCAGCATTATGACACGCTATCCCGATGTATTTAAAGCAGGAGTGGCAGGTGGACCAGTAATTGATTGGACGTATTATGAAGTAATGTATACCGAACGTTATATGGATACACCTCAAGAGAATCCAGAAGGATATAAAGAAAGTAGAACCATAGATTACATCGATAACCTTAAAGGGAAATTAATGTTGATTCATGGAGCACAAGACCCAACTGTTGTTTGGCAACATAGCATCCAGTATTTAAAAGCTTGTGTCGACAAAAAGAAACAAGTGGATTATTTTGTGTATCCTGGACATGAGCACAATGTGTTGGGAAAAGACCGTGAACATTTGTACCAAAAGGTAACCGATTACTTTATGCAAAATTTATAATTGAACTACAATTAGAATGAAGTAAAATGATAGATACAAGCACTTTAAAAAAATGGTTACCCTTGAGCATCTTGCTCGTTTTGGCTTTGCTTATTATTTATTCCTTAACAGGAGTATTAACAATATTCTTGGGTGCAATCATTTTTTATGTGCTTACACGACCTGTAATGAAATTTTTAACTCAAAAATGGAAATTCAAAAATGGTTTAGCAGCATTGTTAATTATTGTATTAAGTTTTGTATTGATTTTAGGTCCATTAATATTGATGAGCAATGTGTTGTATGTTAAACTCAATTCTATTTTGCAAAATGTATCTATTCATGATTCCTTATTGACCGCAACTGATAAAATAGAAGCATTGTTTGGGGTGAAGATCGTTACTAGTCAAACAATTTTATCACTTCAAAAAGAAGTAACGGGTTTTTTAGCAACGATTGTATCACGCACAATTGATGCTGTTGGTAGCATCGCAATCATGTATTTTGTATTGTATTATATGTTGGTAAACATTGGTAAATTGGAATCTGCTTTATCCCAATACCTTCCATTTTCAAAAGAAAATATTACAATATTAAATACTGAACTTAATAAACAAATTTATTCGAATGCAATTGGTTCTCCATTGTTAGCAATAATACAAGGTATTGTTGCAAGCATTTGTTATTCTATTTTTAATGTACAGGATGCTCTTTTTTGGGGGATGATTTCTGGCGTATTTTCAATGATCCCATTTGTTGGTTCCGCTTTAATTTGGCTTCCAATTTCAATCATGATGCTTGTGAATGGCGATTATTTTAATGGCACTGCCATGTTGCTTGCAGGTGTTTTGGTAATATCTACCATCGACAATTTATTGCGTTTTGTTTTGCAAAAAAAGATAGCCGACATTCATCCACTCATTACCTTATTTGGTATTATTAGCGGACTTAAACTATTCGGTTTGGCTGGTGTGATATTCGGACCATTATTATTGTCCTACTTTTTTATTCTTATAAAGTTTTATAGAAACATAAAAGTAAACTAGTGTATTTTTTTGTTCGGTTAATTTCTTGTATTTTAGTGTAAACTAAACGATACATGAAAAAAATTACCCCACTTTTA